>ERZ1740059.41-NODE-41-length-61330-cov-6.895928_pt1 | contig 61330 bp, 48 predicted proteins | sample MGYA00581744_ERZ1740059 | MGnify/ENA primary metagenome ERZ1740059 (study PRJEB43018, sample SAMN04849738) | marine metagenome | isolation source: floating plastic debris | place: Pacific Ocean | collected 2008-08-28 | study: EMG produced TPA metagenomics assembly... | reverse complement strand
GCGGCGGCCATGACGCCTCGACGAACGCGCTCGTGGCCTACGTGAAGCAGGCGCGCAGCCACGGCGCGGGCTGAGCGGCTGGCGTCGGGGCGCTACTCGAGCTGGCGCCGGTAGCTCGAGGCCTGAAGCGCGTCCGGATGCGCCTCGAGGAACGCACGCATCTCGGCGGTCATGGCGTCGGTCCGGCCGAGGTTGCGGTAGGCCTGAATGAGGGTGGCGCGCTCCAGCGGGCTGCGGGCACGCCCGGCGAGCGCCTCGACCCGGCAGGCGGCGTCGTTGCGGCAGCGGGCGAGGACCGCATCGAGGTCGAGCTCGAGCTGCGCGGGACGCGAAGCCTCGGTGCCGCCCTCCCCGTCCGCACCAGCCCCGGCGACGCCCGCCGCGCCCGCCTCGGGGTCCACTTCCGGCACGGCCTCGGGCGCGCTCCCTGGGCTCCCCTCGACGCCGGTTGGCGTTTCGGCATCTGCCCCTGCCTCGGCACGCTCTTCGACGCGGGCCGACGCCGGAAGGCCGAGCTCGATGCGGGTGCCAGTCCGGAGGTCGGCGTCACGCGCCAAGAGCATCCCATCGTCGGTCGCGACGGCGAAACGGTGTAAGCCGCGCGGCAGCTCGAAGACGAGCTCGACGGAGGGTCCGATGCGGCCGCGAGCGCGACCATCGATGCGCAGCTCGCCCTCCACGCTCGACGCGACGCGCGCCGCGATGAGCTCGGGCTCGGACGTCCACGCACGAAGAGCCAGGGCTACCGCGACGAGGGCGACCAAGGCCAGGAGCACGAGCCCGAGACGTCGCCCACGAGTGCGGGCCGGTGGCGCCTTGGGTCCGCGGACCCGGCGCGTCGTCGGGGGCTCGTCGTCGTGGCGAACGGGGTGGACCGGCGACATCGACGGCAGGTCCCCATCCTCGAGGCCGGCGCTGGCGTCGGCGAGGGTGGCCCCGCTCGGAAACGCCGTCTCCACGGCGCCCTCGTCCGCATCCACGAGGGCCTGGACCAGCTCCGCCAGCGTCTCGCGGCGGTCCTCCTTGGCGCCGCGCTCCACGCCGAGAAGCTCGCGCTTCAGCTCGGCGGCGCTCGCGGGCCTGTCGGCGGGCTCGGTCGCGAGGCCGCGCAGGACGACGGCGTCGAGCTCCGGCGACACCTGGGGCGCGTATGCGCTCGGTGCCACCAGCTCCGGGAACATCGCCTGGCGCAGCGTGGCGTTGGCGTTCGGGCCTTTGAAGAGCCGCCGCCCCGTCAGCGCCTCCCAGAGCACGATGGCCGCGGCGTAGACGTCCGTGCGGTGGTCCACCTGCCCCGAATCGCCGCGCGCCTGCTCCGGGGACATGTAGGCCGGCTTGCCCTTGACCGTACCGGGCTCCGTTCGCGGTCCCAGCGCCCGCGCGGCCTTCGCGACGCCGAAGTCGACGACCTTCACCGCGCCATCGCGCGAGAGCATCACGTTCGGAGGCGACACGTCGCGGTGCACGATCCGGAGGGCGTCGCCGGTCCGGCCGTCCACGGCCCCGTGCGCCGCGTGCAGCCCATCGAGCACCTGGCCCACGATCCACACGGCCAGCGCGGGCCGGAGCCGCTGCCCTCGACGGCCGAGCGCGAGCAAGAGCTCCTCGAGGCTCCGCCCCTCGATGAGCTCCATGGCGAGGTAGGGCCTCCCGGCGTGCGCACCGACGTTCTCTACCCGGATGACGTTCGGATGGAGAACGCGCGCCGACAGCTCGGCCTCCGCGACGAACATCTCACGAAAGGAAGGGTCGTCGGCGAACTGGGCGCGCACGGCCTTGATGGCGACCTGCCGGGAGAAGCCCTCGAAGCCCTCCTTGGTCTCCAGCTCGGCCAACCAGAGCTCGGCCATTCCGCCTTCCTGAAGCCTCTTCCGAAGGCGGTAGGGACCTACCAAGAGGCCGGGCTCCCATGACGGCTGCATCGCGCCCGGGTGGTACCACGCCGGCGCCGCTTCATGCCGGGCGAGAGGCGCCGCGCGACCCGCGCGAGTAGGCCGTCGGGTCGCGCCTCGTCTCGCTTCCACGACGTCTCGCCGCGTCCGGCGCCCACGTGGAGCACGCTGAAGGACGGCGCGAGGCCTCGAAGGCGGCCGAGGAATGAAAAGGGCCCTACTCGGCGCAGAGGTCGACCCGCTCGAGCTCCGCACATCCGGGCAAGCGTCCGTAGCGGATGGAGAAGGCCCGGCCGTCGCAGTAGCCGTTGTAGTCCGTGGAGTAGGCGGCGGCGAAGAGCTCGCCGTTCCGGTAGTACTCGGTCGATCCGCTGAAGCCGTCCGCGTAGCGAAGGACGCTCACGCCGCCTTCGCACCGCGCCCACGTATACTCGACGCCGAAGAAGCTCGAACGGGAGCTGCACACTTGCCCCGCCGTCTCCAGCGCCTCGGCCTCGGTCGGACATCCGCCAGCGCAGAGCGTCGAGAGCGACCCCAAGCATTCGTCGAAGCGTGCGCTCGGCGCGTCTCCGCAGGACGCAAGCGCCGCCGCGCCCGCAAGCACGACCCATCGCACCCGGTGTAGCTCCATCGCGCGTGCCCCACGGGGCCAACGCCCCGCCTACACGCTAGCGGGCGCCGAGCCGCCCAGCTACTTGCGGCGGCGGGGGCGGCGCGAGCGGGTGCCCACGTGGCTCGCCATCGCGACCCGGCCCTTCTTGATCACCGACTCGCCGCTCATCTCCGCGAAGAGCTCGAGCATCAACGCGACGAGGCCCGTCCAGCCGGTCTGGTGCGACGCGCCGATGCCGCGGCCGTCGTCGCCGTGGAAGTACTCGTAGAAGAGCAGGTGGTCGCGGAAGTGCGGGTCCGTCTGGAGCTTCTCGTCCTCCCCGAAGACCGCGCGGCGTCCGGTCTCCGGGTCCTTGGTGAAGATCGACGCGAGGCGCCCGGCGATGAGCGAGGCGACCTCGAAGAGGTTCATCTGGTTGCCGGATCCGGTCGGGCACTCGACCCTGAACTCGTCGCCGTAGTAGGCGTGAAGCTGGATGAGCGTGCGGATGATGAGCGCGTTGATCGGCGCCCAGATGGGCCCGCGCCAATTGGAGTTCCCGCCGAAGGTCTCCGAGGTGGAGTCCGCCGGCTGGTAGTCGACGCGGTACTCGGACTCCTCGTGCTCGAGCACGAAGGGCGCGTCGCGGTGCGCCCGCGACAGGGAGCGGATGCCGTAGTCACCCAGGAACTCCTCGGGGTCGAGGAGCCGCGCGAGCACCCGGCGAAGCGACGGCTCATCCAGCACGCTCAGCAGATGCCGCCCACCCACGCCGGGGCGGTCGAGGGGATGCACGGCGCCGATGAGCTCCGGGTAGGCCCCGAGGAAGCGCGTCATGCGACGCACGATCTTCGGATAGCGGGCGAGGGTCTCCTTCTCGAGCACGAGCACCGCGCAGAAGGGCACGAGGCCGACGAAGGAGCGCACCTTGAGGCGCTCCGGGTGGCCGTCGGGCATGCGGAGCACGTCGTAGAAGAAGCCGTCCTCTTCGTCCCAGAGGTGCTGCTGGTTCATGGCGACGGCGATCCAGAGGAAGTGCTCGGCGAACTTGATCGCCATGTCCTCCATGGACCGGTCGTCGTGGCCGAGCTCGAGGGCCATCTCGAGCATGTTCAGGCAGTAGAGGGCCATCCACGCCGTGCCGTCGGCCTGCTCGAGGAAACCTCCCGTCGGCAGCGGCGCGGAGCGATCGAACACGCCGATGTTGTCGAGGCCGAGAAAGCCGCCGGCGAAGACGTTCGCGCCGCGCGGGTCCGTGCGGTTGACCCACCAGGTGAAGTTCAACACCAGCTTCTGGAAGCTCCGCGCCAGGAACTCCGGGTCGCCCTTGCCGTCGCCGAGCGTCTTCTCGACGAAGTGGAGAAAGAGCGTCGCCCAGGCGTGCACCGGCGGATTGACGTCCCCGAAGGCCCACTCGTAGGCCGGAATTTGCCCGTTCGGATGCTGGTAGCGCTCCGAGAGCATCAGCAGCATCTGCTCCTTGGCGAAGCCGAGGTCGATGCGCGCCATGGCCGCGCAGTGGAACGCGAGATCCCACGCCGCGTACCAGGGGTACTCCCACTTGTCCGGCATGGAGATCACGTCCGCGTTCACCATGTGGAACCAGTCGGCGTTCCGGCCCGGGGAGCTCGCGTCGTGCACGCGGAGCGGGTGCTGGCCCCGCTGGTCCAGCCAGCCCGACACGTCGAAGGTGTAGTACTGCTTCGACCAGAGCATTCCGGCCATGGCCTGGCGAAAGACGCGGCGCTCGTCCGCGTCGAGGGCCGGGCTGGTGATCTCCGCGTAGAACTCGTCGGCCTCTCCGCGCCGCGTGGCGATCAGCGCATCGAAGTCGGTCTTCGGCATGAGCCCCGGGTGATCGCCGGGCTCGAGGCGAAGGCGGATCGTCTCGCTCGCGCCGGGCGCGAGGGTCATGCGCACGAGATAGGCGGCCTTGGTTCCCTCCTCGAGGGGGTTCACGGCGCTCCTCCGACCGCCCACGACGTAGTCGTCGAAGGCGTCCTTCGGGTAGCGCCAGGCGTTGGGCGTCCCGAAGAGGCGCCAGGTGTTCGTCTCGTTGTCGCAGAAGAGGAGCGTCGCCTCGCGCCGGTCGCAGCGGAGCTGACGCTCGCCGAGGCGATAGTGCTCGGCGACGACACGCCGGCCCACGCGGCGCATGGTCGGGCGCGGCGTCGAGCGTTCGCCCTGGGTGGGCGAACGCTTCCACCGGTTGCGGAACCAGAGCGTCGGCAGGACGACGAGCGGCGCCGGGTCCGGGCCGCGGTTGGTCGCGGTGATCCGGATGAGCAGATCCTCGGGCCCGGCCTTCGCGTACTCCACCTCGACGTCGAAGTAGCGGTCGTCGTCGAAGATCCCGGTGTGGAGCAGCTCGTACTCGGGCTCGAGGCGCGAGCGCCGGGCGTTCGTGCCGACGAGGTCGCCGTAGGGAAAGGGCGACTGCGGGTACTTGTAGAGGTACCGCATGTAGGAATGCGTCGGCGTCGAGTCGAGGTAGTAGTAGAGTTCTTTGACGTCCTCTCCGTGATTGCCCTCGGAGTTCGTGAGGCCGAAGAGTCGCTCCTTCAGGATCGGGTCGACGCCGTTGTGGAGCGCGACGGCGAAGCAGAGGAACTGCCGGTCGTCGCAGATACCGGCGAGACCGTCTTCACCGCGAAGATAGGCGCGCGAGCGCGCGTGATCGTGAGGAAAGAACTCCCAGGCCGCGCCTTCGGGGCTGAGGTCCTCCCGCACGGTGCCCCACTGCCGCTCGCTCACGTAGGGGCCCCAGCGGCGCCAGCGACGCCGGCCCGCATCGGCCTCGGCCAGCCGCTCGTGCTCCCTGCTCATGCGCGGCGATTAGAGCACGGCCGGCCCCGCCTTCGGCGACGGAATCACGAGGGCCGCGCGCCGCGGCTCATCCGCAGCGCCCGCCGAGGAGACCGCGCTTGAGGCCGCGGTTCGGCGGCCGGTTTCCGATCCAGATGCCGAAGAAGGTCCGGGCGAAGCCGGCGCCGGCGACGGTCCCCGCGACGCGGTTGCCGATGCGCACCTCCAGGCCGCTCCCCTCTCGGTAGGTGAAGGTCAGCGTGCTCCCGTCGGCGATCTCCTCGGGCAGCATGCCCGTGAGCCGCGCGACGCTCGCCGCCTGCCGGTCGCCGAAGGCGTCCTGGATGGCCTCGGCCATGGTCTCGCCGTCGACGTCGCGAACGAAGCGGAGCACGAGGCGCTTGGTGCCTTCGCTCGCGAGGATCGCCGCCCCATCGGTGCTCACCTCCGGCACGTACAGCCCCGCCACGTAGACGTTCACGTTGAAGATGGTCGCCTCGCGGACGCCCATGCCGTTGAGGCGGAGCGTCTCGCCTTCGACGGTGATCTCGTCCGGCATGGTCACGCCGACGCAGCGCTTCGCTTCGGCGGGAGAGGAGACCGCCAGGAGCGACACGGCGGCGAATGCGGAGAGGGCGAAGGAGCGAGAGCGGAGCATGGGGACCTCTTGGACGGCGCGGCAGTGTGGACGGCGCCACGGTGTGCCTATTCAGCTCCGGAGGGTGCTACGACCCACGCCCTGGCGGAAGAGCCCGAGGCGTCTTCAGAAGAGCCGGGCGGTGATGCCGTCCAGATGGAGCCACTGCGCGCGGGGGGCGATGAGCCGACCTCCCTCGCGCACGAGCTCGCCGGTCGCGAGGGCGCGCTCCACGGCCGCCTCGCGCCCGGTCAGCGGATCGCAGCCGAGCCGGGCCTCGAGCGCCCCGAGGTCGACGCCCTCCGTCGTGCGAAGACCGAGCATGAGCGCCTCTTGGATCCGCTCCTCCGGGCCGAGCGTCTCCCGCCAGCCCTCGACGTCGGCGGCCGACGCGGCCCCGCCCACGGCCTCGAGGTAGGCGTCGCCATCCTTCACGTTGCGGTATCGGCGCGCGGCCGCTCCCTCCCCGAGGCAACCGACCGCCGCGGCCCCGAGCGCCAGGTAGTCGCCACCGCGCCAGTAATGCTGGTTGTGCCGCGCCTCGGCGCCCGCGCGGGCGTAGTTGGACACCTCGTAGTGGGCGAAGCCGTCCTCCGCGAAGCGCGCCTCGGCGGCCTGGAACATGCGCGCGACGTCGTCGTCGGGGGCCACCTCGAGGCGCCCCAGCCGACTCAGCTCGCCGAACTGGGTGCCGGGCTCGATGGTGAGCGAATAGGCGCTCACGTGCTCGACGCCCGTCGCCAGCACGGCCTCGATTTCGGCGTCCATGGCGTGTTGCTTGGGCATGCCGAACATCAGGTCGGCGCTGACGCGAGGCACGGCGGCCGCGGCGTCGGAAAGCGCCCTCAGCGCCCCCTCCCGGTCGTGGAGGCGACCGAGGAAGCGGAGCTGGTCGTCGCGCAGCGACTGCACCCCGACGCTCAAGCGGTTGACCCCGGCGGCGGCGAAGCCCCGCGCCTTCTCCGCGGTGAGGCTCTGGGGATTGCACTCGGCCGTGACCTCGAGCTCCGGCGCCTCGTGCTCGAAGGCGCCCCGGATGCCCGCCAGGACGCGGCCCAGCGCCTCGGCAGCCCAGAGCGAGGGCGTGCCGCCGCCGAAGAATACGCTCACGAGGCGCCTGCCGCGGAGATCCCCACGCAGCACGAGCTCGCGCAGCAGCGCGTCCGCGTAGGCCTCGTGCGGGATGGCCTCCGCCGGCCGCTTCCGCGTCGCGAAGTCGCAGTAAGGACACTTCTTCGCGCACCAGGGAAAGTGCACGTAGACGGACGTGTCGAGCACGTGGGGCATGTAGCGCCGCGCGGGGCATGAGGCGACGGCCGGCGTCGTGACGGCGGGCGGCTCCCGCGGGGGACCCGGGAGCCCTATGCTCCCGCGCATGAACGGCCTGCCCGTCTTCCCCTCCCTCCGCATCACGCCCGACGGCTTGTACGCGCGCGGGAGCTTCGCTGAGGCGCAGAAGACCTTCCTGACGCCGGACCTCGCCGTGGTGCGTGAGCTCGACGCACTGCTCCGCGAGAGGCACATCGGCGTGGTCGCGCATTACTACATGGACCCGGAGCTCCAGGGCGTGCTCGCGAGCTGCGAGTGGGAGCACATCGGCGTGAGCGACTCGCTGCTCATGGCCGACCGGGGCGTGAAGATGGTGGATGCCGGCGTGCGCACCGTCGTCGTGCTCGGCGTGGACTTCATGAGCGAGAACGCGCGGGCGATGCTGGACGCGGCGGGCCACGCCGAGGTGCCCGTTTACCGCGTCGCGGCGGACCCCATCGGCTGTTCTCTCGCCGAGTCCGCGGAGGCGCGCGCCTACGGCGCCTACCTCACGGAAGCGCAGCGCACGGACAAGGCGCTTCACGTCGTCTACATCAACACGTCGCTCGTCACGAAGGCCAAGGCGCACCACCTGGTCCCGACGATCACCTGCACCAGCTCGAACGTGGTGCAGACCGTGCTCCAGGCGGCTGCGCAGGAGCCCGACGTGGCGATCTTCTTCGGGCCGGACACCTACATGGGCGCGAATCTCCGGGCGCGCTTCGAAGGCCTCGCGACCCTCGACGACGCGGCCATTCGCGCGGTGCATCCGGCGCACGACCGGAAGAGCATCGCGCGGCTCCTCGAGCGCTTCCGCTACTTCGAGCAGGGCACCTGCATCGTGCACCACATGTTCGGCGACGAGGTCGTGCAGCTGGTGAACGAGCACTACGCCGACGCCTTCGTCACGGCCCACCTGGAGGTGCCCGGCGAGATGTTCGCGCTCGGGCTCGAGGCGCAGCAAAACGACCGCGGCGTGGTCGGCTCCACGTCGAACATCCTCGCCTTCATCGAGCGCAAGGTGAGCGAAGCGGTCGCGGCCGGCGGCACGGACACGCTCCGCTTCGTGCTCGGGACCGAGGCCGGGATGATCACGCCCATCGTGAAGAACGTGCAGCGCGTGCTTCGCGAGGGTGGGGCGCGCTTCGACGCGGAGATCGTCTTCCCCGTCGCCGAAGAAGCCGTGAGCATGACCGGTGACGCGAGCCTCCCCATCGTGCCCGGCGTGAAGGGCGGCGAGGGCTGCAGCACCGCCGGCGGCTGCGCGACCTGCCCCTACATGAAAATGAACTCGCTGACGGCGCTCCTCGACCTCTGCCGCCGCATCGAGGTGGTGGAGGGCGTCGACCTCGCGCCCTTCGAGCCCAAGAAGTACGTCGAGCGCATCGCCGGCCGCACGGCCGCGGACCTCGGCGGCGAGCCCATTCTCCACATGCGCGCCTTCCAGCAGGAGGGCGTGCTTCCAGAGACGCTCGTCGAGGACATCCGCACCCGCTTCGACCGCCGCTCCACGCTGCCCCACCGCTGAGCATGAGAACGTTCGGTGCGCCGCGGCAGTGGAAACTCGGGTCGATGGTCGCGCCACTTCGAGCCGTTGAGGGCACGGCAATGGCTCATTCTTTTCGTTTGAACGAACGAGAAAAAGCGTTCGAGCCGACGTAACGCTCGCGATCACGCCGCATAGCTTCCCCCATTGGGCGCAGCCCTCCGTCGCCTCGTTGGCGACGCACTTAGCTACGGGGAGAGAGCACATGACGAACGTATGGCGTAAGCGGTTGCTCATCGCAGGAGCGTTGAGCGGACTGGTCCTCGGCGGATGCGGTGACGACGACGGCGGCACCGGCACGACCGACCCCGACATGGCGATGGACATGGGCGACGCCATGCCGGACATGGAGCCCGACCTGCCGGAGGACATGGACCCGGGCGGGCCGACGCGCTTCGTACTCCGCATCGAGAACGTCTCCGGCGCGGGGCCGATCCCGGGCCCCGTCTCTCCGGGAGTGGTCCTGGCCACCGACGAAGCCGCGCCGCTCTTCACCGTGGACGCGGTCGACCGCGGCGAGGGACTCGTCGCCATTGCCGAGGACGGCAGCGCTGGCGCGCTCGGCGCCGCCATCGAGGGCGCGGTGGTCTTCTCCATGCCGGACAACGGCGGTGAGGCGGGCCCCGCGTTCCCGGGCAGCTTCTACGAGGCCACCGTCGAGGCCGAGGCCGGTGACGCGCTGCATTTCGCGACGATGTTCGTGCAGTCGAACGACGTCTTCCTCTCGCCGGACGAGGCCGGCATCCCCCTCTTCGACGGCGACGGGAACGCGCTCCCCGCGCGTGACGTGACGGACCTCGTCTCGCTCTGGGACGTCGGCTCCGAGGCGAACGAGGCCCCGGGCTCCGGCCCCAACCAGGCGCCGCGGCAGAGCGGCATGGACGTCGGTGGCGCCGAGGGCGTCGTTCGCCCGCACGCGGCCCCGACGCATGCCCTTCCCACGCCCGCGGCCTTCGTCGGCGTCGAGGTCACCGAGGCCGGCGGCACCTACACCTTCGAGGTCACCAACACGGCCCCGACCTCGGGCACGTTGCTGACGCCCTTCGCCGACATCGTCTACGCGCTCCACGGCGACGCCGTGCAGTTCTTCGCGCTCGACGCGGCCGCCTCCCCAGGGCTCGAGATCCTCGCCGAGGATGGCGGCGGCGCGGCCTGGGCCGCCGAGCTCGACGCGGTGGAAGGCGTGAGCGCGAACGCGGCGAGCGCCGGCGGGCCCGTCATGGGCGGCGACTCGCTCTCCTTCGACGTCACGCCCACCGCCGCCGCGCCGCTCATCAGCTTCGCGGCCATGGTCGTGCAGACGAACGACGCCTTCTGGTCGACGCCGCCCGCCGGCATCGCGCTCCTCGACGACGCCGGCATGCCGCGCGCCGCTGCAGACGTGCAGGCCGACGTGATGTCGCTGCTACGCATCTACGACGCCGGCACCGAGGTCGACGAGATCCCCGGCGTGGGTCCGAACCAGGCGCCGCGGCAGGGCACGCCCAACACGGGCGCCGACGAGGGCGGCGTGGTGCGTCTCTACGACCGCACCACGGGCACCACGAACGCCCTCGCGGACCTCGCGACGTCCGGTCTGCTCAGCGTCACCGTCGAGGACATCGAGGGCGCCTACGTCATCCGCGTGCAGTCGAACGGCGAGGGCTTCCCCGGCCTCACGCCCGTCGCCTGGGCGCTCCACAGCGACGCCATCGACTTCTTCACGCCGGGCATGCCCGCCTCGGCCGGCCTCCAGGCGCTCGCCGAGGACGGCTCCGTCGACACGATCGTCGCCGAGCTCGAGGGCGCGGCGGCCGTCGACCAGGCCGGCGTGGAAGCCGTCCCGAACACCGCCGAGGGCCCCGGTCCGGCGGAGCCCGGCGACGGCTACACCTTCTCGGTGATCCCGACCATGGAGGGCCGCTTCCTGAGCCTCGCGACGATGGTCATTCCCTCGAACGACCTCTTCCTCGCGTTTGGCCGCGACGGCATCGCGCTCCTCGACGACGAGGGCAGCCTGCGCTCCGTCGAGGACATCAACGCCGACATCGCTGGCGCGCTCGCCGTATGGGACGCGGGCACGGAGCAGAACCAGGCCGGTGCCGCCGGCTCCATGCAGGCGCGCCCGCCCTTCTTCGGTGGACCGGGCGGCCAGGGCGGCCCGAACATGGGCGAGGCGGAAGGCAACGGCCTCGTGCGCCAGGTCCCGGACGGCGTCTGGGCGTACCCGGCCACCGGCAACATCATCCGCGTCACCGTCGCGCCCGCCGAGTAGCTCGACGCCGGACCCCGGTGATCGCGCCGTGTCCTCCGTGGTACTCGTGGACCACGAGGTAGCTCATGCGGAACGCGGCGGTAGCCGGGGTCCTGGTGGCGATGTTCGCCGCCGGGTGTCAGCGGGTGGTGATTGCCGGCGGTGACGTCGGACCCATCGCGGACGGTGGGGTGGGCGTCACGCCCGAGCCCACCGTCGAAGGGACGCGGCCCGAGAGCCCAGCGAACGAGAACCTCCCGCTCGTGCTGGTTCGGGCCGAGCCGGCGGCCACGGTCACGATTCATCGCGCTCCGGATTGCAGTGACGACCCCGTCGGGACCGGGGTGTCGGAGAGCGGCGAGCTCGAGATCCCCGTCGGCGTCCCCGACGACTCCACGACGACCTTCTGGGCGCGCGCCACGCTCCCCGGGGAGGACGCGAGCCCCTGCAGCACGACCTCCGCCACCTACGTGGAGGACAGCACGGCGCCGGACCCGCCCCAGCTCACGGGGACCGACCCGGTGTCACCGGCCGAGGAGCCGCGGCCCGACGTGCTCGGAGCGACCGAAGCCGGCGCGCGCATCACGATCTTCCTCGGCGAGGACTGCGAGGAGCCGCTGGCCGAAGGCGTCGCCGAGGCCGACGGCACCTTCCGCATCGAGGTCGAGCTGCCCCCGGACGTGACGTCCACCGTGAGCGCGCGCGCCACGGACCTGGCCGGCAACGTCAGCGAGTGCAGCGAAGGGCTGAGCTACCGGAACCCGGGCGAGGTGAACCTCGCCATCGTGTTCCCGCCGCCGAGCTCGCAGACCAACGAGCCGACGCTGACGGTGCGCGGCACCACGGAGAGCCCGGACGACGTCGTCGCGGTGCGCGTGGCGGGCGTGGAGGCGACGAGCGACGACGGCTTCGCCACCTGGTCGGCGCTCGTGCCGCTGGGCCCCGACGGCGAGACCACGCGCCTCGAGGCGGTGGCTGAGACCATCGACGGGGCGCTTACGACGGGCCCCTCCGTGGAGGTCCGCCGCACCACGATCCCGAGCCTCACCGCCTCGGACATCGTCGTCGACCCGGTGGACGACGTGGCCTTCGTCGCCGACAGCACGAGCGGCATCGTGCAGGTCGTCGACCTCGCCACGGGGCGCACGCGCGCGCTGCCGAGCGGGCCGGGGCCACGCGTCTTCGAGCCCTTCGCCCTCGCCTGGGAGGCCGACGAGGACGCCCTGCTCATCGGCTCGCTCCGCGGGGGCCAGCTGATCCGCGTCGACCCCACGACCGGCGTGCGCGAGGAGATCAGCGGTCCCACGCGCGGCTCGGGGCCGCCCATCTCGGGCATCCGACGCATCGCGCTCGACGGAGAACGCACCGCCTTCATCGGGACCTTCAACGGGTTCAGCCAGCGCATGTTGGCCGTCGACCTGATCACGGGCGACCGCACCGTGGTCGAGGGCCTCGTCAACATCGGCCTCTTCACCTGGGACCCGACGCAGGCCCTTCTCGTCTTCTACGACTTCACGACACGCTCCCTTCGTACCCTGGACCCCCCCACCGGCGTCTTCGACCCGCTGTGCGCCTCTTCCCGCGGCACGGCACCCGCGCTGGGCTCCCCCCTGTCCCTGAGCGGGGACGTGTCCGCGAACGAGCTCGTCGTCGCCGAGGGCGGCGGCAGCACCGGGGTGGTCGTCGACCTCGTGACGGGCGACCGGACCCGCCTGGAGGTTGGCCTGGAGTTCGGCTTCATCCGCGCCTTCGACATCGACGAGGCGGCGGGCGAGCTCGTCTTCATCGGTACGACCGTGACCGAGACCATCTGGCGGCAGCCGCGGACGGGCGGCGAGGCGATCCCCGTCTTCCTGGCGAGCTTCGGCGACGGCCCCGCCTTCGAGGCGCCGACCGCCCTCGCCCTCGGCGGCGACCGGCTCTTCGGCGCGGACGACGCGCTCGACGCCGTCTTCGAGGTCGACCTCGCCAACGGGGATCGCCGGGAGATCAGCCGGTCCGAGGAGCTCGGCGAGCCCGTGGGCCTCGCCTACGACCCCGTCGGCGGCGAGCTCTACGTGCGCGACCTCGGCGGGCAGGTGGCGGTGCTGGACCCGGACACGCCCGGTGGCGACATCGGACGCATCGACATTCCACCCCCCGTGGTCACCGTCTTCGCGCACGTCGGCATCGACGTGGACACCGTCGGACGGCGCCTCATAATCGCGCACCGACCCTCCATCGTCCGGGTGTGGGACGTGGCGGCCGGACGCCTCGATGACGGCAGCACCGCGAGCCGCGGCGAGGGGCCGCTTCCCTTCGGCTTCCTACCCGGAGGCCTCGCCTGGTCGGGCACCGAGGTGGTCCTCGGCGACGCCCAGTCGGCGCTTACCGTGGCCCCGGACGACGGTGACCGCGTGGACGTGAGCGACGGAGGTGGCACGCGCCTCGGCAGCTTCCAAGGCCTCGACGCCGACGCGAACGAGATCTGGCTCGCGGCACGCCAGGGCGTCGTGGCCGTCGACCGGGAGACCCGGGTTCGCCGCGTGGTGGCCGGCGACACCATCGGTCGCGGCCCGATCGTCACGACGCCCTTCGACGTGGCCATGCTCCCCGGCGGGGACGTGGCTCTGGTCGTGAACCGGAACCCCACGGGCATTCAGGCCATCGACCGCGTGACGCTCGAGCGCGTGATGATCAGCCGCTGAGGCTCGGCGGCCTCACACGGTGAAGCGCGCGATGAGCGTGTCGAGCTCCTGCGCGAGGTCCGCGAAGCTCTCGGCCGTGGAGCGCGTCTTGCCGGCGCCGTCCTTCGTGCCGCGCGCGGCCTCGGCCACGCCGCTGATGTTGTCGGCGATGTCGCGCGTGCTCGTGACGGCTTCGTTCAGCGAGCGGCTGATCTCGTTCGTCGTGGAGCGCTGCTCGTCGACGGACATGGCGATGGTGCCCTGGATCTCGTTCACCTGACCGATGATGCGGCTGATGCGATCGATGGCGTCGACGGCGCTCGTCGTGTCGCCCTGAATCGCCTCGATCTTCTGTGAGATGTCCTCGGTCGCCTTGGCCGTCTCCTTGGCCAGCTCCTTGTCCTCGGAGGCGACGACGGCGAAGCCCTTGCCCGCCGCTCCGGCGCGCGCGGCCTCGATGGTCGCGGTGAGCGCGAGGAGATTCGTCTGCTGGGCGATGGAGGTGATCACCTTCACCACCTTGCCGATCTCGGCGGAGCTCTCCCCGAGCTTGGCCACGGCCGCGTTGGTGGAGCGCGCGACCTCGACGCCCTCCGTCGCCACGGAGGCGGCGTCTTGAGCGTTCTTCGCGATCTCCTTCACCGACGCGCTCATCTCTTCGATGCCCGCGGCGACGGTCTGTACCGAGCTGGACACCTGGTCCGCCGACGCGCTGACCACGACGGCCTGCTCGGTGGTCGCCGAGGCGTTCGAGGCGAGATTCGTGCTCACCGACGAGAGCTCACCGCTCTGGGCGGCCAGGCTCTTGGAGCCTTCGCCGATCTGCATCACCGACGCGCGGAAGTCCTCGACGAGCCCGCCCACGTCCTTCGCCAGCTCAGCGAGCACGTCCTCGCCCTTCACGGGGACCTCCACGGTGAGGTCGCCCTTTCGCGCGGCCTCGACCGCGCGGCGAATGGCGCGCGCCCGGCGCTGGTCCTTCTTCTGCTTGTCGCGGTCACGCTCGCGCTGGGCCATGCGCTCGGCCTCGAGATGCACGCGCTGCGAGACGGCTTCACAGCCGCACTGGTAGCCGACGACGTTGCCGCGCTTGCAGCGGATGGCGTCCCACACCGCCTCGAGCGTCGACGTCCCGAAGACGAGCGTGGCCTTGGCCGGCAGCTGAGCGTGGTCCCCCAGAACGGCCGGCCAGTCGTGCGTCGCGCCGTTCAGAATCGCGGCGCTCTGGCCGACGAGCTCTGCGCCCGCGGGGAGCAGCTCGAGCCGCTCGACGAGGGCTTCGAAGCCAGGGTTGGCCTCGAGGAAATGGCGGTCCTCACCAAAGCGCGCCATGGGCACGTGCGAGCCCCGAATCTGCGCCCGGAGAAGCCCGTGCTCCCACTCGGCGTCGAGGGCGCGGGTCTCGAGCTCGGCCACGCGGGCCTCGAGCTCGGCCACGCGCCGATCCTCATGATGGTCGCTCTGCCCGTTCGGTGCAGTGCCTTCTGCGCTGACGTTTGCCTCGCTCACGGTGACCCTTTCCCAAGCACCCGCCCCCGGGTGGCTGGAACGACGGCTGGGGCCTCCGATGAATGCCCCTTCGGACGCCCGGCCGTCGTTTCCTCGCGGGGATTCAGGCTTCCGCGCCCTAGACGTTTCGCCTGCCCACCGCGGCGTCGAACAACCCGCCGGGGAGAAGGGTGAGCACGACATGAAGGGTACGATCGTCCGTTGCCTCGAAGAGCTGGTACGCGACAACCACGGCGACGAGAAGTGGGAGGAGATCCTCACGAAGGCCGGCCACGACGCCGACCGTGAGTTCGCGTCCTCCGAGGACGTCCCGGACGGCGACGCCGTCAAGATGATCGGCACGACGGCCGAGGTGCTCGGCATCAGCGCCGAGGCCGCCATGGAGGCCTTCGGCATCCACTGGTCGACGACCTACGCGCCGTCCATCTACGACTCCTACTTCCAGAAGGCGTCGAACGCGCGGGAGTTCCTGCTCAGCCTCGACGGCATCCACGTCACCATCACGTCGACGATGGCGAACGCGCGCCCGCCGCGCTTCACCTACGACGACTCGGACCCGGCGCGCCTGGTCATGAACTACGACTCGTCGCGCGGCCTCGTGGCACTCATGCCCGGCCTCGCGAAGGGCATCGGCCAGTACTACGGCGAAGAGGTCGAGGTGAGCCTCGACGGCAACGCCGTGAAGATCGAGTTCAAGGCCGAGCAGTACAAGAAGGCCAGCTGAGCTGGCGGAGACCCGCCATCACTTCGCGAAGTGGGTCTCCATGCAGGCCTCGCACATGCCGTGCGTGACCGCGATGGCGCCCGTCGCCGGGACGAAGTGGGCGACGGGCAGCCACGCATCCGATGCCGTGCGCACGCGCGAGCACCACGCGCAGATGCAGATCATGTCGTCGCGCACCAGGAGCTCGAAGGCCGGCGCGCCGGGCTGAAGCACCTCGGCCACCGTGGCGAGCACGGCGGCCTGCTCATCCCGGAGCCGGCGACGGAAGTCGGCGAGGATCTGCCAGTCGTCCGGCGTCGCCTCGGCGAGCGCGGGGATGTCGTGCGTCGCACGTTCGGCGGCCTGAATGCGCGCGAGACAGGCCTCCGAGGCGAGCGCGAGCGCCTCGTGCGCGAGCTCGTCGGCCTGGGGACCGAGGCCGGCCAAGAGCTGGCCGAGGCCCATGGCGCGCCGCACACGCCGGGACGCTCTCGCCTCGGAGCGAAGGTCGTCCATCAGGGCTCGCGCCTCGCGCCCCGCGGCGCAGGCGTCGCCGCTCTCCACCGCATGGCGGATGGCCAGCGCCCAGGCGTCACGACGCCCGTCTCCGGCCCACGCCGGCCCGAGCGCGTAGGTCTCGGGGAGCCGCTGAAGCGTATCGACGATCGCCGCCCGTGACTCGGGCTCGAGCTCGTAGCGGACCGCGAGCTGCCGGCCCTCGACCTCGGCGAGCACCACGGGCTCCGCCTCGCCATAGGCGTCGAGCCACGCGCGCTGGCGCTCGAGCTCCGCCAGGGCCGCTCGGAGCTCGCGGCGAGCGCGGAGCTGTCCGACGCCGAGGTCGAAGCGCAGGTACTCGAGGACGCGGAGCTCGCCGGGGTCGTCCACCTTCGCCGCGGCGAGCCGCGCCCGGGCTGCCTCGCTTTCGGCGCGCGGCAGGTCGTCGATGCCCAGGAGCAGCGCCGCGCGCACGAAGGCCGCGTAGGCCTCGAGGTAGGGCTGCTTCGCCCTCGCCGCCGCCCGGGCGCCCATGCCCGTGAGCACGACCGGCTCGAAGAGGCAACCGCGGGCCAGGAGCGCCATGCCGAGGTTCAAACAGGAGCGAATCCACGAGCGGTCGCGACCCGAGGCCGTCAGCTGCATGGCCGCAGCCCAGCCGGCCTCCGCCGCCTCGGCGCGGCCCTCGAACCAGGCGATGAGCGCCCGCGCGTGGTGCGCGGCGCGGATCAGCTCGGGGTCACCTGCCCGGGCGAGCACACGCTCGAAGAGCGGGTCGAGCTCCGCGGGTGGCCCCGGCGCCGACTGGTCCGCGATCCAGAGGATGCGCTCGCGATCCTCGGTGCCGATCTGCTCCTGGACGTCCGCGTACGCGCGGAGCGCGGCCGCACGGTCCTCGCCCCGCAGCGCGTCGACCTCCTCGAGGGTTGGCACGACCCGAGGATAGCGGCCCCGAGGGCAAACGTCCCCATTCAGGGCCAGTTCGTCGACAGACAGCGCTTCGGCGTGAAGGGCGCCGTCAGAGCGAAGATGGCGTAGAGCGTCCGCACCTTGAAGGACGGCCGGCCCGTCTCGCAGACCGCTTTGAGCGTGTCGACGATGAGCTGCCCGCCCTGGGTCATCTGCTTGGCGGTCTTGGTGCCGAGCGGGAGCCGGTCGGAGGTCATCCGGAAACGCGTCCCGCCCTCCGCTTCTTCGAGCTCGTAGGTCACGCGGCACGCGGGGTCATCGTGCAGCGTGAACTTGAAGGTGAAGGCGAGCCGGTGCGGCGGGTCCACCTCCAGGATCTCGCCCACCACGCCCGTGTACTTGCCGTCGCGGCTGCGCATCCGAAAGGGCGCCCCGACCTCGAGGCGCGCGTCCATGCGCATGTCGAACATGGCCTTCTGCACCTCGTGGGTCTTCGTGACCTCGGCCCACACCCGATCGATGGGGGCCTCGATCACCACCTCGTGCACCACTGCCGGCTCGTCGACCTCGCGCATCACGCTCTCCCTTCGGCCGCGTGCTTCACGTCGGCCATCATCGTGCCCAGCGCCGCGGTGAAGCGATTCGTCCAGCGGTCGTAGGCGAGCTGGAGCGGCATCGGATCCGCGTAGAGCCGGCGCTCCCGGCCGCGGCGCCGGGAGTGCACGAGCCCGGCACGCTCGAGCACCGCCAGGTGCTTGCTGACCGCGACCCGGCTCTCGGCGAAGCCGGACGCGACCTCGGCAACGCTCACCCCCGGCCGCGCGGCGACGGCGTCGAGCACGCGCCGGCGGAGCGGGTGCGCCAACGCCCGAAAGGCGTGCGTCGTACGTGCTTCGTCCCTCTCCGGCCGCATATCCAACTTACTAGTTTCATGTTTCTTGCGCGGGGTCAACCGCGCGACGTCCTCCCGCGCCTCCGGGGACGCCGCGACGAAGGCCTCGAGCGCCGCGAGCAGCGCCGCGTGCGCCGGCGGCTGGGTCGCCGCCAGCGCGTAGAGCCGATGCGTGCCCTGCGCCGCGCGCTCAACCAGGCCTGCCTCGTGAAGTAGGCCGAGGTGCCGACTCACCGTCGGTTGGGGTAGCTCGAGCGCATCCACGATCGCGCCGGCTGGCCAGGGCACCTCCTGCCGGCGCCAGAGGAGGTGAAGGATGCGCAGCCGCGTGGGATCGCCAAGCGCCCGCAGCAACCGAGAAAGCTCGTCCAGCTCCATATATTCTGTATATCGAATATTGATGCGCACTGCCAGGGGTGGTCCGGGGCCGCGTCTGCTAGGGCTTGGGCATGCCTTCGGACCACGTCGTCACGGACGCCGCCGAGCTCCGCGCCATCCTCGGTGCGCCGAGCGAGCGCGCCGCCAACAAGGACCGCCACGCCCTGCACGCGATGGACCGGCGCTGGCTCGCGCACGCTCCCTTCTGCCTCGTCGCGACCTCCGACGCGCAGGGGCGCTGCGCCGTGTCGCCGAAGGGCGACCCCGCGGGCTTCGTGCACGTCATCGACGACACGCACCTCGCGATCCCGGACCGGCCGGGGAACAAGCGCGCCGACGGATTCCACCACGTGCTCGAAAACCCACACGTGGGCCTGCTCTTCGTCATTCCCGGGCGCAGCGACACGCTCCGCATCCACGGCACGGCGCGCATCGTGCGGGACGGCGACTACTTCGACGCCCTCGTGGTGAAGGGGCACCGGCCGAGGCTCGCGCTCGAGGTCGAGATCGAGACGCTCTTCTACCATTGCGCCAAGGCGTGGATGCGGAGCGGCCTGTGGGAGCACGACGCCTGGACGCCGGGGGTGATGCCCAGCCGGGCCGAGATCGTGAAAGCCATCGAAGCGCCCGAGGCGAGCCTGCGGCAGCTCGAGGCGCACTACGGCCCGGCCTACGCGGAGGGGCTCTACCGCGGCGGCTGAGCGACGCTCACGAAGCGATCGAGCCCCGCGACACGGGCGCTGGCGCGGGCAGGGGCGGCGCGGGAGGGCCGGCTAAGGCGTGACGGGCACGTAGGTACCGAGAATGCCCTCGACGCCGCTGGTGTGCAGCGGGAAGTCACGGTCCGCGGTCACGCCTGCGAAGGCGTCGGCGGAGCTCCAACGCGCCACGAGCACGTAGGGCGCCGTCGCGCCGGCGACGCGCCGCAAGAGCAAGGCCCCGAGGAAGCCCTCGCGCCGAGCGAACCACGCGCTCGCCTGCCGGAACTTCTCTTCCATGTCGCCGACGGATCCCGTGATGGGCACGATGGTGACGGCGGCTCCCGCTTCGCTGACGTCGCCGCGGTGCTCGGCCCGTTCGTAGGTGCCTGCGGCGACGTCGGCGACCAGCTTCTCGCGCACCGTCGGCGCCGCGAGCGCGGAGGCGAGCGCCTCCGCGTCGTCCCACACGACGAAGCTCACGTAGGGATGCTCGGATTGCTGCGCGCCGAAGAGCAGGTTCCGCTGGAAGCCCGGCTGAGCGCGCAGCGCGGCATCGACGCCCGCCCAGCTCCCCGGGACCTCGCGTCCGCTTCCCTCGTCGAAGAACACCACCGCCACGGTGGGGCTCAACCAGCTCGGGGGCGGCCCGGCCGTCGGCGCGGCCTCCGCTTCGGAGCCTCGGTCGCAGCCCCCCAAGATCAACGCCGCCGAGACGAGCAGCCCGGCGTATGCGCCCCGCAATGCTTGCATGCTGGGGGTCTACCCGTTCCCGGCACCCGCCGAGACGTCACGTTCGGCCAAGGCGACATCAATCGCGGCCATCGCCGACCGGGTGCGTTTCCCGGCGCCAGCGCACCGGCGTCCGTCCCGTCCACCGAAGGAAGGCTCGGTCGAAGGAGCTCCGGCTCGCGTAGCCCAGCTCGAGCGCGACCTCGCTCACCTTGCGCCCGGCGACGGAAAGCTGCGCCTTGGCCCGACGCTCGAGCACCTCTCGGGCCAGGGCGCCGAAGCTCGTTCCTTCCGAGGCCAGCTGCCGGGACAGGGTGCGGACCGACACGCCGAGTTCCGCCGCCAGCGCCTCGGCGCCGAGCGTGGCCGGTTGAGGTGCCGCCATGAGCATGCGGCGCACGCGAGCGCCGAGGCCGGTTCCGGACCGTTCGCGCTCGAGGGGCTCGCGAAGGAGGCCGACCAGCGTCGCGTCCTGCGTGCTCAGCCGCGTGTCGGTACCGAGCGCCCAGCCGAGGTCGAGCACCCGGCCGGGCCCGTAGGAGGGCTGCACGCCGAAGAAGTCGCGGTGGGCTCGCTGGGCGGAGGCGGAGGGTGCGGCGAAGGGGAAGCGAACCTCCACGAGGCGGGGCGCCTCGACGCAGATCGCCGCGGCGAAGGCCACCCAGTGCGCCGCCGTGGACTCCGCCGCGTAGCGCCTCACCGCGTCCGTGCGTAGCCGCCAGGTGCTAACGACCCGGAGCGACGCGCCCGTCCGCTTCACGTCCACGTGAAAGGTGTCCGAGGCGACCGCGTAGTAGCGACCGAGCGCGTCGAAGGCCTCCTCCAGGCTCGAGGAAGCCGTCATCAGCGGCCCGAGCAAAGGGATGAGGGCGTGGGGCGTGGCTGCCCCGGAGCGCAAGGCGAAGACGTCGTCCGGCATCCGGCGACCGAGCGCCGCCAGAAGGCGCTCCATGGACGCGATGCTGACGCGCCGGGGTTGACCCGCGAAATCGTCGAACGACAGCCCGACGTCCCGGAGCGCGCCGGCCACGTCGACGCCCTGCTTCTTCGCCCACGACACGAGGTGGATGGCCACCGGGCTCAAGAGCCAACCCTCGGGCTCGGTAGTGGTCGTGACGTCCTTCATGCGTCCTCGGCGCGGCCGCGTCTCGCTCGGGCGGCCCGGCGCGTTCGCTTCTCGGCCCCGTGGGTCCACTAGCACGGGACGCGACGCGCGGACCGCGCCCCGCGCCCGGGGATAGGCGTGTACAAGGACGGGGATGGCCGAGGTCTTCGAAGATCCGCGCGCGTACCTGCAGAGCCGGGTCCGGACGTTTGCGGGCTTCACGGCGCTCTTCTTCGCGCTCGCGCTCGCGGCGGATTGGTCCGTGCCGGCGCCCGGCGAGCCCCTCTTCTCGAGCACGCGGGTGGCCTCCCTCGTGGCCCTCGGCGTCAACGCCGGTGGCTGGCTCCTGATGCGCCGGGGGTCGCACCCGCGCTGGCTGAGCCGGGCCGTCGAGCTGGGAAGCGTGGCCGTGGCGACGGGCGTGCTCGCCGTGCTGCCGGTCTATCCGCCCATCGAAGGGGTCGGCGGCGCCCTGTCGCTCTTCATCCCCGTCTTCGTGACCTTCGTCGTGTTGCTTCGTGCGGGGCTCCTCCCGAGCCCGCCGTGGCTGAGCGCGCTCGTGGCGCTCGGCGCCGGGAGCGCGGCGACCTTCTTCGCCGTGCGCGGCTGGGAGGGCATCGTCGTCGAGGTCCCGCCGGCCTACGCGGGCCAGGAGTTCCGCAACGACGGCGCCGACTTCCCGGCCGCCATGGGCGTATTCACCACCGTCGGGACGGCCTTCGTGGCCGCTGTGATCAGCCACGTGGTCTACGGCCTCGAGGCGAAGGTGCGGGCGGCCCAGGAGCTCGGGCAATACACGCTCGAAGAGAAGATCGGCGAGGGCGGCATGGGCGTCGTCTACAAGGCGCGGCACCGCATGCTCCGGCGACCGGCGGCGCTGAAGCTGCTGCCGCGGGCGAAGGCCGGCGACCGCGCCATCGCCCGCTTCGAGCGCGAGGTGCAGGAGACCACGCGGCTCACGCATCCGAACACCGTCGCCATCTTCGACTTCGGACGGACGCGCGAGGGCGTCTTCTTCTACGTGATGGAGTACCTCGAAGGGCTCACCCTTCAGGCGCTGGTCGAGGAGCTCGGCCCGCTCCCGGAGAGCCGCACGGTGCACCTGCTGACGCAGGCGGCCGACGCGCTCGCCGAGGCGCACGGGCGCGGCCTCGTGCAGCGTGACGTGAAGCCCGACAACCTCGTGCTCTGCCGCCGCGGCGGCGTCCCCGACGTCGTGAAGGTGCTCGACTTCGGGCTCGTGAAGGACGTGCAGGGCGGCGACGTTGGTCTGAGCCAGGCAGACACGGTGCAGGGTACGCCGCTCTACATGGCGCCGGAGGCACTGGCGCGGCCCGAGGAGGTGGATGCGCGCGCGGACCTCTACGCCCTCGGCGCCGTCGCGCACTTCCTGCTGACGGGTGAGCCCGTGTTCCGAGGCTCGACCGTCGAGGTCTTCGGCCACCACCTGCACAGCGCGCCGACACCGCTCTCCGAGACGTCACCCCAGGTGAGCCCGGAGCTCGAGGCGCTGGTGCTCCGATGCCTCGCCAAGGATCCGGACGACCGGCACCCGGACGCCGGTGCGCTCGCCGCCGCGCTCCGCGCGCTTCCCGTCGCGCCCTGGAGCCGCGAAGAGGCCGAGGACTGGTGGCGAGAGGCCGACGCCATCGTCCAGGTCGCGCGCGAGCGCGGGCGAACGCCCACGAGCCTCACCGTCGCGCCGCAGCGCTGAGCGCGGGCCCTCGACGGCTTCAGGAACTCTTCCGATCCACCGTCGATGAAGGTGTCGTGGCCCCCGCGACGACGATGCTCGAGCGCCCGGAGGGAGAAAGGCGCCCCTCCGCGCGTACACTTCCCGGAGCCCGTTCGGGCTCGGGGAGAAAGACGATGGATCTTCGACGCGGGCTCCCGCTCGCCCTCACCCTGGTGGCCGCCGCGTGCGGTGACGCCGCGGAGCCCATGGTCGCCATGGACGCCGGTTTCCCGGGAAGCCTGCCTCCCTTCGCGCCCATGGGTGACGGAATGGAGCCGCCGGTGACCACCGACCCGGGACGCGAGGCCCAGTGCGGCTTCAGCCCTGTGCCGCCCCCGGAGGTCGATGGCGCGCCCTATTGCACGGCGGACACCCGGGCCTGCGTCGACGCCTGCGGCCCGCTCACGCCTACGAACATCGAGTGCGTCTTCGGCTGCCTCGGCGCGGACGCCTCGCCGCCCACGATCTACTTCGGCGACTGCATCGGCTGCGCCTTCCGAATGCTCGTGGGCTGCGCGCAGACCCGGGGCTGCGAGGACGCCTACGTCGCCCAGCGCTGCTGCCAGGTGGACTGCGCGAGGGGCGATTGCCCGGACCCCAGCTGCGCCGCGGAAGAGGACGCCGCGAACGTCTGCATCTTCACCCGGGCGCAGGCGTGCCTGGACCTGATGAGCGACACCTATGCGCTCTGCTTCGGCGAGCCGCCGACGGAAGGGGAGACGCCGTGAGACGAACCACCCTCGTGGTCCTGGCGCTGCTCGGCTGCGGCGACGCCGCGACGCCCGCCGAGCCCGCGCCGAGCGAGCTGCGCGACGAGCTCGGCCCCGCCGCGCTCCTGACCCGGGCCTCGATGGCGCTCCGTGGCACCCGGCCCACGCTGGACGAGCTCGACGCCATCGAAGCCGACCCGAGCCGCTACGTGGAGCTCGTGGAGAGCTATCTCTACGACCCGCGCTTCCTCGATACGATGCGCGACCTGCACGGCGACGTCTTCGGCATGAACCTCGACGGCTTCAGCCCGATCTTCGGCTTCCGGCCCCTCGGCCCGCTCGCCGACGTGCTCCAGTTCGACCTGAATCGCTCGCTCACGGACAGCCCCCTCGAGCTCATCGTCGACGTCATCGACCGGGACCTCGGCTACGGGGAGATCGTCACGGCCGACTACGTCTTCGCGGACCGTACCGTCGCGACGGTGTGGGGCCTGCCCTACGACGAGGCGCGCGGCGGGTGGCAGGCGGTGCGGCCGGCGGACGGGCGCGACGTGGCCGGCATCCTGAGCGACAACTCGCTCTTCAACCGCCACGACTCGACGTTCTTCAACCGGAACCGGGGCCGGGCGAACATGGTCAGCCGGGCACTCCTCTGCTTCGACTTCCTCGACCGCAGCGTGGAGATCGACACGGACGTGGACCTCGGTGACGACGCGGCCGTCGAGAACGCCATCGCGGAGCAGGAGAGCTGCCAGAACTGCCACCAGTCCCTGGACCCGCTGGCGGCGTTCTTCGCGCCCTACGGCTCGGGCGCACCGGCCGTCGCGACCTTCAGCTATCCGACGGCCTTCGCGCTCTTCGACCCGGAGAACGCCGCGCCGCGCCGCACGGCGGAGCCCGCCTACTTCGGCCGCCCGGCGTCCTCCATCGCCGAGCTCGGCCAGGAGATCGCCACCGACCCGCGCTTCGCGCTCTGCGCCTCACGGCACTTCGCCGCGTACCTCCTTCGCGTGCGTCGGGACGACGTCCCTCGGGCGCTGGTCGAGCAGCTCCACGACGTTTTCGTGGCGGCCGACCTGAACGCGCGCGCCCTCGCTCGCGCGGTGGTGCTCTCGCCGGCCTTCCGCCTGGCAGGCGCGGACGCCGAGGTCGATGGCTGGAGCGAAGGGCTGCATCTGGCGCGCCCGCGGCAGCTCGCGCGCGCCGTGGAAGACCTGACCGGCTACCAGATGCTGCTCGACGTCGACGCGCTCTTCGGCAACGCGCGGCCGACGCTCGGCGTGATCGACCTGATGGATGACTCCGTGCTCGGCTACGAGGTCCTCGCCGGCGGCACCGACGGCTTCGCCGTGACCCAGCCCGCCCGGAGCGCGACGGCCACGAGCAGCTTGGTCCGGGAGACGCTCGCTCGCCGCGCCGCGTTCCACGTGGTCATGGGCGACTTCGCTGCGCCGGGAGAGCGGCGCCAGCTCTTCCCCGACGCGGACCTGAGCACCGCCGACGACGCCACGGTACGCGACGTGCTGGTGGTCCTTCACCGGCGGCTCTACGGCGTGCGCCACGCGCCGGACGATCCGGCCATCGACGCCGCGGCCACGCTCTTCGCGGGCCTCCGCGGGGCGTCCAGCGACCCGCGGCGGGCGTGGGGGCTCACCCTCGCCGCCCTCCTCGAAGACCTTCGCTTCGCCACCTACTGAGGACGCAGCCATGACGCATCGGAAGAGCCCCTCACTTTCTCGCCGCGCGCTGCTCCAGGGCGGTGCGGCGGCCCTTGGCGCCACGGCCCTCGGACGGCTGGGCGCGAGTGCCGTCTCGGCCGACGTCGGCGGGTCGGAGCGCGCGCCGAAGCGCCTCGTGCTCGTCTACGCGCGCGGCGGCTGGGACACGACCTACAGCATCGACCCGAAGCCCGCCGTGGCGACCATCGACGGCGCCCCGGGCGTGGTCCGTCGCTTCGCCGACCTCGAGGTGCATACGGCGCCGAGCCGCCCCAGCGTGGGCCGTTTCTTCGAGCGTTGGGCCGACCAGACGGCGGTCGTGCACGGCATCGAGGTCCGCAGCTTCGTGCACCGCGACTGCGAGAAGCGTGTGCTGACGGGCACCCCGCGGGACGACGCGCCGGACGTCGGCGCGATGACGGCGGCCTGCCTCGGCGCGGACCGGCCCATCCCCTACCTGGTGCTCGGCAGCACGGCGCGCGCCGGCGAGCTCGAGTCGCTCACGGGCCGCGTGGGGCTCACCAACCAGCTGCTGGCGCTGGCGGATCCGGCACAGGCCTACCCGGACCTGATGGGCGCGCCGCTGGTGGTGCCCACGGCGGGCGAGGCGACGCTCCTCGAGAGCTTTCGGGCTTCCGGCGAGACGCGCTTTCGCGCGGCGGCGGCCCGGCGGACGGCGGCGCGGCGAGCCGAGGAGCTCGTGGCGGCGCGAGGCCGGGCGGACCAGCTCCGGCAGTTCATCGGCGAGGCGGGCTTTGGCGAACGGGCGCTGGTGGCGGACCCGGCGGCGCAGCTGGCCGTCGGCATCGAGGCACTCCGGCGGGACTTCTCGCAGGCCGTGATGGTCGAGATCGGGAACTTCGACACCCACGAGAACAACGCGCAGCAGAACAACCTTCACGAGCTTCTCTTCGCCTCTCTGAACGGCTTGATGACCGGCCTGCGGGACGCCGGCCTCGGCGACGAGACGATGGTGCTCGTCGTGAGCGAGATGGGCCGCACGCCGCTCCTGAACCCGAGCGGCGGGAAGGACCACTGGCCCGTGGCGAGCGCGATGGTGATCGGCTCGGGGGTGCGCGGCGGCCGCACCATCGGGCGCACGACGAGCGACTTCAAGAGCGTCCGCGTCGACCTGGCGACGGGCGAAGAGGATGCGGGCGGCGCGCGCATCCAGACCGCCAACCTGGTCGCCGGAGTGCTCGAGGCGGCGGGCGTGAACTCGGCCGTGGAGTTCCCCGGCGCCGTCCCGCTCCGGGCCTTCCATGGCTAGTACACCTGCCGTATGCCGTACCGGGGCGCTGATGCTCTTGCTGGCGGTGGGCTGCGCCGCGGAGGGCGCCGGTCCGGCGGGCCCGCGCGGCGAGCCCCGCACGTTCTCGCTGCGCGTGTGCCCCGAGGAAAGCACCCTCGACTGGGAGACCTTCGGCGAGCCCTTCGTCCGCAACTGGTGCACCGGCTGCCACGGCAGCGGTCTCGAGGGCCTCGAGGCGCGGGCCGGCGCGCCGACCGGCGTGAACTTCGACGACGAGGCCGCCGTGCTCCAGCGCCTCGAGGCGATCTATCAGCGCGCTGCGGACGACAACGACGCCATGCCGCCGGGCGGCGGCCCGAGCCCGGACGAGCGACTGCTGCTCGGCGAGTGGATCGCCTGCGAGCGTGACCGCATGCGGTAGGCCACTGCGCTGATGCCGCGCTCGCTCGCGAGACCCGCTGCCGCCGCGAGGCTCCGCCTTGGCGTCAGGGCCAGGGCGGGAGCGATGGACGCGGCCGCTCGCTTCCGCAGTCCCAGCACGCGCGGTCGAAGACCTCGACGCCCAGCACGAAGGTCACCGTCTCGTCGACGACGCGCAGGAAGGTGTAGTCGAAGCTCCCGTCGGGGAGCGTGCATCGCTCGAAGACCACGGCCGTGATGGTGAGCACCTGCAGCTGGGCAGCGACGAGGAACTCGCACTCGTGGAAGCGCGGGACGCTGTAGCGCGCGCTGGCCTGCGTCGGGAAGTCCGTCGACCACCCCTCGAAGTCGAGCACGAAGCGCCCGTCGTCCGTCAGCTCGGCATCGGGGTCGACCGTGTACGTGTACTCGCGCTCGATGTCGTGGTCGCCGAACCCCCCGTGGCAGCCCGCGTCGTCATGATGGTTCTCGAAGCGCTCGATGGTCGTCCCGTCGTCGACGTTCATGTTGAAGAAGACCTCGACGCAGTCCTTGCCCTTCTTCTTCTTCGTGTCGTCGAGCTTCACCGCCGTCGACGTGCAGCGACACAGGTCGTGGGCGAGCGCATCCGTCGGGTGGAAGCCCTCGTGGAGCTGACAGCGCTCGCACGCCTCGGACGTCGCCTCGAAGTAGTAGAGCCCGTCAGGCATCGGGGTGCGCTCCCGCGTCGGGCGGCTGGAAGCCGAGCGTGCCCCGGAAGCGCTGCTCCTCGAACTCCCGGCGCGTCAGCGGCTGGCGCAAGAGCTTGCCGCCGGTGAAGAGGAAGATGCTGTCGCGGCCGAGAGGCTCGCCGTCGAGCTCCTCCGGCGGGACATCCATGCGGTGCAGCACCATGCGCGTCCCTCGAAGCGTCCGATCGAGCGCGAGGAGGCGGACGATCCCGCTGGCCAGCGTCTTCCGGTAGACGAAGAAGCGACCCTCCTCGACGCTCTCGCGCTCGATCGTCTCCCGCGCGGTGCCGGAGGCAGGCGGTGGAAAGCGAAAGCCGCGACCCTCGCGGACCACGCGCTCGGTGCCAGCGCGCGCGGGATTGGCGGTGATCTTGCCCATGGCGTGCAGCGCGCCCGCGGCGAGGCGCAGCCTCCCGCGCATCAGACGGGTGGTCCCGAGCTCGACGGCGTAGCGAGCGTCGGGCACGGGCACGCTCGGCAGCACGAAGCGCCCGTCCGCCGCCCGCGGCTTCACCCGCAGGAAGCCGAGCACCACGACCGCCTCGGGGATGGGCGCGCCAGTCGGATCGACGAGCGACCCGTGCGCGAGGGCGCTGCTCCGTGCGCGCCAGGCCTCCCGGATGAGGTCCGCGAGCGCGTAGCGCGAGAGCTCCGCGGGCATGCGCCGCGCTTCGACGGCCCGGCGCTGGGCCGTCTCGAGCGTGCGGAGGCCGGCTTCCGAGAGCTTCTCCACGTTGTGGATGCCCGCGTCCACGAGGCACTCGGCCATGTCGGCCGTCATGCCCGCGACCCGGAAGAGGTCGGCCATGCGGACCCAGCGCGCCAGGAGCGTCTCCGGGACGCCGTCCGCGATGAGCTGAGGCCACTTCGCGGCCGAGAGCCGAAGGTCGAGGGGGCATCCGATCCCCCGCGCCCGCAGCGCCTCGCCATACGCCGGACCGATCCCCTCGACGGTCTCCACGTCGCTCAGGAGCATGTTCCCCCCTTCCCAGGCGCGAGCGTACCGCACCGGACGCAGCCGTGCGCTCAGGCTAGACCCAACGAGCCGTCCGGGTGCGCGAATCGTGCGTCGCGCGCATGCACCCCACGAAGCCCGCTACCGTGTCATCCGCCCGCCGCTGCGACGACCGACGGCGGGGAAACGCACAGGACGTATCCCGTCACATGACCCGGCCACCGACGTGCGTCACTCCTTGCAGGCCATGAAGGCCTGCATCCCCAACACCTCGATCGTCACCCGCGCGCTCGCCATGCTCCTGTGGGCGGGTGGCCTGCTCGCCGTCGCCCCGGCCGCCGCGCAGCAGCGCGCCGAGCCGCAGCAGCAGCTCAACGCCTACCTGCTGCTCGGGTTCGGCGGCGATGCCAGCTACGATCCCGGCGGCGACGTCGACCTCGATCCGAGCGTGGGGCTCGGCGTGCGCTATCAGGCGCCGCTCAACGACAACTTCGCCATCGGCGGGCTCTTCGAGCTTCGGTCGTTCGAGCTCGACCCCTCGACGGACCGCCAGCCGGTCTTCGATTTCGACGTCTTCTTCAAGACGGGCTGGCTGGTGAAGGTGGGCCGGAGCAACTTCGAGGCCTACGCGCTCGTGCCCTTCGGCATCAGCATCGCTTCGGAAGACGAGGTGTTCACGGGCACCAACGACACGGGCCTCGGCTTCAACCTCGGCCTGCTCGCCGGCGGCCAGTGGATCATCCGCGAGCGCATCGGCGTCTTCGTCGAGGCCGGCTGGCGCCGGCACCAGATCTTCAGCGAGGAGGGCGAGGGCGACTTCGATGTCACCGCCAATCAGTTCGCGATGAACATCGGTGCCAGCTATGCGCTCTGAGCGGCGGGACGGCGCGCCACGAAATCCTTAGGCTTTCGTGGCGCGTTGGTTTCGTTGGTACGGTCCGTCCCCTGGCGGTCTCCCTGGCGCTCAGGCCATGAGGGGGGCGAGGGGGCCGCGGTAGGCGGGGTCGTCCACGAGGTCGCGGTCGCCGAAGTGGTCGATGTCCGTGAGGCCTACCGCGTGGCAGAGGCTCACGAGCAGGCGGTTGTGCGGGACGCGCTCGCTCGAGTTGATGTTCCGGAGCCGCAGGTAGCGACCCAGCCGGAGCACGCGACCACCGCCGCCGGCGATGACGGTCGGGTGTCGCGTCTCCTGCCGGTCGTGCCCGTCGTGGCCGAACTCGTTGTGCCAGAACACCACGGTATTATCGAGGATCGAGCCCCCCGCCGGGTCGAAGGGGTCCGGCATGGCCTCGAGCTCTTCGAGCACCGCGGCGAAGTGCCCCGCGGCCCAGCGCTGCCCCGTCGCGTAGCCCACGCGCAGCGTCTCCTGCTCGGAGCCGCGCGCGGACCAGTAGTCGTGCACGAGGTTCTCGTGGAAGCGGAAGGTGTCGCCGTAGCGCGCGCGAATGCCCGACGTGCGGACGCCAGGCACGTCCGTATAGAAGTTCGGGAAGTCGTTCAGGATCTGCAGCGTCGCGCAGCGCGAGCGCCCGCAGGCGAAGGCCTGGGCGATGACCTGCGCGTGCACGCGCGTCACCTCCCGGACCTCGCTCCAATCGTCGATGCGGCCGTCGCGGCTCGGCACGTCCGTACCGCGCGTCGTGCAGGAAGCCGTCGTGCCGGGCGGCATGCCGCCGCCGGGGGTCAGCGCGCTCATCGCCGCCAGGTGCGCATCGATCTTCTCGCGCTCGCTGCCGCGGAGCCGCGCGCGAAGCCGCTCGAGGCGCGCCGCGCCGAAGGCGTCGATGGCCTGCTCGCCCGCCGTGAAGTCGCCGACCGGCTCCTCGGGGTCCGGCGGCGCGAAGTCGCTCGGGAAGACCACACGGAAGACGCTCCGCGGGTCGTGCTCGGGCGGGCGGGGCCGGCCGCCGTCGTCGTAGCTCATGCACTTCCAGCTGCCCGTTGGCTGAACGCTCGCCGTGATGAGCGCCGGCGCGCCGAACCGACCATGCAGGAAAAAGTCGAGCGACGGGTGGCCGTCGAAGAAGCCTTCACGGTTGGCCGGTGCCTGCGCCCCGGTGAGCAACGTACCTTGCTCGTTGTGCCCGTGCGCCGTGCGGAGCCCGCCGCGCGTTCCTTCCTTCACGACCTGCGTGTCGAGGCCGTCGAGGATCGTGACCTGGTCCGCCCACGGGGCGAGCGGGTCGAGCATCGAGTTCTCGTAGGCGAACATCAGCCCGCGCAGCGGCGCGTCGGCGTCGGGCTCGGAGCCGTCGGGGTTCCGCGGGATCCAGTAGTCGCGGTCCGTGCCGTGCGGCGTGCGGATGGCCAAGAAGCGCACCGGCGCCGTGGCCCCCTGCGCGCCCGCGCGGCGAAAGGAGGGTACGAGGCCGGCCCCCAGGGCCGAGGCGCCCAGCAGGCGCGCGAAGTCTCGCCGAGAGATCGCCATGCTCAGGGCTCCCTCCGCCGCTCCACGAAGGCGGGATGGCGGACGATGGACACGAGGAGCTCCTCGAAGGAGCCCTCGGCCGCGTCGAAATCGACCAGCGCGTCGTAGGTCCAGCGGATGGCCCGCGGGCTGCCGACGTCGATGCCCATCAGGAAGTGGGCGAAGCGCTGGATCATGCAGTGCTTGAAGGCCGGGTCGTCGGCCAGCGCCGCGGAGAACTCGGCCGCGTTGTCGAAGCTGCCGAGCTCCAGGTCGATCTGCGGCTCGACGGGCAGCCCGTCCGCGTACTCCGTCTGCCAGCGCCCGTCACCCGAGAAGCTCTCGAACACGAGGCCGACGGGGTCGGCGATCTCGTGACAGCCCCCGCAGGTGGGGTCGTTGCCGCGGGCCTCGACGATCTCACGCACGGTGGCGTCCTCCCCCACCAGCTCCACGAGGGCCTCCTCGAGGTCGATGTCGATGGGCGTGACGTCGTTGCACATGGCGTCGCGGTAGAGGCCCATGCCGCGGCGCACCACGTTCGCGCGGCCGCGCTTGCCGTGGCTCACGAGCCAGACCCCGCGCGTGAGCAGGCCGGCGCGCTGCGTGGCGTCGAGCTCGATGGCGGCCACCCCCTCGCCCGGGTGGTCGGCGCCGTAGTAGGCGGCGAGCTCGGGACGGGTCCAGCTGCGCGTCGTCGAGAGCAGGTCGCGGAGCGTGCCCCGGTCGCGCACGATGATCTCCTCGACGAAGGTCGCGTACTCCTCGCGAATCTGGCCGACGAGCGCATCCGAGAGGCCGACCTCCTGGCCCTGGCTCTCGAGCGTGGCCATCTCGAGCCACTCCCAGAAGAAGCGCTCCCACACCGGCGCCGACCCGGCCATGAGCCGGCGCGCCTGGGCCTCGCGCACGTCGGGGTCGCCAAGCCGGGCGGCGTCGGCGAGCAGCTCCGCGTCCGGCGCGCGATCCGTGATGCCGAAGGCGAGCAAGCTCGCGATCTCGTGACCCACCAGCGTGACGACCTCGCCGGTCGCGCCGGGCTCGCCGAGCTCCGTACGGTAGAGGAACTCCGGGGCGAGAAGCACGGCCCGGACGACGCCCTCGACGGCGAAATCGAAGTCGTAGCCAGTCTCGAGCTGGTCGAAGAGTGCTCGTAGCGTGCTTCGTTCCTCGTCGGTCGCCGGACGGCGGAACGCCTCGTCCGGGAGCCAGCCGAGCAGCGCATCCCGGCACGCGGGCGAGCCCCAGTCGGCGCAGCGCGTGGCGCGCTCCGACACGACCCAGCGGGCGAGCATGGAGGCCGCGTCGCGGAAGCGGGCGGCGCTCCCCGCGTCGATGCGGGCGTTGCCGGCGATGTTCGTCAGCCCGTCCTCGCTGGCCGACCCCGGGAGCTCCACGGCCGGTACGCCGGGCCCGAAGAGACGCTGCGACTCACGCACGTACTGATCGGGGCTGAGGCGCCAGATGCGCGCCTCGAAACGCGGGTCCTGAAGCCTGGCCGGGTCGATCACCGCGCGCGGATCGTCGACGTCGCGCGGCCCACCGAGGCCCGCGAGGGGGTCGCCGATGACGCCGTCGCAGGCGACGACGACACCGCAGCAAAGGAGGGCGATCAAGCCGCGCACGCGATGACGCTACGGCCAGAAGACCGCTCGTTACCGTTACGGCGGGGGCGCCTTTACGCGACGCAGGAAGGGGAAGGCAGGCGTCGCCTTGAAGTAAAGTGGAGCCGGTGCCGCGCCCGGAGCCCGATTTCGCGACGTCCCTGCGGCGCCGAGGTTGGCTGATACTGCTCCTCGCGTTGGCGTGCGGCGGGGACTCGGCAGCGCCCGCGGACGCAGGAAGCGACGCAGCGATTCCGGACGATGGCGTGCCGGGCGACGTCGGCCTGCCGACCTGCGGCGTGAGCCACGCGACCTTCAATGGCCGGCCCATCGTGGCCGAAGGCGGCCGCATCGCGAGCCGCGCCACGGCATCGCAAGGCACCCGCTGGCGCTGGGAACGTGGCGAGGCCGAGACGGTCGCCGCAGGGACCGGCGGCGTGGCGGACTACGTGGTCGCGGCGGCCGGCGACGCCGACGCGACGCGCTATCGCGTCACCTTCGAGGACGCGGCGGGGGAGCCCGTCGCCGGCTGCGTCTACACGCTCCGGCTCGTCCGCTGGCAGCTCGCGCGCTTCGGCGGCGGAGGCGTCGTGAGCGGTGGCGACGTCGCGGCCGACGGGACGAAGGTCTTCCGCAGCACGACGAGCGGCGCCACCCGCTACGACGACGAAACGGGCCGCTTCGTCCCGCTCGTGCCGGCCCACCTGCCTGAGCGCTATCGCCTCCCGTGGAACGGCGCGGGCGTGTACGAGGTCCTCGTCGCGCCATCCGACAGCGACGTGATCTACGTCGCCTACGACACCGGCGACGCTCTCGAGGGCGGAGTGTTCTTCCGCTCCCGGGACGGCGGCGCGAGCTTCGAGGCGGTGCTGGTGGAGCGCTCCTTCGCCGCCGCCCGGGGCACGACGGCGCGGCAGCAGCACCACGGCGCCATCGACCCGCGCACGCCCGACCACGTGCTCCTGGGCGACGAGGAGGGGCTCTGGCGCACGGTCGACGGCGGCGCGACGTGGGCGGAGGTCGAGAGCCTCCCCCGCCCTCGCGGCAACCCGCGGGGCTTCGCGGGCGTCGCCTTCAACCGGAGCTCACCCGTGACCGAGGGGCGCACCTCGGAGGTCATCGTGTCCACCGGCTCGGATTACTTCCGCAGCACGGACGGCGGCGCGACCTTCGCGGACATTTCGGCGGGGGGACCGGACCGCCGCGCGACCATGGCGGCCTTCGATGCGCGGGGCGCCTACTACGTCTCGGAGAACGGCCTGTGGCGCTACGAAGAGGGCAGCTGGATGGAGCTCCCGGTACCGGGCGCGAACAACCTCCGCTTCGCGGTGGACGGCGAACGCATCCTCGTGGGACGGCAGCAGAACCTGAACTTCACGCGGAGCACGGACCGCGGCGCCACGTGGTCGGAGGAGCAGCTCGGTCGAACGCGCTTCAGGAGTGCCGACGGCATCCCCTGGCACGACGCGCCCGCGGGCGCCGACGCCGCAACGACGGGGTGGCTGCTCGACCCGGTCACGCGTCGCGTGTGGGTGACCGGCGAGCCACGCGGCGTGGCGTCCGTCGACTTCGACGCGGCCTTCGCCGCGATCCCGGGCGACCTCGCCGTCGATACGCACGCCGTGGGCCTCGAGCAGGCCTGCATGAACGCCATGGTCCTCCCGCCCGGCTCCTCGCACGTGCACGCCGTGCTCGAGGAGCTCGGCTACGCGCAGCTCCCGCGGGACGGCGCGGGCTACCCAACAGTCGTCGACGGCTTCGACATCGACGTCTCGGGCTGGGGCCTCGACCGCTCGTCGGAGGACCCGCGCTTCCTCGCCCGCGTCTTCGCGGACGGGCGCGGCGAGGTGGCTCGCTCCGGCTGGTCGGGCGACGACGGCGCGAGCTGGACGCGCTTCGAAGGTACGCTCCCCTTCGACCGCGCCCCGGGGACGACGCTCGCCTACGCGGGGCGCGACGCCATCGTGCTCGTGCCGGCGGGGAGCGAGGAGGGCGTCGAGCGCGCACCGCTCGTCACGAGGGACCGCGGCGCCACCTGGACGCCGATGGACCTCGGCGTGCCCTGGACCGAGGCGCGCGTGCGTGGAATCCACGAGGGCGCCCAGCGTCACCGGCGTGTGGTCGTCGCTGACCCGGAGGCGATCGGCACGTTCAGCTTCTTCAGCAGCTCCGATGACCCGGAGCTCCAGGGCATCTGGCGGAGCGAGGACGGCGGCGTGCAATGGCGCCGCGTCCATGCCGGCCTACCGCCCGCGCCGGAGGAGTGGCGGGGCGGGGTCACGCTCCGGTCGCCGGTGACCGGGCATCTTTGGCTCGGCTCCGGCCCGACGCCGCCCGACGGCGTCGAGGGCCCGGGGAAGCTCTACCGCTCCCTCGACGAGGGCGAGACGCTGGAAGCTCTACCGGGCGTCGGCGAGGTCGCACGCTTCGGCTTTGGCGCGCCCGCGCCGGGCGGCTCCGGCTACCCCGTGCTCTTCCTCGCCGGCTACGTGGGCGGCGTCCCGGGCGTCTGGGCCTCCCCCGACGCCGACGCGGCCGCGCCGCGCTGGGTCTTCCTCGGCCCCTTCCCCGCCGGCAGGCCGCAGCTCCCCGTCGACCTCCTCGGAGACCCGGACCAGCCCGGCCGCGTGTGGGTCGCCCTCGGCTGCGCCGGCGCGGCTGTGGGGGAGTTCGCCGAGCTCCTATGAAAGCCCCCCCCCATTACGGAACGTGTAGTCAAAGGTATGATGGCGCATGCTCGGTTTGCGCCTTCCTCGCCAGGCAGCGCCCCGCGCCGCCTCTCTTTTTCTCCTCGCCGTGTCGCTCGCCGGGTGCGGAGACGACGGGCCCATGGAGGAGCTCAGCCCCTGCGAGGTGCTCGACCGCCCCTGCTTCGTCGAGGGATCGTGCGTGCCCGACGACGAGGGAGGCTTCACCTGCGACGCCTGCCCGGACGGTACCGAGGGCGACGGCCGAAGCTGCGACGACATCGATGGCTGCGCCGGCGCGCCCTGCTTCACCGGCGTGGCCTGCACGGACGTACCCGCACCGGGCACCGGCTTCAGCTGCGGCGACTGCCCCGACGGAACCGCCGGCGATGGCGAAGCCTGCGCGGACGTCGATGGCTGCGCCGACGCGCCCTGCTTCGAAGGCGTGGCCTGCATGGACGTGCCCGCGCCGGGCTCGGGCTTCACCTGCGACGCCTGTCCCCGCGGTCTCGAAGGCGACGGCGTCACCTGCACCGACATCGACGGCTGCGCCGACGCGCCCTGCCTCGCCGGCACCACGTGCACGGACCAACCGGCACCCGAGACGGGCTTCACCTGCTCGCTCTGCGAGGACGACGGGTGCCCACTGCTGCGTGCGCTCGCGGGGCCGGACCAGGAGATCGTGATGGGCTCGGACGTCACGCTCGAAGGAAGCGCCGTCGGCTTCAACGGCCGCTTCGATTGCGCCTGGACCAACGACGTGGACGAGACCGTGAGCACCGAATGCACGACGACGGCCACCGTCGCCGCCGACACGGTCTTCACGCTCACGGTGACCGACGCCTCCGGCCTCATGGCGACGGATCGCGCAGAGATCACCGTCGTGCCGCTCCTCGTGGACGCCGGGGACGACGCCAACGTGAATGGCGGCGAGAGCGCCATCCTCTCCGGCAGCTGGGCCGGCGCATCCTGCGCCGACACGAGCTGCATCGCCTGCGAGTGGCGCCTCTCCGACGGCACGCTCCTGGCCGAGAGCTGCGACGTGACGGTGACGCCCGAAGCGACCACGCAGTACTTCCTCACGGTCACGGACACGAGCACCGGCGCGGCGAACACCGACAGCGCCACGGTCTTCGTCGTGGACCGCCCCGCCCAGCTCTGCGGCTGGAACGTCGTGGTGCTCGACGCCGAGAGCTTCCCCTCGCCGGCGAACCCGAACTACGTCTGCGACGAAACCGGCACCGCGCGGCGGCAGGTGCGCAACGCCGACCCCTCGATCGTGCTGAGCGACCTCGACGTTCAGAACGTGCGCATCACGGGCAACATCTCGGTGGAGACGACGTCCGACGACGACCTCATCGGCTTCGTCTGGGGCTGGCGCGACCCGACGCAGTACTATCTGCTGTCCTGGAAGCAGCGGAACCAGAGCCTCGGCGGCGCCTGCGGGAACGCGCTGGCGGGCATCGCGATCAAGAAAATCGACGGCGCCCTCGACGCCCCGGACACCATCTCCTTCGACATGGGGCGCGACCTGAACATCACGGACTACGTGCAGCTCTGCGCGGACACGTGGTCGACGGACCGGGCGGACGCCGGTCTCCTGAGCGACGACACCATCTTCCTCGTGAGCCCGGCGGACCCGGGGGCGTTCACGGGCGGCTGGCGCGACCTCATCACCTACCGCTTCGAGTTCTTCTACACGCCAGCGCGCACCAAGATCTTCGTCTTCGAGGACGACGAGATGACGGGGTCGACGGAGACGCTCGTCGCCACCCTCGACGTGACGGACTCGAGCTATCCGCGCGGGGGCTTCGCGTTCTTCAGCAACTCCCAGCAGGAGGTGGCCTTCGGGGACTTCCGGCTGGCGTCGCTGGCGGACTACCAGGCCGAGGCCGGCGACGATCGGACGCTCGCCGCGGGCGAGAGCACCACCCTCGAGGGCGGGGCCGAGCTCGGCGTCCCGCCGCTCACCTGCGCGTGGAGCGACGGCGCCGGTACCGTGGGGAGCGAGTGCACGCTCGACGTGATGCCCGGCGCGACCACCACCTATACGCTCGAGGTCACCGACGACTTCGGCCGCACCAGCACCGACTCGGTCACCGTGACCGTGCCCTGAGCCCGAAGCGCGGTCTCGGCGGCCGCTTGGAAGGCCATCTCCGACGCCCTCAACGCACGTCGTCGAGGGGCAGCGGGTTGTCGGCGAGGAAGTCGAGGAGCCTCGGCTCGAAGTCGTTGTTCGTCTCGCTGCCTACGTTGTCGATCCAGCGGCGATGGAGCCGGGTGGCGTCACGGTCGGGCTCGTCGTCGGCGGCGCGCCGGAAGCAAGCGCTCGAGCTCGCGCAGGGCACCGTACCGTTGCGCGGGCCGAGGATGATGCGTTCGACGTTGTCGTTCGCGCCCTGGACCTCGAGGCGACGCACGAAGACCTCGGCGTCGCTCCCCGGCGGCAGCTGCACGGGGGTCCCCCGGTTGAGATCGATGAGCTGGTTCGTGTCGCAGGCCACCGTGTCGCAACTTCGCGTGATGTACTGAATCGGCAGCGTCGAGGTCGGGAGCGTCATGAGCCCGCAGGACTCCTCGGTCTCGGCCTCGTGCACGAAGGGATCCTTGGCGCCCAAGGTCACCACGGCGGCGACCCGGTTGCCCGCGGCCGTCGGCGTGTCGTGGCGAATCAGGCCGTAGAAGAGGGCCATTTCGCCACCGTCGTCCCAGCCGACGAGGTAGATGCGCTCGTCATCGACGTCACCCGCGAAGTCGGCGACGACGGCGTCGATGACGCGGTCGATGTAGCGCACGTCGGGGTTCATGGTGTCGCCCTCGAAAGCGTCCGCGTAGAGGTCCCGAAAGGTGTGATCCCAGTGCGGGCCGTCCGTCGCGTTGGGCCCGTGGACGTTCCGCGCCTGGAGCGAGACCAGGTAGAACCCGCTCGGCGTACCCAGGGGCCCGAGGCGTCGGTCTTCCGCCTGCGAGCGAAGGTTGGTCTCGAGGTAGACGTCCTGCGCCGAGCCACCGAGGCCGTGGAGGAAGACGACGAGGCCGCGGGGACGACCCGGCTCGCCCCCCTCGGGCTCGGCCACGCAGGCGTAGCGCTCGACGCCGTCGATGTCGTACATGCGCGGCACCCCGTCGGAGACGGCGAAGCGGCCAGCTTCGATGGCCGCGGTGTTGGACTCGCAGAGCGGGAGCGGGCTCGCCTCTCGGTAGGGGTCCGGCTCCATGCCGTCGTCTCGCGCCATGGTGAAGGGGAGCGGGTCGACGTTGGGGCAGCGGCGCTCGGGGACGCAGCCCTCGAGGGGGCGGTCGAGGCCGACGTCGTCGGTGCAGCCGTAGCTGACCTCCACCGGCGGGCCGAGGTCGAGGCCGAGATCCAGACCGGAGTCCGTGGCCGCGTCGGTGGACCCGTCGGCGCCCATCTCGGGCCCGCCGAGGTCGGCGCCCATGTCGGGGCCGGCCATCCGGTCGTCGTCACCGCAGGCCGTGAGGGCCAGGGCGAGGCAAAGGAAGCGAAGTCTCATGACCTACCAATGTAGCGAAAGGCGCCCTCGCTGGCGACGAAAGGCGCGAGGCAGGGCGCCATGGCGCCGCCGTGCCGAGACGCCTATGCACCCGGGGTGCGCTTCGCGAAGTACGAAGGCCTCGGCAACGACTTCCTGGTCGTCGATACCGCCGAAGCGAGAGCCGCGGGGCTCACGCCGGCGGACGCGGCGCGGGTTCGAGCGCTCTGCGACCGGCACACGGGCGTAGGGGCGGATGGCGTGCTCTTCGTGGACCACGCGGCGCCGGCCATGGTCGTGCGCAACGCCGACGGGAGCGCGGCCGAGATGTGCGGCAACGGCCTCCGCTGCGTCGCGCGCTACCTCGGCGCCACGGGGGACGCGCTCACCATCGGCACGGACGCCGGCCCGCACGAGGTGACGCTCTCGCCCGACGGCGTGAACGTGGAAGTGGCCATGGCCGTGCCGCGCCTCGCCCCGGAGGCGCTTCCCATGGTCCTCGAGGCCCCCCTGATCGGCGGCGCGTTCCCGCTGGATGAACGCACGCTGGAGGCGACGGCGGTGAGCATGGGCAACCCGCACCTCGTGTCCTTCGACGACGTGGGCGAGGAGCGCCTCGTGCTCGGGCCGGCCCTCGGCGCCGACCCGCGCTTTCCGGAGGGCGTGAACGTGGGCTTCGGGCGCATGGGCCCGGACGCGATGACGCTTCACGTCTTCGAGCGCGGCAGCGGCTGGACCCGCGCGTGCGGTACGGGAGCCTGCGCCGCCGCCGTCGCCGCGGTGGAGACCGGGCGCTGGGCGCGCGGCCGGCCCCTGCCCATCGACCTGCCGGGGGGACGCCTCGTGCTGACGGTGGGAGAGCGCGACCAGCCCGTACGCATGCGCGGGCCGGCCCGCCGGGTGTTCAGCGGCACCGTGGAGCTCCCCGCCACGTCGCGCTCCGAATAGCGCTGGCGCGGGACGAGCCCGCAGCGCATCACCCGGGCGATGCGCCTCCTCTTCGCGTCCCACTCCTTCCCGCCGGAGGGCGCGCCCCTGGACAACGTCGGCGGCATGCAGCGGGTCGCCACGGAGCTGCACGCCGCCCTCGGGGCGCGCGATGACGTGACCTTGCGGACGCTCGCCCTCCGCGCGAGCTGGAAGGAGGTCCACCGCAAGGCCGTGCCCTTCCTCCTGGGGCTCGGGCCTCGGCTGCTCTCGGAGGCGAGACGCCACCGGGCCGACGCCGTGCTCTTCACCAGCATGACCACGGCGCTTCCCGCGCTCCTCTTCGGGCGGGCGCTCCGGCGCCAGGGGACGCGGCTCGTGGCCATCGCCCACGGCCTCGACGTCACGGAGCCGCAGCCCGTCTACCAGGCCGCCATCCGGCAGCTCTGTCGCCAGCTCGACGCCCTGCTCCCGGTCAGCCGTGCCACGGCCGCGCAGCTCGAGGAGCGCGGCGCCCCGCGCCGGCGGGTGACGGTGGTACCCAACGCCGTCGACGTCGGGCGCTTCACGGCACCGGCCACCGGGCGGGTCGCCGGCGCTCCGGCGCTCCCCGACGACGCCTTTCTGCTCGTGACCGTGGGCCGCCAGGTGAAGCGCAAGGGCTTCGCCTGGTTCGTCGAGAACGTCATGCCGAGGCTGCCCGCGAACGCGCACTTTTGGCTCGCGGGGGACGGCCCCGAGCGACCGACCATCGAGGCCGCCATCGCCCGGGTCGGGATGGGCGGGCGCGTGCGCTGCCTCGGGAAGATCGACGACGCGAGCCTGCTCTCGCTCTACGCCCGCGGCGCGCTCTTCGTGATGCCCAACATCGTGGTGCCCGGCGACATGGAGGGCTTCGGCATCGTCATGCTCGAAGCCGGCGCCTCCGGCCTGCCCACGGTCGCCGCGGACCTCGAAGGCATCCGGGACGTGATCGCGGAGGGCGTGAACGGCTGGTTTGCGCCGAGCGGCGACGCCGAGGCCTTCGCGGCGCGCATCCGGGGGCTCATGGAGGCGCCGGAGACGCTGGCTTCGGCGCGGGAGCGCACCCGCGCGCACGTGCGCGGCACCTTCACCTGGGACGCGACGGCGAGCCGCACCCTCGACGCGATCCGTCAGGCGGCGCCGAGGTAGATCCGGAGCGTGTCCGCGGCCGCGTGGCGGGCGAAGGGCGACGCACGCAGCTCCTTGCGCTGCCCCACCTCGCGAAAGAGCGTCTCGAGGAAGGTGCGGAAGGCCTCGCATTCGGCGACGGCGGCCTCGAGGCGCCGGGGCTCGAGCAGGTCCACGTCGCGGAGCCCGTCGAGGGCGGCGAGGAAGTCGCTCATGCGCGTGTAGTCGCTGGCGCGGACGAGCTGGTAGCCGATGGCGCGGAAGTGATCGAGGAACTCCTTCACGAAGTGGAAGCTCCCGCTCGCGGACCAGCGATCACCCTCGCTGGGCGCGGCCCTGGCCTTGGCGAGGAAGGCCCGGAGAATCTGCGCGAACATCCAGATGTCCCGGCGGAGCCGCTCGCTCGCCATGCGCTCTGCGTCCCCGGGGCTCGCGAGGAGCGGCGTCGCGTCGCTCGGCCGGAGCTCCATCGTGAGCTGACGAAGCGCGTGATGAAGCGTGCCCCGAAGCGCGGCCGTCGCGAGCACGAGGCGCGTGCCGAGCTCGGGATCGTCCGCGGCGTCGCGCGCCCGTGGAAGCTCGCGCTCGAGCACCTGACGTACCTCCACGCGGAGCACGTTGGCGAGACCCTCGAGCGTGCTCCGAAGCGACACCAACCGACCGGCGTCGGCGGCGAGAGCGTTCTCCATCTCCCCGACGGCGGCCGCCGGGACCTTGAGGAGCAGACGCTCGAAGCCGTCCGCCATGCTGGCGCCGGCGCCCGCGCCGAGGAAGCGCGTGAGCGCTCGGAGATCGCTCCGCAGCACCGCCAGGATGAGGTAGCTCCGGCCCATGCTTGCCGGCGCGCTCGCGTACTCGTCGACCAGGTCGAGGTAGCGAAGCGCCCGGAAGAGCGTGAGGTAGGTGAGGGCCACGCTGCGGTGCGCGGCGTCGTGGGCGCCGTGAAGCGCCTCGAGGACCTCGGCGTGGCGAATGCGGTCGAGCTCGGGCCGAAACTCGAGGGCCACCAGCGGGTTGAAGTAGGTGTTCCGCGAGATCTCGCGCGTGACCGTGCCGAGCAGCGCGAAGTAGTGGCGATGCGAGACGCGCCCGAGACGCAGCATGCCGTCGGCCATCTCGAGGAAGCTCCCGAAGGTGTTCCGGAGCACGAAGAGGGACTCGTCGGGCGTGTCCTGATTGAGCTGCTCCTTGACGAGGCGGCTGCGGAGCGCGTCGGCGGGGACGACGGATTCGAGGTAGCGGCTGAAGACGTAGGCCTTCTCGCGCTCACCGAGCAGCTCACGGACGCGCACGATCGCCTGGGCCAGCGCGTCGCGTGCCATTAGCAGCTCGGCGTGGAAGTCGTGGCCGATGGGCGTCTCGGTGCTCGGCGGCCCCGGGTGGTTTCGCGCGTTGCCGAAGCACGCGAAGCCCTTGAGGAGCATCTCCAGCTCGAAGAGCGACGCTTCCTTGCGGTCCCAGGGGAGCGCCTCGTACCAGCCGTCCCGACTTCGCGCCTGCTCGCGCCGGAGCCCGCGGGTGTCGCGGAGGAGGTTCGCGTAGACGTCGCGGCGGGGAGTCACGCTCACGGGCGCGAGGGTACCGGAAGCGAGAGGCGGCTTTCGCGTGCTTTATCGGACGTCAGTCGCGACTCGGCTGGAGCGTCTTGAAGGCCAAGACGAAGCTGACCAAGGCCATCACCGCCATGAGCGCGACGACGGGCCAGCGGCCCTTCTCCTTCTCGGTCAGATCCGCCGCGATGGTCGCTTCGTCGCCGACCCAGAGCTCTCCCGCGCTGCCCTCGTCCCCCGGCGCGAAGACGACGGCGTCGCCCGGGCGGAGCGCCTTGACGCGGATGCGGTAGGGCGGGCGAAGCCGCTCGTCGACGTCCGTGGCGTCGCTGATGATGGGGAGCCCACCGAGCGACTCGACCTCGGCATCCTCGAAGCGGGCGGCGCCGCGCCAGCGGTCCGGGCGAGGAAGCTCGATGTCGACCTCGCCGCCGGGCGTCCTCACGGTCACCGCGGGGCTCCCGTCGATCTTCGACCAGCTCTGGTCCACGCCCCCGCCGCCCCCGGCACCGGCGAGCCGCACGAGGCCATAGAGGAAAGGTTCGCCCACGGGGCTCTCCCGCGTCGCCTCGCCACGAACGAGGGTGCCGCGCACGGCGCCGGCACCCTCCGGCGGCGCCGCTCCCGTGCCCGTCAACGCGACGGACCCAGCCGTGTAGGCGAAAGCGCAGCCCACGGCGAAGGCCAGGAAGCCGAGGACGGGCTTGAGGCGGGGGTCCACGGCCGGGGCTTAGCGTCGAGCGGGCCCCGGGGCCATCAGGCGATGACGGCTTCGAGGAGGCCGCGGAGCTCGTAGGCCTGCTCGCCGTGACCCTCGACGAAGGTGGCGATCTCGTCGAGGTCGGCGCTGACGCGCACGGGCGTCGCCGTGGAGGGACGGGTCAGGAGCACGCCGCTCACGAGGCTCCGGAGCGCGGCGGCGACGAAGCCGGTGCGCCGGAGCCAGGCCGCGCCGCAGGCGATGAGGGGGTCGCGTACGCGCCAGCCCTCCGCGATGGCGCGGGCGACGTCCGCCGTGAGCCGGGGCTGCTCCGCCTGGGGCACGACCACGATGGAGATTCGCCCGCGGCGCTCGGCGTGGAGCGTGTCGATGGCGGAGAGCAGCCGCTCGAGGCCCCGCAGCGACGGCGGCTCCCGGTTGCACACGGCCAAGACGTTCCCCTGAACCATGATGCGCAGCGCGCCGTCGTCGTGGACGGTGTGCGGGGGGACGGGCGGAATGAGCGTGGGCACGGCGCGGTCGCGAACGATGTTCGCACGTGGCGAGCCCCGGGGGGCCGCGAAACGTCATCTCCACCCGCCTGGATGGCGAAATACGGGCGAAGTTGGCGGCATTGCGGGTTCCGGTTGGGCCTGGACGAGGGCCGGCTCATCGCGTCCCCAAACGGCGGAGGCGCGCGCGCGGCCGTGTTGGTAGCTTCCCGCGCGGTGAAGGAGGCGCTCGCCGCGACGCTCGCTGAAGGGCAGGGCCTGCGCCTCGCCGCCGTGGTGGATCTCGCGCGGCCACGCCGAGGCGAGGCACCGGATGCACGGCTCCGTACGCTGGCGGAGGCGCTCGAGGCCGACCCCCGACAGGCCGCGGGCTTTCGCTCCGCCGTCGTCGAGGCCGCCGGGTCCACGCGCTTCGTGCACCTGCTCGCCGAGAGCGGCATCCTCGCGGACCGCGGGCTCGGGGCGGTGCTGGGCCAGGCCATCGGCGAGGCCCTGCTGCCGCCCGTCCACGCGCCGGACGACGCGCGGAGCGTGCTTCGGCGCGTGTTCCGCCGCCGCTCGGATCACGCATGGGTGGCTGCCGTGCCCACGGAGCTCTGGGCGCGCCTCGCCGCGGTGGCGCTGGGCGATCACGACCTCGTCGCCGATGCGGACGTCGCCACGGCGATCCGCGCCCTCGCCGTCCGCACCAGCGCCACGGGGCTCGACGAGGAGGTGCTCTCCAAGCTCGCCTTCGCGGACGGCTACGAAGCGCCCTTCCTCTCGCTGCCGCTTCGCGTCGAAGAGCTGCTCACGGACCGGGAGACCGGCGCCGGTGGGCGGGCCCACTTCGACGAGGCGGTGCGCACGACGCGCAGCTGCCGCGCAGTGGTGGCCGGCCTTCGGGGCGAGCGTCACGTGCGCGGCACGAGCCTCCGGCTCACGCGGCTGACGCGGCGCATGGAACAGGAGCTCCGGCGCCTCGAGCGCTTGCTGGCGCTGGTGCACCCGAGCGACCCCGCGACGCGCGCGGAGGCCATCGCGCGTCTTCTCCCGGAGCTGCTCGAGGCCGTCCAGGTTGGCCGAAGCCTCCGGCGCCGCGTGGGACAGACCATCGACCTGCTGGCGTTCCAGATCACCGAGCATGCCGCGGCCAAGGGCGCGAAGTACCTCGGGGAATCGACCAAGGCCTACCTGAAGCTCTTCGGCGCGGCGCTCGGCGGGGGCGCGCTCGTCGGCGTCTTCGCCATCTTCAAGCTCTTCCTGAGCAAGATCGACCTGCCGCTCGCGGGCAAAGCCTTCGTCTACGGCCTGAACTACGCGGTGTGCTTCTCGCTCATCTACATGGTGGGCGCGACGCTCGCGACGAAACAGCCCGCGGTCACCGCCGCCGCCCTCGCCAAGGGGCTCGACGGCGCTCAGAGCCGCGAAGGCGCTCTCGAGCGCGTCGCTGACGCCGTGGTGGTGGTGTGGCGGAGCCAGTTCGTCTCGTTCCTGGGCAACCTCCTGGCCGCCTTCCCCCTCGCCGTGGCCATCGCCGTCGGCCTCGAACGGGCGTTCGGGGTCGAGACCGTCGACACGGCGGGTGCGCTCGAGCTGCTGGCGGAGAACCACGCCTTCGACTCGCCGGCGCTGGCCTACGCGGCGGTGGCGGGCGTCTTCCTCTTCGGCGCGGGCCTGCTTCAGGGCGCCGTAGACAACCGCGTCGTCTATACGGAGCTCGAGGCACGCATGGCCGGGCATCCGCGCCTCGCGTTCCTCCGCGGGCTTCGCCCCAAGCTCGCCAAGGCCGTGGCGAAGCACGCGGGGGGCCTCGTCGGGAACGTGGTGCTCGGTTTCCTGCTCGGCTCCGCGGGCGTGGTGGGGAAGATCTTCGGGCTCCCCATCGACATCCGGCACATCGCCTTCGCCTCGGCACACGTGGGCGTCGCCGCGCTCGATGCGCCGCATCTGCTCGACCTCCGCGAAAGCCTCGTGGTCCTCGCGGGCGTGCTGGGCATCGGCTTCGTGAACTTCCTGGTGAGCTTTGGGCTCACGCTCGCGGTCACGCTCAAGTCCCGCCGGGTGACGGCAGTGCAGTTCGGCCGCCTCTTCCGCATGCTCGTGGGCCGCTTCCTCCGGAACCCGCTCGCCTGGCTCATACCGCCGCGACGCGCGCCCTCGAGCGAGGGCACCTGAGCGTTCGTCGCAAAAACGCACACGAAGGCTGCGAATAATCGCGACGCCTCGAACGAAACGTCGTGGGTGACGGGAAGTAGGTCCGCGCATGGACCTTCGCACTCTCTCCGGAGTCGGCTTCGCCGGACTCCTCGCTTCGACCGTCGCGCTCGCCGGATGCGGCGACGACGGAACCTCGTCGACGCGCTTCCGCGTCCGCGTCGAAAACCAGGGCCCGGCCTTCACGCTCGCCCAGTCCGGTGCCTTCGCCGTTCCCGTGGACGCCACCGATCCCGGCCCCATCGGGCCGGGGGGCGCGTACGAGATGACCTTCCTCGGCGCTCCGGGACAGCGCTTCAGCTTCGCCACCATGTTCGTGCCCTCGAACGACCTCTTCTACGGCCCTGACGGCGAGGGCATCGCGCTCTTCGACGCCGAGGGGGCGCCCGTGACCGGCGACGTGACCACGCAGGTCGATCTCTGGGATGCCGGAACCGAGGTGGACCAGGAGCCCGGGACCGGCGCCGACCAGGTGCAGCGCAGCCCGGGCACGGGGGCCATCGACCCCAACACGAACGTTCGGCTGGCCGAGGATGCCTTCGGCAACCTGCCGGAGGTGACCGACGTCATCCAGGTGACGCTCGCTGCCGAGGACCTCGGCAACTACTGGCAGTTCACGGCGCGCATCGAGAACGTCTCGACGCCGACGACGCTCTCGACCACCACGGACATGCAGGCCGTACCGCTCTCGCCCGGCGTCTACGCCGTGCACGCCGGGAGCGATCCGCTCTTCACGGTTGGCGCGCCGGATCGCGGCGAGGGCCTCGAGGCCATCGCCGAAGACGGAACGCCGACGGATCTCGCCGCCGCCCTCGACGCGGTCACGGGCATCACGCTCGTCGCGTCGCCGGGCGTCTGGGCAGTGACCGAGGAGGGGACCGACCTCTTCAAGCTCGGCGAGGCGGACCGCGGCGACGGCCTCGAGGCCATCGCCGAAGACGGCATGCCCGGGGCCCTCGCGGCGGCCGTGGGCGACGCGCTCCCCGGCGCGGGCGTCTTCAACACGCCGACCGGTGCGGACGCCCCGGGCCCCATCGCGCCCGGCGGCGCTTACGAGTTCGAGGTGGAGGGTCTGCCCGGGCAATACCTGCACGTCATCACCATGTTCGTTCCCTCGAACGACTGGCTCTTCACCTTCCCGCAGGTGGGCCTCGAGCTCTTCGACGGGGCCGACCCGGTGAGCGGCGACGTGAGCGACTCGCTCTTCACCATCGACCTCGGGACGGAGGTGGATCAGCCCGTCGGCTTCGGCCTCGACCAGGTGCAGTTCCAGGCCGGGCCCGACACCGGCGCAGCGGACCCGAACCCGACCATTCGCGTCGTCACGGACCAGCCGGCGGCGAGCTCGATCCTGCGCGTGACCGTCACGCCGCTCTGAGCGACGCCCCGCCTCGAAACGCCCGTCCGGACTCCCGGGCGGGCGTTTCGTCGTCAGGGCGCCTTGCGGCAGAGGAACATGGTCTCGGTGTAGGGGCCGCCCCGGTACTCCTCGGGCAGCGGCCGCCGCACGCTCTCGACGGCGAAGCCTGCCCCGCCGAGGACCTCCAGCCAGGTCGCCTCGGGATAGAGCCCATGTACGTGCCGGTCGTGCAGCGCCTGCACCTCGCCCGCGCCCTCACGGAGCAGGAAGGCGAAGTCCACGACGTGCATGCCGTCGCCCGGGACCGGGTCGTGGGACCACGCGAGCGCGCGGAGGCTCCGGGCGGGGTCGTCGCCGGAATGATCCTCGTGCGATTCGACGAAGCTCTCGACGGTGCAGTCCGGTACGAGGAGCGCCGCGCCGCCCGGGCGGAGGTGCGCGAAGGCCGTCGCGGCCGCCTCGCCGAGCGCGTCCGGGGTCGTCAGGTAGGTGATGGCGTCGTGAATGAGGACGACGTCGAAGCTGCGGCCGAGCCGGAGCGTCCGCATGTCGCCCTCCACGTGCGCGCAGTCGGGGTTGAGCGCCGCGGAGCGGGCGAGCATCGGCGCCGAGAGATCGTTGAGCACGGTCTCGGTGAAGCCGCGCTTCACGTAATAGGCGCCATGGCCGGCGCCGGCGCCGAGCTCGAGCAAGCTCTTTGCACCGGGCACGGCCTCGCGGAGTACGTCGCCGAACTCGGCGCCTTCCTCCGCGTGGTCCTCCAGGGGATCGAGCAGGTGATAGAAGGGAACCAGCGTCTCGTAGAGGAGCGGCTGCACGTCCTGGGTATGCCAAAGGACCCGCGCCGCTGGCTACCCGCGCTCAGCCCTGCGGGCAGGCCCGCGGCGCACCGCTGCCCATGGGCGCGACGTCCACGGTCGCGGCGGTCCAGCGGCTGGTCCAGTCGACGGCGTCGCAGCCCTCGCAGCGCTTCATGGAGACGGTTCGAAACACGGTGCGGCCGGGGCGGCGCAGCGTAACCCGCGCGCGGCCCCGGCCGTCGGTACGCACGCGATGGGCGTGCACGTCGGGGTCGCCCTCGACCCAGATGTCGAGCGGGTGGTCGGCGACGGGACTCCCGAGCTCGAGTAGCTCCACCTCGACGGTGCGCCCCACCGCGAAGCGCGCCGGGTCATCATGGAAGACGACCTCGAGCTCCTGTCTGAGGCGCCGGCAGCCGACGCCGTCACCTTCCGCGCCGACCTGCACGAAGGCCTTGAGGTGCCGGGCGTAGCGCTCGCGCCCCGGCGCGTCGCCTTCGCCGCGCCGCTGCCGCTCCGCGAGCGCGGCGTCGAGGCCCTCGTGGTCGAGGTAGCCGTTGAAGACCTGGGGGGCGAGCTCGATGTCGATGGCGACGCGGTCTACCGCCAGCCAGTGCCCCCCGGGGACGAGCCCCGACACCTGGGCGAAGGGCGGGGCGCCCTCTTCGCGGCCCTCGAGCTCGCGCTGGCCGTGCGCGTCCTCCGCGAAGAAGCGCGAGACGTGCTCGCGGCGGAAACCGCGCTCGTCGCCGAGCGCGTGACCGTCGTGGACGAGCAGGCGAAGGGCGAGCGCGTCGTGCTCGACGTCGCCGGGCCAGAGGAGGAAGTCGTGGGCTGAGGCGAGAGCCGGGAGCGCGAGCAGAGCGAGAACGAGCACGGTGCGCGGGATGGAGACCGGAGTCATGGAGACCCGGAACTCTCGACCGCGGGCAGGGCAGGGGCAAGGGCAGGGGCAGGGTGTTGCCGGACCGTCGACGGAGAATCGCTCAGAAGAGCGCTTGCTGCTCTTCGTCGTCCGGGGGGGAGCCGCGGCGCTTCTTGCCGAGGTGTGCGTAGGCCTTCTTCGTGGCCGTGCGGCCGCGCGGCGTCCGCGCGATGTAGCCCTGCTGCAGCAGGTAGGGCTCGATGACGTCCTCCACCGTGTCCCGCGGCTCGCTGAGCGCGGCCGCGAGGGTCTCCACGCCGACGGGACCGCCCTCGTAGAACTCGAGCATGATCTGCAGGTAGCGCCGGTCCATCTCGTCGAGGCCCGCGTGGTCCACCTCGAGGCGGTCGAGGGCGTCCTGGGCCTGCGCCTCGTCGAGGCGCCCGTCGCCGAGCACCTCGGCGAAGTCCCGCGCGCGGCGCAGCAGCCGGTTGGCGATGCGAGGCGTGCCACGCGCGCGACGGGCGACCTCGGCGGCGGCCTCGGGGCTGGTCTCGAGCTCGAGGAGCCGCGCGGAGCGGGCGACGATCTGTGCGAGGTCCGCCGCCGGGTAGTAGTCGAGCCGGGCGATGTAGCCGAAGCGCGTGCGCATGGGGTTCGTGAGCAGCCCCGTGCGCGTGGTCGCGGCGGCCAGCGTGAAGGGGTGGAGCGGCAGCGAGAGCGTCTGCGCGTAGGGCCCATCGCCCTGCACGATGTCGATGCGAAAGTCCTCGACGGCCGAGTAGAGGTTCTCTTCGACGACCGGTGGGAGACGGTGGATCTCGTCGATGAAGAGCACGTCGTTCGGCTCGATCTTCGTCAGCAGCGACGCGAGCTGGCCCTTGTGCTCGATGGCGGGCGCGCTCGCCTGGTGCAGCGTCACGCCACGCTCGGCGGCGAGGATCATCGCCAGGGTGGTCTTGCCGAGGCCCGGCGGTCCGCAGAAGAGCACGTGGTCGATGGGGTCGCCGCGCTGGGCCGCCGCCTGAACGAAGACGCGCAGATTCTCCTTGATGCGGTCCTGGCCGACGAAGTCCTCGAAGCGCTGCGGGCGCAGCGAGATCTCGTAGGCTGCCTCCTCGGGCCGCACCTCGGTGGCGAGCACGGGGGCGCGCTCGAGCTCGTTTTCGACGGCGCTCATCGGACGCTCCCCCTCGGTGAGGTTCCCATCAGCGCATGGCTCCCAGGGCCCGGCGGAGCATCGCCTCGACGCTCTCGCCCCCCTTCGCGTCCTCGAGACTCTCCAGCGCGCGTTCCGCCTCCGCGCGCTTGTAGCCCATGCTGACGAGCGCGCCGGCCACGGTGGCCTTGGGCCCGCTGAGCGTGGTCGGCCGCGCCGCGGGCGCGGCGCGCAGACCCGGCGGGGGCGCGACGAGCTTGCCGCCGAGGTCGAGGAGGATGCGCTCGATGGTCTTCTTGCCCACGCCGCTTATGCCCTTGAGCGCGGCCCGGTCCTGCCGCGTCACGGCGTCGGCGAGCGCCTGCGCGTCGAGGCTGCCGAGGATGGCCAGCGCCAGCTTGGGTCCGACGTTCGAGACGCCGAGGAGGGCGCGGAAGGCGTGCTTGTCCTCGGCCGTCGGGAAGCCGTAGAGCGCGAGCTCCGTCTCCCGCGCGTGGGTGTGCACGTGGAGCTCGAGCTCGTCGCCTTCCCGGGCCCGTCCGAGCGTACCGAGGGGCACGTGGACCTCGTAGCCGACCCCGCTCACGTCGACGATAAGCGTCCCGTCGAGCTGCACCGCGCCGACGGCGCCCCGGAGCCTTCCGATCACGGGCGGGACGCTAGCACGATGGGGAACGGACGTTCAGAAGTCCCTCAGGCGGCGGAGCGTCGCCCTGCGCTACCGAGGCGTAACCGTTCGAGCGCCGCCAGACGCCGCTTCACGAGCAGGAGCGCCAGGCAGACGCGTTTGTGGGCCACGTTGCGCACGGCCACCACGTGAGCGTGCGGCCAGCTCCGGCGCCGCCCCGTGCCGCCGCTCATGAGCACGACGAAGCCGCCGCCGCGGCCGTAGCGAGCCCGCGCGAGCTCCTGACCGAGGGAAAGGGCGGCGGCGGCGACCTCGGCCTCGAGGCCCCGGCGCCGAGCGCAGACCACATGATAGCTCGGGAGACCGGGGAGCGGGCATGGGACGATACGAATCCAGGGATGCATGGCTCCCACGCTGTCCCGTGTAGATTGGCTACCCAACCAATCTACCTCACGCAAGCGGCTCGAGACGTGCGCTGGCGAAGCCGGGTGGCCCGGACTGGTTGCAGGACCAATCAACGCTAGCCTCTCCCCATGGGTCGTCCGAGCGTTCGGGAAGAGCGACGACGCGAGATCGCCGGAGCCTTTGGTCGGGTGCTCGCGCGGCAGGGCTTCGCCCGGGCCACCATCGCGGCGGTGGCCGCGGAGGCCGGCGTGGCGCCGGGGCTCGTGCACCACCACTTTCGCGACAAGGATGAGCTGCTCGAGGTGCTGATGAGCGGACTGCTCGCGCGCTTCCGGGCCGGCGTGCGGGCGCTGGAGGCCGAGGGCGCGGCTCCGCTCGACGCCTACGGCGACGCGGCGCTGCGCCTCGGGCCTGGGGACGACGTGGAGGCCGCGCGCGCCTGGGTGGGTCTCTTCGCCGAGGCGCAGCGGGCGCCCGCTCTCTTCAAGCGGGTCCGGCGGCTCCTCGACGGGGAGCTCGAAGGGCTCGTCCGCCGCTCCGGCGGCACGTTGGGCTCGGAAGACGCCGCGACGCTTCTGGCCTTCGTGATCGGGTCGCTCGTCCTGGGCGCCTTCGCCCCCCGAAAGACCGCGGGCTTCGCTGCGCCGAGCTTCCGGCGCCTTCTCCGCGCGCTCCGCGAGGAAAGCGCGACGTAGGCCAGAGCAGTCTTGAGCCAGCCCCCGTCCTCGGGGGAGGAGGGGAGCATGTTCCGGCACCTCATCCTCGCCTCGCTCCTCGGTCTCCTCGCCTCGCACGCGCGCGCTCAGACGGCGGTCCCCGCAACGGACACGACATCCGGCTCGGCGGATACGGACGACGACTGGTGGCGGCGCATCCGCCTCGAGGCCTTCGTCGACGCCTACTACCTCGCCGACTGGAACCTACCGGCGGCTCCGACGGCCAACTCCGCGGGCATCGCGCACCGCGCTTTCGACCGGAACCAGGGCTTCGGCCTCTCCTTCGCCGGGCTCGGCATCGCCTACGAGGGGGAGGACGTCGGCGCGACCCTCGACCTCCGTTTCGGTGGGGCTCAGGCCGCGCTCATCGGCGCGCCCGTCGCCGAGTTCGTGGCGCTGAAGGAGGCCTACGCGAGCTGGCGCCCCATGGAGGGCCTGCAGCTCGACGTAGGCCAGTTCGACACGCTCTACGGCGTCGAGTCCGCCGACAGCTGGCGCAACGCGAACTACACGCGCGGGGCGCTCTACTTTCTGCAGCCCTTTTATCACTTCGGAGGACGCCTGACCTATGAGGCCGAGGCCTTCACGCTCAGGGCCATGGTCGTGAACGGGACGAACCTGGCCGTCGTGGACAACAACCAGAGCCCCCACGTCGGCGTCCAGGTGCTCTTCCCCCTCGGCGACGCCGCCGAGCTCGCCCTCGGCTACTACACCGGCGCCTCGGCCAGCGGTTACGGCGCCGCCGCGGCCGCCGTGGACGACGACCAGTGGGAGCATTTCGTCGACGCGGTGCTCACGGCCACCCTCGTCGGGCGCCTCCGCCTCGCCGTCAACGGGAGCGTCTACGTCTCGGCGCCGGACGACGACGCGCTCTTCTACGGCCTCGCCGCCACGGCCGCCCTCGACGTGACGGAGAGCTTCGCGCTCGCGCTTCGTGGCGAGCTGGTCGGCGACACGGAGGCGCTGGTCACGCTGGGCCAGTACGAGCGCCTCGGGACGGTAACGGCGACGCTCGACTACCACCCCTCGAAGCACGTCTACATCCGCCTGGACACGCGCCTCGAGGTCGCCGACCGCGACCTCTACACGGACCGCGACACCGCAGACGACGGCACGCTGCGCCGCACCTACCTCAGCAGCACCCTCGGCTTCGTGGTCACCACGGATTGAGCGAGTAGGCTCCGCGCCATGCTGCGGAAGGAAGACGCGCTCGCGTACCATTCGGAGGGCCGGCCGGGGAAGCTCGAGGTCGTGCCGACGAAGGCCCTCGCGAGCCAGCGGGATCTCAGCCTGGCCTACTCGCCCGGCGTGGCCGAGCCCTGTCGGGCCATTCACGCGGACCCGCGCGCCGTCGGCCGCTACACCGCGCGGCGGAACCTCGTGGCCGTCGTGACCAACGGCACCGCCGTGCTCGGCCTCGGGGACATCGGTCCGCTGGCGGCCAAGCCCGTGATGGAGGGCAAGGCGGTGCTCTTCAAGAAGTACGCGGACATCGACGTCTTCGACATCGAGGTCGACGCGCATGACCCGGAGCGCTTCTGCGACGTCGTGGCGGCCCTCGAGCCCACCTTCGGCGGCATCAACCTCGAGGACATCAAGGCGCCGGAGTGCTTCTTCATCGAGGAGACGCTCGAGGCGCGCATGGGTATCCCGGTCTTCCACGACGACCAGCACGGGACCGCCATCATCAGCGCCGCCGCGCTCCTCAACGCCTGCGCGCTCCAGGGCAAGGAGCTGAGCTCCCTCCGCGTCGTCTGCATCGGCGCCGGCGCCGCGGCCATCGGCAGCATGCGGCTCTGGACCGAGCTCGGGGTCTCCGCCGAGAACATCACGCTCTTCGACATCGACGGGGTGATCACCGAGGACCGCGAGGGCCTCGACCGCTACCGTAGGGCCTTCGCGCAGCCCGCGGCGCAGGCGACGCGGGACCTCGGCCAGGCCCTGGAGGGCGCCGACGTGATGATCGGGCTCGCCGCCGGCGGCATCGTCAGCGGCGACATGCTGAAGCGCATGAACGAACGGCCCATCGTCTTCGCGCTCGCCAACCCGGATCCAGAGATCGGCTACGAGGAGGCTCGCCAGGCCCGCCCGGACGCCCTCGTGGGCACGGGCCGCAGCGACTTCCCGAACCAGGTCAACAACGTCCTCGGTTTCCCCTACCTCTTCCGCGGCGCCCTCGACGCGGCCGCCACGCACATCACGCTCGGCATGAAGCTGGCGGCGGCGCGCGCGCTCGCCGATCTGGCGCGCGTCGGCGTCGACGACGTGGTGCTGCGGGCCTACGGCGGCCAGGCCATCAAGTTCGGCCCGGACTACATCATCCCCAAGCCCGGCGACCCGCGCTCGCTCAGCTGGCTCGCGCCGGCGGTGGCCGAGGCGGCCATGGAGGACGGCGTCGCCCAGGAGCAGGTCGACGTCGAGGCCTATCGCGAACAGCTCACGCGGCGCCTCGACCCGACCCGCCGCGTACTCGTGCACGTGACGAACATGGCGAAGCGGCACCCCTGCCGCGTCGTCTTCCCCGAAGGCGAGAACGACTCGATCCTCCGCGCCGTCGACGTCATCGAGGACGAGGGCATCGCGCATCCCGTGCTGCTCGGGCGGCGGGGCGTGATCCACGCGCGCGCGGAAGAGCTCGGCGTGAACCTCCGGGGCATCGAGATCGTCGACTCGCAGCACCGGCCGAAGCTCGATGCCTACGTCGAGCGCTTTCATGAGCTGCGGCGACGCAAGGGCATCACGCGCGCCCGGGCGCGCCACATCCTCGAGCGGAGCCGGACGCATTACGCGATGCTGATGCTCGAGCAGGGCGATGTCGCCGGCGTGCTCAGCGGGATCACGGCGCCCTACCCGGAGACGATCCGCCCGGCGCTGCAGATCATCGGCGTGGCCGAGGGCGTGCGCCGCGCCGCGGGTTGCTACCTGGTCGTGACCGACGGCGGACTGAAGCTCTTCGCGGACACCACCATCAACGTCGACCCGGACGAGGAGACGCTGGTCGAGGCCGCGCTCCTGACGGCCGATCTAGCGGCGGAGCTCGGGCTGACGCCGCGCGTGGCCATGCTCTCCTTCAGCAACTTCGGCGACGCGCCGAACGGCGCCTCGCGCAAGATGGCCCGCGCCGCCGAGCGGGTGCGGACGCTCCGGCCGGAGCTGGCCGTGGACGGCGAGATGCAGGCGGACGTCGCGCTCATGGCCTCCCGGCGCGAGGCCTATCCCTTCCACCGGCTCGGCGGGGACGCGAACGTGCTCATCTTCCCGAACCTCGGCGCCGGCAATATCGCCTATAAGCTCCTCGCCTCCTTCGGTGACGAGCTCGTCGGCCCGTTGGTTCTCGGCATGCGGAAGCCCGTGAACGTGCTCCAGCAGGGCACGACGGTGGGCACCATCGTACACATGGCCTCGCTCACCGTGGCCCGCGCCCGGCAGCGCTGAGGAGCTGCCGGGGACCCGATGAGCCGCGGCGGCGTGGGGAGCGACCGGCACGTCGTAGGTCGTCTCTGCCGGCACGTCACCGATGCGGACCATGACGCGTCGCCTAGGCGGACCGTCGACCGGGGCCGCGCAGTGCACGATGGAGCTGGTCCGCTCTGGGCGCAGAAGCGCGACGGCCGCCTGCGTCGTGGCCTCGGCTCGGCCGCGACGAGCACGGTGCCGCCGGTCCGGGCCGCCATGGCGTCGAAGCTGTTGTCGATGGCCGCGTCTCCGGCGCGCACCGCGAGCGTCCCCACGCGGGCTCAGCCGCCGCGGCCGCGGTCCAGCGCCCAGGCGACGAGGGGCAGCTGGTCGTTACCGAAGTAGAGGCGCTCGCCGCCTTCGAAGGGCACGAAGATGCTCGGCGAGCCGAAGGCGCCGCGGGCGATGGCCTCGTCCGTGTTGGCTCGAAGGTGGTCCTTCGTGGGCTGCTCCGTCGAGCGGGCGCGGAGCGCCTCGCCGTCGAAGCCCGCGGCGTCGGCCACGGCCACGAGCACGGCCGGATCGTCGAGGTTCTCCTGCCGCGTGTAGTAGGCCTCGAAGCCCGCCTCGGCGAAGCGCTCGAGGGCGGGCGGATCGTCCTCGAGGAGGCAGCAGAAGCGCATCGCGTGGACCGAGCGCAGCGGAAAATGCGGCCCCGGGAAGCTCATCGTCACCCCGGCGAGGGCGGCCCAGTCGTAGAGGGAGCGGGCGAACTGGCGCCACTTGGGCGACGAGAGCTGCGTCTGCCGCGCCTCCGGATAGGCGCGGTTCACCGCGTTGTGCACGCCCCCGACGAGGAAAGGACGCCAGCGGATCGCGACCCCGCGCTCCCGCATCATGGGCCGCAGGTTGTGGAAGGCGAGGCAGGTCCAGGGTGAGGAGAGGTCGAAGAAGAACTCGATCTGCGCGGGCACGTCGCCCTTGATACTACGGGTCGGCGCCGGCGCCGGGACCCGCCGCGCAGGCTGCACGCCCGCAGGCTAGCGTCCCTGGACCTTCGTCGCGGCCGCGGCGATGTGGCCCACCAGCTCTCCGAGCGCCACGGGCTTCGTCAGCAGAGCCACCGCGCCGCGCACGCCGCCCTCCGGGGGATTGCCGCTGACCACGATGACGGGAATGGCGTGCCCGACCTCGTCCGCGAGGTGCTCGCCCTGGACGGCCCCGGGCATGCGCAGGTCGCTGACGACCACGTCGAAGGCGGAGGACGAGGCCCGGAGTAGCTTGCGAGCCTCCTCCCCGTCGCGCGCGACCGTCAGCTCGAAGCCGGCGCGGCGTAGGCCACGGGCCACCGACCGTCGCACGGCGTCCTCGTCCTCGACGAAGAGCAAGCGGATGTGCCCGAAGCCCCGCTGGCTCCCGCCCAGCGCCGGACGCGAGATACGCTTGGCCCGCGTAGGTGCGCGCGGGAAGAGGAGCGAGACCCGCGTCCCTTCTCCGGGCAAGGACGACACGTCGCAGCGCCCACCGGACTGCTGGACGAAGCCGTGCGTCATGGCGAGACCCATGCCGCTCCCGCGGCGTCCCTTGGTCGTGAAGAAGGGCTCGAAGACCCGCGCGAGGGTCTCCGCGGTCATGCCCTCCCCGTCGTCCTCGACGGCGAGCTCCACGTAGTCACCTGCGGCAAGCTCCGCGGGCGCGATGCCGGGACGGAGCGTCACGGACAAGCCCACGCGGCCCCCGGAGGGCAGCGCGTCCCGGGCGTTGAGCACGAGGTTCAGCAGCGTGCTCTCGAGGCCGGCCCGGTCGACGAGCACCCGCGCCGGGCCGTCGGCCCCACGCCACCCGAAGGCGATGTTCGCCGGAAGCGTACGTCGCAGCAGCGGTCGCATGACGGCGACGACCTCCTCGAGGTCGAGGACCACGGGGTCGAGCTCCGCGCGCCGCGCGAAGCCGAGAAGCGAGCGCGTGAGGGCCGCGCCGCGGCGCGTCGCCTGAAAGGCATCGTCGAGCGCCGCGCGCTGCTCCTGCGGAAGCGTCGGCTGAAGCTCCCCGAGCGTCTCGAGGCCGCTGAGGATGACCGAGAGCAGGTTGTTGAAGTCGTGGGCGAGCCCGCCCGTGAGCTGCCCCAGCGCGTCCATTTTCTGCGCCCGGAAAAGAAGCTCCCGGCTCTCCTTGAGCTGCTCCTCCATCTGCACGCGCTCGGACACGTCGAAGAGGATGCTGGTCCAGAGCGTGCCCCCATCGGGGAGTCGGCGCGGCATCCCGCGCGCGTAGACCCACTTCTGCTTCCCCGATGGGGTGATGTTCCGGTAGCGCGCGAGCCAGGGCTCGAGGGTTCGCTCGGAGTGAGCGACCGAGTCGGCGACGCCCTGGAGGTCGTCCGGGTGAATCTGCGCCCAAAGGCGACCCACGTCCCGACACGCCTCGTCGGCCGTGATCTCGAAGAGCTCGAAGCAGCCTTCGCTCATGGACAAGAGCGCGTCGGAGCCGTCCGGACGCCGAACGTACTGATAGAGCGCTCCAGGGACGCTGGCGGACATGTCGCGGTAGCGCCGCTCGCTGACCCGAAGCGCCTCCCGGGCCGTGGCGCTGGGGCTGATGTCCAGGAGGACGCCCGCCATGCGGTAGGCCTCGCCCTCGGGGTTCCGGAAGGCGCGACCCCGGCTGAGCACCACGACCTCGCGCCCGTCCTCATGGAGCATACGAAACTCAAGGTCGTAGGGAGCGCCATCGTCGAGGTGCGCTCGGAGCGCGCGGCCGACGCGCTCTCGATCATCCGGATGGACGCGCTCGACGAACTCCTCCCCCGTCACCTGGAGCGTCTCGGGCGCGGCGCCGAGGAGCTCGCGGAGCTCGGGCGACCACCAGAGGTCACCCGTCCGGAGGTCCCAATCCCAGAGGCCCTGCGTCGTGAGCTCGGCCGCGAGGCGAAGACGCTCGGTCTCGACCGTGTCGGCGGCTCCCGGGCCGCTGCCGTTCGCGATGCCTGGCATCTGCCCGTGACGATAACGCTTTCCCGCCGCGACGCAGCGCGCGCGGTGCATCAGCGCATTTCACTCCGTGCCCGCATCGGGGCTCTGTGCGCAGCACCGACAGCAGTACGGAACGTTCGCTAGCGCGCGTCGGCCAGGACGGCCTGTGCGGCCTGGTAGCCGCTCATGGCGCAGAGCGGGACGCCGCCGCCGGGGTGCGCCGTGCCGCTCGCCACGTAGAGCCCCGGTACGGATGCGATGCGATTCGGCGGCCGGAGAAACGCGCTCAGGGGATGCGAGCTGGAGCTCCCGTAGAGGCTGCCGCTCGAGCCGGGGAAGCGGCGCGCGAGGTCCTCGGGACGCCGCTCCCAAACGACCTCGTCGTTCTCCCCGACCAGCCCCACGTCGCGCGCGCGCCGCAGCGCCTTGTCGCGTAGGGCGGGCCAGTCGATGGCGCCGCGCGTGTGCTCGACGGCCGGCGCGTTCACCATCAGGAAGAGCGGCGCCCGCCCGTCCGGCCAGCCCGTCCGGCCGTGCGCGAGGCGTTGGTCACAGGCGTAGACCGTGGGCTCCGCGGGCGGCTGGCCCCGGTCGAAGAGGTCCTCGAACTCGCCGCGGTAGCGCGCCGGGAAGAGCACGTTGTGCGCGGCGCGAGCCTCCGTGGGAGCCGCCCTCACGATGGCGTTCCAACCCGAGGTGGAAGGCTCGCCGCGGCGCCGGCGCGCCTCCCGAGGCGGCTTGGGGAGGAGCGCGTCGAAGAGGTGCCGCGTCTCCGCGTTGCTCACCACGGCGCGTGCTTCGAGGCGGCGACCATCGGCGAGCTCCACGCCCGTGACCTCGCGGGCGATGCCGAGGCGGCGGCCGCGCGTCATCACCCGGGTCACCCGCGCGTTCGTCTCGAGAACCGCCCCCCGGTCGCGCGCCACCTTCGCCAGCGCCTCCACCAGACGCGCCATGCCGCCCTCGACGCCATAGCCGCCGAGGCCGAGCTCCACGTGCGCGATGCAGTTGAGCGTGCCCGGGGCCCGGCGCGCGTCGGAGCCGTTGTACGTCGCGTAGCGCTGGAGGATCGCGCGCAGCTCCGGCGTCTTCACGCGGTCCTCGATGGCCCGCCACATGGTGCGGGTCGCGTCGATGCGGAAAACGTCGAGGAGCTGGGAGGGCGGCATGCGCCGGAGCACGTCGGGCGCGGGCGCCGGACCGAAGACGAAGACGGGCGCCGTCCGGTCCCAGAGAGCCTCGGCATGCGCGGCAAAGGCACGAAGCTCGTCGGCGGCCTGCGCGCCGAGCGTGTCCCGCACGCTCGCCAGCGTCCCCTCGAGGGAGTCGTGGAAGTCCACCACCGGTCCCCCCGGGAAGCGGTAGCGGAAGCTCGGGTCCAGGCGGCGCAGCGTGAGCGCGTCTTCGAGGCGGACGTCCGCCGCCGCGAAGACCCGGCGGAACGCCTCCGGGACGGTGAGGATGCTCGGGCCGGTGTCGAAGACGACGCCGTCGTGCGAGGCCGTGCCGAGCTTGCCGCCGAGGGCATCGCCGGCCTCGAGGAGATGCACGCGCTTGCCCCGGCCGGCGAGAACCACCGCCGCGGCGAGGCCCCCGACGCCGCCACCGATGACGAGGACGTCGGTGCTCACCGCGCGGACCCGTTCAAGAGGCCCCGACCGAGCCGGGACCACTTGCTGCGGAGATCGCCGGTGAAGAGCGGGAGCCAGGGCGAGGGCGTGGCGAGGTCGCTCGAGACCCGCATGCGCACGAAGCGCCGGTGGCGCCCGAGGTCGACGCGCTCCGGGTCGATGATCTCGAGGCTGCCGGGGGCGCGGCGACCGCTCGCCTTCGCTTCGAAGAGGTAGCGTAGGTAGAAGAAGCCGTCGTCCACGCGCGTGGTGAGCGGGGCGTCGAACCAGGGTCGCTCCTCGCCGGGCGCGTGCAGCGTCACGCCGCGCCAGGCGGGCATGCCGAAGAAGGTGCTCCCCCCGCCGTGGAAGTCGGCGCGCAGCCCCTCCACCGCCCGGAGCTCGCCGGCGGCGCTCACCTCGTAGCCGCCGACCTCCGCGTCGGCTCCGCGCGCGCCCTTGGGCCAGAGCACATAGAAGATGCGGTGCCGGTCCGGCAGGGCGACGTGGCCCCAGACCCAGCGGCCGAAGCCCAGGTCGTGGAGCGGCTGATCGCTCGCGTTGCGGTCGTGGTAGACGTCGCCGCTGAGCACGAGCGGACGCCCGGCGATGTCGAGATGCGCGGCGCCTCGGCAGGGCGCGACGAGCGGCGTCCAGGCGTGGTTGTCGGCGCCGCCGAGGTCGCCCGCACCGGCCTCCGCGCGCCGCACGAGCGGACCCGCGAAGCGGATGGTGCCGCGGAGCCGGCCGCCGCCGTGGGCGACGAGGGGCGCGTCGAGGTCGATCTCGACGTGCCGGCGGCCGTCCCGATCCACCGTACGCATCGCGCTCTCGCCCAGCGTCCAGGTGCCTTCGCCCGAGAACGAGGCGCAGCGCGGCTCGACTTCGTGGAGGAGGTAGCCCGTGAGCTCGCCCTTCTCGTAGATGGCCAGGTTCAGGCTGGGTCGGGAGCGGGGCGCTTGCCCCACGCCGCGCCGCGCCGCGCTCGCGTAGCCGGGCAGGAAGGGGAGGCCCCAGGCCGCGATGAGCACGAGGCCGGTGAGCGTCTCGTCGAGGAGCTCGACGTACCACCAGGCGAAGCCGCCCGGGGCGTCGAGCACGAGCGGGTCCAGGGGAGTCAGGGCGTCGTCGATACGAAGCATGAGCCGAGGGGGGTCTCCGCATACGGGCGTGCATTACGCCGAGCGCGCGGTGGTCGTGTGCTAGGTGCGGGCTGCGGCGAACGCCAGCCGGAAGGAGACAGCCCGCGCCGGGCGTTCCCTGGAGCATCCCGTGGACCGCGACTCGCTCCTGTGCTGGGGTCCTCCCCGCATGCCCCCGCTGCCCCGCGGAACCGCGGCCCTCGCCCTCGTCCTGGCCCTCGCGGCGGGGCTCTTCGCGCGCGCCCAGCCCCTGGACCCGCGGGCGCTCGAGGCACGCTACGCGCAGGCCTCGGAGGCACCGGAGCGAGAGCTGGCTGCGGGGGCGCTCCGGCAGGCCCGGCGAGCCCTCGACGGGGGGCGCGCCGACGAGAGCGCCGAGGCGCAGAATCGGCGGCGCGCCAGCGCCGACGCGGCGCTGGAGCTCGCGGAGCGGCAGATCGCGAAG
>ERZ1740059.38-NODE-38-length-65319-cov-8.924629_pt1 | contig 65319 bp, 66 predicted proteins | sample MGYA00581744_ERZ1740059 | MGnify/ENA primary metagenome ERZ1740059 (study PRJEB43018, sample SAMN04849738) | marine metagenome | isolation source: floating plastic debris | place: Pacific Ocean | collected 2008-08-28 | study: EMG produced TPA metagenomics assembly... | reverse complement strand
CCCAGCAGCAGAAAGACTTTCAGGAGGTTGCTAGATTTTTGTCCTGTACATAGCTCTAAACCTATTTAATCTGATGACAGAACAACTGACTAAAATTACCCAGCACCAGTGTGAGAATGCGCCGGCGCAATATAGCGATCTTAAGGCGCTGTTTCTAAACTGCACCCTCAACCGGACGCCGGTACTTTCCCATACCCGAGGCGTGATTAATATTGCCAAAGAGATTTTTGAGGCGAATGGTGTGGAAACTAAAGTGATCCGCCCGGTTGATTATGAGATCCCGGCTGGACTGGGGTTGGATATGTCTGAAACCCCTGAGTGGGATAAGGATGACTGGCCCCAGCTGCAAAAACAGATCGATGAGACGGATATTTTGGTGCTGTGCACCTCGGTGTGGCTCGGTGAGAAAAGCTCTGTTTGTAACCGAGTTTTAGAGCGGATGTACGGGTATACCCATCTACTCAATGCAAAAGGCCAATATCGGGACTATGGCAAGGTGGGGGCTACCTTAATCACTGGTAATGAGGACGGGGTGAAGCACTGTGCGATGAATATTTTGTTCTCCCTGTCCCATATTGGCTATACCATTCCGCCCCAGGCAGATGCGGGATGGCTAGGGGAGGTGGGGCCTGGGCCATCCTATTTAGATCCGGGGTCGGGTGGCCCTGGGAATGATTTTACAAATCGGAATACTACATTTTTGGCTTGGAACTGTCTGCATTTAGCGCGGATGCTCAAGGATAATGGTGGGATTCCAGGCCATGGAAATCAGCCGGATGCTTGGGATGCTGGGTGTAAAAGCGACTTTAAAAATCCGGAGCATAAGGTGTAGGTTTGGTTGCACCCATCTCAGCTCTTTGTTTCTCAGCCCATTGCCTCTCAACCCAACCACTCCGATTTATTTGCCTCTATGCTGTTTTAGCTCGTAGACGTTTAGCGATGATGGACAGTCATCGATGGGTCTCTTAAGCTTGAATAGTCAGACATCATTGGCATTGGCCATTTAGGTATCGGAAACTATGACAGAGGTTAGGTCTCCGGGGCAGGCTGGAGAAGACTTGCTGCCGGCTGCGGAGTCTCGAGGGTCCGCAGCCCGCTCGTTGACGCAGCGTGCGATCGCAATCTGGCTGATCGGGTTTGCTGCCTTAGCGAGTGCTGCTGGCTGGGGCTATATGCGCTACCGCGGCACCCAAGAAGAGGCGATCTCGGTGCCGCTATATACGGTGGAGCGCTCGGCTGTGGAGCTGACGGTAACGGCAAGCGGCACCCTGGCCCTGGGTGGGCAGCAGACGCTGGAGTCACCCCAGAATGAGGCTACGGTGGAGCAGGTGTTGGTGGAGGTGCGGAGCCCCGTGGAAGCGGGTCAGCCGCTGGTGGTACTGCGCGATCGCAGCAAAGAGCAGGAGGTGCGATCGCAGCAGGTCGAAATTCAAAAAGCCCAGCTAGACCTGAGTCGTAATCAAGAAAAAGTCACTGAGGTCCAGCAGCGAGTCGCGGCAGCTGTGGAGCAGTACCAAGAATCTCAGCAGCTTCTAGCCCAGGGGTTCTTATCCGAAGACGAGGTGCGTGACGATCAAGACGCCCTCGATCGGGTACGGTCTGAGCTTAAAGATGCGCAGCTGACGGTGACTAAAACCGAGTTAGATCTAAAAACGGCCGCAGAAACCCTGGCGTTCCTAGAGCAGCAACTGAGCGATCGCATCATTGTTGCACCCATTGATGGCGTGGTGCTAGAAGTGAAGACGGCGGCTGGCGAAGCCATTACCACCGATACCGATCTGTTGACCTTGGGGGACCCTGGTCAAGAAATCGTCAATTTGCAGCTCTCAACGCTAGATGCAGCCAAAATCAGCATTAATCAGCCTGCGAGGGTGCGGGCCATTGGCCCAGATGCCCAAGATTATCTCGGACGTGTGGTTTCCCTATCTCCCCAGGCCCTAGCCCCCAATGGTGGTGGCAATGTCCAGGAGGGGCAAGCCAGGGTCAACGCTACCGTCAAATTAGACAGCGCTAGTCAGACCCTGATTCCCGGTAGTTTTGTGAGTGTTGAAATTATTACTGAACAGCAGCAGAACGTTTTAGTTGTGCCCCCAGAAGCCGTGCAGCGTGACGGCAGTGAGACCTTTGTATGGGTGCGCGATCAGCGTGGTAAAGCTGAGCAGCAGCCGGTTGAGTTGGGGTTACAGGGGCTAGACTTGTTTGCAGTCACAGAGGGACTGAGTCAGGGGGATGAAATTGCCCTGGTGCCACCCACGGTAACGATTACCCCCGGGATGCCGCTGGCCGCTGAACTCCCTGTCCCCGATGCCACTGATGCCGAATAATAACCATGGGATTGCCGCTACCTGACCTTCTATTTATGACCTGGCGTTCGCTGACTAATCAGTGGCTACGCTCTGGTCTGACTGCGTTTGGGGTATTTATGGGGGTGGGTGCTGTCAGCGCTACTTTAAATATCCAAACCATTACTCGCGAACAGATTGAAATTAAGCTAGCTGCGCGCGATCAGCCATTTGTCAGTCCATGGGTTTATTCCAGACAGGGACCCACCCCGGAGCTAGATGAAACGGTTCAAAAATCTCTCAGAGATTCAGTGTCTGAAATTCGTTCTATTAGCTCTATCGGTAACGTTTACAGCATTGATAAGGTGCAGTACGAAGATCAAGAAGCCGAAATTCGTGCCCGCAGCGTCTCTCTTAATTATTTAGACACCACCGGTCGGCAGGTGTTGCAGGGCCGTTTTTTTGACCAGGCTGATGTCGAACAATATCGCCCTGTCGCCCTGATCGATGAGAAACTGGCAGAGAGTTTATTTCAGGAACAATCATTTTTAAACAAGACTATATATGCCAATGGCAATCGCTTTGTGATTATTGGTGTCATGGAAGCCAAGTCTAACTCTGAGTGGGGGGACAGCGGCGAGCTTTGGATAACCCAAACCTTTGCCCAAGTCTTAGCCGGAGAATATCAGTGGGACTCATTGCAGATTAGCGCCCATTCCCTAACCCAAATCAATGACCTGAGCACTGCAGTTGAAGCTTTCTTACTCCAGAATTTTCCCCAGGCAGAAGTCTATATTTGGAGTAATGCTGACGATTTACTAGAAGACTTAGAGGTGCAGCAAATTGCATCTGCGGCCCTGACGGCTGTGGGTCTTATTGCCCTTGTCATTGGCGGAGTGGGTATCGCTAACATTACCATTGCGGCCGTTCTAGAGCGTACCAAAGAGATTGGTATTCGCCGTGCCATTGGCGCCTCTAAGCTGGAAGTGATGAGCCAGTTTATCTTAGAAGCCGTCATTTTAAGTCTGTTGGGGGGAGCGGCGGCTGTTGCCACTGTCCATGGTCTGACCCGAGTTGCGACAACGGTTGTTATAGAAGCTCCCTATCGGTTCTCTTCCCGTAATGCGGCCCTATCCATGGGGGCCGCCGTGGCCGTTGGGGTGGGGGCTAGCTTTGTTCCTGCTTTGCGGGCCACCCAAATCGATATTGTCAAAGCCCTGCGGAGTGATTAATGCGATTACAAAACCTGCTACTTATACTGCTGCTAAATACCCTAGTCATCGTAAGGCCAGCTGTAGCCCAACCGGGGTTACCCGAGCTAGCGCCCTTGCCGCCCATAGAGCCCATACCGCTAGAGGACCCTGGCCCCACCCCCAATCCGTTACCCGAGTCGCCACCACCTGAGACTCCACCTTCCCCGGTGGTGGCTTTGACCGAAGCCGATGTGGTCACCCTGCTGCTGCAAAACAATCTTGAACTCAGAAACGCGACCTTAGAGAGAATTGCTCAGCAACAGGAACTGCGGGAAGCAGAAAGCAGATTTCTCCCCGATTTTATTCCGACAATTAGCTTTGGTATCAATAGCAGGGAAAATGAGCCGACTGAAACCACCCGCGATGCCCGACTGCGGGCAGAACTGCTGACACCCTTGGGTACTGACATTGAGTTGAGTGTAGATGTAGACGATCGGGAGCTGGATCTCAGTGTGACCCAGCCACTGCTGCGGGGTGCGGGTAGAGCCGTTAATACATCGCAGGTTGAAATTGCTCGGCTGCAAGAAGAAAATAATCAGCTTGATCTACGACAACGGCTCATTACAGATATTACGAATGGTGTGCTCACCTATCACGCCTTAATTCGTACCCAGGCTAGTTTACAGATTCAACAGCTGTCGTTAGAAACCCAGCAGCAACAGCGGCGCTCCGTCGCTGCCCTGGTAGAAGCGGGGCGACGGGCGCAGTTTGAGCTCGTGGAAATTGATGCTAACTTAGCAGCGACAGAAACCAGCGTGTTAGAAGCTGAGAATGATTTGGAACAGGCGAAGTCAGATCTTATCGATCTGTTAGATATTGAAGATTCGTTAGAAATTACGATTCCTGATGAGACCCTGGCCACCTTAAACAGCATTGCTCGAGAGTTTGTCATGCCTTCCCTCGAGCAGCTGGTGGCGGTTGCCTATACCAATCGACCCGATTATCAGCAGCTGCAGTTCAATGTACAAATTGCGGAGCTAGACGAGCGGGTTGCCATTGATAATCGGCGTTGGAACTTGGATTTGCGAGCCAATGCCAGCACGGGTGATTTGTCAGAAGCGTCAACGGAGCTGGTGCTGACCCACCTATTGGACGATGAATCTAGGGAGACGGCATTTCAACGTAATCAGGTAACCCAGCGGCAGCTCAAAAATGATTTAGAGCGTCTAAATTCTGACATTCGTCTGGATGTGGCCGATCAGCTGAGGAATGTTGAATCAGCTCGTAACCGTATCGAGTCCACACGTCTGGCTCGTGAGCTGGCGGAGAAGCGCCTAGAGAATGCCCTGGCCAGAGCGCGTTTAGGCCGGAGTCGGGATATTTTTGAGGCCTTGGAGCTACAGAATGACGTGGTAGCTGCTCAAAATAATGAGGTGAATGCAGCGATTGATGTGGCGGATGCGATCGCAACCCTAAACCAGTCTTTAGGCACCACCCTCACCGTCTGGGCTGAACAAGTCGAAGCGAGTCAGCTCCTTATCACACCGGCTCTTTCAGAACCTTAGCTGTTTTGAGAAATGCGCATCTCAGTATTATTAGATCACCCAAGCAAAAAATCCGCCCAGTCAGAGATCTCTGACCAAACGGATCTTAATAATCTTAAGTGCTGCGGCTAATGATCTAGCAAAACACAGTTTAGAAAATGTAGCGTAGCCCTAAAACTGCTACAGCACTAAAAGTCATCAGTGCTGCCAAAAGTAGATCTTGGTTGCGCTGCTGGTCTTCCGCGGGCATGTTTGCACAATATACAACCGCTTTGACTTCGTCTTGATGATGATTATGCATTTTATGATCCTTTCTTAAACAGCTAGCAGGCCCAGTAAAAGTGAGTACCCACCCAAGAAAATTAAAGAGATAGACACTAGGTAAGCCCAACATTACTGAACTCGAACCGTAACCAGTCAAAGTTCGATCTCAACAGTTCGGTATTTATGCCTAATCCTTTGCATTAGTATTACATATATATTTGTAAACCTGATCGAGATCACTGGACTTTTTTAAGTCATGGTTTACTGAAATGTATGGATGCCAAAAGCTATCGCTAACTATTAAGACAAGGTTATAAGTTTATTTTACCGCTGCTGATTTAGAGATTTCGCCCCTTCGTCATGGAGGATAGAGCGTTTGCACCAAAATCGAGATCCAGGTAACGACGGTCATTAGGGGCATCGCATGTAATGCCCCTAATGACCGTCACGGTATGGGAATGCAAACGCCTAAGAGGGGCAATTGTGTGATGTTGCTGCTCCCCGGTATGAATTTATCTGGTCAACGTCGGCACATCTCACATCTCACATCTCACATCTCACAGATCGCGGTTCACACCCTCAATCAGCAGCGGCATAATTTTATCAGCGAGAAGAGCTTTAGAGCTCATTTTTCTAGAAAGGTAGGATGATCTGACGGGCAATGAACCGCTCTAAGGCTTTTTGCTAGACTTTCTCCGAATGATGATGATGTCACCATCTTGATACTTACTATTGTCAGACTCTTTTTCTGTGGTTGTTTTACTCGTGCCAGCGAGTCGTGAGATTAACAGCAACAGCAAGAAAGGCAATGAAACAAAAAGAACGGGTGACATGGCTTTATCTCCTAATAATTAGAGTCAAGAGGACATCAAACTCTGAATACAAAGACAGTCAAGTCCTTGGCTAGTGGATATCAGTTGCTCCACTTAAATGGATATGACACATTTACTACCCAATATGATTAATATCTAAAATACTCAGTGCATTAAGTATTTAAGAGTTTCAATAGGTAGCATTTAGATGCTCAATCCGTTTCAATACTTAGGATGCAACCCTGAGAAATCATGCTTTATCCTGTAGCATCTAAATCCATTGTATAGTTTGACACCTGGTGGTGGTATACCCCATAGGGGTACCTTTGTGCACATGCTTACTGCTGTCTAAAAGGTTGTACTACACTCGTCCGGATACCGAAAACACGAGATAGCCCTGCAAGCCATAAGATATAACGCTAACCTGATAGGCCAATGGTTTAACGCATTAGAACACTGGCTATTGGGAGTGCTCTTCGGCTGTATTTGTAGACTACAAAAGACCGTTGACTACAGTCTGCAGCCAACGGTCTTTTAGTTTTTTCAGTAAAGATGCCAACTATGGTCCGACGAACTTGTTAGGTTGCCTGTGCATGCAACACAACGGAGCGCATCTGTGCCTGGGTGGGATCAAACCCACTGGGAAATCGAGTTGTTCCTGCTATATAGTCAGCGTCTTTTAGGTTGGTGTTACCTAAGCTGGTATCTCGCAGATCGGTGCCGATTAGCATAGCTCCCCGCAAATCTGTTTCGTGCAGGTTAACGTTGGAGAGTTTTGCATAGCTCAGATCAACGCCGCGCAGATTAGCCTGTTTGAGGTTGATGTTGCTCAGGTCGCTATAGCTGAGATCGACTCCTTTGAGGTCGGCATAGCTAAGGTCAACATTCGCTAGAGAGACGCCAGAGAAATCTCGTTGGCCGTGATTATAGTTTTCAAGCAAGGTACTAACTTCATTCATATGACCGATACCTACTCAGGTATTAAGGACAGGCGCATGGGGACTTTTTAACGTCAGCTGGGCGTCGGGTTGTTGACAGGCTGTCATGGTTTTCACATGCTCCATCTCATCGTCGCGAATAGCCACAAACACATCGTAGAGATTGTCTATCTTGGGACGACGCTCGGCTGGTAGATGAGTGGTTTGAAACTCATCAAACATGTAGAGATCACCATCTCGGTAGTAGCTAATCGCGATTTGAGGAGCAGGCTGTTGCTTGAGCATCACTTCATCGGTTGTTAGAAACTTGTCATAGCTTGCATAAGCATGCTCTTCGACTAGTTCCATAAAGTGATAAGCGGCGCGAGGGCTGACGATGTAGATACCGACAATGATCCAGTAGTAAAGCAGGGCTACATGGCGAGCGAGGAATCGGTCAATCCATTGATTATTCCCGCCTAATTCTTCCATGATTAGCAGGTGGTGTAGCTCATTCCAGGATTCAGCGAAGTGGACCTTGAGCCAATCAACTTTGCGCCACCAGCCTAAGGTTTCGTAGAAGTGTAAAACCGATAGATAGGAAAAATAGGGGACTCGAGCAACGGTTTCTAAAACGTAAAAGCGTGGGAACGGACGATTTTTGTAGACAGTGTTGATGACAAAGACAAGAATACCTACTAGAGCTTTGATCATGGGGTCGTTCTCCAAGAGGTTAGAGAGAGAGCTTTGTGGAGGTTGTCTTACTGGTTTGATTGAGGTGGCCAGTAGGACGATAATCGTTTTGTATCTCCCATAATCTAGCCATTTGCTAGGGATATGGGGGTAGTTCTTGACATCCGGTAATAGACAACATGGTTGTTGTTAAAGCGTCTTAGACAAATTTGATACCAAATTGCTTCGGTTTTTTAGCAAGAGATTTTGCCGATTTTTCGATATTAAGCGGGTGGTCCCAATGATGCGATGTGCCGATGTTGACCAGATAAATTCATGCCGGGGATCAGCAACGCTCAACGGGCAGTTTGGTTTGTCTTATCTGCTGATTGAGCATCGGCGAAGCGATTTAGCTTTATAGTTCCTTTTAATCTTGATGGGAGCATTACATTGCCAAGGTTAGGTTAGGGGATAGGATACTTTGTGGACTTAAACCTATGGTCTGCAAGAGTGTCATAGCTTGTATCCGATTCACGGCTCACTATCCCTATTTTTCTGTCCTTAATTGGGTGCAGCCATAGAATTCAGTGGGGTTAATTTACGTTTTCCAACCAAAGTGATTCTTGGGTGCCATTTCGTCGAAAAATATTGAAAAGCATAGATGGTTTTGGGCTGGCTTCGGTTGCAACCTATAGCCTTCATAAGGACCGCATTTAGAAACGCTAGTAAGACGACATATGGCACAATCCACCAACTCACAGCCTGCTATTGAATCGATTCTGCAAGAGCAGCGTCTGTTTGCGCCGCCCGCTGAGTTTGCTGAAGCGGCGGCTATTTCTGGAGCTGATCAGTACCAAGCCCTCTATGATAAGGCGGCGGCTGATCCCGCTGCATTCTGGGCAGAGCTGGCGGAGCAAGAGCTTCACTGGTTTAAGCAATGGGATACTGTCCTTGATTGGCAGCCCCCCTTTGCTAAGTGGTTTGTGGGCGGCAAGATCAACATTTCCTACAACTGTTTAGACCGGCATCTAGAAACCCATCGTCGAGATAAGCCAGCCCTGGTTTGGGAAGGTGAACCTGGGGATGCCCGCACCTTAACCTATGCAGAGCTGCATGCTGAAGTGTGCCAAATGGCCAATGTCCTTAAGGATATGGGTGTGGCGAAAGGGGATCGGGTGGGCATTTATATGCCGATGATTCCAGAGGCGTCGGTGGCGTTGCTGGCCTGCGCGCGGAGTGGTGCTGCCCATACTGTGGTGGTTGGTGGCTTTAGCTCTGAAGCACTACGAGACCGGCGTAATGACGCTGAGGCCAAGGTAGTGATCACCGCCGATGGTGGTTTCCGTAAGGATAAGGCGATGCCGTTAAAGCCTGCGGTGGATAAAGCGTTAGAGGGAAATGCCGTTGCCAGTGTGACTAATGTGCTGGTAGTGCAGCGCACGAAGCAGGACGTGGACTGGACCGAAGGACGCGACGTGTGGTGGCACGATGTGCAGTCCGGTGCCTCCACCGACTGTGCGGCAGAACCCATGGATAGTGAAGACCTGCTGTTTATTCTCTACACCAGTGGTACCACTGGCAAGCCGAAAGGGGTGGTCCATACGACAGGTGGCTACAACCTCTATACTCACACCACCTTTAAGTGGGCCTTTGACATCAAAGAAGACGATGTTTACTGGTGTACGGCAGATGTAGGCTGGATTACGGGCCACAGCTACATTGTGTATGGTCCCCTATCCAACGGTGCCACCAGTGTGATGTATGAGGGTGCCCCGCGGGCGTCTAACCCTGGCTGCTTTTGGGATGTGGTGCAGAAGTATAAGGTGACGATTTTCTACACGGCACCGACGGCAATTCGGGCGTTTTTGAAAATGGGTGACCAGCATCCCAATGCCCGCGATCTGTCGTCGCTGAGGATTTTGGGCACCGTAGGTGAGCCAATTAACCCAGAAGCTTGGATGTGGTATCACCGGGTGATTGGTGGTGAGAAGTGTCCAATTATTGATACTTGGTGGCAGACAGAGACTGGCGGCTTCATGATCACGCCGCTGCCGGGGGCTGTTGCTACTAAACCCGGTTCAGCTACTAAGCCGTTCCCTGGCATTCTGGCAGACATTGTCGATGCTGAGGGTAACCCTGTCCCTGCCAACGAGGGTGGCTACCTGGTGGTTAAGCATCCCTGGCCCAGCATGATGCGTACGGTTTATGGGGATGACGCCCGGTTCCGCCGTACCTACTGGGAGCACATTCCCCCCAAGGATGGTAAGTACGTCTACTTTGCTGGCGACGGTGCCCGTAAGGATGAGGATGGCTACTTCTGGATTATGGGTCGCACCGACGATGTGCTGAATGTGTCGGGTCATCGCCTTGGCACCATGGAAATTGAGTCGGCGCTGGTGTCCCACCCGGCGGTGGCCGAAGCTGCCGTGGTCGGTCGTAAAGATGACCTCAAGGGAGAGGACGTGTTTGCCTTTGTTATTTTAGAAGGTACCCATACGGCTAGCGATGAGCTTAAGGCTGAGCTAAAGCAGCATGTGGTGAAGGAAATTGGTGCGATCGCAAGACCTGGCGAAATTCGGTTTGCCGATGGTTTACCCAAAACCCGCTCCGGTAAAATCATCCGTCGCTTTCTGCGTAACCTAGCCAGCGGTGAAGAACTGGTCGGCGATGCCACCACCATGGAAGACCAAAGTGTTCTAGAAAAGCTCCGCAATGAAGCATAAATTATGCGGCGTTGCTGATCCTCGGTATGACTTTATCTGCGAGATCCTGTTCCATGGCACGTCTCACCGATTGGCTCATCCTCTAAATCAGCAACGGCAATTCTGCTGAGTTGGTCGGAGTAGCCGCTTAACTATCATCTGCTAATAAAGCCTCTGCCGACTACGGTGGGGGCTTTCCCATAGGATGGTGCCGTACTACTACCCTATTGACGTTCCATGAGCCTGGGGTCAAAATCACTGCTATCGACAGCTTCTGCTGGGCCGCCGATCCCCTCTACTTCCTCGGTCCAAGCCTCAAAGCGTGCTGCCTGACTGAGCGCTATGTGGTAAGGCAGTTGGCGAAAGGACTTGAGCTTGCCAAAACTCGGCTGGGACTTGGGTCTAGGCGTTAATGTTGAACGAATAGGCTGCTGTTTAGCGCGTGACATTATGGCTTAAGTACATAAGAACCACTCCATTCTAAATCGGCGATGGGCTCTCGTAATGTGTGGTAAACCACCCAGCCAAGATAAAAAGGGACGCGTTCTCAGATTTTGTCAGGACGTCTACCCATAATGATGGCTGTAGTCGAAGTTTAATAGAACGTCTTCATAATCTAACGCCAGAAATCGGTCCAACGGCATTGAGAGCCAACTCAACGATGAATCAGGATCTCCTTTCATGGTGCGAAATCCCAACGTTAAAGCAAAATCCTCCGATAGGGGATGAATGGCCATGGTGTAAATGTCACTCATGTTGGGAAAATCGTCTCGAATTTTTTTCAAGGTTGTCTGTGAATCTTTGATCAGCTCACAGGCATTCTCATAGGTCCAAACGGCTGGCTGAATCTGCCAGCTACGAACAAACACGGTGTAACAGTCAGGATCGCCTTTCTCTGCTACTTTGATTGGGTCTTCTTCTCGCACGTCTAAGCGGCTCAGATGCAAGCTGCGGCTGGGTGGGAGGTCAAACTTCTCTTCTGACTCAGGGTGGGGCGGGAAAAAAGCGGCAAATCCCACGGGTTCTTGATTGGATGCACGTCTTAATACCCGTAGACCCTCAGGATATAGGCGAGCCCACTGGCGTAGCCCTTTTTTGATGTTGTGTAGCATGGCTTCGGGACGTTCAGTATCATAGCTATAGAGTTTTTCTAAAAAACTAGCCACCAGTAATGCGTCATTGCGAGGGTCAAACGCATCGGTGTAGAACGTATCATCCTCAATGGTGTCAGGCAGCTCAAAACTCTGCGGGATTTTTAAACTCAGTCTAGTGGCAACACCATCGGCTTCGCCTCGCCTGAGTAGCTTTTTAGCGGCGAGTTTATCCAGCATTTGCCCTGCTGCCCTCGGGGTGCCGTTGGTTTGGGTATAGAACAAGTCTGCCGCATCGCTGTGGGAGCAGTAAAAGCTACTAATATTGCGGGTTAGCGCGGTGATGGGGGCATGCTCCACCCCATGCTGTATGAGATAGCCGTAGCCCCATAGCCGAACGAAGTAGGTAGCCTGTCTCAGGGTTATTTTTAACCCTGGCTGACGAACAATATGCTCAATATAGTTTGTTTGAACATCTAGAGGAAACCACTCTTCCACAGCGTGGGGAGTTAGGTCAGGATTCATGGTAAAGAGACTCCTATACGCCTTATGCTCAGCAGGTCTCTAAGAAGTAATTTTGCTTCACCCCTGCTTCACCCTGCTTGATGCTAGCTCATCCCCCTGGACAATGCCACTCCCATCTAGTCAAAACACCATGTCTATAATCGTGACTTCTAGACCCGGTTGATCGCTACATCCCTCTCGTAGATGCTGTTCAGCCAAATTGCTTAAGTTAGGACTGTGATCAGTTGCAACCCTGATGTTTGCCCCTTTGCAAGTTAGTAGATGCTGCTTTTCACCCGTTCCCCCCATTCCTAAACAGAACCATGGTGTTACCTTCGGCAACTCTCAGCCACCTGACAGATTTGACCGCTCCCAACGATGAGAGATTTCGAACTCAGGCTGATAATGACTCGACATCGGCAACTCTCAGGTCTAATAATTTGGATCTGATTTTTGAAAGTTTGCTAGGACAGGTTTTCCCGTTTCGAGGATTTGTCCTCTTTGATGAAACTGGCAAGCTTTTGAGGTGCACAACCAAGGCTGAAGAATTCTTTGTCCTCTTGAACAAAGGAATTAAAGGTAATGCCTTTCAACCTCAAGAAAATTTGTCGACTACGGCATTACCTGAGCAGGTAGCGACACTCTGTGATTTTCTTTTAGAGAGCTGTGTTGACTTTCCTGACCATACGTTGCAGCTGTATGACACTGTTTTTCTACCCGGAGGCATTCGTCTCTATCTCAAAACAGAGTGGATTGACTTAGTCGATCAGCCGACAAAATGCATGTTGATAACAATCGAAGATCTCACCCAGATTGCCCATCATCGAGCCGTGTGTGATGCCTATCGCTATGGTTTAACTACCCGTGAGGCGGAAGTGTGGAAGCTATATTTGCAAGGGCTGACCTACCGGGAGGTGAGTAAAGAACTGGTCATTGCCCTCAATACGGTTAAAAAACATATGAAGGGTATTTTTAGAAAATGCAACATTGAGTGTCGTTGTCGGCATTTGGTGTAGTGCCATGCCTGAGTATGAGGGCATAGCTGGATGCCCAGCGCTGGGTGCCCAGCGATGAAGAACTGCATAAGGGCTAGGAATCTTTACTACTGGGTCTTATGCAGTGTGTTAAGCCAGCAAATCACTATATCTGAGTGAGATTCAACACGTTTAAGCAGAACAAAGATCACAAGAATTGTCCAGTAACTGTCGAAGATAATAGTGTAGCCTTAAGTCAGAACACACTAATTGTTAGGAGAGTGTATCCATGTCGCCCGCCATTGGAGGCCACTCAATCGTTTTGCAGTCATCCTCTCAATGTGGTTGAGGTACAGTCTTTCATGGGCCAGGCCTCTTAATGTCAGATGTCTCAGCCAGTCGCGAGATGGATTGTTGGAGAGGGACAGCTGCTCGGGGTTCTGGCAGCGTCGTTTCCAACTCCTCTGTTTCTTGATACTGCATCCTGTGGTTAAGCATTTTAAAGGCAATCTGCTAACAGTCGTGATAAATAACAAAAAGCCTCCAGTGTGACTACTAGAGGCTTTTGTTGATGATTAATACTATCTATTGGATAGCCCTAAGCTAGAAATTGCTGTCGGCGGGTGTCGTAGCGGGCTACATAGCTTACAGGGTTGGCTCGTAGATACATTACGCCATGAATCATGTTCGAGTGCTCTTTGCTAGGCTGTTGAAATGTGAGATTGTTGCGATCGCAATAATCCTTATACTCAGCCGTCATCGTCTCAAAGCTGGGAGTATTGTCTGACATGGGTTACCTCCAATGACAAGCATGGGCAACCAACCAGGTAGCATGCGCCTTGCGCTCTAACTAACAGCATGCCACCCAGCTATTTGGATTTGTGATCTCACCTTAGCACGTCAGGGGGTGTTTCATTGTCCAGTGACTTGTTGTGATCGCCGTCACCCCTTGAACTCAGATGATTTTATGACTGATTCAACAACTCTTCAGGGGGCGATCACATAGGGTTCAGATTGTTCTAGCACTCTAATAGGTGTTCCATAAAGCCAATTTCCCCTACCTATCGGAGCTTTTCCCATGAAACGTCCTGTCTTGACTGCACTGGTTTTAACGACCGCTCTTGCTCTCATTGCCCCCATTGCCCAGGCTGAGCCCGTAAATTTTGGCCTTAGTAACGGTCAACCCGATTCTACGTTTTATCCCTTTGGCCGCTCATCTGAGGCGGTGAATAGTAGCAATACAGTCTCTAATGATGTTTGAATCAATGACTTGTAGTATCTATATTTGAACAAAACACTATCAGCGAGTGGAGGAAAAGTCTGCGTCTGAGATAGGAACGCACACCAGTAAGATCACAGTATTGCTCAAGACATCGGAGTCTGTGGTCCGATGCTAAACCTTCCTATCCACTTAAAAGCTTTAAAGCTTTGGGGACAAGCGGTTACCCTAGCCGGTTTGATTTTTACGTTTGTTATTGGTTGCCTAACAACTAATGTGGCCCTGGCAGCAGTTGCGCCTAGCCAACAGTCTTTAAACACTCTGCAGGTCCATTTAGGTAATCAGGATGGCAGACTGGTTTTTGAACCCGATACATTAACGTTTGAAGCTGGGAAACGTTACAAACTTTTGTTGGATAACCCTAGCCCTGTCAAACATTACTTCACGGCCAAAGACTTTACCGATGTCATTTGGACCCAGAAGGTGGAAGCAGGACAGGTTGAAGTAAAGGGAGCTATCCATGAGTTGGAACTCAAACCCAATGCCAAGGCTGAATGGGTGTTGATTCCCCAGAAACCGGGGACCTATGAGCTACACTGCTCGATTGCCGGGCATGCCGAGGCGGGCATGGTTGGTCAGCTGACCGTTACCACCGGTACTTAGGTTTTGGCGTTGCTGATCCTCGGGATGATTTTATCTGCAAGATACTGTCAAGTAGCCTGTCTAACTGATCGGTTCATCCTTTAAGTCAGCAACGGCTAGGTTTTCAAGTTGCATTTTTCTGAAACATTTGGTCCCAGATGCCCGGAGCTGTTGTGCCAGACTCAGTGGCTGGCTTGAGCAGCGGGTATTGATTGCGCGTTAACCCATCATTTTTTGCAATAGTTCGGCTAGCCGGTCTGCACTGTCGTTGACGGCCAAGGTTTCTGCTGCAACCCTCATGCAGTTGAGTTCCTCTGGTGTCTCGAGCAGGGTTACAACCTGGTTTTTCAGAGTGTCGCCGTTTAGGTCTGACTGTCGGTAAACTTTGCTGGCCCCCACTGAGCCAAAAGCGTTGGCGTTATAGGCTTGGTGATCATCCGCTGCAAACGGGTAGGGAATCAAAATGGATGGGGTGTGGGTCATGGCTAGCTCGGTGAGGGTGCCAGCCCCAGCCCGACTAATGACAAGATTGGCTCGCTTAAATAGGGCGGCCACATTTTTAAAGAAAGGACGGTGAATATATTGGGTGTGACTTAGACTGTCGGTGTCTGGATCGTTGGTGCCGGTTTGGTGAACCACCCACCAGCCTTTGTCAAACCAGGCCGGTGCTGCTGCTCGCACTAATTTATTGACGGCGACAGCTCCCTGGCTGCCGCCGACCACCACAATCAAGGGGGCGTTGTCAGGGATGGTTAGGTCTGTGAGGCTGGCATTGCTATCGGCCAAAAACTGAGATCGCACCGGTGTGCCCACACATTCTGTCTTTGCCTGCTTTGGTAAGTATTGGCGGGTTTCGTTAAAGCCAATGGCCACCAGCGAACACCAGCGACTGAGCCAGCGTGTGACCTTACCCGGCATAGCGTTTGATTCGTGCAATATGGCGGGTAAGCCCAAACTGCGGGCGGCAATAATGGCCGGTGCGGCAATGTAGCCCCCGGTGGTAAACACCCCTTGAAACTCCCCCTGTTTTAGCAGGCGACGTGTGACCAAGGTGGCTTGCACAAATTGAGCCAGGATCTTTAATGTGCCTAAGCCCAGTTTGCCCTGAACACCACCCATGCGGACCGTATGGAGGGGGTAGTGTTTGGGGACAAGCTCGGTTTCTAAACGATCGGGTACTCCCAACCATTCGATGGTGCTGTTGAGCTTTTCGGCGGTTGCGATCGCAGGGAAAAGATGACCACCCGTACCACTAGCGGCAATCAAGACCTTATTGGCTTCACCATTTCCTTGTCTGTCGTCCATAATGTGAAAGACCTAAGCCATCTAGTAACCGCTGCTGTCAAAAAAATCAGGCGAGCTAGCTGTTTCTACTGTAGAAATTGGGCCTAGGGTTATCTTTGGGGGTAACTTAGCCAAAAGCTATTATCCGCTGAATTGGTGCTTATGGGGCAGCACTTTCTGAGTCATCGTCTTGGTGGGTCAGACAGGGTGGCTTCAAGATAGTATCTTTTTGCTGATTTACCCACTGTGTTACCTATCGTTACGACTATTGTCACCGAGGACTTTACTAATGATTCATCCTTGCCGCTGGTCTCTACTTTCGCTGGGTGTGCTGGGGATGAGTATAGTGAGTGCGCCGGTCCAAGCGGCGTCTCCAGAAACAGCGCCTGCCGCCCTAGTCAGTGCTCTAGAGCAGATTGAGTCTGCCTCCAATGCCCAAGACATCGAAGCCGTGATGGCATTCTATGCCGATGACTTCACTAACGAAGACGGCTTTAGCTATGCCACCCTAGAAGCCACATTGCCCCAGCTATGGGAGCGCTACGACACCCTGAGCTATCGAGTAGAGCTACAGTCCTGGGATGAAGTTGACGGTGGTTATGTTGCCGAAACGGTGACATATATTGACGGAGTCCAAACGACGCCTCGACGTCTCACCCTAGAGTCAGTGATTCGTTCCCGTCAGCAGTTTGTCGATGATAAAATCACTTTTCAAGAAATTTTATCGGAGCGCAACCAGCTAAATTCTGCGACCCCTGCTCCAGACGTCATCGTGATTTTGCCGGAGCGGGCGGTGCCCGGTGATAGCTATGGGTTTGATGCCATTGTGCAAGAGCCCCTGGGGGAACGCTATTTACTCGGGGCTGCCTTAGAAGAAGGCACCACCGCAGAAGATTTCTTTGTTCCACGCCCCATCGATTTAGAGCTTTTATCAGCCGGTGGGTTGTTTAAGCTTGGTGATGCCCCTTCTAGTGCCGATAATCTCTGGGTGTCCGGGCTATTGATCCGAGAAGACGGTCTGGTGGTCATTACCCGACGTCTGCGGGTAGAGTAGATGCCCTAACGGACCTGCTGCAGTGGGCTTACCCCATTGGGAGCGATCGCTCCCCACAGGTTGCTATCAGCAAAAACCGTATTGACGATAGTGGCACCGCTCAAATCGGCAGCCCTTAAGTCTGCTTGCTTTAAGGTGGCTGTTGTCAGATTAGCCCGCCGCAGATTGGCCCGGTGCAGATGGGCGTGGGTCAAGTTAGCATTTGTGAGATTCACATCACGCAAGATAGCCCATTCCAAATCTGTGCCAACTAACCAGGCCTGACTCAAGACGCTATAGCTCAGATCGATCTCACTCAGCTGCAAGTGGCTCAAATCGCAGCCACTTAAGTCCCAACCGTGAAACATACGTTCACCCTGCTGGTAACGTTCGATTAAGCGTTGAAGCTTCGATTCCATAGTGCTCTTTAAGGGATTCCATTAGCCTTACTTATTAACTAGTGATGCCATCCGTAGAGATGTGACGGCGATGGTAATGGTCAATACATCGACTGGGACAGATGCCAGGACATTAATAAGTGGCCTAAACCCTTGAACTAAAAGACTATGGTGCGTTTTGCTAACTGACTACATCGGGTGTATTTATGGGGAAAGGCTGTGGCAATTCACCCTGCTGGTCGCAACATTTCTGCATAGCAGCTTTGGTGGATTGGCCTAGCACACCGTCAACAGCACCTTTGTAAAAGCCCTGTTCCTTGAGGTATTGCTGTAGATTTTTACATTGAGAAGATTTCAGACGATAGGCCAGGTCCTGAAATGCCTGGTTTAGCCATGCATCACTGAGGCTCGTCTGCAATTTGTGCTGTTGTTCTGCAATATCCCTATCATCAATAAAATTGTATAAATGGGCCAACATATGGTCGGCTTCATCCAGTAGGAAACTAATTAAGGGATCGGTTTCAGCCGTTGCCAAAATGGCATCAAGACGTGTGGTGTCGCTATTGCTGAGGGCAGGCTGTACTGATAGCTGGCAATAAGTCTGGATCAAATCCCGATGTTCTTGGGCATAATCGCTGATATCGAGATGGCTAGGGCGGCTAAACATAGGAGCCTCTCCGGTGATGTGCGCTAAGGAGTTAGTGATTGTGGCTACGCTACTGTGACGACAAATTTCTGATTGGTGCTCGATTGGCCTAAACCGCTGGGGAGAAATGGCGGTGCTTGGTCAGCAGATCTACGGATATTTGAATAACCATAGACACCATGCGGAATGTCACAGGTTCAAGCTGAACGTCACTATAGAGCAATTGACGAATGCATATCTCCCAAGGAGAGGTGATGCCAACGTCGGTTGTGAGTTAGGTTAGCTGTTGTAATTTGAGGCTTTCAAGGATATCCGTTGTCCTAACTAACCTGACAGATGCAATAAATAAAATCAAACGGCTCATTGGTATGGCTGACCACCCTGACTTGCCTTTATTGGATGTTTTGGATCTTGCCCTTTCAGAAATATTAGGTGGCGGTAATTCCTACGCGTATTCCACATTAGCGACTGTACGTCGTCATCTTTATCAGTTTCGGCTCATGCATCAGTTAGAGCCCCATGAAATTTTGTTTGAGGCTTATCTCAGGGGTAAGGCTAAGCAACGAACGGGTGAAATGATTTACAACCCCCATGCCTGGCTCAAGCGCACTGCGTTTAATATTGTGCGCGAAAAAAGTCGTCAGGCCCAGCGTCAGGCATCTCAGAGTTATGAAGATATTGAATATCGCATCAGTGCTGAACCCGACTATGTGCTAGAAGAAATCGATCTGCGCCATGAAATCGATTTGCTTTATAAAGCGCTGAGGACCCTATCCCGTGAGGATGACCACACGGCTCAGCTACTGGTGTGGCGCACCATTGAGCGACTGTCGTGGGAGCAAATTACAGATCGTTTGGCCTCGTTGGGAGAAACGGATATTCCCACCCAAGCTACGCTGCGAAAACGGGTATCACGGGCAAAAAAGCGGATGCGTCACATCATGCATAGCTATGGATTACCAACGGGTTAAGGCGTCGTCGCTTGATCGGTGTTGTGGTGCGGGTGTCTGCTGGCGCTTAGTGTTTGCCGCGATTGTCTAGTTCTGACGACATTGAGGTTTTGACCGTAAATGTTAAGACGGTTTCGTCAATTCCTTTAAGTTTGAGGGAACTCGATTTAATAATTTCCTGGGTGTCTAGGTAGTCGGCAACGGCGGCGGAGACCAAAATACTTTTGCCATCGGCGGCTTCCTGTAGCCGGGCGGCGATGTTGACGCTGGGGCCAATGGCTGTGTAGTCGGCTCGTTGAGAGCTGCCAAACATGCCGACAACGGCGGTGCCTTGATGGATGCCACAGCGAAACGTGACGTTGGGGACTCCCTGCCATCGCTGGTTTAACTCTTCTAAGTTTTGGTACATGTGTCGAGCCGCTGCGATCGCACGTCGTACCTGTTCATTTGGGCTGAGGGATTCTGGTGCTCCAAAGAGGGCGAGGACCGCATCACCCATAAATTTATCCACGGTGCCCCCCTGGTCAAAAATGGCCTGGGTCATGACCTCAAAATATTCGTTGAGTAGTTCAGCGACTCGGCGAGATCGCAACGTATTGGAGAGCTGAGTAAACCCGACGATGTCGCTAAAGAGTACGGTCACTAGGCGGGGTTCTGGGGTGAGGTTGAGCTGCAGATTTCCGTGGGCCGCTTTTTGCACCAGGGTAGCTGGTAAAAATCGCTTGAGAACCGAGTTAGTCAGGTACTGGTTGAGTTCTACCACCTGGCGTTCACTGGCCTTTAGTGCTAGCAGATTACGCACCTCTGCCAGGAGCTCTCGATCTTTAAATGGTTTAGATATATAGGCATCTGCCCCTTGTTCAGTGCCCTCTAGCCGAGTGTCATCATCCACATTGGCGGTGAGTAAAATAATCGGAATGCCCTGTAGCTCAGGATCTCGGCGCACCTGCTGAATGAGTTCTAAACCCGATACTTGGGGCATCATCAGGTCCGTAATGATCAGCTGGGGGTGGACCTGGTGAGCTACCTCTAGGCCAGTGGCTCCGTTGTGGGCAGTACTAATGTGATGGCCCTGACGCTGCAAGATACTTGCCACATAACGACGTAAATCTGGATGATCGTCAACGACGAGGATCTTGGCTCCCTGGTGGGGCAAGGTGGCATTGGGTAAAGGGCCTGTCGGTGCGTCGGTGGTAATGTCAGTCGGTGCGACGGTTGGCTCATCTGAGGCTACTTCGTGTTGAAGATCGGCTAGCTCTATGGCAGCGCGCTGTTGTTCAAGGGTGCGACTGGTGGTGCTCACTCGGTCGGTGGGAAGATGGTCGGCCCCTAGGGGAAGTTCGACCGTGAAGAGGGTGCCTGCTCCATAGGCCGATGAAACCCGTACATCGCCGCCATGTAACGCCACCAGTTCTTTGACCAGGGCCAGTCCTAACCCAGTGCCTTCATGGGTGCGGCTAGCGGAGCCGTCGGCCTGTTGAAAACGCTCAAAAATATGGGGTAGCTGTTCTTTGCGGATACCAATGCCGGTGTCTTCGATTTCTAGGTAGCAGCTTTTTTCAAAGGTGTTGAGGGTGATTTGAATGGCCCCACCTGCGGGGGTGAATTTCACCGCGTTGGAAAGGATGTTGTACAGCACTTTGTCAAACCTTTCCAGGTCTAAATACACTGATGGGCAGGGCTGAATCTGAGTGGTGAGGCGAATGTGTTTGCGATCGCAATAGGCCTGAAACGATTCGGCCACCCCCTTCACCACCTGGGCAAAGTCGCACGGATAGAAGGTGGCCTGCATCTGACCTGCATCTAAACGCTGTAGGTCGAGTAGCTGATTGACCAGACGTAGCAATCGCCGAGCATTACGCAGGGCAATAACGGACTGATCTAAGGGGAGTCCTGTACCTTGCTCTACCGCTGACTCTAATGGACCAATGGTCAGTGTTAGGGGGGTGCGAAACTCGTGGGAAATATTCTGAAAGAACGTGGTTTTTTGCGCGTCTAAGGCTAAGAGCTGCTCGGCCTGTTGACGCGTTGTTTGATAGAGTCTGGCCTGCTGCACGGCAATGGCGGCCTGGTTGGCGACCGCCTGGACCAGGTTAATTTCCTCCATATGCCAGTGGCGGGGCTGGGTCTGGCGCAGGCTAATGCTGCCGATGATTTGCCCATCGGTAATCAGGGGCACCAAGAGTAATGCCGTCGCTTGGGTATGAAACGATAGACGTATGGGCGTTTGGGACGCTGACTTAGACAAATCATCGAAGACCACCGGAGACCGACTGGTCAACAGCTCTTGCAAGATGGGGTTTTCGCTGATTTTGACTTGGGATGTAGGCAGCGTCAGGATATTGGCTTGGTTGACATCGTATAGGCCAACACAGTCCACATAGTCATCATCCTGGGTCCAGAGGGAAAGCGCACAGCCATCGGTCTGGAGAGCGTGGCCCAATTTGTGGGTAATGGCCGAAAAAATTTGCTTGGGTTCTAAGCTCCCGTGAATGGCCTGGGTAATGGTGTTGATTAAAACCTCCCGTCGAGCCAAGGCCTGAACCCGCTCGTAGGTCCACGTTTGAGCCAGGGCTAAGGCGGCTTGGTCGGTGAGGGTCTTGAGCTGCTTGAGTGTCCTGGTGCCCCAGGGGTTAGGCCGCTGGCAGTGGTGTATGGCTAAGATTGCCAGGGGTTCGCGTTTGCTCGTGAGCGGTATGAGAACGCTGGAGTGGGGGGCAAGGGTTTGATAGACAATAGGCAGGCTGCCATGGGGAGCTGCCATGGGGGCTGCTAGATCTGATGCTTGGATCACCCGCAGGTGATCCGTGTCTATGGCTGTTTCTGTCAGGGTTTGCTCCTCTACGGGGCTGGCTGAGGGTGCCTGATAGGTCCAGCAGCGCTGTGGTTGGTTGGGTAAATCATAGAGGGGCCGTAGCACGCAGTAATCGGCTTCAAATGTTTTTCCCAGGGTCTGAGCAATGACCTCTAGCATCTCCTCAGATGTTTCGGCACTGCGGATGGTGTGGGTAATTTCATTGAGCAATGTTTCTTGTTCAAGGATGCGATCGAGCTCCTGGGTACGGGACTTTAGGAGCAGGTGGGTATCGATGGCCTGTTGAACGACCGCTCGCAGCTCGTCTTCTACCCAGGGTTTAGTGATGTATTTGAAAACTTGGCCCGTATTGATGGCTTCGACTAGGTCCGCCACATCGGTATAGCCGGTCAATATAATTCGGATAATGTTGGGATACTGGTGCGCGACTTGTAGCAGCAGTTCTGTGCCGCTCATTCTAGGCATGCGCTGATCTGAAATAATGGCCGCCGTATCGGGATGCTGAGCCAAACTGAGCAACGCGGCTTGACCGTTGTCTGCCCGCAGCACCTGCAGCTCGCGATAAAAGGTCCGCTGAAGTAGGTCTAAATTATGGGGTTCGTCGTCAACAATTAAAATCTTGGGCTTGGATGTATGAACTCGTCGATTGTGCGTTTGGCTAGCCATGCACCCTGTTGTGTCTTTAACCGACTGTTGAAAGAGGTTGTCATGTAGTGCACCGTTGACCTCTGCTTCCATATATTCAAGAAGCAACCCAGGTGTTACCGCCTTTAATCTGGGCATTACCTGGTTGAATGGTCCTATCAAGAGTTCCCAAGCTGTTTAGTCGCTCACCATGTCCAGACTCAACTGGGATCGGGCTAGCACCCTGCCCCAAGACTATCGGTTACGCTCCGCCCAGCCTGCAGATCTATCTCAATTAGGCGAGCTGCTGTTAACAAGCTTTTACCCCGAACGGCACTTCAAGCGTTGGCTTTACCCCCTTATGCGGCTGGGCATTCAAGAAGATATTAAGCGGCGTTTAAAGAATTCGCCCCATCAGTATGAGTGTCTGGTTGTGCAGACGGTTGGGGCTGCGATTGTAGGCACGGTGGAAATTTCGTTGCGATCGCAGTTTTGGCAACCCTTGCAACCGCGCCGTCCCTACATTGCCAATGTGGCTGTTGACTATCGCCATCGTCGTCGCGGTATCGCCCAGCAAATGCTCATCGCCTGTGAGGCCATTGTTCAAACCTGGGGATGTCGTCAGCTTTATCTCCATGTCGCCACCGATAACCCATCTGCCCTGGCGCTGTATCAAAAGATTGGCTATCGCGTCAGTGATAAATCTCCCTGGCGACGGCGTCAAATGATGGTGAAAGAGTTATTTTTCTAAATATTTAACTACTTAGGTTAGTCATTTCTTAGAGAATATTAAAAGTCCCGTCGTTTAAGTATTGCCAGCAATTTGGGCGTACTTTCGATACCATGCTTCTCACCCCTCATACCGTGAAACCATCCATATCCTCCTGATAAATATTATTTTTTATGTAGTGAGTATGAGGAGGGACTGGTAACTATCAAAGACTGTATAAAACTCTGCTGATTTAGTGCACTAAATCAATGTGTTCGTATCAAAGTAAGAGTAATTAGTCTGGATTACCTCAGCCCTAGGTAGACTCTCTAACATGATGGATGCTCAATCCAACCCTTTGCCACTCTATTCTTCTTCGGTTCGACACTTGGGCCGAAAGCGTCCCCATATGTTCACCGTGCAATCCAAACTATCCCCCGGTGATGCTATGCATCTAGAAGATAGTACGGTGAAGTGGTGGGCTGAGCGCGCCAAGCAGTCTTCCGGTTCTAGTTCCAACGTGCCTGTGAATGAAACACTAGCTGTTGACAGTTTGCTTAAAAAGATAAACCGTGGCGATTTACTAGTCGTCAACAGTCGCCGTCGCAACGGTCTGATTATTTTTCGAGAGTTCTACGCCGAATTTGCTGGTCCTGGGGCGGCGGTGGGCGGTGATTTTGACCAGGGATGCCACAAAATTATTCCCTTGGGCAACCTGTCTTTGATTGAGCCTGATGATCATGAAGATCATCAAAAGGCGCTCAAGATACGCCTCCAGTGGATTCGTCTGACCCAAAACTTTACCGATCAGCCCCGCTCCAACGATCGAGCCCAGATGATCCTGGATCAGTTCAAAACCTATTTTGACAAAGGCACCATCGACAACGTGCCCAATGAAGCATTTGCTCTGATGGTGGGTGTTTTACCCCAGACCGTGCGGCGGGTTCGTTTGGGCCTAGACCGTTAGAATGTGCCGATTTTCGTAGGGGCGTTCCATGGAACGCCCCTACCCATTTGTGGCTTATGACAATTGGCCAATTCAACCAATAACGGTTTGCAAATTTGCCCGTGTGCGATGATTTTCCTCGGGTGTGCCCAGGCTAATGCGTAGTCCACCGCCGGTATATCGAATCAATGTGCCTTGCTGACGCAAGGTGCTGAAAATGTGGTGTAATCCTTCAGCTTGCTCCATCCCCAATTGAGCTATCCCCTTGTCGCTCAAACGGCAGTAAATAAAATTAGCTGCACTGGGCCATGGCGTAATAGCCGGTTGCTCACTCAGCCAGGTGGCCATCTGTTGCCGTTCCATAACGGTGGTTTCTAAAGTTGCCAAAAGTGAGGTGCGATGGGCCAGAGCGGTGAGTGCGGCTGCCTGGGAAAAGCTAGGTAGATTATAGGGAAGTCGAACTTTTTCCAGGGCTTCAATTAAGTCGGGTTGGGCGACGGCATAGCCCACGCGGTGGGCGGCGAGGCGAAATGCCTTAGAAAAGGTTCTGAGCACGACCCAATTGCTACGGCTCAGGCTATCGGCCACGAGGGTTTGCTGGCTGAATTCAAAATATGCCTCATCAATGACTACCAGCACATCGTTGGGCAGCTGTCGGAGCCATTCAATTTCCGCCATGTTGAGGCCATTAGCCGTCGGGGAGTTGGGATGCACCATAAATACAACCCGAACAGAATTGTTCTCGATTGCTGTCTGGGCGATGTCTAAATTGATACAGAAGTCATCGGTGCGACCGACGTCTATAACTTGGATGCCTAGTGTTTGAGCCAAAATGCCGTACATGGAGAAGGTGGGACTGGCCACCAAGATTGCGCCGTTATTAATAGCTGTCGCAATTAACAATGAGCGAATCAGCTCATCGGACCCGTTGCCCACAGATATATTGGCTGCCGTTGCGCCACCAGCTGATTCTGATACATAATCGGCGATTGCCTGCTTTAAAGCCCCATGCCCACCATCTGGATAGCGGTTGGCGGCAATGGATTGCTGGTAATGATTTGCTAGTGATGCTTTGACATCAGCGGGTAGATCAATCGGGCTCTCATTAGTATCAAGCTGATCGTAGGGCTCTGGGATGGGAGGATGGGGCTGATAAGCTTTGAGATTGGCCAGATCAGGGCGCAAGAAGGGCAGCATGGGCAAAACCATAGGCGAGCCTTTATTGTGCCATTTTTACAGCTGACAAAACTCTTTGATGGTTGGCCAGGCTACCTCCATGGCGTCTGCCATGCCATGGTCCGTGTCTAGGGGGTGTAGCCTGATCCAAGGTCGCTGGTTGCTGTGGTGCTGGCTGGCTTTGAGGTCAATCACCTCGTCGCGACTGCCATGGACTATGAGGGTGGGAGTCGGCTTAGTTAATTGGCTGTCGTCATAGGCTTGGGCGTCGGTGAGAAATTTGTAGTGTAGACGTTCTTGGCGTTGCCAACCGTAATGGTAGACCGAGAGCCAGCCGCTGGTTTTCCACTGCTGCAGCTGGTCTGGGCCCAGATGCGGTAACCACTGGTCTAAAAATTGAAATGCAGGGGCGAGTAAGACCAGCTGCTGGATATGGGGAGATCGCTGGGCGACCCAGGCTGCTGTAAGACCGCCTAGGCTAGAGCCGATTAGAGTTGTGGGGCCCTGGAGGTGGTTTAGCACCTGGTTGATCTGGCGTGTGAGGGTGAGGTGGGCAAAGTCCCCTTGGTTGAGGTCCATGAGCTGTAGTTCAATGCCTTGGGTTTGGAATTGCGATCGCATCCACTGCCCCTTATAAGACTGTGGCCCAGACGCAAACCCATGAAGATAAATGTAGTCACCCATGGCTCTCTTATTTCCAGTGCTGCACCATGCATACAATATGATGTCCCGATCACCCAAGATCCTGAAATAAGCTTCCATGACCCAGCAGTTCCGTATTACCCTTCTCCCCGGCGATGGCATTGGTCCCGAAATTATCGCGGTTGCCGTTGATGTGCTGACAGCGGTTGGTGCCAAGTTAGATTTGCAGTTTGACTTTACTGAAGCCCCCATTGGCGGTGTCGCCATTGATGGCACTGGCAATCCGTTGCCACCGGAAACCCTAGAGACCTGTCGTCAGAGTGATGCGGTACTGCTGGCCGCTATTGGTGGCTATAAGTGGGACTCGCTACCCCGAGCCCAGCGTCCAGAAACAGGACTGTTAGGTCTGCGGGCGGGGCTTGAGCTATTTGCCAATCTGCGACCGGCAACGATCCTACCCCAGTTAATTGATGCCTCATCCCTGAAGCGAGATGTGATTGAAGGGGTGGACATTATGGTGGTGCGTGAACTAACCGGGGGCATCTACTTTGGTCAACCCCGTGGTGTATTTGATGCTGATGGCGATCAGCGGGGATTCAATACCATGGCTTATACGGGTACTGAAATTGACCGCATTGGTCGCGTGGCGTTCGAAGCCGCCCAAAAGCGTCAGGGCCGTCTGTGCTCGGTTGATAAAGCCAATGTGTTGGAGGTATCTCAGCTGTGGCGCGATCGCATTACCGCCCTCGCGACTGACTATGGCAATGTAGACCTCAGCCACATGTATGTGGATAATGCCGCTATGCAGCTGCTGCGCTGGCCCAAGCAGTTTGACACCATCGTTACCGGTAACCTGTTTGGGGATATTTTGTCCGATGCGGCCGCAATGCTCACAGGCAGTATTGGCATGTTGCCCTCAGCCAGTTTGGGGTCCTTTGGCCCCGGCGTCTTTGAACCGGTGCATGGCTCAGCTCCAGATATTGCCGGTGAAGATAAGGCCAACCCATTGGCTCAGGTTCTTAGCGCTGCCATGATGCTGCGCTATGGATTAAGCCAGCCCCAAGCGGCGGACATGATCGAAACCGCCGTGAATACGGTGCTAGATCAGGGATATCGTACTGGGGACATTATGGCCGATGGCATGACGGCTGTTGGCTGTAAGGCCATGGGACAGGCACTTTTGCAGGCGTTGGGTTAATCTGAGGGGTATCTTCTTGGTATCAGCTACCTTGGCGTAATCTATCAATGGCAGCTAGTATTATTGTACTGAACAATAGCATCGTGTCTGTGGGTGCTCTTTCGCGCAGTGCCCAAGGCAGATTTTTCGCGATTTTGACAAAAAGCTACAGTTATAAGCTGTGGCGATGGGGTATCTTCAGCACATGTAGGGTTGGGTTTTTCTCAAAAATCAGCTCTGGTGTAGTTAACTGACTTTTTATCCAGCAAGAGGGAGTATTCAGTCGTGCCATCTTTACAGCGACCAGAGTACGGTAACCATAGTGAAGCGGCGGTACATCCCAGTGTGGTAGCAACCGGTGTTCAGCGTAGCCCGCTTAATTTGCGGTCGCCGTCGTCCATGTTAGACCCGGCGTTGTTACGGGCCGCTCGCCATATTTACCGCACCTATTACGAGGTTCATCCTGAGATTATTGAGCGGCCGATTGGGGTGGCCATTGGTCGGACTACTCGCCGTGGCAAGCTCATTTTTGGTGCTAAGCCCGTACTCCTACCCCATGAAAGTTTTATTCCATTAACTCAGCTTGAGCCAGGCCTGCACTAGGTCCAATGTTATATCCTTTGCTGCCTTGTGCCTTTGTCTTTGTGCTGGGGGCCTCAATTGGCAGTTTTCTCAATGTTGTTATTTATCGGCTGCCCGCAGGGATTTCATTGCTGTCGCCGCCCTCTCGGTGTCCGCGCTGTTTTACGCGCTTAAAGCTCTATGACAATGTGCCCGTCGTTGGCTGGCTATGGTTGAGGGGGCGCTGTCGCTACTGTCGAGCTGCTATCTCTCCCCGTTATCCCCTGGTGGAACTGCTGGGCGGGCTGCTGTTTGTGGTCATATTTTTGCGGTTTGGCTGGAGCCTGGAGACGCCTTTATATTGGGGGCTGGTCAGTTGGCTGGTGGCCCTCACATTAATTGATCTAGATACCCTGACACTACCCAACGGGTTAACGATGTCAGGGGTGTGTCTGGGTTGGCTGGCTCAAGCATGTTTGGCCAATGCCGCCGATATAGCGGTGATTCCTACCCTGGTGGCCAGTGTTGCAGCCAGTATTTTGGGTTTGTGGTTGTTTGATGGCATTAGTTTTTTGGGGTCTATCGCCTTGGGGAAGCCGGCGATGGGTGGTGGTGATGGCAAGCTAGCGGCGATGCTGGGGGCCTGGTTAGGGTGGCAGGGGCTGTTGCTAAGTGTCCTAATGGCCTCTTTTTTGGGGGTATTGGGTGGGGGGCTGGCAATGTCACTGGGCTGGGTAGCTCGTCGTCAGCCGATTCCCTTTGGTCCATTTTTAGCCTTCGGTGCAGGAATTAGCTTATTTTTTGGTAATGCCTTGATACAAGGCTACTTGAGCCTGTTCTTTTAAGGTCAGCTGTACTATCTGGTGGCGATAAAATCGGCGTCAATTGCGTCAGGGGTATGGGCAAACCGGTAGGATTGAAAAACACTACGTATCGAGAACAGGGTTTATGTCCCTCTTTGATTGGTTTGCAAATCGTAAAAAAGAAAGCCCCATTAGCCCCGATCGTCAGGAGCGAGAAATTGCTGACGGTTTGTGGACAAAGTGTGACGAGTGTGGGGTTTTAACTTACACCAAGGATCTGAGGGCCAACCAGATGGTCTGTCCAGAGTGTGACTACCATTACCGCGTCTTTAGCGATGAGCGCATCAATCAGCTGATCGATGCAGATACCTGGCAGCCTCTGGATCAGAAAATTACGCCAAAGGATCCCTTACGATTTCGCGATCGCAAAGCCTACAGCGATCGGCTGCGCGATATGCAAACTAAGACTAAGTTAAATGATGGGGTGCAAACGGGCACAGGCCAGCTCAATGGTGAAGGGGTAGCCCTGGGGGTTATGGACTTTCGCTTTATGGGCGGCAGCATGGGCTCAGTGGTCGGTGAGAAATTGACCCGTTTGATTGAGCAGGCCACGGCGACTCGATTGCCGGTGGTGATTGTGTGTGCTTCAGGCGGTGCCCGTATGCAAGAAGGTATGCTGAGCCTGATGCAAATGGCTAAAATTTCAGCTGCCCTAGAACGTCATCGTGATAGTCGCCTGCTATACATGCCTATTCTGACGCACCCTACGACCGGAGGGGTGACCGCCAGTTTTGCCATGTTAGGTGACATTATTCTGGCGGAACCCAACGCTACGATTGGATTTGCTGGACGGCGCGTGGTAGAACAAACCCTTAGGGAAAAGCTGCCAGAAGACTTTCAAACAGCGGAATATCTTTTGAAACACGGGTTTATCGATACGATTGTTCCCCGGACCCAGCTTAAGGATACGATTGCCCAGCTGATTCGTTTACATCAGCTACCTGCAGCACCGTCTAGTCTGAGCAATGGCTCGTTTGAGCGGGCTGCCACCAATCAACATGTGCAGATCAAACCTATGATTTAGTCAATCCTGTAACTGTTTTGGGAATTGGTCCTATCGGTGGCATGATAGTTATTAACTATTGGCTACCTGAATGATTAGATAGCTGTAACTTGCGAGCATCGCCTGATTTTTGGGTTTAATGCGTCGTGCTGTGTTGGGTATTTGATGGCGATCCATTTCGAGGAGAATCATGTTTAAAAAGTACATTTGGCTGGTGGTCGCGGCTGTTTTTCTGGTCGGCAACCTTTTTGTAGGTGGCAGCGCGATGGCGGCTGAGCTAGATGAAACAATCCGCACCATCCCCCTGAATGAGCAGGGTGATACAGTAGTGCTTTCCTTAGAGCAGGTTTCTCAGGGGCGGAGACAATTTAACTACGCCTGCGCTACATGCCATGTACAAGGTGTTACCAAAACTAACCCCAACGTTGGTTTAGAGCCTGAGGCACTGGAAGGGGCTTATCCTAACCGCAACAACTTAGAGGCTCTGGTTGATTATTTGAACAACCCAACTACCTATGATGGGTTAACTGAGATTGCTGAGCTGCATCCAAGTACTCAAAGTACTGATATCTTTCCTAAAATGCGTAGCCTCACCGATGATGATCTAACGGCCATCTCGGGTTATATCTTGCTTCAGCCTAAGGTCATGGGCGATATGTGGGGAGCTGGTAAGACTCGATTCTCTGCACCCGCTGTCTTTGACTAGACGATGTTTTCGGCCCCCATCGCTGAGGGCTGAGTCTCATCAATAGCTTTAAGGGAGGACGGTCTACTAGACCGTCCTCCTTTTTTGTTGAGGTGAGCCGATCTCAAAATTGAAATGATTGTTTAGGGGCACTCTGGGATTGTGTTCACCTATTGCGCTAGTTTAGATAGGCGGTGTAGTAGAACACGATGGTAAAGCGGCGCACGTTACTGTGGGGATTGTTGGGGGTTGCGATCGCAAGCTGTCGGCCTGGTTCATCCTCCTCTCTAAAGATAAAACTGCTTGCTCGTTCAGTGCCATCTCAAGTTTTAAAGGCCTTTAACCGAGTCACCCCTACCGACTTTGATGCGGCCTCGTCTTTAGCAGATATCTATCAGCAGTTACAACAATGGCAGTCTCCTCAACCTGCTATAGACTCCCTATGGCGGCGGCTACTCTCTATGGGAGCCCCCGATACAGAAGAGAGTGCTACCCAATCGGTTGACACCCAGCTCGTCACCCTGAGCGACCCTTGGTTAGACAATGCCATTCGTCAACAGCTCATTCAACCATTACCCGAGCTTGCATTTGTAGAGCTGTTGCCCGAATCCTGGCAGCAGCTACTGCGACGTGATCAATCAGGAAACCCCACAGCCATCGGAGCATTGTGGGCCGTACCCTATCGTGTTCAGGGATTGATGATGGCCTATCAGAAGCCCATGTTTCAATCGAATGCCAATACCAAGCCAATCACTAAATGGGCCGATCTCTGGCGTCCAGAGCTGGCAGGACGCATTGCTATGCCTAACCAGCCCCGGTTAGCGGCTGCGATTGTCTTAAAAGCATTAGGATATTCTGTCAATGATGAATCAGCCCTTGCCCAAGACGATGTTCAAGAACAGCTACTGGCCCTATACAGACAGGTGAGGGTTTTCGATTCCGAAGCCTACCTCAAAGCATTAGTCAATGAAGACGTCTGGTTAGCCGTGGGATGGAGCGGTGATATCTTAGCGACCCTCGTTCGCTACCGACGGCTGGGGGCTGTTCATCCCCAAGAAGGGACGGTGTTAACCACCGATCTCTGGGTTGTTCCAGCCAACGCAGACATGACCGAAACCGCTCAAGCGTGGATGGAATATTGCTGGCAGCCCCCCATTGCAACTCAAATTTCGGTCTCAACCTACGGATTATCGCCTTTATTTTTCGTGCCTGGGGCGAACGTCCCAGAGCAGCTGCCGCAACAGCCATTGCTCATGCCTGACCATAGTGAAGTGCTACTACCCTTATCTAGCAGTGCTCAGACTGTGCTATCCAATTTATTTAACGCTGACGCCCTCCGCGAATAGCCCCCTGACCAAAGTAGTCTAAATCTACAATGCAGTTTGGCGTAACTGGCAGTGCGGTCGTGGAGTTACTGGTGTTGTCGGTAGGTTGATTGGTTGCGCTGGGAAAGTCACAGACATGTAGCCCTACTAAACGCTCTCCCGTAAAGATCCGCAGCTGATAACCATAGGATTTAGAACTTTCCCCAAATTGAGTAATAAATGCGTACTGTTCCAAATAACTCAGAACCGGCCATATTTGCCCGTTGACAATGACGTCTACATAGCTGGTGGGGCTGACCGTGTCATCATAGGCTCGCCAACTATCAATTAACCGCCCGTTGATGGCCTCTCCTTGCTGCTGTTCCTGCCACCATAGACTCGGTATCGTAAAAGCCTCCGCAGAGGGTGTGGCATCAGTAGCCACAGCGGGGATATCAACGGTGGGCCGTTGACTATTGATTTGACGAACCCTGTTTGCCTGCTCTACCAATGATTGGGCTACACCAGGACGGGCCGACATAAAGGCCATACACACCGCTGGAATCACTGACCATGGGGCAAATTTCATAGCTGTTTAACGGTGAAATGCTGAGGTGCTACTTTAAGAGCAGTTGCTGCCGATGCACATGCACTAAGTGCAGAGGGTTTGCTTCTTTCTGCTGCCGTTCTAACATACGCAGTAACTGTTCGGGGCGCAGCATGTTGCCATCGTTGCGACAACTGCCCACATATCGGACCACCGTACTATCTCCGCTAGATAGCCGATTCAGCACGCTAGGTGGCAGGGAGTTCGGTAGCTCTGGGACTATTTCGAGCATGTTTAAACGCTCCCGTAAGTTAATCTGCTTGACCTTGCCTGACTTAGTTGTGTGGGTATCACTAATTTCATCCGTAGCAAGGATTTGATCAATCCAGTGTTGCCAAAGACTAGGACGATGATCCTCCTGAGCCGTAATCGCCAACAGATAGTCTGCGTGCTCCAGTGCTTTGGTAGCAGATGGAGCTTTGATGTCAACTTCTTCTACCTCGTAGATCGGTAAGGTATCAGACAGCTGCTCCTGTAATCGCTGTCTGAAATCAGCGACGTCCATCTGCTCAGTTAATTCAAAATCAATGACTTCTCCAGTGCTGGTTGCTCCTAGAGACAAGGCATTGGCCGGAGCAATCCGTGGCCCTGGGTGGTACCCCCCTGTAAACGAAATAGGCAGAGCTGCCCGTCTAACTGCCCGGTCCAGCATCCTAGCCAGGTCCAAATGACCAATTAAGGCCATATCTCCCAGTTTGCCAAGGGTTACCCTGCGCCGTTGTAAGCGCTCAGCTTTGGGTTTGCCATGGCCTTCAAATGATGGAATAGGTAAGGGTGGGACAACGACGTTATGCCCAAAGTCAGTGCCACATACCCCGCAGTGGGAACAACCCTCAAACGAGCAGTCAGGGACAATTGCTGCTTCCAAAGCCCGTTGTAAATCCTCTTGGAGCCAGGTTTTGTCAATCCCCGTGTCTATGTGGTCCCAGGGGAGTGGGGCTTCCATCACACTTTGCCATTTGCTGATGGTATCGGTCCCATGGGGTTGCTCGTTAGCTAAAGACTCATCTAGGTTCCATTCCCCCTGTTCGACCTGGCGATATTTCCAGGTGAGGCCAGCGTCATCAATGGCTTGGGTCCAAGCATTAAAGGCTCGTTCAAGGCTTTCCCACCAGGCATCCATCCCGGCCCCCAATTCCCAGGCGCGGCGAACCACGGCGGCAAGTCGTCGGTCACCTCGACCCACAAAGTCTTCCATGGCTGAGATCCGCACATCAGTGAAGTTGACCTTCACCCCGCGTATGGAGCGAAAGACTTCTTTGAGCATGGTTTGCTTGCGTTCGAACTCGCTGGTGGAAACAGAATGCCACTGAAATGGGGTATGGGGCTTGGGGGTAAAATTAGAGACCGTAATGTTGAAGTTAAGAGACCGCCGACCCTTGATGCGACATTCGCGGCGTAGCCATTGGACGGTTTCGGCAATGCCGAGGACATCGACATCTGTTTCACCTGGCAAACCAATCATGAAATAGAGCTTTACCTTGTCCCAGCCCTGCTCATAGGCAGTTTTTACCCCCCGCAGCAGTTCTTCATTGGTTAGACCTTTATTGATAATATCCCGCATACGTTGGGTCCCCGCCTCTGGTGCAAACGTGAGGCCAGTTTTACGGGTACCACCGATAATGTGGGCAATGTTTTCATCAAAGCGGTCGACACGCTGACTGGGTAGCGATAGGGACACATTGTCGTATTTCAGCCGATTTTTGACTTCAACGCCTACTGCGGGAAGGGCTAGGTAGTCTGAGCAGCTCAGAGACAGCAGCGAAAATTCGTTGTAACCCGTTGCGCGCATACCGCGCTCAATGGTGTCAACAACTTGCTCGGGGTCTACGTCACGGGCTGGGCGAGTCAACATACCGGGCTGGCAAAACCGACAGCCTCGGGTACAGCCGCGACGAATTTCTATGGTTAGACGGTCGTGAACGGTTTGCACATGGGGAACGAGACCGATGGAATAGTCGGGGATTGGGGTAGCTACCCGACGCAGAATTCGCTGGGGGACATCGTCTCGATTGGGGTGGACCGACCCATCGTCGGCCATGTCATAAAACTGCGGTACATAAACGCCAGGGACCTGGGCTAAGTCAAGGAGAATCTCTTGGCGGGTCATGCCTGCGGTTTTTCCTTCCTCGAGCACTAACCCAATCTCTGGTAGAAGTTCTTCGCCGTCTCCCAGGGCAATAAAGTCAAAAAAGTCGGCGTAGGGTTCGGGGTTGGATGTGGCGGTTTGACCTCCGGCAAAGATCATAGGCCAGCTAGATTCGTCCCACGGATCTGTGCTGTTGCGTTCTTGCGAGGTGAGGGGAATGCCCGCCAGAGTTAGCATTTCTAGGATATTGGTGGCCCCTAGCTCATAGCTGAGGCTAAAGCCTAAAATATCAAAATCGATTAGGTGGCGACGTGACTCAACGGCAAACAATGGGGTGTCGCTTTCTGTCAGTTTTTTGGCCAAGTCTGGTCCAGGCAGATAGGCGCGATCGCAAAGCTGTCTAGGCTGCTGATTTAGAATGCTGTAAAGAATAATGTGACCCAGATTAGACGCCCCCACCTCGTAAACTTCTGGGTAGGTCAGCACCCAACGAATCGCTGCCGATTCCCACGGCTTATGGACCGCTCCTAGCTCATTACCCAAATAGCGAGCAGGACGAGCAATATCTGGGGTAATCAGTTGGTCTACAGCGATGGCCACGGCAATGAAAAAGCAACTCAGACATAAACTATAGCTGATTCTCAGAGTCCGGGCTTTGCTCTTGATCTAGGCCAGCAGTTAGTAGTCTCAGCCTTTAAACCTGAGCGGGGTCCACAATAATCGTGGACCCCGCTCAGGTATTAGTGTGTCATTAATTTTTTAGAACTGCATCCATGCAGAAGTTTGCTGAATATTTAGGGAACCCTAGTGTCTGTAGGTACCAATAACTAGGCAGCCTGCAACTCTTGCCGATCAACCATAGAGACGGCGCGATCTAGTTGAGCCAGTTCAAACACAATACGTACAGGGGGAGCAACATCCTGCAGACTTAACCGCTTACGATGACGCTTCGCGGTGTCGCAGCCAGCCAGTATGGCAACAAGTCCAGAGTTATCCACGCTATCTACAGCTGCCATGTCGATGGTTACCTCACTGGCATGGTCAGATTTGATGGCTGTTAACATTTCTGCTTTAAATGCATCAGCCGTTGCAGCGGTTAAAGCGCCTACAGGTCGCACAACCTTCACTGATGTTTCAACGCTATTCATATTCTGTCTCCTATCAGTTTTGATTAGATTGAAAATAGGTGTCGGACTACGAGCTTTTCATATGTTCTCGAAGCTAACTGATGAATCCCAGCTTGCCCACGTGCCTGATGTCTATTTGTAGAATCTTGATGTCCGGACCGATTGTTTGAAGTTTCCAGAAAGTCTTTCTCTTAAATGGTAACTATCGCTACACCCTTTGTGGGGATTTGGTTTGGCGGTGTTGTTTAGTGATACGGATCACTGAGGTTGCCAACTCCAGAAGTTTCACTTGAGATAACACCAATGGGTAAAGACCATATTCCAGATCACGAAATGGTCCCCGGGATGTAAACACTGACTCGAAAGCCTGCTAGGAGAAGACACCATGCACTCATTTGCTATTCGCCATTTGGTTGAGAAAGCTCTTTATATAAAACAGCTAACTCCCGATATTGAAGAACAGATCAATTCCGAACTGTCGCGCTTAGGCTACATTTCAGAAGTTGATTATGAGGCCCTTGAGCTCCTCATGAGCGAAATGGATGAGGGTCGTATAAAGCTAGTTCCCTCTATTCGCTAATTTAGCTAGTAAAAGAATTGCCAATATGGCCCGATCTGACACTAGTCTGATCAATTATTTTTAACTTTTATCGGATTGAAACTAACTTTGTGGATGCTTGAGGTTCATCATCCTCGGAGTTGTTCTTATTCCAACAAGTATGTAGAAAATGTTGAAAGTGCTGCTTTGCGATGTCTTCTGGTCCACTATCGTCTGCAATACGTAGGTGAAATAGCAAAGCAAAGAAGTCTGTATCAAAGGCCATTTTGAAACTATCAATTGGCCAGACCAGGTCGGGAGCGGTTTTAAGATCGTATAGATCCAGGTCACAAGCCTCAGGATCGGTTGCTGCTGCTGCAATCATCATTTGCTGCTGTTTCGAGCCGTAGGGTAGATGACACACCAACATCAGGGGCCGACACCAAAGGCGTACTGCTCCAGCTGGTTGGATCGCTTCAACATAAAGACGCTGATCTAAACATTCGAGATAAACAATTTGCCCAGGGTTTATGGTAGCCATTTTGAAAGATTAAATTTCCACTCAAATTAATTGAATTGAAGATACACGCGTAATCATGGGTGGGCTTACGGTCTCAAACCATGACTCCACAAGGGAAAAGCGGCAATATGGCTGCTTTTGTTACGGTTTGAGTAGTAAAAGTTCAATTTTTGTTAAATTAGCTAATAAATTACCACTAAGCTTGTTTCGAAACGTTTACTTTAGGTTACTTATTTATGAATCTGTCTGCTTGCCCTAATTGGCTATGATGTCCAAGCCCTTGCCCGATATTCGTTTAAGGGCCTAAGCTCTCTTTTTTAGATAAGTTCTGGTTAAAATTAAAAACGGTGTGTGTGGCTGACGTCCCATGGTCCATTGAGACGTCTGTCTGGAGCAAATATTTCTAGATTCAATGAGTAATTAAGGTCATGGTGTCTACCGGAACAATCGAAAAAACAGTTAAGTCCAGTAAGCGGCAGCATGCTCCCCGCTATCGGGTGCTACTGCATAACGATGACTTCAACTCAATGGAATATGTCGTGGAGTCTCTGGTTAAGACCGTACCCAGTCTGTCTGTACCGCAGGCCGTCGATATTATGATGCAGGCCCACAACGCTGGAGTAGGCTTGGTGATCGTATGCGAATTAGAGCATGCTGAGTTCTATAGCGAAATGCTGTGCTCCAAAGGCCTTTCTAGCACCATTGAGCCTGATGAATAGCACACAGCAAGCGTGTCTTTGGGGGGCCTCCCTCAAAGATCTTGGGTTTGCTTACCCATAATGTGGTGGTTCAAGGTTTATCAACGCGCTGCTAAGGGGCGAGTCCTCTGGCGCGTCTTTATATTCTTTGTTGTGCTATTGGTGCTGTGGTCTCCCTTTGCTCTGGCAACCTATGGTCTGGGGTATTTGTTAGGGCAGCCCCAGCTTGCTAGTACCCTGTCGCTGATAGCGCTGTATGTTTGCTTTATTGGTCATGCATGGTTTTGGGGGCGTAGGGGTCATGGTTGGCAGCGCCCGCTTTTATCCTATGGTCTATGCTTTGTCCGTCGCTTTTGGGGCGATGTCATCGTTGCGCTGTTTTGTGGCATTGGCCTAGTATCTGTTCTGTTTGGAGCAGAAGTGCTTTTGGGGTGGGCTAGCTTACATCCTAGGCCGCTGCTGGGGATTGCCCTAGAGGGGTTGGCGGTTGGTATTGGTATTGGCCTAGCTGAAGAGCTATTATTCCGCGGCTGGCTTTTGACGGAATTGCGGACGAGTTTGTCCCGTCGCAGTGCTATTTTTTGGAGCAGCCTTGTTTTTGCATCAGCCCATTTTATAAAGCCGCTGTCAGAGGTATTACAGACATCGCCGCAGTTTTTAGGTCTGTTCTTGCTCGGGATTATTTTGGCGTCTGGGCGTTATGTCAGTCGGCTAGAACGTCCGTTTAGTAGTTTGGGGCTACCCTTGGGCTTGCATGCAGGGTTGGTATGGGGCTATTACATTGTCGATGTGGCAGATTTGGTGGTGCCTTCAGGGCGTGTGCCCGAGTGGGTGACCGGCATTCATGGCAATCCTTTATCTGGAGCTTTAGGGGTGACAATTTTGGGCTGCTTAGCGATGTGGTCTTGCTCTAAACTGCGCTCAGAATAGAGGCTAGCAGTGCTTTTTGAGCATGGAGACGGTTTTCAGCCTGGTCCCATAGACGGGACTGGGGGCCTTCCATGGCATCGTGGGTAATTTCTTCGCCGCGATGGGCTGGTAGACAGTGGAGAATGATGGCGTGATCGTCTGCTAAGTCCAGCATGGCCTGGTTAATTTGGTATGGCTGAAATTTAGGGATTCTGGATGCCGCTTCGGATTCATCACCCATGCTGGCCCAAACATCCGTGTAGAGAGCGTGGCTACCTTGAACGGCGGCTTTGGGGTCCGTGGTGACTACCACAGTGCTGCGTCCCTGCGCTAATTCGATTGCTTGATTGACGACGGTTGGATTGGGCGCAAATCCATCAGGGGTCCCGACTCTAATATTGACTCCTGCTAGGGCACAGCCCAACATTAGGGAATGTGCAACATTGTTGCCATCTCCTAGGTAGGACATGGTCAAATTTTCTAAGGTACCAAAGGCTTCTTTGAGGGTCAGTAAATCTGCCAAGATTTGGCAGGGATGCTCTAAATCGGTGAGGGCATTGATGACTGGAATCGATGCATAGCGAGCAAATTCTTCGATTTCGGCCTGCTCAAAGGTGCGGATAGCGACCACATCCACGTAGCGATCTAGGACCCGAGCTGTGTCTGCCGTAGGTTCTCCTCGCCCTACTTGGGTGACACCGGCGTTGAGATCTAGGACTTGCCCACCCAGTTGGTACATGGCAACTGAAAAACTGACGCGGGTGCGAGTTGACGCTTTGGAAAAGACTAAACCCAGCACTTTATTGGGGCATTTTGGCTGATATGTTCCAGCTTTTAGCTGTGCGGCTAGCTCCAGAAGTCCGTGTAACTCTGTACTGGTCAAATCTGCCATGCTAAGCAGATCTCGTCCCTTCAGTGAGTCCATAGCGTCTTTGGTGATAAGCGGTGGAGTCAACAAGATACTACTATTTAGCCTTGATAAGGGCTACTGATGTTTTAGATGGATGTAATCAGTGAGGTTGGGGATTGGTACATGGGAATGTATTCACGGTTGATTTTTCCGCGCTTGTTAGAGCTTTCGATGTCAGGGCAAGAGTTAAGCCGTTATCGTCAGGCCTTGCTGGCGTCTGTTCGTGGAGAAGTACTAGAAATTGGGTTTGGGACAGGGTTAAATATGCCGTACTACGGGGATGGTGTCACGGCCCTGACGGCAATTGATCCAAATGAGGGGATGGCTGCGATCGCAACACCGCGTATTCAAGCTTCAAGGGTCAACGTTAATTTGCAAACGGCTAATGCAGAATCCTTACCGATGCCGGCTGAACGTTTTGATGCGGTGGTTTGCACCTGGACCCTGTGTAGTATTCCCCATATCGAGCAGGCGCTGGCGGAAGTCTATCGGGTGCTAAAGCCAGGCGGCCAATTTTTCTTTATTGAACACGGGTTAAGTCCAGAGCGTGGCGTCGGTTCGTGGCAGCGTCGGGTAACGCCTTTACAGCGACGGATTGCTGATGGCTGTCATCTGGATCGCCCCATGGCTAACCTGATCAAAGATGTTTTTCCGCAAGTTGAGTGGCGGGAGTTTTATGCCACGAGTCTGCCTAAGCTCATTGGCTATTTTTATCAGGGGGTAGCCACTAAATCTCCCCTTTAAAGATTTGGGCGGTTGCGATCGCAATTCGTTCAATATCAGCATCTAGTAGCGGCGGCCACTCTATATTTTCCCGTTTTCCCCGCTCATAGGCCTGGCGGCTTTCATAGGCCAGTTGATGCAGCGCATAGACCAAGGTGCGGTCAAGATGCTCTACAGCTTTGAGCGCGTCTTTCATCACCTTGCAGGCGAGCAACAGTGAGGTCACCTGTCCAGGCACGGGTGGTTGCTGCTGCATGAGACGTGCCAAAAATGAATCGGTAGCAGTCAAATCTGCTTGGGCTACGATCACATGCTGGGCTGTTTTAGCGTCCATAGTGTGGGGAAAATAAGAAGGTTGCCCAGTATTATTCCAGTACTAATGCGGGTTCCGCTCACCATAGTGTTAGAAAGGGGCCGCGTCAATTCTCAAGCAGAGACAAAGCTTTTCAAGAAGCTTCATAGAGACTTTACAGTTTGGGGATATCCAAGTTTTAAATCTTCAAGAGACACTAATAAGCAAGCATAGAAATATGTGAGCGAAGACTTTAGTCTCACAGCTCTAATACTTTACACAACCTGATTAGCCTGCCATTTTCCAGGAGCGCCCATGAATCATTGGCGTTGCCCAGGGAACCTTTTAGTAGATGACGACTCTGCAAATTCCATAACCGTTATTCACCGTTGTGGGCCAAGCAGCAACGTTTCAGTAGATATTTGACACCATGGCTAATCCCAGATTTGTTCCGTTTGTTGACCTATCTAAGCAGCATGAACCGCTACGTGCAGAGTTGATGGCGGCGATGACGGCTGTGGCGGACCGGGGTGACTATATCTTGGGCAATTCCGTGGTGCAGTTTGAACAAGCGTTCGCTGCTGTCTGTGGTGCACCGCTTGGCGTGGGAGTGGGCTCTGGTACCGATGCGCTCACTTTAGGGCTGCGTGCCTGTGGCATTGGCCCTGGAGACCAGGTGATTTTGCCAGTTAATACCTTTGTTGCCACCCTCATTGGAGTGCTACAGGCTGGAGCCACTCCCATTTTTGTTGACTGTGACCTGGAAACGGGATTGATGGATGTCGCCGCTGCGGAGCGGGCCATTACCCGTCGAACCCGGGCGGTGATTCCTGTGCATCTTTATGGGCAGATGGTTTCGCCCGCTGCCCTACGGGCTCTCTCAGAAACTTACGGTGTCACAATATTTGAAGATGCTGCCCAGGCCCACGGAGCTGAGCGGGAAGGCGTCAAAGCAGGGAGTGTGGGGCTAGCGGCTGCTTTTAGCTTTTACCCAAGTAAAAACCTGGGGGCCATGGGTGATGGCGGCATGGTGCTCACTCAGCAAGATTTGGTGGCCCAAACGGTTAGATCGCTGCGTAATTATGGGTCAACTCGTAAGTATTACCATACCGACCCCGGCGGGACTAATAGCCGTCTCGATACATTGCAGGCCGCTATATTGGCGATTAAGTTAGGGCGTCTGTCGGCTTGGAATTGCGATCGCAACCGGTTAGCCAAACTCTATGATCATGCTCTGCAACCCCTGGCTGCCTATGGTCTAATACCCATGACTAACCTCAGCGGCAGCGGTCACGTATACCATCTCTACGTCATTCGTCTAACCAGAGACTGCCCCATTGATCGCACACGTTTGCAGCAAGAACTCGCTGCCGCAGATATTCAGTCTGGCATTCACTATCCTGTTCCCTGCCACCTACAACCAGCTTTTCATCACCTTGGCTATCAGCCTGGCGATTTCCCCATTGCCGAGCAGCTGAGTCAAGAAATTCTCTCGTTGCCGATGTATCCCGGCATGACGGATGACCAACTAGAGTATGTAGTAAAGACCGTTATGGGGTTGGTTCAAGCCTGTCCAGTATTGACCTAGCAATGTATTCATCATGATTAGCGTTCCCCAATCCAAATCTCCACGATGGTCCATTGAGCTGGCAGTGATTAGCTGTGTCGTTATTCTCTATGGTCCCCTGCTGTATCACTGGGTTTGGGATGGCTGGATTAACAAGGGTATTAGTATTCAGCACGAATATTTTAGCCACGGTATTTTAGGAATTCCCCTGGCCATCAAATTAGTATGGGACAAACGACAAGTCTGGCACCGCTTGGGTGATAGCTGTCATTGGTCTGGTATTGCTTGTTTGCTAGTAGCGTTTGTGTTCTATACCAGTGGAGTGATGGATGCGATTAATCTATCGCTCCCCCTTCTGCTGACAGGTCTGTTGCTATGCCTAAAAGGACCAGCAGGACTCAGGCTGATGCTTTTTCCCCTGGTATTGCTGATCTTTTCCACCCCCACTCAGCTGCCATACCTAATTGAGCCCCATATACTACCCCTGCAGCGGTTTATTGCCACCGTTGCAGGTACGATTTTGCATGGATTTGGCTATGACGTTGAGGTCAATCAAATTTATCTGAGCATGAATGGTCAACTGGTGGAAGTTGCCCCCCATTGTGCAGGGTTAAAAATGCTGTTTACTAGCCTATATATGGGGTTAGTGATCACCTACTGGACGGGCATATACAACTCAAGATTGCGCACAGGTATATTTTTCGTGGGCATCATCTTAGTCAGTGTCATTGGCAATATTCTACGCAATACGATTTTGACCTTCTTCCATGGCCATAGCATGTCAGAGGCTTTCCATTGGCTGCATGAAAGTTGGGGCGGCGATGTCTATTCTGCGGTGATGTTAGGGTCCTTGATCTTGATAGTTAACGCTATTCAAAGTCACGTACCTGTCAGTTTTGCCACTGCCACTGTTGCGCAAAAAGATGGCAATCAGCCCACCGTGTCTCCCATTGATTTTTGAAGTCACTACTCCGACGTAGCGCCTAACCATATCGCTTTGAGAAAATGGCTTTGTCCTTTAATTCTTCAGACTCCAAATCTAGATCTTGGCTGAGGTGGCTAGTCGTTGCTGTGCTGGCGGTCATGATTACGGCTGTTGCAATACCCCAATACTTTTTCGGTCAGTTACCTTGGCAGTCACCGCCTGGAGTGGCCCAAATCAAAACTATCCGCACCCTGAAAGACACTGGCTTAGTCCTAGATGGGTGGTCCGAAGAGTTGCAGCAGAAAATATCCATTGGCGGCGATCAGTGGTCAGTCCAGCAATTGACCCATGCCAATGGGGCTGCCCCAGAGCAGATGATAATCTTCCTAAAACCACAGGGACAGTCGAAAGACCAGCCTGAGGTTGAATGGATCGACCTACAAGGAGCTCAGAAATGGCAAACCTCGCACCAGCGCCGTTTGCGTAAGGATGACCTAAGTATCGATACGTTTCGTGCTTGGACGTCTAATCAGACCTTTGCTGTGGCGCAATGGTACGCATTACCCCAAGGGGGGCATCCGGCTCCCCATCATTGGTTCTGGCGAGATCAAACCTATCAATGGACACGAGGTGAACGCCTGCCTTGGGTTGCTGTTGCGATATTACTGCCAATGCCACCTCTAGGGGATATATCGCCCGTTTACCCTGACCTAAAGCGTTTGAGTCAGTTGGTTCAATCATCTCTGGCCAAGGCTGCCTTTGAGCCAGAGTCATGAAAACTGGCGTTGTTCGTAACCTCAACCAGCTCCTAGGCACATGGCGGTGCAAAAGATCGGCTAAAGTAGCTACATTGAAAAAAATATAGTTTTCATACAAGCTCACGCTATTTCACATAAATCCTATTAATTTTTTTGAATTGCGATGGTTCCTATAAAAAATACCAAAGCATCCCACAGTTCCTGGAAGAGAACAGTAGGCCAGTTGACTAGTCAGCTGCTATTGAGTTCGTTCTGTTGGTACCTTTGGCAAGGGCAAGGCGTAGCACAGCTCGATCCTCTAGCCCCGCTTCCGCCCGAAGATTCTACCGAGGAAATAGACTCCGTTGAGGCCCCGGTAATCTCGGAGGAGGTTGTTTTTCCTGAAACAGATGCCGATCTTGGAGTAGAGCGGGGTTCGGAGTTACCAACGCTAGAGCTGCTGGAACGACGTCCTACCCTTGAAGATTTAGACCCGCGTATTCTTGAACAATCCTCACCGGATCTGAATGACAGCGATTTCGATCAGTATCGTTTGGGGCCCGGAGATGGAATTTTTGTGAGCGTTCAACGCTTTCCAGACTTAGCCTTCCAGGCTACTCTCGATCAGCAAGGGAATGTCATTATGCCCATTGAGGGTGCTGTTTCTTTAGAGGGGTTGACCTTAAATCAGGCAGAGAATCGGATTCGAGCGGTGTACAACCAGTATGTTGTGCTCTCTGAAATCCGTTCTCTATATTCCTTAAATCGCAGTTTGATAGGTCAAATTGAGGGCCGTTCGTATCGCGTTTCTGAAGATGTCATCAACAGATATATTTTTCCGAATTATCAGGCTTTACGCGCAGACAACCCACGTAGTTATCAAGTCCCTGACGTAACCTTAACGCTGACGGCTCAACGAGGGGTTGAGGTGATCATGCTCGGTGAAATTGAACGACCTGGTCTTTATCCGCTCGCTGTTCCCAGGGTGACAGCGGCTCTGTTTGCCGCTGGTGGGGCTAGTAGTACAGCTGATTTACGAGAAATACGTATTCAGCGACGCTTAGCCGATAACACCATCATTGAGAAAACGGTTGATCTTTATACCCCTGTACGGGACGGTGTACCGCTGCCAGAAGAACGACTTGAAAATGGCGATGTCGTTATCATCTCGCGTCTTGATCCGGCCCAAGCCTATGACTACGATGTCAATCTTGTTTCCCGCTCCACCTTGGCTCAACCTGAAATTCTAGTGCGGGTAATTAATTATCCAAATGGTGTTGTTGGTGGGCAGCGGTTGCCCAATGGCAGCACGTTTGTGGATGCACTAGTTGGCAATGCGGCCAGAGGTGGTAATGGTGTTGGCCTGCCTCTCAATCAGGCTAATCTGAGGTCGGTTGCCTTAATTCGGTTTGATCCAGAACAAGGTGAAACCGTAGTGACTAAGCTCAATGCTAAGGACGCAATTCATGGCGATCCGACCCAAAACCCTCCACTAAGAGACAATGACGTGATTGTGGTGGGCCGGAACTTTATCAATAGAATTACCTTTGCCATCGATACCGTTACTCGTCCTTTCCAAGATGTTTTGAGCTTTGTGCTCTTTTTCGACCGATTTTTCGATGATGATCTCTTCAATTAGCTATCGTTGTCTGTATTCACGGTGTGCCTGATTAAGGGTAGATCGTGAGTGATTGAGCTATGATTTCCTTAATGAACGGATTAAGTGAGACCTGCTCTGTGTCACTGGTCTTTGTCTGAGAAAGTAATTAAGTACGCTCCTTGCTCTAGTTCTCTTCATTCAACATTTAGCCATGGTATCTCCTACTATCAAGCGATATCTATTAGCTGTTCAAAGATATAAGTGGGCTGGGCTAACGTGCTTGTTGTCGATTGTGGGAGCGTCTGGTGTTGTTGCGTTGCAGCCACCACCGCCCGTTGAATACTATGCTGAGGGGCTGCTGGAAGATAACACCCCATTGGTCGTCCTTACCAATACGGCGGACACCATCGACCAGATTGGGCGGGGAATTATTAGTGAAGAGCAGCTGCTGTCGGACGTTTTACTCAAAGGTGTAGCTCAAGAACTGGGTAATAGGGGTATTGAAATTGCTCCTAATGAAATCCGCAGCAACACCACGGTTAACGTGGGCGGTGGTAAAAAAAATGAGCCTGGTGACAGGGCAATTGTCCGTTTTATTCATGAGGATGAGGACATAGCGCTTGCGGTCTTAAACACTATGTTTGAGGGCATGGTGGCGTTTAGTCGTGTGCGTAACAAGGCACGGCTAAAGGAAATTATTGATGCGCTGAATGAGCGTTTGCCTCCCATTGAGTCTGCTCTCAGACAGGCAGAAAATGAATTGGAGCAGTATGACCGTCAAGAAGGGCCAGCTATTCAAGCGGCTGAAGACGGCAGCCTATTGGGGCAAATTTCAGGTAGCCAGCAGCAAATACTGCAAAACCAAATTACATTAGAAGGGCTTGACGCCCAGATGCAGAGCCTGACGCAGCGTTTGGGGATGACCCCAGATCAGGCCTATGTATCTTCAGCTTTGAGTGCGGACCCGCTGATTGCTAATTTGCGTGCTCAGATTTATCAGGCTGAGAATGAACTGGATGTTCTCCAGCAGTCAGACTACCGGTCCGGTCATCCGGTGGTGGTAGATGCTCTACGAAATCTAAATACGTTGAGTAATCAATTAGCTGCTCGCGAACAAGAGGTTTTGCAAGGTGATGGTGCAACAACAGCTCTGACGCCTGTTGGCAATGTGAATGGCAATTTAGACCCAGCTAGGGCTGCTTTGGCGAATCAGCTGGTAACGTTGCAAACAGAGATGGATGCCTTAATTCGTCAGACTCAGGTATTAGCGCGGGCCGAGCAGGGCCTGCGTCAAAGATATGCTAGTTTGCCAAACAAGCAGCTAGAGCGAGAGCGCTTGGCTTATCAGGTAGGTCTTAAGAAGGCTCTTTTTGATCAGATTCAAGCGCGCATTGTGGATGCGGAGGCGGCAGAGGCGGAGACTGTCAGCAGCTTGACCGTTGCTAGTCCACCCACGGCAGTGATCAATGAGCCCGAAAAGCCAAATCCGGCGACTATTCTTTTAGCAGGTGGACTACTGGGTCTAGTGGCTGGCGGTGGTGTGATCTTCTTGCTCGATATGCTAGATGGCACCATTCGTACTCCTGAGGATTTGGAGAAAATTCTGCGCGATCAGGATATGCCGATTCTGGGTGCTGTGCCAGTTATTCGTACACGTCCTGCTAAGGCAGCTCCTATCTTGGTCCAGGCTGATTCCCATTATCACGGGAGTTATGAGCGCTGTTTAAGCAAGCTGAGACTCACAGGTTTTGAGGACAGTGTGATTGGTCCTCGGGTCGTGTTGGTGACTAGTACCATTAGCAACGAAGGAAAAAGTATTACGGCCTATAATTTGGCGATTGCAGCTGCTCAAGCAGGACGTCGAACGCTGTTGGTAGAGGCTGATTTACGTTCCGGGTCTAAGGCTCAGTATCTTGGTCTGGTGAATGATGATCGCGTCCAGATTGAACCCCTTCGTTACTATGGCGGCGGTATTGGCGACAATGTGCGGATGGTCCCATTTATTGAAAATCTGTATGTATCGCCTAGTCCTGGACCGCAGCGTCAGGCAGCGGCAATTCTAGAATCGAGTGAAATGCGTCGCTTCTTGGATGATGCCCGAGAACGCTTTGATATGGTGATCTTAGATACGCCTTCCCTGAGTCGTGTGGATGATGCCCTGCTGCTTGAAGAACAAAGCGATGGCATGATTTTGGTGGCACGCCCCGGTGTGACGGAAAGGGCTGTTTTAAATACGGCACTTGAAGAGTTAGATCTGAATGAAGACATTCGCTTGCTGGGGGTTTTGATCAACGGAGCAAATGTTACTTTGCAGGATGAAGGCGATGATGATGACTATGGTCTCCAAGATGATGATAGTTATGTCTTAGACCCAGATGAGCAGGATCTGCCCCATGCAGTCACTAAAGTTCCAGTAGACTTTTAGGGCAATGCTCGTTTGTTAGTTCTTGAAATAGTTGGATGCTGTGGGTATCAAGGCGGTCTTATTCATACAATTGCTAAAGACAGTAGGTCGTCGTTGTTGTGGATGTAACTGCTGTTGGTAAGGGATGGGCAAGATTAATGATGGACGGTAATGGAGTTCGCATTCCCTGCTAAAATCCTGTCTATTAGATTTGAAGACGGGTTTCCCGTGGGCTCAATCAATTTGACGGTTTTGTAATACTCATGACGACATATTATTACGCTTTAGCAAGCCAGCACTTTTTGCTAGAAGAGGAGCCCTTAGAGGAAGTTCTTAAGGAGCGACGACGCTATTATCAAGAGCAGGAAAAAGAGATTGATTTTTGGTTGATTAAGCAGCCTGCCTTTTTAGAAGCCCCTGGACTGGAACCTGTGAAGGCTAATTGTCCCCAACCTGCGGCAGCGGTTGTTTCAACCGATAAAGTATTCATTACCTGGCTCAAATTGAGGCTTGAGTATATTGCAACTGGTGAGTTTGAGGCTCCCTTAACGTCGGTGAGCGATCCGTTGGCTTCTTTAGCAACGGCGTAGGTTGTGTATCAATCCTATAGGCAGACTATGGTAAATGACCTACAGTTCGGCGATGTGGTTTAGGCAGTTAGGAGATATGGCCATGGGATATCGTTGGCTAGGTGGGGCTATGGTCGTTCTGCTTAGTGGTGGTTTTGCTAATCCAGGGATGGCGCAAAGCTACCCTGACTGTCCACCGCCTGGGAGTGGAGAATATCTATTATTTGTACGTGGTGCGGATGAGGAAACTCGCGATCGCACCGTATCAGTATTGCCGGCCGACCAGCCGACCCTAGTATGCAATTATCTCAGTGATACCGTTGTCCGAGCAGGCGGATTTACCTCTTTGGAGGTGGCGAATTCTTGGGCGCTGTATCTGACTGATATTGAGCAGCTTGAAACCGTCGTTGTTGAACCAACGGCTGCTTCTCGAGCACCCGCAGATGATGTAGCGGTCGCATCAACCCAGGGGCAGTATCAGCCGACTTTGCTGGGTGAAGGAGTGGCTGTGCTGGTGGATTATCAGCAAAATCCTGAGATTGGGCGCGATCTGGCCCAACAGGGAACCGTCGGGCTAGCCGTTTACCTACAGCAGCCCTATTTGCTGGTGCTGCATACAACTGATTCATCGGCAGCAGCAGCTAGATTACAGCAGCTAGTTGATAGCGGTCTAACGTCATTTTTGGTGGATGGACAGCAAGTTATTAGACTGACTGACGCTATTCGTTAATGGGGTTAGCTGCTCTGAGAGTGAGTACAGCTGTGGCTATCTAATAGGTAGGGGCCGCTAGTAGACCAATAAAGACACCTAGCGCGGCTCCTGCAATCACTTGTACAGGCGTATGACCTAATAGCTCCTTGAGTCGATCTTCTTGGAACTCATGTTCGTTGAAGAATTCATCCACAATTTGGTTAAGTACCCGTGCTTGTTTTCCTGCTGCTTGGCGGACTCCAGCTGCGTCGTACATGACAATGACGGCGAACACAGCTGTCAGTGCAAAGGCTGGACTAGACCAGCCAATGGTTTGACCCACACCGCAGGCTAAGGCGGTGACCAAGGCTGAGTGGGAACTCGGCATGCCACCAGTTTCTACTAGGACATGAAAGTTGAGGCGCTGGTTGGTAATCACTTCGATGATTAACTTGAGTAGTTGTGCACTCAAACAGGCCACCAGAGACACGACTAGGACGTGGTTCTGAAAAATCTCGCTAAAGGCTTCCATAGTTAGAGTGTAAAGGGGATATTAATGAGTGCGCGCGGTGATGTAGTCTGCGATCGCAACCAGGGGCTGCTTTAAGGGGCCAAAGTTCGCTAGCTCGTCCTTAGCCGCCTGTACCAGTGTGTTAGCCTGCTTTTTAGATTCCTCTAGTCCCCAAATGCTGGGATAGGTTGCTTTTTGTGCCTGCACATCTTTACCAATGGATTTACCCAATTCTTCTTGGGTAGAGGTAATATCCAGCACATCATCCACAATCTGAAAAGCAAGACCAATGTTTTGAGCATAGCGAGAGAGGCGTTCTACAGTCTCTGTGTCAGCCTCTGCTAAGACCGCTCCTGACACCACAGATACCTCAAGTAGGGCAGCCGTTTTATGCCGATGAATAAAATTCAGGGTCTCGATAGAGGTATCTGGTTTCCCCTCAGATGCTAAATCGACAATCTGACCACCCACCAAGCCCGCCGCTCCTACTGCACGTCCCAACCGTCGAATAACTTCCAAGACCGCTTTTGGTGGGACATTTTCAGTGCGGTCAGCAATAAATTCAAAGGCATAGGCTAGCAGAGCATCCCCTGCCAAGATCGCTACATCATCGCCATAAACCTTGTGATTCGTCAGCTTGCCGCGACGATAGTCATCATTATCCATGGCCGGTAGGTCATCGTGGATGAGCGACATGGTGTGTACCATTTCCAGGGCACAGGCTGTCGGCATTGCTTGAGCGGCTGTCCCACCCACCAGTTCACAGGTAGCTAAACAGAGAATCGGTCGCAGCCGCTTGCCCCCTGCCATCAGTGAGTAGAGCATTGACTCATAGATGGTTTCCGGATAGACCACCGCCAATGACTGTTCGAGGGCTACCTCAACCTCAGCACACTTAGTTTTGAGGTAAGTTTTGAGGTCAAAATCAGTAGCGACATTGGTGGTCATCATGATTGTAAGAAAAGAAATTTATGAACCTGTGGAACCCTATCAACGGCAATCTGCGATTTCTCAACCGCTGATTGATCAGTTCGCGCGGGTTAACGACCTGCGCAAGAGCTAACTAGAGCTAACTATTAATTAACCATTAAATCGTTTACGGTAGCTTAATATTGTATTGTGCAACAACATGGTCACTGTCATAGGACCAATTCCGCCTGGTACTGGGGTGATAGCCCCTGCGACAGGTTCTACAGTGTCAAAATCCACATCCCCAACCAGCCGAGATTTTCCCGATTCAGTATCTTGGATGCGGTTTATACCTACATCAATAATCGTAGCGCCTGGTTTCACCCAGTCAGCACCGATCATTTTTGGGCGACCTACAGCAGCCACTAAAATATCTGCCTGACGGCAGAGTGCCGATAGCTCTTCCGTTCGAGAATGGGCAACGGTAACGGTTGCGTTAGCCTCTAGCAGCATCAGGGCCATGGGTTTTCCCACTAGAATGCTCCGCCCCAGGACGACTGCTCGTTTGCCCGCTGGGTCAATGTCATATTCCTTGAGAACGGCCATGATGCCTGCGGGAGTGCAGCTGCGCAAACCGGGTTCGCCACGCATTAAGCGCCCCATATTTTCAGGATGCAGGCCATCGGCATCTTTTTCTGGGGCAATGCGGTTTAACAACGCTACCGCGTCTAAATGAGTCGGCAGAGGCAGTTGAATTAAGATGCCATCTACCCGGTCATCTGCATTGAGCCGATCAATCAACTCCCGCACATCTGCTTGAGAGGTCTGTGCGGGCAAATGAGAGCCAAAAGAGCTGATCCCCACTCGGGCACACGCTCGTTCCTTATTGCGCACATAGGCAGCACTGGCCGGATTGTCCCCCACCATCACAACGGCTAGCCCAGGAGGTCTGTCCCACTGCCCACGTTGGCTGGTGACGTCGGCTGCTAGTTGGGATTGAAGTTTGTGGGCAAGCGCTTTGCCATCTAACCGTTGGGTCATGAAATTTTTGCTAACTTTATCGGCGATTGTGCCAATGCTGCTAGTCAATTAGGGGATACTAGCGGCATTGGCTCTCCTCAGATTACCAAAGGCTATTCCCTGGCCAAACCCATGGCCTCATATAACCAATAGTCCTACCTATCACCATTGGGTAGGACTATTGAGCAAGACATCTCAATCGACGTTGCCTGCAGCGCCTTTGTACCTACTTCTGACAGACTACTCGTGTGATGTATTTTTTGAACTATAAGTATGCTTTTGGTTTAGGGATTGGCGTATTGACCCTCTGTGTAGCGTGTCAGTCGCCATCGGCTAATCAAGTGCCCGTGCTGTCTCTGGCACGCTCTACGATTAAAATCGAAACGTTACGCCAGCCGCAGCAAGTTGAGCGGTCAGTCTCTTTGACGGGCTCAGTCACTCAGCGGCTAGCTATTTTAGATGGTTGGCTCTATCAAATAGAGGATGGTACGGGGCAGGTATGGATTTTGACTGAAGATGTCGCTCCAGCCATTGGTCGTAACGTTGATGTAGAGGGCGTGCTACGGTACGAGGCCATTGTTATCAACGAAGCAGATTTAGGGGACTACTATCTAGAAGAAAAGCAGCGGCAGCTGCCCAATCACTCCTAAACTAGCCAGTTATAGAGGTTGACCCTGCTAGGGTTCTGAGATGGATAGGCGTGGTGGCATTGTTCGACGGTATAGCTGTGTAGACATTATTGGTAATCAGGTAGCGATCTAAAATTACCTGGGCGTCCTCGGTAGATTTGAGCTGGTAGGTGACAAAAAAGCGATAAGACGCTTGGCCTGGTGAACACTTGGGGCTGTCCTCCCAAATATCAAGGCGTATGCCCTGAGAATTGGGGCGCAATCGATAGTGTAAGGTGTCTTGCCTGGATGCTTGACTACTCATGGGTGGGTACGGGTGTTATTAAGCACTGGATTACACTACGCATAGTGCCCGTATGTATGTAGATGCCAACCTGCTCCTGCTATAAATCGGCACTATCCCCCATTAGCCAGACCGAGCTGTCTTCAGAACCCTACGTAAAAAGCGCTAGGCTTAATTCGCCATCACCAGCTCTTGGGTAAAATTGCCGTGTAATCCATAGGGTACGTGGTGGCGTAGCTTCAGTGTAGCTACTGGCCCCTGGGTAATCTTCTGGGCATCCAAAATCGCTAGTTCTGAGCAACGGCTCTCGGCGTTGTAAAACAGCCCTAATATCCAGCCGTCGTCCTCGGCTGTGCCATGGGGACGCGGGACAAAGGTGGGCTCACCTGCAAATCCACGGGGGCCAAAACTCCAAATTTCTTCCTGACCAGAGTGGAGATCCCGTTTGAGAATAGCCTGTAGGGGGGCGTTGCCTTCGGTGCAATCGGCTACACCGATGTACAAATAGCGATAGGGGCGGCCAACGTGGTTGGGGTTCAAATCAGGGAACTCACAGCCGCGCTCAATCAGACATGTGGCTTTACTGCTCTCAGTGGCAAGGTCGAGCTCGAAACGCCATAGCTGTCCTTCTGGAATGCTATTAAAATCGGCCTCCAGATAATTCTCTGCCCCTTTGAGATCGGGAAATTCTTGATAACAAACCGAATCTAGATACAGTTTGCCAACGGTTTCAAAGGCATTGGCATGGTGGAAAACGAAGCAGGGTTGTAGATCGATGGTTTGGATGGGACTGGTTCCATCCCGCGGAATAATAATGGCGCGGGTGGGCTGTTTGGCATTGAACTGTATACATTCAGCAGCTCCCTTGATGCCAGCCAGATAAGGGACTGGGTTAAAACTGACTGGATTTTGAAAGAAAATGCAATAGTTGGGGGTGATGGCAAAGTCGTGTAAGAATGCAAACCCTGGGATGTTGTGACGGTGGGTATGGGCTAAGCGACCTTTGGGATCGAATTCGTAGAGGGTGATGGTGCTAGAAAGTCCTGTCTTGACACCAAAATTGACCAGGCACGGTTGGTTGTTGGTTAGATCACAACTCGGATCAATCCGAGGATGGGCTGAAAAGGCTTCCCATGGTTTCAGCACTCCATCTAGATAATCTAAACCTAGAGTTTCTAACGTATTGGGATCTAGGCCATGGGGTTCTGCTGCTTCCCAGAGAGCCAGCAATTTTCCACCCCAATAGATCACATTGGTGTTAGCAATATTTTTAAGCCGCAGGTCAAACGCATTAGCTAAGGGACCACCTGGCTTTTGCGTACCAAATACGCCTCGGTAGAGCGGTTTGCCTGCAGTCTGTTCTTTCACATAGCCTTCGGTGCGTACAAATCGATTTCGAAAGTAAGCCTTACCCTGGGAAATAGCAATGGATACGATCATGCCATCGCCATCAAATGGATGATGTACTGAATGACCGGCAACATCTAGGAGTCCCGGACCATTGCGAAACAGAGTACCTTCTAAGTCGACAGGAATCGTACCTTCGATGGTATCGATTTCGTAGTCATATTCATTGGGCTGTGAGCGATAGCCACTGCGCCAATCATCCATGTCAAAAGTACTAGAGGCGCCAGGGTAAGGGATAGTTTGCATAGGAAAGGATTTAAATGTTTAAGACTGTAGGTTGAGCGCACTACTCAAAGTTTCAAGAGTGTGAGCGGCTCAAGATGTAAGCGCCGGTGCCGGAGAAACGTCATCTGCTGTCTCTGGATTTTCGTCAGCAGATGCAGTCGTCTCCGACTCTGATAAGGCTGATGTGCTGGGAAGCAAAAATAGCAGGGGCAGTGGTAATAACGTTGTTAGATTGGTCAGGGTTACCAGGAGCCAAAGATTTTCAAAATCTGTCTCGGTGACATGGAGCCAGTGGGTTAGCAGGGCGCCAAGTTCATGGGAGATCAACCCAGCCAGGTTGACAATCGACATCAGCAGGGCAAAGAGTGTGGCTTCTACTCCAGCGGGGCAAAGGCGTGCAGATAGTACTAGCACAGGCATAAATGCAATTTGTCCCATCACTGTGAGTACAGCACTATCGCCCAGGCTAAACCACTGGTCGTCAATGCCAAGACTTCTGTTGGCATGGGTGACTAAAATCAAGGTTGTCATGCCTCCTAGGGAGGCAAGTACCGTTGACCAGGCAAAAATTGTACGAAACGGTACGGCTTTTAGAAAGCGTTGAAAAATGGCAATACCGAGCAGTGCGGCCAGACTTGTAACCAATCTCACTCGGCCTAAAAACTCAGGTTCAAACCCTAAGTCGTTGGTGGTAAAAAAGAAAAAAGCTGAATCAGCGCTGGGCGTGGACTGCCACAAAAAGAGAAACAGAGCGGGCATCCAAATGATGCGCTGACTAAATGCCGCCTTGAGCTGCTTCACCTGACTCCATACTGTCGCTACGTTTGCTTGTTCGTCAATCGGAGCCTCTGCAATTAGCCAGGCAACTACGGACACAATAAGGGGGAATGTGGCTGTGACGGCAAAAACTATACGGGTACTTGTCTGCTCTAACAGCAGACCCCCGACATAGGCTGTGAGCAGACCGCCGATGGCTGAAGCTCCCCAGCATAAAGACTGTAGCGTTCCAGCCTCAACTTGGGATTCCTGACGTGCCCGCTCTACCACCAGAGAGTCGACAATGACATCTGAAATGGCTACCGATAACGAGCTGAGCAGAATCATGGTGGTTGCTAGCCAGGCGCTGTGGACTACGGTAGCCAAAGCTAACCAAGCTGCTGTACCCATCAGGCCAGACAGGATGAGATAAGGACGTCTGCGATAGCCCCCTATGGGCAGTCCGTCAGATAGGAAGCCAAAGAGAGGCTTGATGGTCCATGGCAAGCTAGCTAAACCTGTCAGCGCTGCGACTTCTGCGGGGCTCAGCCCCAAATCATCCTTTAGAAAAAAGCTGACTGCTAACCGTGCGAGCCCTAAAATTCCTTGAACAAAGTAAACCAACAAAATAGCGGTTAACTCGGTGGTAAGGGGCTGACCTAGTAAAATACGATTTTCTAAAAATTGCTTCAAGCCCTGCGAGTCGGCGGTTGCAGCCATGTACGACAAAAACCTTTAAGAAATGTCAACTAACTTAATCATAGCGACTCTTAGGGCATTGCCCCAGTGCTGTAGAGGGCTAATCGGGCGATGGGGCAAAAAAATGGGGCACCTTGAGTGCCCCATAGCCGTGATAAATGATTAAAAACAGTGCGATCGCACCTGGACAATAGGCTAAGACTTATCGCGTATGTCCAGAGCATCCAAGCGATACTGTTGGATAGATGTATCTGTCAATGAAGCACTGCTTTTAGTCCGTATATTGAGCTCATGCAAACGACGCTGTTGGAGTGACGTATCCGTTAGTGAGTCGCTACTCTTGGTACGTTGATCTAGCGCGTCTAATCGACGCTGTTGCAGAGTCGTGTCAGCGAGTGAATCGTTATTTGGAAACTTTGCCTGAGCAGCAGGAGCGATAGCTGCAGCAGCGAGTAAAACAGATAACCCAGCAAATACGAAGCGTTTCATAAGTGTATCCTCCGAAAAAATAGGAAGGTTTCAAACTTTCCTATTTACACGGTGAGAAACACATCTGAATATGCTCTGATAGGAGCCTTAGAGTCTTTAAAAAAGACGGTGATAGTTAGCTGAGTAAAAAATGTGATTTAAATCACATAATCTATCTGTTTAATCAGGAATGCGAACAGCTACGGTGCTGGCCTTAAACGTGTAAATCTTGCCTTCTAATTCAATAGGAGTGCCAATTTTAATTTTACTATTGCCGAAGACCGGTCCATCATCAGTGATCTGAGCTGGGCCAGCTAAAGTAATCAGCATATCGGCTGTGAATCCCAACTCTGGTCGAGGGTCCGGAAAAGATTTAACCGAGCCATCGGGTTGTGACACCGCGGTGCTGCGGGGTAAGGCTTTTACCTCTTTGACGGCTACTTGACCATAGGGCTGATTGCGAATAATGACATTGGTGGTGCCTTCAGCCTGTAAGTCGATTAAAAACTGCTCGGGGTTAAGCACGGTTAAGCCGCGGGCCATCACATCGACCTCAATATCCTTATTCACAGCGCCTACCTGAGCCACTGAACCGGAGGTGCCAGGGTAGAAAAAAACAGCCACTACAACCATCAGGATGACCAGTCCTGCACCAATGTCTAGCAGACTAATTTTGCCAAATAAGCGTCCCTTAGAATCCAAAATAGCCATAGCTGTTGGCACTCCGAATATTGTCTACTACTCAGACTAAGGTGTTTATACAAGCCTTAATTAGCCCAAGCGATATGTAACAGACATGCAATGTCACCCTACAGGATATGCAGAGCAGTCGTTTAGTATTTAATCATGGGCTGGTCAGATTAGTTGGCCAAATTACAGGGGAGTAAACCGATTAACTGACGCTAATGTGACCTCACCTAGGGGCTGCTTGTGGCGACTTCCGCCATGTGACCAATGTAGCTTTGAGCTTGACTATCTAAACTGTAATAAGTGTTGGAATTTACAATCTACTAACTGTCACAGCTTAAGCGGAAAGCTTTCAATGCCACCGCTATGGTCAAGTCATGGATATCATTGAGCGCGTTTGCTGCACAACGCCAGACTTGACAATATCCGTCCTTCGCTTTGTTCATCGTTTCACTACAGTAAGCTGACCCATGTCTAACGCAATTCTCCGTTGGGGCAACCGCTGGCAACGCCGTTTGGCCTACGGCGCCATGGCCTTTCTGACAACATTAAGTTTGGGGGTGTTCACGCCTAAACCTGCTAATGCTGGTTTGTTCGACATCATTTTGCCCACCATTCAGGTGTTTCAAATTACAAACATGTCGGATGAGCAAGAAATACGCCTTGGGGGGCAGGTTAACCAACAGTTGTTAGGCCAGTCGTTCCGGCTATATCGGGATGCTAATCTAACAGGCTATGTAGATGAGATCGGTCAGCGCTTGATTCCCTATAGTGATCGGCCAGACATTCCCTATGTCTTTCAAGTGGTTGAGGACGATAGTATCAATGCTTTTGCCACCATGGGGGGATATGTCTATATCACCACTGGGCTGTTAGCGGCGGCTGATAATGAAGCGGAAGTGGCCGGTGTTTTGGGACATGAGGTTGGCCATATTGCTGAGAAGCACGCTCTTGATCAGATGCGGGATGTGGCCATTGCCCAAGGGGTTGCGGGAGCATTTGGGCTCAGCCGGAACCAAATGGTATCGATTGCTGTGGATGTAGCCTTGACCCTACCCAACAGTCGTAAAGATGAATTGGTGGCTGACGACCATGGGTTTGTGACTATGGGTGAAGCTGGATATGACCAGACTGGGATGGCTACACTGATGCAAAAGCTAGACAGTGGCAATAGCCCACCAGCCATTTTTAGCACCCATCCTAACCCAGCAGCTCGGGTCGCTCGTTTGCAGGAAATGGATAGTGAATTAGCGATTCCTTCGGCGACGGCAGGTAGCGATACAACAGCCTACAGTGCTCGGGTGGCTTCATTGCGATAGCTGGCAATTCCCCAAAACATAAGGTTTGGTTCGAACCAGGTTCTGTTAAACGGGGCCTGGTTTTGTTTTGTGTTTTGCTGGTGCAAGCGGTAAAGATAGTCGCCATCTCCGCCAGTAAAGATCACGGCGGACTGGGGATACTGCTTTTTCCAGCTTTGAATGTAGCTATCAATGGTGGATAGCAAGGTGTGGATCACGCCGCTTTGAATTGCACTGGATGTATCCACGGCCCAGCGCGGCGGTAAGGATGCCGGTGGGCTGATCATGGGGAGGGCGGCAGTCGTGTTGTGAAGAGCCGAAAGGTGAGATTGCAGTCCTAATAAAATGGCTCCCCCGACAAACGCGCCGTCTGCTCCAGCCGTAACTGTGAGGGCGGTACCCCCGTCAATGACCAATAAAGGCCAACCATAGCGCTGACCTGCTCCCCATAGCGTGGCTACTCGATCTAATCCCATGGTGGAATATACGTTCTGGAGGGAAAAACGATTAATCCATTTCACCTGAGATAGAGACTCAATATATGTAGCCTGGTTAGGGACGACTGAAACGGCCCAAATGTCTATGGACTCAAATAGTAAATCTAAGGCTTGTGGTGGTAACTGATCTGACCAGATGGAGTGTAATGTTATGCCTGGTGGCGGTTGGTTTGAGAGATGGGGGGTGTGCCAAACTTGCTGTAGATCAGAGCCCCTAAACCAGGCCCAGTGCCATCGTGTATTACCAATAACTAATGCTAGCCAATCAGTCATTGCTAGTTGATGTGATGCTGTTAGTTCAGCATAAAACTCTGCCATTAAAATAGGGATCAGCTATTTCTAACTGACCCCTTTTTAACTTGGTAAAACTCAAAAACAATCGCTAGTCTGCTGTTAGTTTGGTTGGAGAAGTAAATAGGAATTTTTTGCTAAGGGTTTACGATTCAAATTTGCTACTTGCCTTATATCGATTGAGATTTGGCTGCTTATTTCAACTAATTGAAAAAGCAAAGACCCTGGTTAGACGTATAGCTAAATCTGAAAGAGATTTAGGTTTCAAATGTCAGGAGTAATGAGAACTCCCTGACAGGTATTCAGTTGTTCTATGGACTTAATGTAGCACTAGCGACATGGTCTTTTGAATGCGATTTACTCAAGTTTACAAGTGCTTACATAAGTCTTTGATTGAATATCTTTATCCATTTAGAAAATCGTTTAGATGATTTCACATGTAACGTCATCTAAACGATTTTTAGAGTTTATTTCTCGCTGGCTAACTAAATATATTGGCGGCTAGTTTAGCGGCGGTGAAGCTGATGCTAATGGCAATTGAGAAACAGGGCTGTCTGGCTCTATGCTGCTGAGCATGTTGACGATGGCTACGATCGACGTTGACGTGCGATCGCACCTGCTTGAAACATCTGGCAATATTGTTGATGTCCGCCAGGAAAGACCACGTTGAGCGTTAATGGATCGGCATCGTCGTTTGGATCGCCAGGGCCTTGGGTGACGATGGGGACGCCGTTATTATTTTCTACCTGGATAGCGCGACGGTTTTTAAGTTCGCCACCACTGCTGTCAACATAGACGACGAGGTTGCCGCTATCAAAGGCCTGGCCAATATTTTGGATCAGTTGAAGGAAGTTGCGATCGCTACCCCCACGCTTAAAGACCAATCCCTCCTCTGTGGCGATTGCCTGACTGGTAACCGTATCGCCAACACCAACGATCACAGGCATATGGGCCGGATCAAAATCCTGCTTTATTAGGGTGAGCATGTCTTCCATGGTTTTAGGAGCCTGCCGAGCGTTAAACCCAATGCCTAAGGGATGCATGCCTGTTTTGTGAAAATAGTAGCGGTTTAACAAAGCCAGGACGCCTGCTTCTTTGACCGCTCCCCGCAACATAAACTGAAAATCTGTTGTCCCTGATGTGGTGTCATCCGCCCACCACATGACTTCATTGCCACTATCATTACGCCCTAAATTTGGCGCGTAGTGGACAAAAAAGGAATCACCGAGACCCTGCTGTGTCGTTTCAGCTAGGAGTTCGTTGGTCAGCGCTTTCATTTGCTCTTGTAGCTGCCGATAAAGAGCCGGATTATCTAGAGTTGCATAAAACGTGTTGAGATTGGCGGTGGGTGAAGCCACGTTGTCTAATACCGATGCATTGATGCAGTGGGTGACGGTGGCGTCTGATAAACCATGGTCAACCGTAGCCAAGAAATTCCGTAGGGTTGTTGCAATGCGATTAGGGATCGACTTGAGGAAGGTCAATTCAGTATCGCTGACACCGGGATGCGATAGCTGCCCAGAACGATCTTGCCACTGGACTCCTCCAGCTGCCAGTCCTGGCAGGTGGAAGTCGCCTACTGGTGTTCCCAACGTTTTCGCTAAAATGCCATTGACGCCACGTTTACCAATGTGTTCACCATTTGTCAGCACAAAGAAATGCCCGTCATAGGCGGTAACGGCTTCTATATAGTCTCTGCTAATCTGGCGATGCAAGGGGTCCTTTACTAGCCCCATGCAGACACCATCAAGGTCTTGAATGATGAGTAGATTTTCTGTCTGGGCCAGCAGGCTAGTCAATGCCTCATGCTCTAGAGACAAGTTTTGTTGATGTAATGAAGCCATTTCGGAGCTAGGAAAGGGGCATCGTGGCCGTTTTGCCCTTGATATAAGAGAAATGGCCACTCTCGTAGAATTACGGTAACATTTGTTACCACACCTTCACAGTCGCGAGTCACTAACGCGTGCTCGATCTATGGCCACTCTCTATACCCTGCATCCTGAATCACCCCAAACATTTAAGGTTGAGAAAATTCGTAAGCAGTTGCAAAGTGGTGCGATTATGCTCTACGCCACTGACACCGTGTATGCAATTGGTTGTGATTTGCAATCTAAAAGTGCAATTCAACGGGTGCGACAGCTTAAAAAACTCTCTAACGATAAGCCACTGACGTTTCTATGCCCATCACTATCTAACATTGCTCAGTATGCGTATGTTAGTGATCCGGCTTATCGCACTATGCGCCACTTAATTCCAGGCCCATATACGTTTATTTTGCCCGCTACTAAGTTGGTCCCCAAGTTGGTGATGAATCCAAAGCGCAAAACGACAGGAATTCGTGTGCCCAACAGTGTCGTCTGCCAAGCCCTTTTGCAGAGCTTGGGTAATCCCATTATTTCCACCTCTGCCCATGTTGGCGATATGGATGAAACCTATCTATCGCGCTATGAGTTATTTGATGCGCTAGAAAAACAGGTAGACATTATTATCGATGACGAATCTGAGCCCAGTTATCAAGCTTCTACCATTTTGGATATGACTAAGGATGATCCAGTTATTCTGCGCAAAGGGTTAGGATTTGATGCTGTTGAGCAATTTGAGACGGTACCAGTGGACTAGCAGGGACTATTGCTCCAACAAAAACTAGAATATCCGTTGGTAAAATCTTCTCTGGAATTGGACTAGTGATGTTGCTGAAAAAGGCCATGTTTACCAGCCAATTAAGTATCGGCTTCGTTTTTTGAGCACTGCTTTTATGCCAATGGCAATAGCCATGGAGGTGATGACTGTTGTGAAAGCAACGAAAATCCAGATAAGAAAATTACCTTCATAATTGAGGTTTAGTGTCGTAAATAGGCTAAATACAGCGTTTAAAAGAAAGGGATGGAGAAAGTAGATAGCGAAACTTGTATCCTCAACAAAGTTGCGGATAGAAAACTCAGTATGTTCGTATTTGTCTAAGATTGAAATAAATAGAAAACAAAGAACAATTTTCTGCAACAGGTTGACATCAGGTACCGTAATTGACCAAAACTCTTTATGAAAATTACCAGGTTGTTGAAATACAAACACTTGTAATAAACCTAAGGAGATAGCCAACGTAATAAGGAAAATCTTCTTGTTTCTATCGCGTAAATAGGTATAGATTTTCTTGTGGTTTATTGAACTCCAAGAACCTAATAAATAGACTGGGAAAAAATAAATGAGTGAGTGAATAGCGTTGAGATTGTTAATAGGTCTATGGATGATCAGTGAAATGGGCAGTAATGCTAAAGTGACAATTAAAATAGTTTCTGACTTGATAACTTTGTTGACTAAGGGAGATAAAAGAAATAGAAGAATTGCCATGGGTACATACCAATAGGCAACAATGATATTGCCAGTCAATAGATACCAAGCTATTGCCCTTAGGGGTTCATCTCTTAAATCATCAGGCAGTGCATATCCCCCACCGTCAAGGAAGACAGTATTCAGGATAGGAATTAAAGAGAACAACACATAGGGAACCAAGACATATCGTATTTTTTTAGTCAAAAATTTCTGATAGTTAAAATTTGGATAGAAAATGTGATGGTATAAGAAGCCTGAAATGAATACAAAATATACTGTGCCATTCAGACTTAGTGAATATATAAACTGCTCCAAACCATTAGATATTTCCCAGTGAGCTAAATCATATGAGTGGCCCAGGACGATAAGAATAATCGCTATTCCTCTGAAATAATTAATCGAATTAATAAACTTTTTTTGCGTTTGGTAGAGGCTTTTTAAGCATTATTCAAATGTGCGGAATATCAATAGAGCGTAGAAAACAAGCTGCCGTATATCTACGCAAATAGTCAGACCCTGGTGGTTAGCCATAACAACAGCCTTTTGTATGACGGTTAGGATTTCTGTCTGTTCCGCTGAGGACCTCTTCCAAGGATGGTTTTTTGATCAAAAGTTGGAGATTGAGCCTAAGACTCCGTTATTTCAAGTCTTGTATATTGGTTGTGAAAACTATGGCTGCTGCTGATTTAGAGGGGATGCCGATCTGTTAGGTCTTCGCCTCGTATAGAGAACTTTATCCTGAGGCTTAGCAACACCCTGTCGATGCCCGCAGAGGTCTGACAAACGCTGATTTATTCAGCAGTTAACTGCATTCATAGCCATTGTTACCTAAAGATTTTAGGGATATCCATAGTCTTAACGGACCTGACAGATGCGATATTTGCTCTGATGGAAGCCCGTCTTATTGGCAAAAAAAAGACTGCCAGTATGCACTGCACAGTCTAATCATTGGCTTTCAGAATCAAAGAGACCGATCATAACTTCAGCGACCTTCTGTCTCAGGGAAGATTGCTAATGTGCTTATCATGCACATTTATAGAATAGTCAGCAACTCTGACATTTGGATAAATCGCTGATGAAGAAATCCGTGTTCAATATAATCTACGTATGAAACTCAGTTTTGAAGCGCTTTTCGTACAGGGGATTACGGATGTTAGTCCAATAGTCGAGGGGAAGACCTGTGGCTGATTGTATTGAGTAGATGTTGAACCCTGCTGCGCTGTTTTTGAGCATGGATATCGGAATATAAGCTTAGGGCCTGTTTCCAGTATTTATGGGCAACTTGGTTTTGGGTTAGGACGATATGACTATGACCCAGTTCAACATAAGCATTGGCTAGGTCACACTTTGCACCAATACTGTCGAATAGTTCAATGGATTGAGTATGAAACGTTAGGGCGGTGTCTAGCTGCTGGCGTTGACGAGCAATGGTAGCTAGGCCAGTGAGGGCTTTGGCTTTGACTTGTAGATAATGACCAGCGTCAGCAAAGGTGAGCGCTTGCTGGTATAACTTTTCAGCAAGTTCTATTTTGTTGAGCTGGCCATAGGTCTGACCTAAAAGCTGAATAAAGTAGGCGAGTCTGCCGGATGTTTGGCTTTGATGGGTAAAGGTGTTAAAGCAACTATTGGCTAACTGATAGGCCTGTTCAATGCGGTCTTGATATGCATATGTAAGGGCCAGGGCTACGGTGGCTTTATTGGCCCAAGCCTGGTGGGGTGTACCTTGGCCAAGGGTAATGACGGTACTAAAGGCTGTTTTGGCTTGTTCTAGCTCCCACAGATCCATGGCATATAACCCCAGACTCAATCGTGAGTCGATGTTCAACATTTGGAGGTAATAGTGGTTGAGGGGCTCTGCTCTATTGGTGGTGGCCAGGTGATTTTGGGTGGTTGCGATCGCATCCTGCTGACATTCAATCGCCTGATTAATCTCCCCGGTAATCCAATAAATATCTCCAAGAATATTACGCAGTTCACTGACCTGCGGTGATGGCTTAGATGCAGATTCTAGATGGGATAGCACCTCAACAATGAGCGTACTCACCGGTTGCAATAACCCCATTCGATAAAGGCTGCTAGCTAGGGGTAAAAACTGTTGCCACTGGTTATGGCGACTTTGTAACAGCACCTGGGCGGCCGCTGAGTACTCACCGATGGCCACGTGATGATAGTACGCCTCTAAGGCCTGCTGAGCATCTGAAAGTGAGGTCAGTAACTCTATGCTGTTGCTCCAATGGGTGGCGGCTACCTGATTAGCCAGATGCCACAACTCACTTTGTCTGAGCCGTTCAATGGCTATGGCGCGAATGACAGGATGTAGCCAATATTGACCGTTCTCGACCTCGATGAGAGAACGATTTCTCAGGGATGTAATGGCCCGCTGTCCATCCGGTGGTTGGCATTGGGCTAATACGGTTGGTAACGAAAGCTTGGCGATTGTCTGATAGCGATAACAGCTCAATCGACATAGGAGCTGATACGCCGTAGGGTCAAGGTGTTGTAAGCGATCAATCTGACTAATGACCAGATTTTTAAGATCAATCTCAGCTAAGGGATCGGCTCGATAGGCTTTCCAGTAAGCTCCTAAATTGCCATCAAAATCTGTTTGTACCGTGCTGCATAAAATTTCCATGGCTTTGGCATTACCGCCATAGGTTCGATGTAAGCACCGTAAAATCTCATGGGCATTGGGAAAACAGAGTTGATGATAGGTAAAACAGTGTTGCCAATCTGTCAGGGTGAGCCGAGGTAATCGATAGTGATAGGCCTTAATACCAGGTTCGCAGAGGCGATCTCGGCTGGTGATTAGTGTCGTTGTATTGATTGAAAAATCTGATAACAGTTTTAATAACTCTGTATAGCAGCGAGCCTCTTTAACAAACTGTCCATTGCCATCTAGGGCCGGTTCGAGATTATCAATGAGAATGCCTATGCGTTGTTGTTTGAGATGACGTTTTAAGCGACTGAGGCTAATGCTCACATCCTGACCAGGTTCGTCGTTTAGATCCTGCCGCAGCCACTCATCGAGAATATGTTCGACCGCCGTTAAATTTGAGGTTTCTTGGGCAATGCGCCACTCTAACACCAGGTCAAAGGCGGTGTGGCGTAGATAATTCTGAGCAAGGGTGGTTTTACCAAGGCCACCCTCCCCTTGAATGACAATGATTTTATGCCCTTGGTTACTTAGAGCCTGGATCTTCTCTATGGCATTGTCCCGACCAATAAAGTGAGGATCGATCCCGTGGGGGGCTGTTGTTTGACTGGATTCTTGATGACTGGATTTCTGAGCGGGCTGGGTAACGCCAGCATGATTAAGTCGGGGCCAGGTTTCACGGGGCCATGCTTCTTCAGCGACATGGACCATTTTGCGCTTGGCGCGTTTGAGCCAATACACCAACCGTGAGCGGTAGTTCCCTTTGGTGATGCGTTCGCCTAAAACATCCGATAGGATGCGCCATAGCTGGGATGCCACGTCTTTAATATGGCCTTCGCTATAGCCAGCGATGGCTGCGATCGCACGATACGTTTTCCCTCCCCACACCTGCTGCAAAATACAGCATTGCAGATCGCTAAGATGCTGCCCCGTTTTCTCATAGAGCAGAGAGTCAGTAAATTCGATTGCAGTATCAACACCCATCGGCCATGGTCAATGGTTTTCTTCACACTGACAGACTACCGCCACGGTTAGGAACATTGCGCATCAGATATCCCGACTTTTTCAGACCTTTAAATTCGTACACTTCCCTACAATCTCAGACAAAGAACCCTATA
>ERZ1740059.36-NODE-36-length-65943-cov-7.353570_pt1 | contig 65943 bp, 63 predicted proteins | sample MGYA00581744_ERZ1740059 | MGnify/ENA primary metagenome ERZ1740059 (study PRJEB43018, sample SAMN04849738) | marine metagenome | isolation source: floating plastic debris | place: Pacific Ocean | collected 2008-08-28 | study: EMG produced TPA metagenomics assembly... | reverse complement strand
GCGGACCGGCCCAGATATAGAGGAAGATCAGCGCCCAGAAGTGGATGATCGACAGTTTGTAGCTGTAGACGGGGCGATCGGCCTGCTTCGGCACGAAGTAGTACATCATGCCCAAGAAGCCCGCGGTCAGGAAGCAGCCCACCGCGTTATGGCCATACCACCACTGCGTAAGCGCGTCCTGAACACCTGAGAACAGCGAGTATGACTTCGCGCCAAAGACCGACACCGGCACGGACGCCGCATTCACGACATGCAGCATCGCGACCGTGATTATGAAGCTCAGGTAGAACCAGTTGGCGACATAGATGTGGGGCTCTTTGCGCTTCATGATCGTGCCCATGAAGACCAGCAAGTAGGCGACCCAGACAACGGTCAACCACAGGTCGACGTACCATTCCGGCTCTGCATACTCTTTGCCTTGCGTGCCGCCCAGACCAAAGCCGGCCGCCGCCATGACGATGAACAGCTGGTAGCCCCAGAACACGAACCAGGCGAGGTTGCCAAGCGCGAGGCGCGCGCCCGTCGTCCGCTGGACGACGTAGAACGAGGTGCAAAGCAGAGCGTTGCCGCCGAATGCGAAAATCACCGCGGAGGTGTGCAGTGGACGCAGGCGCCCGAAGGTCGTCCAGGGGAGATCGAAGTTGAGCTGCGGATACGCGAGCTGCAAGGCGATGACGAGGCCGACCAGAAATCCGACCACCCCCCAAAACACCGTCGCGATCACGCCGGCGCGCACGACGCCGTCCATGTACGACGCTTCGGTAGGAACCTCGCGCTCGACGCTCAAGGCGCGCCAAATGAAGAACAGCCCAGCGGCTGCAAATATGAGCATATGGACGAAATAGACGTCGTCGCGCGCCTGGCTGGCGGCGTAGAGCGCGATGAACGACCCCGCCGACAGCAGGAGCATCTCAATGACGCTGCCGCCCTTTTGCGTAGCTGTTGGCATAGGTCCACCCTGCTCCCGGACGGCCCGCCGCCGACCGCACAGACGCGGTTCAGGAGCGAGCCTCGCAGGGAAACTGGACCCGACCGATCGAGAGAGCCTTGACGTGGATCAACGGTTTAGGACCACACGACCGAGTGCGACGATATCGCGCGAGAGTTGAACAACGAAGTCCGCGGCTCGCCGAACTCAGTCATTGACGGTCAAATCGGCAACAATGGGGAAAAACATGAACGCGATCCCGTTTTGGCGGATTCACGCCTTTTGCGTTCGAGGCTCACGCTCGTGTATAAGAAAGCTTGTGGGGTGTGCTCGCTGGTGCTTGGTAGACGAGCGGGTCATGGGTGCAAAACGGGGGCTACTGAGTTGCTGTTTGACCAAGTATCACGCGCGCTTGGCGTGCGGCGCTCCAAGAGCGGCGCAAAAGCTGTCGCGCTTTTCACTGCGTTTTGCGCGGTCGCGACACCGTCCCTGACGACAGCTCAGTCCGCTGGCATCTGCAGCGCCGCGAACGTTGACGCTTATCTGTCTCAGCAGACGCGCGCGACGAAGATCGACAAAGAAACGTTCTTCGAAGAGGCCAAAAGCGAGTTCTCGATCTACAAGAAACCTGGTCTCCATTTCGAGGGGACAGACGCCATCATTGACGCCTGGAACGCCGATCCACGGCTGAGTGACGAACGGTGGCTCGCCTACATTCTCGCAACCGCGTACCACGAAACCGCCTTCCGTATGTTCCCAGTGCGCGAAGGCCTGGCGTCGAGCGACGAACGCGCTATCGAAATCCTTTCCCGCTCTAAGTGTTGCTCCAACAAGACCTACTGGCGCGTCGATTCGACGACCGGCCGAGGCTATTTCGGTCGCGGCTATGTCCAGCTGACCTGGGACTACAACTACCAACGCGCCGACAAGCGCTTTGGGGTCGAGAGCGAGACCTACGACGCCGGCAGCTACTACTGGGAGCCTGACAACGCGCTCGACCCGGATAGTTCGATCAAGATCACCTATGACGGCATGATCTATGGGTGGTTCACGGGCCACTGCCTTTTGCGGCACTTCCAACCGAACAAGAAAGGCGATTGGAAAAACGCGCGGCGCGTCATCAACGGTCTGGACCGCGCAAGCGACATCGGCGCACAGGCGCAGCAGTTTATGGGGATCATCGAAAAGGCGTCGATTTCCGACGAGGACCTGGAGCGACGCCTCGCCGAGCAACGCGCCAAGGAACAGGCCGAACAGATCGCGCGCGAGCGCGCGCTGATCGAGGCCGCCGCACAGGGCGTGACGGCCCGGCTTGAGGCTCAACAGGAGCTGGTGCTCGAACAGGCCGCGCTGATCCAGCGCTACGGCGAATTGTTGGATCAACAGACCCAAGTCATCGCCGTGCTGACCGAAGAGATCGCCGAAAAGGGCGAGGAGATCGAACGGATCTACGAGGCCAACGCCGATCTCAACTTGCGCATCACCTCGCTCGAAGAAGACATCACTCTTGAACGCGGCCGGTTCACGCAGGTGCTCGAAACGCTGCGCGACGAGATCGCGACACAGCGGACACAGCTGGCCGCCTCAGAAGAACGCGTGCGCCTCCTGCTCGTCGAAGCCGACGCGCGCGCCGCAGCCGCCGCAGCGTCGGCGCAACAAGAGGCCGAAGCGGCTCGACAGCGCACGCAGGAGCTCGAGGGTCAACTTGTTGGCCTCGAAGCAGAACAGGAACGCCTGAGAAATCGCTCGGTTTGGGAGTCGATCTTTGGTGGAGAAGAGTAACGCCTATCCGATCAACGCGCCTCGGCAGAGGAGGGAGAGAGAACATGAAATTCACGCGACTTCCGAAGTTTCTGACGTCTGGCCTTGCCGCCATCATTCTTGCCGCCGGCGCAAGCTTCGCCCTTCCAAGCGACGCGGAGGCGCGTGACTTCGCCGTCACCGACATCGTGTTGAACCTCGCAAACGGGGAATTCGATGCGACGCTTCAGACGCCTGACGGCCCCTACAAGTTCCAATCCGCGCGTGAGGTGAAGGACGGCATCTTCATCAAACTCGACTTGGCGATCGCGCTGAATAACGCCGCCACGAGCGAGCGCCTTCGGAAGATGGTCGACCAGGGTTTCACCGACGAGCCCGCCGGTTGCATTGCGCCCAACTTCGGGCCGCTCGATATGGAAGACGGGCTGCGGTACTTCTTTGAAACCGGCGGTTCATCCGAGCGCGTAACGGCGACGATCTACCCAGGCAACCGCTCGACCCATTGGACCAACGACGTCTTCTGCGAGTTCGATGAAAGCCTCGGCGCGGAAACCGCCGTCTTCCGCCTCACCGGCTTCTTCTTTGTCATCCACCGCAACCTGAAGGACGGCGTCGACATCCAGCTGCGGCCGGTGACGCTCAGCGCAGATGAGGTCAACACCTATCTGACTGTTCAGTAGACGGCGGAGACGCCACAATGGTCTGGTCGATGGCTCTGCGGCGCGCAGATGGGCGCACGAGTGGAGGATCCCGTCTTTTGCGAGTTTCTTCTTGGCGCCTGACGGCCTGCCTTGTCTTGACCGCTGTCGCGGTCGCCGGCTGCGCGTCTTTGCCGTTTCACCGCGCGATGACCGAAGAACAGTCGGAAATGGCGCGGATCCCAGGCTATCCACAGAATGTCAGGTTCTGGGGGGATGACCTGCCCGAGGATATCGTCGAGATCATCCGCGAGCGTTATGATCAGGTCGCAAAGCGCTTGGAAGCCAATGGCGACAACGCCCCGGACCTCGATCCTCCAGCTGCGAACATGCTGGCTTTGTCGGGCGGCGCGGACGATGGCGCTTATGGCGCCGGACTGCTGGTCGGTTGGTCGGAAGCCGGCGACCGGCCGCAGTTCGAACTCGTTTCAGGTGTGAGCACAGGCGCCTTGATCGCGCCCTTTGCATTCCTTGGCTCCGACTACGACGCTGAGCTGGAGCGGGTCTACACGACGCTTTCAAGCGACCAGATCTTCCTGACGAGCGTCTTCGACGCGCTGAGCGGGATCATCTCAGGCGCCTCCCTCGCAGATACGCGCCCGTTGCGAAACCAGATCGAACGGCAACTCACTCAAGACGTCCTGGACGCAATCGGCGAGGAGCATAGGAGGGGGCGGCGTCTGCTGGTCGGCACGACCAATCTAGAAGCCCAGCGCCCGGTGATCTGGAACATCGGGGCCATCGCCGCCAGTGGACGGCCGGACCGTTTGCGGTTGTTCCACGACGTCATTCTGGCCTCCGCGTCGATCCCCGGCGTCTTTCCCCCTGTTGTGATCCGGGTCGACTCGCAGGGAGACCGGTTTTCCGAGATCCACGTCGATGGCGGCGTGACCCGACAGGTCTTCCTGTACCCGACGCAGCTCAATCGCGGCATCATGCAAGAAGCCGGCGCTTTCAGAGAGACCCGCCGGCTCTGGGTGATCCGAAACACCAGAGTGTTGCCGCAGTATCAGAAACTCGAGCCGAATTTTTTCAGTCTCTCAGGGCGCTCGGTGAGTTCGTTGATCAAGAGCCAGGGCACAGGCGACATCTTCCGCCTGTACGTGCTCGCGCGGCGCGATGGATTGGACTTCAATTTGGCTTTTGTGCCAGACGAATTCGACGCCGCGTCGCAAGAGCTGTTCGACCCGGTCTATATGCGCGCTCTCTTCGATCTTGGGTATCAACGGGCGCGCAATGGGTATCCTTGGAAGAAACGGCCTCCCGGCATTCCGGACGGGTCCGAGCCACAACCCGCCAGCCTGAACTAGCGATTTCAATAGATCGGAAAAAACAAAAGGCGCCGGCCCTTAAGGTATGATGCCGCCTTCGGCGTCGTCTCCCGCGGTCTCCATCAGTTCGGCGAGGTCGGAAACGACAATTCGGCGCGGGCCGTCAATCTCGATCACACCGTCTTTGCGAAGCGCAGTGATCTGCCGGCTAACAGTCTCGATCGTCAGGCCAAGATAATCGGCCATATCTTCTCGGCTGATGGGGATCTGGAAGTGTTTGCGTCCCGCATCGGCGCCCTCGAACTCGCCGGTGCGCGCCGCCAGGATGCACAGGAAACTCGCCACTTTCTCCTTCGCGGTCTTCCGCCCCAGGAGCAGCAGCCATTCCCGCGCCGCATCGAGTTCATCCAGCGTCATCTCGAGCAGTCGCTGCTCTAGATGCGGAGTGCGCTTCAACAAGCGCTCGAAAGGCGACTTCGGAAACGCGCACAGAACGACCTTCGTCGCCGCCACCGCATCATATTCCACGGTCGGCCTCATAGCGCGGCCAATGAAATCCGAAGGGAACAGCAGCCCGACCATCTGACGACGCCCGTCGACCAGCGTCTTTGTCAATTTGACGACGCCCTCAACGACGCTGCCGACCATAACGGACTCTTCGCCAGCGCCGACGATTTCCTGGCCAGGTTCAAAGGACTTATAGGACTTGATCTGGTCGAGCTCGACGAGTTCAGGCGGCTCGCAATAGGCGCAGACGGCACGTTCGGCGATCGGGCAATTCGCACACTTTATCGGCGCCTCCAGGGTCGGCGCAGTCGATCTTTCGAGACGATCGGCGAACATATGGCGCGACATTCGTTTCCCCGAGAACTCTTCGTTTCTGGACATTGACGTGTGTCAAGGACCGGTGGAGTTCGTAGTGGAATGGTACCTTCATGATCGATGATTGCGCAAGAAAACTTGTAAAGAAGTTTAGCGGATCGGCGCCTCGTTACACGAGTTACCCGACCGCTCCGAATTTCTCGGCGGAGATAACCGACGGTGTTTACTCTGATTGGCTGCAGACGTTGCCGCCCGAGGCGCAACTGTCGATCTACGCGCATATTCCGTTCTGCGACACGCTCTGCTGGTTCTGCGCTTGCCGGGCGCAAGGAACGAAGATCTACCCGCCGGTCCAACGCTACCTGAGCTTTTTGATGCGGGAGATTGATCAAGTCGCAGAGCTTCTGGAGGGGCGCAAGGCCGTCCAGATGCATTGGGGCGGCGGATCACCGACAATCCTCGAGCCCACGGATTTTCTGGCGCTGGCCGCGCATTTCCGGAGCAGACTCGACTTCGCCCCGGACGCTGATTTCGACGTCGAGATCGATCCTCGCGACATGACGTCCTCGAAACTGGACGGCGTAGCAGCGGCCGGCGTGACCCGGGCGAGCCTCGGCGTTCAGGACTTCTCGCCGGAGGTCCAACACGCGGTCAATCGCATCCAGAGCTTCGACACCACCAAGCGCGTCGTCGACGGCTTGCGTGAAAGGGGTGTGCGAAGGCTGAACATCGACGCTCTTTACGGGTTGCCCAAGCAAACACTGGAACGCGTGGAGCGCACCATTGATCTGGTGATCGAGTTGGCGCCGGACCGGGTCGCTCTGTTCGGGTACGCCCATGTCCCTTGGATGGCCAAGCGTCAAAAGCTGATCGACGCGAGCTCCCTCCCCGAAGGCGAGGAGCGCGTCGAACAAGCCGAAGCCGCAGCGGCGAAACTCCGCGCGGCGGGCTATCAACGCATCGGGCTCGACCATTTTGCCCGCCCGGACGATCCAATGGCGATTGCGGCGACCAACGGCGACCTGAAGCGGAACTTCCAAGGCTACACCGTCGACTCGGCGGAAGCGCTGATCGGGTTCGGCGCCTCGGCGATTGGCAAGCTGCCTCAAGGCTATGTGCAGAACGTGCCGGCGACGGCCGCCTATCAAAGGCGTATCGAGGATAGCGGCTTCGCCATCGAACGCGGCCTCAAGCTGAGCGCTGACGACCGGATGCGGGGGTATGTGATCGAGCGATTGATGTGCGACCTCACCTTTGATCGCAACGATCTGAAAGCCATTTTTGGCGAGCGCGCGACGACCATGATCCCGATCGCGGAGCACCTTCTTCGATCGCTTCCGCAAGAAACGATCTCTCGAACGAACGGCGGTTTCAGAGTGACCGAGACGGGGCGTCCCTTCGTGCGCAACATCGCCGCCGAGTTCGACGCCTATCTCAATCAAGGCGCACGATATTCGCGCGCTGTGTAGAATCACTCTTTATCCCGCGTAAAATCTCTCGCTTCGCCTTCACACTCTTGAAACAGAGCGCGGAGAGAGCCAACCTGTGAGTATGGCTACGCATCGGCTACCACCTGATCACAGCGTTACCGCGGACGCGGCGCCCGAAAGCTCCCTCGCCGGGCAGATGCTCGTTGCGATGCCTGGCATCGGCGACCCCCGCTTTGAGCGCTCCGTGATCTACATCTTCGCCCATCAAGACAGCGGCGCCATGGGCCTCGTGGTGAACCACAGCACGCGAGATATCGATTTCGCCGAGCTTTTGTCACAGCTGGAGCTTGAGCTGCCGGAGGGCGCGCCCACTCCGCCGGTTAGAATTGGCGGGCCGGTTGAGACCGAACGTGGTTTCGTATTGCACTCCCCGGACTATCACCGCGATGAAGCGACGTTGAAGGTTGATGACGAAATCAGCATGACGGCCACGGTCGATGTGCTGCATGCGATCGCCGCCGGGGAAGGACCGACGGAAGCCTTCTTCGCCCTGGGATATGCCGGGTGGGGCCCCGGCCAGCTGGAAAGCGAGATCCTGAGCAACGGTTGGCTCCATTGTCAGGCGGACAAAGACCTCGTCTTTGGCGATGACGACGATGACAAATGGGGCCTCGCGCTCGAGAAGATCGGCGTTGATCCGTCGAAGCTCTCGGCGGCTTCTGGGAGCGCCTAGATCCGATCGCTGCGCCGACGCTCGTAGATCAGGTGATCACGCCAGACCCCGGCGATCTCCAGGTATTTGCGCGCCAGCCTTTCATCGTGGAAACCACATCTTTTCAGAAGCGCTTGGCTGGGCTCGTTTTCAGGCAAACACGCTGCTTCCAACCGGCTCAACCCCAAGTCGTCAAAGGCGAACGTGACGACCGCCTGCAACGCCTCGGTCATATAGCCCTGGCCGGTATGCTGCTTCCCAAGCCAATACCCCAGCGCACCCGACATGGCGGCCCCGCGCCTCACGTTCTCCAAGACCAGACCACCGACAAGTGCGTGATCTTCGCTGCGAAAGACGAGGAACGGATAGGCGCGACCAGCGGCGATCTCGCGCTGCGCCCAGCGCACGCGCTGGCGAAAAGACCGCGCTCCCAGATGATCCGACGCCCAAACAGGCTCCCAAGGCTTTAGAAAGTCTTCCGAGTCGCGGCGCAGACGGGACCAGCTCACCTGATCCTGCGTTCTGGGGGGACGCAGCCGCAATCGCTCGGTCACGAGCCGCGGGGTATCCATATTTCCCAGTGAAAGCCGCATCGCCTCCGAAATCCTTTCGACGTCGTTAAGCCGCCAAACGCGCCGTCACCGCATCGAGGTCGGGCGCTCCTCCAACAGGACCATACAGCGTAAGGGTCGGTGTGCTGTCGGCAAGTGTGCCTGCCGCAAATCCGCGGATAACGTTGCGATCGATCGCATCGATCTTCTCGACGATCTCGGCGACGGGGCGCACCCGATCGTGCGCCAGCAGACCGCGCGAGATGCGCTCGCAGCGCGCCGATGGCGTCTCCAGGCCCATCAGCATGCCGGCCTTGATCTGCGCCTTCGCGCGATCGATCTCCGCATCGTCGGCCTTTTCCGCAGCCTCACGCATCTGATCGGCGACGACGCTGATCAGTTCCTCGCACTGATCGCCGCCGGTCCCTGCATAGATCGTCAGCATGCCCGTCTCAGCGTAATGCGACGGCTGGGCGAAGATCGTGTAGCAAAGCCCCCGCTTCTCACGCACTTCCTGGAACAGACGAGAGGACATGCCGCCTCCCAAAAGCGTCGCATAGACCTGTGCCGTGTAAACGGCGTCGTCTCGGTAGCCTGGCGCCTTGAACCCAAGCACGACATGAGCCTGCTCCAAGTCTTTCTCGACCCGTTTTTCACCACCGGCGTAGACGGCCGGCTCGGTGTCGTATTTCGCGGTTGCGGGCAAGTCTCCGAACTTTTCTTCCGCAAGTTCGACGATCGCCGCATGCTCAACCGCGCCGGCGGCCGCGACGACTGTCCGTTCAGGCGCATAACGCCGATCCATGAACCCCCTCAGCGTCGCCGCATCGAAGCGAGAAATGTTCTCGGCGGGTCCCAATATCGGGCGTCCAACCGCCTGCTCGGGAAAAGCGCATTCCTGCGCCCAATCGAAGACAACGTCATCGGGGGTGTCGAGCGCCTGACCGATCTCTTGCAAAATGACGCCACGCTCGACTTCGACGTCCTCGGTCGCGAACGTCGGATTGCGCAGGATGTCTGAGAGGATATCAAGCGCTCGTGGTTTGTCTTGCGACAGAACCCTCGCGAAATAGGCTGTGCTTTCACGCGAGGTGTAAGCGTTCAGATACCCGCCGACATCCTCGATCTCCTCGGCGATCTGGCGCGCAGAACGGGTTGTGGTTCCTTTGAACGCCATGTGTTCAAGAAAATGCGCGACGCCGTTCTCAGCCGCTGTCTCGTGACGCGCGCCGGCGCCGAACCAAACGCCCAAAGTCGCGGAGGCCAGACCACTCATATGATCCGTCACGACACGCACCCCGTTGGGCAGCGTGGTGATTTCGATCGAGGCTTCGGCGTCTCGCATCTCGTTTATGCTCAAGTCCCAGTCTCCCGTCGCAGCGCGCCAGTTTGCGCGTTTCAGCGCGCCATGTTCTCTATGTGCGTTTCAACCGCAGATAGTTCATTGGCCAAAACGGTCATACGTTCATCACGCTCATATAGATCGGCCAGGTGCGGCGGCAGGCCCGGGCGGACGCCGCAGGCCGCCTCCACAGCATCCGGAAACTTCGCCGCATGCGCGCAGCCTAACGCAATCATGGGCGTCGCCGGGTCGCCGCGCCGCGCATTCGCCGCGTGAACGCCACAGGCCGTGTGTGGATCAAGCACGTAGCCGCAGTCGCGATACGTGTGAGCGATCGTTCCGGACACATCCGCTTCGGTTGCACGAGCGCTGGCGAAGTCGCTTCTCAGATCAGCGAGGGCGTCCGCGGATATCTCGAACGCGCCGGATTGCCTGAGGCTTTCCATCATACCGCGCACAGACCCAGCATCACGACCATTGGCCATGTAAAGCGCGCGTTCAAAGTTCGAGCTCACCTGGATGTCCATGGACGGCGACGTCGTCTGCACAACGCCGGTGACCTCGTAACGGCCGGTCTCCATCGCGCGGTGGAGGATGTCGTTCTCGTTCGTCGCGATGATCAGCTGCTCGATTGGAAGCCCCATCTGCTTCGCAACCCATCCAGCGAAAATGTCGCCGAAATTCCCGGTCGGCACCGAGAAGGACACCGACCGCCCAGGCGCCCCGACGGCCACGGCCGAGGAGAAGTAATAGACCACTTGAGCAAGGACCCGGGCCCAATTGATCGAGTTCACCGCCGCCAGCCGCACGCGGTCGCGAAACGCGAAATCGTTGAACATCGACTTGACCAGCGCCTGGCAGTCGTCGAACGAGCCTTCGATCGCCAAGGCGTGCACGTTTGCGTCGGCCGGCGTCGTCATCTGACGACGCTGCACCTCAGAGACGCGTCCGTGCGGAAACAGGATGAAGACGTCCACCGCATCAAGACCGCGGAACGCCTCGATCGCCGCTGAGCCGGTGTCGCCGCTGGTCGCCCCGATGATCGTGACCCGCTCGCCCCGCCGTGTGAGCGTTTCCTCGAACATCTGACCGAGCAGCTTCATAGCGAAGTCTTTGAACGCGAGCGTCCCGCCGCGATGCAACTCCATCACCCAGTCGTTGGAGCCCAATTGTACGAGCGGCGCACGCGCAGGATGGGCGAAGCCGGCGTAGGCGGTTTCGATCAACCGTCTCAGGGTTGCGTCTTCGAACGCGCCGCCCAGATACGGCTGGATCACCCGAAAAGCGATCTCTTCATAGCTTTCGCCGGCCATGTCTTGGATCTCTTTGCGAGACAACTCCGGCCAGCTCTGCGGAACATAAAGACCTCCGTCTCTGGCGAGACCGGTGAGCATTGCGGCTTCGAAATCGAGTTCCGGCGCATCGCCCCGGGTGCTGAAATATCTCATGAAAGCGAGCCTCTAGTTCGCGTTGTCGCGCCGTCGTCGCATCAGCAGCACAGTCATGACAAGCCAGATTGTCGCAAGTGAGAACCAGGTGACTGCATAGCCAAGATGATCATTGGGCAGATCCACGCTGACGGGCAATGGCTTGGGCCATTCGCCGCCGTCGGATCGCGCGCTTTCCACCAGCATCACCGGTTGTGTCTCCAGTGCTGACGCAAGCGACGGCACGTCGCGGGCGAACCAGCGTCGCTCGGCGATGTTCGGATCGGGCGTGAACGCGGAAATCTCGTTGGGCCAGTGCAGCGCGCCCGTGAGCGATACTTCCTCGACGGGCGGCGGCGGAGGCTCGAGCCCATCTGGAAGGTATCCGCGGTCGACGAGAATGCGACCGCCGCCGCTGAGCTCGAATGCATAGATCAGACGATGTCCGGGGCCGGTCGGCTTCATCGACGTCAAGAACATGGCGGGGCGCGTCTCGACATAGCGGCCAGTCGCCATGGCGCGTCGAAAGTTAGCGGATTCAGCGGTCTCTGAACCCGTCAACGCCAGAGGCTCTAGCGCCAGACGGCTTTCCAGCTCCGCGATGATGCCCTGCTTCCACTCAAGTCTTTGCAGCTGCCAAACACCCAGGTTCGCCAAAAAGGCGACGCCGCCAAGACCGACAAGCAGCAGAAAGGTCAATCGCCGAGCCGTGGTCATGAAACTCTCCAAACGACTTGATTTCGAGCGGCCCTAAAGAAAAAGCGCCCCGACAGACAAGGGGCGCTCCTCCAGAATTTCGAGTCCGTCGTCAGACCGATCGAACTAGACCGCCCATACGTAGATGAAGGCGAACAGGAAGATCCAGACGACGTCGACGAAGTGCCAGTACCAGGCGGCGGCTTCGAAACCGATGTGCTGCTTCGGTCCGAAATGGCCGCGCAGCGCGCGCAACAGGCAGACCGCCAGGAACAACGTGCCGATAATCACGTGCGCCCCGTGGAAGCCAGTCGCCATGAAGAAGTTCGCACCGTAGACGTTTCCAGCGAACTGGAACCAATCCAGATGGACGATCTCGTAGTATTCGTAAGCCTGCACCGCCGTGAAGATCATCCCAAGCAGGATGGCGATCAGAAGACCGTTGATCAGACCTTTTCGGTCATTCTCCATTAGCGCGTGGTGCGCCCATGTGCACGCTGCGCCAGACGTCAGCAGGATCAATGTGTTCAACACTGGAAGATGCCAGGGATCGACCGTCTCGATCCCGACGGGAGGCCAGACCCCGTCCGCCACGTGAGGGCCGATCAAGCCAGCTTCGCCGGTTTCGGTGTTTGCATTCGGAGGGAAGATCGCGTGCTTGAAGAAACTCCAGAACCAAGCAACGAAGAACATCACCTCTGAGATGATGAAGAGGATCACCCCATATCGCAGTCCGATTTGAACGACGGGCGTATGATCGCCGGCGTGGGCTTCCTTGATGACGTCGGACCACCAGACATACATCGTGTAGAGCACGATCGCGAAGCCCGCGAAGAACGCGTATGGCGTCACGTCGTGCATCCAAAACACAGCGCCCACCAGCATCACGAACGTGCCGATCGCCGCCAGCACCGGCCATGGGCTCGGGTCAACGATGTGGAAATCGTGCTGTTTTTCGCCCGCCATTAAATCCTCCGCTTATCGCTTTGACGCGCCTAAAACGCGTCGGCAGTCAGCGCTTTCCCTACGCCCGCCTGTTGGTCTTCAGTTTCATAGAATGTGTAAGACAGCGTGATCACTTTCGTCTCCGAGCGCTCTGGATCGTCCACGATCTCGGGGTCGACGAAGAAGGTCACCGGCATTTCCATGCTCTCGCCCGGCTGCAACACCTGCTCTACGAAGCAAAAACACTGTATCTTGGTGAAGTAAGACCCCACCTCGAACGGCGCCACGTTGAAACTCGCCGTTCCCATGACCGGGCGGTCGCTCGGGTTGGTCGCCCGATAAAACGCCAGTCCGGTCTCGCCGATCCTAACGCGCATCTCGCGCTGAACAGGCTCGAACACCCATGGCATGTCTCGACCGGTACTCGCATCGAAACGCACCAGGATGGTCTGGTCGAGCACTTCGCCGGTCGCTTCGTCGGCGACCTGCGTCGTGCCGCCCCAACCTGTGACGCGGCAGAAAAGGTCATAGAGCGGGACCGACGCAAACGAGAGCGCGCCCATACCGGCCACAAGCATCAACGCCGAGCGCGCCGTCTTCCGCGCGTTCTGTTGCGTGGTCGTGTCTTCAGACATCCTCAGGTTCCCTGTCTCAAGCCTTAGACTAAAACGGGTTCGCGGCGTTCTGACCCAGCTTCACGATGGTCACCGCGAAAATGGTCAGCGCCAGCCCAAGCAAGACGCCGCCGACCGCGAGATTCCGCCCACGGCGACGCTCATGCAACTCGTGCTCGTACTCTTCCTCTCGCACCTTCGCCATAACTCAGATCGCCCTCCAAACCGCCTCGACCAGCAGGGCCAAGAAGACCCCGAACAGATAGAGGATCGAAAATCCAAAAAACTTCTTCTCGGCGCGTCGATTGTCGGCGGCGGCCTCTGCGTCTGTCCGACGATAAAGCCCATAGGCCAGCTGCAGGAAGCGGAGCGTCAGCACGCCTGCAACCAAGCCGTAAAGCGGCCCTGCGATCGGCGTAAACAGCGGCGCCATCGCCACCGGCGCCATCAGCACCGAGTAAATAAGGATCTGTCGACGCGTCTCGGTCTCGCCGGCGGCCACCGGCAGCATCGGAACGCCGACGCGCGTGTAGTCGTCATTGCGAAACAGCGCCAAAGCCCAAGAGTGCGGCGGCGTCCACATGAAGATGATCCCAAACATGATCAGCGCCTCAACGCCGATCCCGCCCGTTGCGATGCACCACCCGATCATAGGCGGAAATGCTCCGGCCGCGCCGCCGATGACGACGTTGTGCGGCGTCGAACGCTTCAACCACATCGTGTAGACAAACAAGTAGAATGCGATAGTCAACGCGAGCAGAGCCGCGGCTGCGGCGTTCGCAAAAACGCTCAGAAGCGCGACGGACAGCACCGATAGCGCCGCGCCAACCCAAAGAGCCTCTTCAGCGCTGATCCGCCCGGCGGGCACCGGGCGTTTCCGCGTCCGCTCCATCTCAGCGTCGATATCGGCATCCCACCACATGTTCAGAGCGCCGCTCGCGCCGGCCCCGACCGCAATGCACAGCAAAGACGCGATCGCGATCACCGGATGCACGCCGTGCGGAGCGGCCAAAAGGCCGACGCAGGCGGTGAAGATCACCAGCGACATGACGCGCGGTTTGAGCAGCAACCAGTAGTCGCGCGCCTCCGCCTCCGGCGCATCGGCGCGGGCGCCCCAGCCGCTTTCGGCGGAGAGAGCCTGGTCAGTGTGTATAGGCGTCGCCAAGATCGCCGCCTAGTTCGCTGTCGTCGCTGTGGCGACCTTAGCAGGCGCGGCGCCAGCGTCGGCCGTGCCGAACTCTTCCTTCGCCTCTTCAAGCCAGGCGTCATAGTCCTCCTGACTGACGACCTTGACGGTGATCGGCATGTAGGAGTGGTTCTTGCCGCACAGTTCAGAGCATTGACCGTAGAATGTGCCGATCTGCTCGGCGTGGAACCAAGTCTGGTTCAAGCGCCCAGGGATCGCATCGACCTTCACGCCAAACGCCGGAATGGTCCACGCGTGGATGACGTCGGCCGCCGTCACCTGCATCAACACCGTGGTGTCGATGGGGACGACCACCGCCGTATCCGTCGCGAGTTTCCATGCCGTCTCCGGATAGCCGTACTCGGCCAGTTCTTCGCGGACCTCGTCGTTCATCTCAGGATAGCCGAGCCCAAGCATCAGCGACTCAAACTCGATCTGCTGATCCGGATACTCGTAGCCCCAGTACCACTGGTACCCGGTCGCCTTGATCACGAGATCCGGCTCGACCTTGTCGAAGTCTTCCTGCAGCTGCAGCAGACGCACCGACGGGATGGCGATGATCACAAGGATAACGACGGGAACCGCCGTCCAGACGAACTCAAGCAGCGAGTTGTGCGTGAACTTGGACGGCGTCGGATTGGCCTTGCGGTTGAACCGCATGATCACGATCACCAGCAGCACCATCACGAACACGCTGACAACCGCCATGATCAACAGCATGAGTTGGTGCAGGTCGGTGATCTGCGCCATCATCTGCGTCGCAGGCTCTTGAAAATTGAGCTGCCAGGGCGCGGATTGTCCGACCCGCCCCTCTTCAGACTGAGCCGCAGCCTGCAGGGCCGAAGCGCCGGCCACCAGCGCCGCCAACCCAAAAACACGGCTCCAGCATTTGATCACGCCGCTTTTCATTCCTGTCGCCCCTTATAGGTAATTTCTTGGCGCAGCTTTTCGGAAGCCGCTCGCAAAAGTTGCATTACGCTACCGAGAACCATACCGAAGTTTTATCAGCGACAAAATACCTTACCTACCAGACGCACAAGGCTCATTTAGTCGCAGTGGGAAAATCGCGTCACCGCGCCGCACGCGGCCCTATTTCCCACACTTTACGGCGCAAAGATCGTTTGAGACGAGGATTGAGATGGAGAGTTCAGTGCCGCATTCCGAGGCGACGGTCGAGACGGCGACATTCGACCCATTCAAAGACCGTCTGGACCGCGCGTCGGCACAGCGCATCGTCGCGGATGCGTGCGCCGGGGCCGACGACGGCGAACTCTTTCTGGAACGCCGCCGCTCCGAAGCGCTCGGTTTCGACGACGGCAAGCTGAAGACGGCCTCTTACGACGCCAGCGAAGGGTTCGGTCTGCGCGTTGTTTCCGATGAGGCGACCGGTTACGCACACAGTCCCGAGCTTTCCGAAAAGTCCCTGCGCAGGGCGGCTGAAACCGCCCGGCTGGCGGCGCAAGGCGCGGGCGGCGCATTCGCTGAGGCGCCTGTGCGAACCAACCGCCGCCTTTATGGCGAAGACAATCCGGTCGAAGAGGCTCCCTTCGCCGCGAAGGTCGATCTGCTGCGGGAGATCGACGCATGGCTTCGAGCGGAAGATCCACATGTCGTCCAGGTCTCCATCAGCCTCGCAGGCGGCTTGCAGGAGATCGAGATCCTGCGCCCCGACGGCGATCAGCGGCGCGACGCGCGCCCCATGGCTCGGGCGAACGTTTCGGTGATCGTCGAGCGGAATGGCCGTCGCGAGACCGGATCAGCCGGCGCCGGCGGGCGCAAAGCGTTCGGCGAGCTGTTGACGGCCGACGGGTTAAAGTCCCTGGGCCGCGAAGCATTGCGTCAGGCGCTCGTGAACCTCGACGCGGAAGAGGCCCCAGCCGGGGTGATGGAGGTCGCGCTCGGGCCAGGCTGGCCGGGAGTGCTGCTCCATGAAGCGGTGGGTCACGGCCTGGAAGGCGACTTCAACCGAAAGAAGACATCCGCTTTCGCCGGGTTGATGGGGGAGATCGTCGCCTCGAAAGGGGTCACCGTCCTCGACGATGGAACAATTCCCGACGCCAGAGGTTCGCTGACGATCGACGACGAAGGCACCCCATCGGCAAAGAACGTCCTCATCGAGGACGGTCGCCTCGTCGGCTACATGCAGGACCGACAGAATGCGCGTTTGATGGGCGTGTCGCCCACTGGAAATGGTCGACGTCAGTCATATGCCCATGTCCCCATGCCGCGGATGACGAACACCTACATGCTCGGCGGCGACTCAACGCCCGAAGAAATCGTTTCAGCCGTGAAAGACGGCATCTACGCCGTCAATTTCGGCGGCGGGCAGGTCGATATCACCAACGGCAAGTTCGTCTTCTCGTGCACCGAGGCGTACCGAGTGAAGAATGGGCAGGTCCTCAATCCGATCAAAGGCGCGACGTTGATTGGCGACGGCCCCACCGCTTTGCGCCAGGTGCGCATGATCGGGAACGATATGGCGCTCGACCCCGGGATCGGCACCTGTGGAAAGCAGGGCCAGGGCGTCCCGGTCACGGTCGGGCAACCGACGATCCTGATCGACGGCCTGACCGTCGGCGGGCGCGCAGCCTGAGCTTTGGAGAGCAGAAGTTTTGCGTCGAACGCGCGAAGCAAATGGGTTGTTTTCCCGCCCTCACGCCGTAAGAGCGATGAGGGAGGCGGGGCGACGATGGACTCCGCACGGACAGCTACGTTTGCAGCCGCTGTCCGCGGACTACTGGCGCCGCTCCGCGAGTGATCTGACCACAGAGATACCCTATCTGCGGATCGCAGCCGCGTTCATGCTCTCCCCGCTCCTCGTCGCCCTGCCATTTGCTTTGATCGCGCTCGCGATCTACGCCAACTCGACCGAGCCGATGGTCTACCGACCGCCTATCTTCGGGCCCGCCCCCTTGGAGGATGCTTGGGAGCGCGCAGTCGCAGAGACATGGCGCACGTTCCAGGCGATCTGGCTCGGCGTGGCGCTTCAAGTCGGAGTCGGAGGCCTGATCGCAGGCCCACTGTTGTGGAGCCTTCGACTGCGAAGCCGCACCGCTTGGGCTCTGGCGGGACTGGTCGTGGGCGGGACGTTCGCGCTCATCGCCTGGATCAACACCCAGACGCTATCGAGCGTGGCGTTGAGCGTGACAGTGCTCTTTGGCCTCTGCGCCTTTCTCTCGTTTCGCTGGATCGCCGGGGTTCAAAAGCTCCGCCGACGCTAGAAGCTAGAAGCTATAGTCGGCGTAGATCCGCGAGACATCGCCGTTCCAGTCGGTTTGATAGCGGCGCAGGAGCTCGTCCGCAGCTGTCTCGCCGCTGTCGATCACCTGCTGCAAATCATTCAGAAAATGCGCCTCGTCCGTATCGAAACCCCACGCTTTCGCCCGTGACTTCAAGCCCTGACGAGCGATCCGCACGAGGTCGCGCGCCAGTTCCTGCATTGTGCGCCCGTCTGGCGTTTTGGCGCGCAGCCCAAACTCCGCCGCGTCCGCCCGCAAGGTGTTGCGCTCTTCGGAAGTCCAGCTCTTGGCGAGGTCCCAAGACGCATCCAGCGCGCTCTGATCGTACATCAGGCCCACCCAAAAAGCGGGCAAGGCGCAAATGCGCCGCCACGGCCCGCCATCGGCGCCGCGCATCTCGATGAACTTCTTTAAACGCGCCTCGGGGAAGATCGTCGTCAGGTGGTCCGCCCAATCGGACAGTGTCGGCTTTTCGCCTGGCAAGCTGGGCAGACGACCGTCGAGAAACTCGCGAAACGACTGACCGCTGACATCGTGATAAAGCCCGTCGCGGTACACAAAGTACATCGGCACGTCGAGCGCGTACTCGACCCAGGACTCAAATCCGAAACCGTCCTCAAAGATAAAGTCGGGAATGCCCGTTCGGTCAGCGTCGACGTCGCGCCAGATCCGACCACGATAGGATGTGAACCCCGACGGCTCGCCTTCGAGGAACGGCGAGTTTGCGAACAGAGCCGTTGCAACAGGCTGCAGCGCCATCGCGACCTTCAGTTTCTGGGCCATATCCGCTTCGGACGCGAAATCGAGGTTCACCTGGATCGTGCAGGAGCGGAACATCATGTCGAGGCCATGTGTTCCGACCTTTTGCATGTAGGCCTTCATGATGCCGTACCGGCCTTTCGGCATGATCGGCATATCCTCGCGCGTCCAGATCGGCGCGACCCCAAGGCCGATGAACTTGGCCCCGATCCGGTCCGCCACGGCCTTCACTTCTGCCAGATGTTGATTGGTCTCTTCACAGGTCTGGTGGATCGTCTCCAGCGGCGCGCCGGACAGCTCGAGCTGCCCCCCTGGCTCAAGCGAGACGTTGGCGCCGCCCTTGGTGAGGCCGATCACCTTGTCGCCCTCCATCAGCGGCGTCCAGCCGAACTGTTCGCTGAGACCCTGCAAGACGGCTTTGATCGATCGCTCGCCCCAATACGGAAGCGGCTGCAGCGTATCGCGGCAATAACCGAACTTCTCGTGTTCGGTTCCGATCCGCCATTGCTCTTTCGGCTTGCAGCCCACCGCGAGATATTCCGCGAGTTCTTCGCGCCGCTCGATCGGCGCCGAGCCGCCCTGCTGCGGTATCGACATTGACAGCTCCCGCCCCTTCGCGCCTCGTAGCGCTCGTCAATCTGCGAGGCATATGGTTAGGGCGAACCAGACGCAAGTAAACGAAATCGTGTGCTGGTTTTTCAGTGCCGCGTCACGGACGCCGGACTCTTGCGGAAGGACTGCATAGCGAGGCGGGTCAGCCGGTCTTCAATCATGGGAACCTTGCGGGCCATCGCCATCATCAACTTGCGGCGCGCCCCCCGATCGCCCAGCATGACCATCTCCGCCATGTCGCCGACAAACTCGGCGCAGCGGCGGCAGCCGTGACGCTCCATCGAAACCGCGACAAGCAGCAAGAGCCGATCGCTCGCCCAGTTTCCGTGCAGGAACATCGGCGGCAACGCGATCCCAGCCGCGCCCGGGACTTCCAGCCAGTTTTCAATCTGTTTGCGAGGCATCGGCTCGACCTCGGCTCTCCGACGGCGCAGAGCTGCTTCGAACCCCAGGCGGAGCCGACGCCCCAGATCCGTTCGCCCTGCGGCTTCCCGATCGACATGAACTTGAAGCCTGGGACGCGCGAAGCGGCCAGACCGCTGCGCGAAAAACGCGCTCGGATCGCAGTCGACGCGAAGTCTGTCTTGGTCTGAGATTGCGCGAAGAGACAAGAACCGCTGTGGGGGAATGACATCCAGCGCGGCGTCGACCCCCTTGGCCGCCTCAGCCGAGACCCGCTGGCCAACGCCCGCCATTTTCGCGGGGGCCGCGCGTTGCGCGCCGTTGGTCTGTTTTGCGCCGCCAAGCGCTAGGATAGGGTCGACCTCGCGTCTCATCCGCTCCTCACCCTTCATGGGTTCCGCTCATGAGAGAAGCGTGCCGAAAACTGGTTAACGGCGACTAAAACGTCACACGGTATTTGGTGAAATTTTACGGATTACCAGTCACCACGACGCGCTTGCCAGATCGCCAACGCGGCGACCGCCGCGGTGTCTGCGCGAAGAACCCGAGGCCCTAGCGCCGCGGGAGTGACGAAGTCCAATGCGCGAAGCTTCGCCGTCTCGTCCGCAGAAAACCCGCCCTCAGGACCGACAAGAATAGCCGCGGGCGGTTCTGGAGCGATCGACGCCAGCGGCGCCGCGTTGCGCGTTTCATCGCAGAAGATCAGCCGACGACGGGTATCCCATCCCTCAAGCAGACGCTCTAGCGTCGTTGGTTCGGACACTTCCGGGACGAAGACCATCCCGCATTGCTCGGCGGCCTCCACCGCGTGGGCGCGCAGCCGATCCGTGTTGACCCGTTCCGAATTCGTGAAACGCGTGAAAACGGGCGCCAGACGCCGGCACCCCATCTCACACGCTTTCTCCGCGATAAAGTCCGTCCGCGCTTTCTTTATAGGCGCGAAAACAAGCCAGAGATCCGGTGGGATTTCAGGCGGCCGCAGCTGCTCCAAAAGCGTGATCACGCCGGCGCGCTTGCCCGCTGAAACGACTTCGGCCCGCCATTCTCCGTCCTCTCCGTTGAACACAAGGAGCGGCGCGCCGACGCCCAACCGCATGACGTTAAACAGATAGTTCGCGTGATCTCGGCTCAGGCCAATCTCGGCGCCGCTCTTCAGCTTGACGTCCAGATACAGTCGGATCTTTGGAAGCGGTTCGGTCATAAGGACAATCGCTAGCTGGAAATCGACCATCATGCTACGGCCACGCGAGAAACCAACGAGACCGGGCTTATGAGCACCAAAGACGAAGCCGCAGACGCAGACGCAGACGCAGCCGCAGCCGCTGAAGGACAGGTGGCGGACGCGGCGAAAGGCAACTGGGTCGACGCGTATGCGCCCGCATCCTGGCGCCCGGCGCTGCGGATGATGCGGGCCGATCGGGCGATCGGGACCTGGCTGCTCTTGTTGCCGGGCTGGCAGTCTATTGCGTTGGCGGGCGCATCCATCGGCTGGTCGAACGCGGATCTGTGGCTCACGGCTTGGCTGGTCGTCGCGTTTTTTGTCGGCGCGTTCGTGATGCGCGGCGCCGGTTGCGTGCTGAATGACATTGTCGACCGGGACATCGACGACAAAGTCGAGCGGACGCGCTCTCGACCGCTTCCCTCTGGCCAGATCACCCTTCGCGCGGCGATTTTTCTACTACTGGGCCTTTGCGCAGTCGGGCTCGGCATCCTCGCCAGCTTCAACATTCCCGCGATCCTTCTTGGTCTCGCATCGGCCCTGCCGGTGATCATCTACCCCTTCATGAAGCGCGTCACCTGGTGGCCGCAGCTGTTCCTTGGCGTCGCTTTCAACTGGGGAGCGCTCTTGGGCTGGACGGCGATGACCTCCGAGATCGGCGCGCCGGCGGTGCTGCTCTATCTGGGCGGGATCGCGTGGACGATCGGGTACGACACGATTTACGCTCACCAGGATCGAGAAGACGACGCCTTGCTCGCAGTGACATCGACGGCACGGCTCTTCGGCGAAAACTCGGCTCGCTGGATCAGCGTGTTCTACGCGATCGCCGTCGTATTCGCTGCGGCCGCGGGCGCCGTCGCCGGTCTGGGTTGGTTGTTTTGGGTCGGGCTCGCCGCCTACGCAGCGCATCTCGCCGGACAGGTTTGGCGGCTGGATATCAATGATGGCGCGCTCTGCATGCACCTGTTCAGATCCAACCGCGAGGCTGGGCTTCTGCTGGTCGCCGGCATCGCAATGGCCGGATTTTAGGCGTCGCGCCTAACGTCGACGGAACAGCCCACCGCCCCGACCTTGCTTGCGCAGCATCTCGGCGAGATCGTCCACGCAGTTGACGAGGTCCTGCCGGCTCATCTCTTCGATCCGACGGCCTTTCCAATGGGTCAAAACATGCCCGCTACGGCGCGCGAGAACTTCAACCGGGAGATTGGGCCGACCTTCCACGACCTCGCCGCCGTTCTTCAGGAAGGCCATGCCTTGCACGATCCGGCGATAAGTCTCTCGGTCTTTATCCTGCATCTGCGTCGCCTCTATTCACCGCATGTCAGCGTCTTCATCGACGCATTTTGGAAACGTTTTAGTCGCCTTCGGCGCCAACAGATCGCCGACAGTTCCTGAGATTCGGATCATGGTTAAGAAAATCAAGGTTTGCTGTTGGCGTGCATATTCGTCAAGCGCCACTTTTAGCTGTGGAGACGCGAAGTACGCCGGCTAATCGCGCGGCGACGAAGTCTCAACCCGGTTCCGGATCTGACGCACCAAGTACCAAACAGCGCCGATGATCGGCAGAGCGGCGATCGCTTTGAGAAGGCTCAGCGGCCAGCCCACCGCATCAGCGAGCGGAGCAATCAGAAAGCCCGCCAGACTGACGGCGTAATAACTGATCGCAACCACGGACAGTCCTTCCACAGTCTGCTGCAGTCTCAGCTGCAGCGCCGCCCGCTCGTTCATTGATTGAAGCAACTCTTGGTTTTGCTCTTCGAGCGAAACGTCGACGCGCGTCCGCAAAAGGTTGCCCGCCCGCTCCGCCCGCTGCGACAGCGCCTCGAGCCGGGAGTCGACCGATTGGCAAGTCCGCATCGCCGGCAGGAACCGTCGGACCATAAAATCCTGAAACGCTTGACGCTCCACAATCCGCTCCTCTCGGAGCGTTCTGATGCGGTCGTCGACGATCGAATGATAGGCGCGCGCCGCACTTAGTCGAAAAGTGCTGTCAGACGAAAGGCGCTCCAACTCGGCCGAAAGCTTCGTTAATCGATCGAGCGTCTCTCGGTCTTTGGTCACGGCGCGTTCCTGGGTCAAAGCCAGAATGACCTCTGAAAGCTCCCCGCCGATCTCGGGCAGCCGCCTTCCGACACGACGCGCCACCGGCAACGCCAGCATCGCCAAGGCGCGATACGTCTCCATTTCGATCAGCCGCTGCGCGACCCGGCCGATCCGCCGCGCGCCCAAACCCGGGGTCGTCACCAGCGCGAACCGGGTCTGCCCGCGCGGATCGAGCCGAAAGTCCGCGGCGGTGGCGCAACGCCCTCCCGACACCCAAGCGCTCGCCAGACTGTCTCCATGAAAGTGTTCACGCAGCGAACCGGTGATCTTGGCCTCGGCGTCTTCGGGACTGTCAGCGCTTTCCGCATGAAGCCAGCAAGACGCAATCAACTTGCCCGGCGCGCTCGCCAGCCAGTCATGGGGCAACCAGTCTTCCGGTCCCGACGAGAACGGCGCCGCCGCGGCCCTTTCTTTCACGAAAGTGTAAGAGATGAACTCCGTATGGAGCTCGAATTTCATCTTCAAATCGCCGAACTGCGAAACGAGGTGATTGATGTCGTCGCCCGCCGGGGTCTTTCCATCGATCTTCAGAAGCGTGTTCAAATGCGTCAGAACCGCCTCGTGATCTAGGCTGATCGGCGGATCAAGCGGTTTGAACGCAAGGTGCAGAACTTCCGCCGGAGCCTGAAAAGCCAAAAACGGACGAGAGTGCAGCTCGCCGATCATCTCTCTTCGTAGCGGATGATCTTCTAGCATGTCGTCTCGCGCTCCCACGCTTTCGCCGCTCGGCCGGTTCGCCGGTCTGGCCGCCCCTGCGCCTACGCGCGTTCGAACAGCTTTTCCAGATCCGCCAGTTTCAGCGTCACATAGGTCGGTCGTCCATGGTTGCACTGCCCGGAATGCGGCGTCGCCTCCATTTCTCGGAGAAGGGCGTGCATCTCCGCCGCACTTAGTCGCCGCCCAGCTCGGACAGAGCCGTGGCACGCCATCGAGGAACACACGGCTTCAAGCCGCGCCTCGAGCGAGTGCGCCGCGCCAAGTTCGCTCAGATCATCTGCCAGATCCCGGATCATTTGGGCGACATCAGGCGTTCCAAGGGTTGCGGGCGTCGCTCTCACGCACACCGCTCCGACGCCAAACCCCTCGACCTCCAGGCCAAGGCGCGCGAGCTCGGCCGAGGCGGCGGCGATGCGCTCGGCGTCCACCGGATCAAGCTCTACGATTTCAGGCGTCAACAAGGCCTGAGCCGGCGCGTCGGCGCTGGCCAAACCACGCTTCAACCGCTCGTAGACAAGACGCTCATGCGCAGCATGCTGATCAACGACCACGATGCCGTCAGCAGTCTGCGAAACGATGTATGTTTCGTGGATCTGCGCCCGAGGAACGCCCAACGGCAGTCCAACCGCCTGGGTTTCCAGCTCGTGAGACGCCGGGTCGTCGAACTCGCGCGTGGACCATCCTTCATTCAAGAGCGCTTCTTGAGCACCGTCTTGATCTTGCGCCGAGAACGGCGCTTGGAAGGCGCGCAACTGTTCTTGGAGGCCTGGCGCCGTTGGGCGACCACGATATGCCGGCGCATCGCCGCGCGGGGCGCTTGCAAACCGACCCAAGGCGCCGAGGCCTACCGTTGTCGACGCGCGATGGCCCGCCTCAGCGAGCGCGTGTTTCAGCGCGCCGATGATAAGTCCTCGCACAAGCCCTGCATCGCGGAAGCGCACCTCTGTTTTCGCCGGGTGCACGTTCACATCCACTCGTTGCGGATCGAGGTCGAGATAAAGCGCCAGCGCTGGGTGGCGCTCTTTCGGCAGGAAGTCCGAATACGCGCCCCGCACCGCGCCGACCAACAGCTTGTCACGGACTGGGCGATTATTGACGAACAGGAACTGATGGGACGCCGCGCCTCGATGATAGGTCGGCAGGCCTGCAAACCCGGTCAGCCGCAGGCCCTCCCTTTCCGCCTCGATCGGCAAAGCATTATCTTCGAACTCGCGCCCCATGATCCGCGCCAGGCGAGCCAACCGGTGATCGCCGGCCGGCGCCCGAAACAGAGTGCGCCCGCTGTCCACGAGCGTGAAACCGACCTCTGGCGCCGCCATCGCCAAGCGTTTCAACACTTCGGAGACCGCTTGCGTTTCGGCTCGATCAGATTTCAGGAACTTCAATCGCGCCGGCGTCGCAAAGAAGAGGTCGCGAGCTTCGACAACCGTGCCCGAACCCAGGGCCGTCGGGCGCAGTTCCCCGATAGCGCCCCCAGAGACCGTGATCTCCCAGGCCTGCGCCGCAAGTCCGCTCGAGCCGTGCAGACGCCGCGAGGCCAAGGTCAGACGGCTGACAGCTGCGATCGACGGCAACGCTTCTCCGCGAAATCCAAAGCTATGGATGTCGAGCAGATCCTCGCCGTCCGTTTTCGAGGTGGCGTGGCGCTCCAGGGCGAGCGGCAACTCGTCGCTTGTCATGCCCCGACCGTCGTCCGCCACGCGGATCAAAGACCTGCCGCCGTCCGCGATGGTCACATCGATCTGACGGGCGCCGGCGTCGAGCGCATTCTCGACAAGCTCTTTCACCGCCGCGGCCGGGCGTTCGACGACCTCGCCGGCGGCGATGCGGTTGATCGCCGCCTCCGGCAGTCTGCGAATGGACAACGAGTCGTCCGGAGCCTCGGTTTTGTGTTTCAACGCCGTCATACCGCAACATCTAGCATGCTGCTCTCAGATGGCGCTACAAAAACCAGACGGGCGCCATCAGTTAGACGAGGACGCCAAACCTTCCGGCTTACCGACAACGACGAAGTACAGTTGGTTGGGGTCCATCCACTTCGCCGCGACGCGCTTTATGTCGTCTACTGTGACGGCTTCCACCAGTTCGTTGCGCGTTTCGATGTAATCGATCGGCAGATCTTCCAATTGAGCGCCGACAAGGAACCTTGCGATTTTCCCGTTGGAGTCGAAGCGCAAAGGGTAGGCCCCGGTGAGGTAGCGCTTCGCGCGATCGAGTTCCTCCTCGCTCACGCCCTCTTCGGCCATTCGCCTCCACTCGTCCCGAATGACGTCAATTGAGTCCGAGACGCGTTCGTTCGCCGTCGCGACCCCGCCAAGATACAAGCCGGAGCGGTCCAACGGCGCCAGATACGAATAGACCCCATAGGCGAGGCCGCGCTTCTCGCGGACTTCGACCGTCAGTCGCGACGCGAAGCCCCCGCCGCCGAGAATGTAGTTCATCACGAATGCCGGAATGAAATCCGGATCATCGCGAAGCGGGCCGTCATGGCCGAACAGGACCGTCGACTGCGGCGCATCGAAATCGATCACTTCGATCCCCGAACGATCGGTCATCGTCACAGCGTCCGGCGCGCCAGATGCCCCTTCCGGCGGCCCGGCCGGCAGATCTCCCAACAAGGCGTCGAGAAGCGGCGCAACTTCCTCTGCCGAGATCGCGCCGACGACGCCGACATACATGTCAGACCGGTTTATCAACCGCGGCATGATCCCACGGAGATCCTCGGCCGTGAACGCTTCGACTGTCTCAGGCGTTCCAGAAGCCTTGCGCCCATATGCGTCGCTGGGAAACTTTGCCGAGAACCATGCGTTGGACGCCATCGCGTCGGGGTCGACCTCGTCCTGTTTCAGCCCTGACTGGATCTGTGCTTTGACCCGCGCAAGCGGTTCAGGGTCGAACCGAGGTTCCGTCAGGGCCAGACGCAAAAGCTCGAGCGTTTCGTCGCGGCGCTCGATCAGCATGCTCGCGCTGACGCGCAACGTATCTCTGTCCGAGCTAAAGCCTATGCGGGCGGCAATCTCTTCGGCGCGCGCCGCGTACGCTTGAGCGTCGTAGGGGCCCGCGCCTTCGTCGAGCGTCGAGGTCAGAAGGTTGGCCAAGCCCTGTTCCTCGGAGCGCTCAAGCGATGCGCCGCCGCGGAACGCGATCTGGATCGACAGGATCGGGATCGCCCGCTCCTCCACCATCCAGAACGTCACGCCGCCAGGCGTAGTGACCTCCTGGATCTCGGCGGCCGCGACAGCCCGGTCGTTCGGAAGCGCGAAAAGCGCCAGCGCGACGACGATGAACGAGAGAAACCGGATCATTGCGCAGCCTCCGCTTTCTGTACGTCGACGCCCGTCAACTGACCGGTCACCGAGTGTTCGATGGCCAGCGACGCCGCCGCCGCCTTGACGTCTTCCGCCGTCACCGCACGAATACGATCCGGCCAGGCCTTCACATCCTCAACGGTCAAACCAATCGTCAAAGCTGCGCCATACATGCGCGCCATCGACGACTGACTGTCTTGTTGAAAGACCTCATCCGAGATCATCGACATTTTCACACGCTCAAGCTCTTCCTCCGTGGGCCCCTCTTCAGCAAGCTTCGTAAGCACCGCGTCGGCCGCGGCTTCCAGTTCGTCAAGCGAAACACCTTCGACAGGGATGCCGTAAAAGTTGAACGTCGTTTTGTCCCGCGCCAACCCGCGGTAATAGGCGCCAGCGCCCAGAGCGGTCTTTTGGTCTTGCACCAGTTCACGCGACAGGCGGGATGTGAAGCCGCCTCCGAAGATCTCTGCGAGGACCGCGAAAGCTTCGCCTTCGCCCGGCTCGGCGGTGACATAGGACTCTACGAGATACGCGCGCGTGAAATACGGCTGACGGACCTTTTCGTCGCTCATGTAGACGCGTCGCGCCGCAATCTGAGGCGGCTCGACCGGGCGTTGAAATGGAACGAAACCGCTTGGGTTCAGCGGGCCGTAGTATTTTTCAGCCAGCGCTTGAACCGCGTCAGGCGTCACGTCCCCGGCGACAATCAACGTCGCCTGATCGGGAGCATAGTGCAGTTTGTAGAAATCAAGAGCGTCTTGGCGCTCCAACTCTTCGATTTCATGGCGCCAGCCGATCACCGGAACGCCATAAGGGTGGTTCAGATAAACCGCCGCGTTGAACTGCTCGCTGAACCGGCCCTGAGGATTGTTGTCCGTCCGAGAGTTTCGCTCTTCGATGACCACATCGCGCTCGGTGCGAACGCTTTCCTCGTCGAGAACGAGGTCGACCATCCGGTCGGCTTCCATTTTCATCACCAGCTCGAGCCGATCGGCGGCGATCCGCTGGAAATAGCCGGTGTAGTCCAGCGAGGTGAACGCATTGTCCTGACCGCCGTTGGCGGCGATGATTTTCGAGAACTCGCCAGGTGGGATCTCGTCTGTCCCCTTGAACATCAGGTGCTCGAGAAAATGGGCGATGCCCGACTGTCCCGGCGGCTCGTCGGCGGCCCCGACCTTGTACCAGACCATGTGGGTCACGACAGGCGCGCGGTGGTCTTCGATCACCACGCCCTGCATGCCGTTCGACAGTTCGAACGTCGTCACTTTGGGACCTGTCGACGCTTCGGTGGCTTGCGCCGAGAAGGGTGTAGAGAGGCAGATGAATGCGCCTACAGCGGCAGCGGCTACGCGCGGCAGGTTGAACATGCGTTTCTCCTGAGAACCGAATTCGCAAGACTAGATGGGGGCGGCGGCCAACTTCGCCAGTCTTGACCGCACGCGAAAAGGGCACGCGCGGCGACTCGGTGGTCACGGTGCGTCAACTCTGCGTTGAACGCGCAAGAGCTTCGCGCTCTTCTCGCCGTTAGTCTTCGACCGGCTCCGGCGGCACAACAAGATCCGGGTTCTTGGTGTTCTTGGCCTCGGCGGCGATGCGCCTGGTTTCCTCGGCCGCGTCCAGCGTGTCCGCTTGGATCTTGGGATCGCCGAACAAACGATCCAAGACGAGCTGATCCTCGCTCGCTTGCGCCGCTTCTGCTTCGATGATCGCCCGAACTTCGGGGTCAATGTTATCAGCCGCGGCGCCCTGAAGCAGCGCCCGCTCGCCAACGGACTGCGTATCCGCGGTTTGAAGCGTTGAACCGCCCAGCGCCAGCGCCGCCTCTTCCGACGGTCGGCGGTCGACCAGACTCTGAACGCCAGGCTCCGGCACGGGGAGAACGGTCTTGTCCTGCGGGATGGTGAGCGGTTTTCGCGAAACGACCGTGAACTCGTCTGGACCCTCTCGCTTGAAGCCGAGTTCTTCGCTCAAACCCGACATCGAGCAGCCTGCAAGCAGGAACGCCGCGACCGACGCCGCGCCGATCGCTTTGGCGGCGTGCAAGGTCCCGCGTTTGCCCCGACCGAGATTGCTGTCGCAGATCGCCATCACATTTTCTCCGGTTCGCTGGCCGACAGCTCTGATCCGTCGTCGGCTCACCCAGCGTTGTCAGACGCCCCCGCGCCCTCGGTTTTCGACTTCGTCGCGTCGCCCGGATCATCTTCCGGCTCACGCCAGGCGACCAGCGCCAAAGCCAAGGCGCCAACGAAGATCGTCGTGTCTGCAATATTAAATGCGTAAGGATTTTGGAACCCACAGCATTCAACATTGATAAAGTCGATGACGGCGCCCTCGGTGATGCGGTCCAAGGCGTTGCCCAAGGCGCCGCCGATGACCAACCCGCAGGACGCGGCGATCCGCCAGTCTTTCGTTCGCCAACTCCAGATCGCCAAGACAAGGCTGATGGCTGTGGCGAACCCGGCGAGCGCCCATTGCTGCTCGGGGCCGCTCCCCGCGAACAACCCGAAGTTTATCCCTCGATTATACGCAAGAACGAGATCGAGATAGGCGTTGACGTCGATCTCGAACCGGGTGCGTAGGTCGAGAACATCGAGAACCCACCATTTCGAAGCCTGATCCGCGACAAAACAAACCACGGCGACCAGGAAGGCGACGGCCAGGTTCATGGGGTCTCCGAACGCTCAGAATGACTAGTTTGATTTACCGAAACCGATTCCGAAACGGAAATCCATTCCGCCCCCGCCGCCGTCGCAATGACGGGCTTTATCGGAGACGCGACCCTCGTAGTCGTACAACGCTCGGTCTTTCGGGTGTTCCGGAGCGCTCGGCCCGATCGGACGATACCCTGTCGAATCAATGCGGTTGAGCACCTCGCGGGCCTGCGCGCAGTCGATCTCTCCCAGCGTCGGCAGCTCCAGCGTACGCCCGTCGGAAAGCTCGAAGGTGACGTCATTGGCCAGTACGACCGTCGCCGCGCCTAACACAGACAACGAGGCGGCAAGGACCAGTCGCACGGAATGTCCATTTATCTGCATTCGTCGGAGCGCCTTATTGGAAACGCCTTCTTTGAAAAGCGCGCAGCCTTTCACGATTTGCCGGGTAAACAGCCTCGCAGCGGGGCGAAATTGGGGCGGCGTCGCCTTACAATCCCAAGCAAGGAACCGACCACAACCGGAGTGTTGTGGAAACGTCACGAAGACGTTCCCACTTTCGGGCCGCTAGACCTTGGCGGCGTTTAGCTTGGCGGCGTTTAGCTTGGCGGAAATCAAACGCGGCTGGAGACGACTTCCGCACAGCGCCCGCAAACGCCAGGAACCTGGTGAAGTCCGACGTCTGGAAGGACTTTCCAGCACCTCTGACACTTTAAGCCGTCAGCCTTTGCGACCACGACACCCACATTGGGATCTTCCAGACGAAACGCTTCCTCCGGCGGTTCGTGCGGCTCGATACGCGCATCGGACGAGATGAAAAGGTCTGCGATATCAACACCTTCGAGCGCGGCGCGCAGATCAGGATCGGAGATGTAGACATGCGGAGCCGCCTCCAACGAGGCGCCGATCCGCTTTTCGCGGCGCTCCACCTCGAGCGCGCCCGTCACAACACGGCGCACGGCGCGGATCTTCTCCCATTTCGCGGCCAATTCGTCGTTCCGCCAAGAGCTCGGCGTCTCGACGAAGTCGCGCAAATGCACCGAGCCGTCGTCCTCTGGGAACCGAGAGAGCCAGACGTCTTCGGTGGTGAAGACCAGCATCGGCGCAAGCCACGTCGTCAGGCGCTCGAACAGCAGGTCCATCACCGTCCGGCAGGCGCGGCGGCGCAGGCTGTCCGGACCATCGCAGTAAAGCGCGTCCTTGCGGATGTCGAAATAGACCGCCGAGAGATCAACCGTGCAGAAGTTGAACAGCGTCGAGAACACTTTCTGGAAGTCGAAGTCCTCATACCCCTGGCGCACGGCTTCATCGAGTTCGCTCAAACGGTGCAGCACCCAGCGCTCGAGCTCTGGCATCTCAGACGGCTCGACTTTTTCCGAAGCGTCGAAATCCTTCAGCGCGCCAAGCATGAACCGCATGGTGTTGCGTAAACGGCGATAGCTGTCAGCGACGTTCTTCAGGATCTCGGGGCCGATCCGCTGATCCTCGGAAAAGTCGGTCTGGACCACCCAAAGCCTGAGAATGTCGGCGCCATACTGTTTGACGACCTCCTCGGGCACGATCGTGTTGCCCAGGGATTTCGACATCTTCTGACCCTTCTCATCCAGCGTGAAGCCGTGGGTCAGAACACAGTCATAGGGCGCCCGGCCGCGCGTGCCGCAGCCTTCCAACAGCGACGAGTGGAACCACCCGCGGTGCTGGTCGGTTCCTTCGAGATAGATCGAGGCCGGCCACATCGGCTCCTGGTCCCATTTCTCGCCATCCTCCATGACGAAGGCGTGGGTCGAGCCGCTGTCGAACCAGACGTCGAGAATGTCGGAAACCTTCTCCCATTCGTCGTGGTCATAATCGTTGGCGAGAAACCGCGCCTTGGCGTCCTCGCGGAACCACACGTCCGCGCCTTCTTCCTCGAAGGCCGCGAAGATGCGATCGTTGATCTTCGGGTCGCGAAGAACCTCGACGCGCTCGACGCCGTTCTCGACCACCCGCTTCATGAAGCAGGTCAACGGCACGCCCCAGGCGCGCTGACGAGAAAGCACCCAGTCGGGCCGGTTCTCGATCATTGAATAGAGGCGGTTTCGCCCGGTTTGAGGGACCCAGCGAACATCCTCGTCGATCGACTTCAGCGCGAGGTCGCGGATCGTCTTGCCGTTGGTCGCCGCGTGATCGCTCTCCATCGGTTTGTCGACCGCCACGAACCATTGCGGCGTGTTGCGGAAGATCAGCGGCGCTTTCGAGCGCCACGAATGCGGGTAAGAGTGTTTGAGCCGCCCGCGCGCCAGCAGCGCGCCAACCTCGACGAGCTTATCGATCACCGCCTTGTTGGCTTTGCCCTCCTTGCCCTTGCGATCAAGGATGTGCAGACCGCCAAAGAACGGAAGGTCTTCGCGGAACTCGCCCGCCTCGCCGACATTGTGGGTCATCGGCAAGTTGAACTTCAGCCCGATCTCGAAATCGTCGGCGCCATGACTGGGCGCCGTATGCACGAACCCTGTGCCCGCGTCGTCAGTGACGTGATCGCCGGGCAGCAACGGCACGGCGAAATCCCATTCGCCGCTCGCGCCGTCGGCGCCCGCAAACGGATGGGAGCAGACAAGCCCTTCCATCTCATCCGCCGACACGTCGCGCACCCGCTCCCAGCCATCGTCGGCGAGGCGAGCCTTGGTCAGCACTTCGGGCGCGAGCTTGTCGGCGATCAGATAGAGATCTCCGACCTTGGCCCAGCACTCCTCCGGCGTCGCTTTAACGCGGTAAAGGCCATAGCCGAGACCCGGATTGAAGCAGACCGCCCGGTTTTGCGGGATTGTCCAGGGAGTTGTCGTCCAGATAACGACATCGGCTCCTGTCAATTCCTCCGGCGCATTCTGGATCGGAAACTTCACCCAGATCGTATGGCTTTCATGGTCGTGGTACTCGACCTCGGCCTCGGCCAGCGCGGTCTTCTCCATCGGAGACCACATGACCGGCTTTGAGCCCCGATAGAGCGTCCGGTTCATCACGAACTTCATGAACTCGCGGGCGATGATCGCCTCAGCGCGGAAGTCCATGGTCGTGTAGGGCTTTTCCCAGTCGCCAGTGACGCCGAGGCGCTTGAACTCCTCGCGCTGGATGTCGATCCAACCCTCCGCGAACTTGCGGCATTCCTGACGGAAGTCGTTGACCGGAACCTCGTCCTTGTTCTTGCCCTTCTTGCGGTACTGCTCCTCGATCTTCCATTCGATCGGCAAACCATGACAGTCCCAGCCCGGACGATAGCGACTGTCAAAGCCCATCATCTGGCGCGAGCGCACCACCATGTCCTTGAGGATCTTGTTCAGCGCGTGCCCGATATGCAGGTGGCCGTTGGCGTAGGGCGGGCCGTCATGCAGCTCGTAACGCGGACGCCCAGCCGAGGCTTCCCGCAGCTTGGCGTAAAGGTTCATCTCCTCCCAGCGCTTGAGCCATTCGGGCTCACGCTTGGGCAGGCCTGCGCGCATCGGGAAATCCGTTTCCGGCAGGAAGATCGTATTCTTGTAATCGACAGTGTCTGTCGGCGTCTGATCGGCGCTCATCTCAGCGGCCTTTCTGTGATCGCGAAATTGGGGAGAGGCGGAATGCAAAGATCCCGGCGCGCCGTCTCCGTCAGGCGGATCAGGCGGCCGGGCCGATAATTCGAATGCTTATGCAAAAGCCCACTCTCATGGCCGGGCAGGTAGCAAGCGAAAGCCCTGACGTCTAGAGGGACGTGGTTTGCAACGCGCCACATGAGCCGCCCTGTCGCCTCTGAAGCGGAACCAGAGACCTAAAGGCATTTGACGCGAAGAGGCCCGCCTGCCTTCGCCGACGACACGGCTTGCGCGATCGCCGTCTGGTCGATCCGGTGCAGGCGATAGACGTCGTCGACCGTGCCCGTCTGACCGAAGTGCTCGACGCCGAGGGGGCGGAGGCGGTGACCGAAAACCGAGCCGAGCCAACCAAGCCCCAGCGGGTGCCCGTCCGTCACCGTCACGATCCCGATCGAGCGATTTAGCGGCGCAAGCAGTCGTTCAACATGGGACACAGCCTGTCCCTCTCCCAACGCACGGGCGCGGTCGGCGGCTTGCCAGCCGGCGTTGAGGCGATCGGCGGAGGTGACCGACAGCAGCGCGACTTCAGGATCCGCCTCGGCGGCGGCGATCGCTTCGGGCGCGACGGCCCCCGTATAGGCGAGCACTGTCTTCGTCGCCTCGGTGGGGGGGCGCATCCAGTATCCGCCATCGATGATCTCGCGGCGCAGATGGTCGTCGAGCGAACGCTCGGGTTGAGTGATCGTACGGGTCGTCAGCCGCAAATAGACCGAGCCGCCTTTCTCGTCGCGCAGCCACGAGCGCGGATCGGCGGCGCCCTCGCCGTCGCGCTGCACATAGTCGAACGACCAGCCCATGATCGCGGCAAGTTCGTCGGCGAAGGCGGGCTCGAACGTCGCCAAGCCGTCCTGGCTGATGCCGATCAGCGGCGTGCCGATCGACTGATGCGCGCCGCCTTCGGGGGCCAGGGTTACGCCGGACGGCGTCGCCACCAGGATGAACCGCGCATCCTGATAACAGGCGTAGTTGAGCATGTCCTTACCGCGCTCGATGAACGGGTCGTAGAGCGTGCCGATCGGGATGAGCCGCTCGCCGAACAGAGAATGCGACAGCCCCGCGGCCGCCAGCACCGAAAAGAGGTTCATCTCCGAGATGCCGAGCTCCAGATGCCGCCCGTCGGGCCCACCCGCCCATTTCTGCATCGAGCCGACGCCTTCCTCCTTGAAGTGGTCGACGATCTTCTCTCGCGCGAACAGACCGGTGCGGTTCACCCACGGGCCGAGATTGGTCGAGACGGTGACGTCCGGCGAGGTGGTGACGATCCGCTCGGCGAGCGGTCCCCCTTTTCGAGCCAGACGGTCAAGAATTTGCCCGAACGCCTTCTGGGTGGAGTTCTCCGCATCTTTCGGGGCTTCGATCATCTCGGGCGCAGGGATCGTCGCCGCGGACAATCGGCGGCGCCCTTTCGCGGCAAAGGGAACCTGTTCGAGGAATGCGCGATAGACGCTCGCATCACGAGGGAGACCCGCGAACGGCTCCCATTCCGCCCCATCGGGCACGCCATGCGCCGTCCGCAGCTCGGCGATCTGCGCCGGGCTCATCAGACCGGCATGATTGTCCTTGTGGCCGGCGAGCGGCAGACCATGTCCTTTGATCGTGTAGGTCACGAAGCACACGGGGCGATCGTGGTCGATCGCGCCGAGCGTCTCCGCCAGCGTCGCGACGTCATGGCCCGCGAGGTTCGTCATCAGCTGCGCCAGCTCCTCGTCGGAGCGACGTTCGATCAACGCGGTCACAGGCCCCTGATCGCCGATCTCGTCCATCAAGCGCCGTCGCCAGGCTGCGCCGCCCTGATAGGTCAGCGCCGAGTAGATCTGGTTCGGACAACGGTCGATCCAGTCGCGCAGCGCAGCGCCGCCGGGCTCCTGAAAAGCCGCCTCCAGCAGCGAGCCGTATTTCAGTTCGACGACGTCCCATCCCATGGCGCGGAACACATCGGCGAAAAACACGTTCTGACGATCCGGCGTGACTGCGTCGAGGCTCTGACGGTTGTAGTCGATGAACCACCAGCAGTTGCGAAGCCCATGCTTCTTGCCCTCTAGAAGCGCCTCATAGAGGTTGCCCTCATCGAGTTCCGCGTCGCCGAGAAGCGCGATCATCCGGCCTTCCGGCCACTCGCCCCAACGTTTCGCGGCGACGTAATCCTGGATCAGCGCCGAGAACAGCGCCATCGCGCCGCCGAGGCCCACAGAACCGGTGGAGAAGTCGACGTCGTCCACATCCTTGGTGCGCGACGGATAGGATTGCGCGCCGCCAGCGCCCCGGAACGCCTCCAGGTTTTCGCGGGTCTGGTTTCCGAGCAGATACTGGATCGCATGAAACACCGGGCTTGCGTGCGGTTTCACCGCGACGCGGTCCTGCGGCCGCAAAATGTGGAAGTAGAGAACCGACATCAACGTCGCGAGCGAAGCCGAGGACGCCTGATGCCCGCCAACCTTCAGCCCGTCGGTCTTCGGCCGAAGGTGATTTGCATTATGGATCGTCCAGCAGGCGACCCAGAGCGCCTTGCGCTCGAGCTCGGACAGCGTCTGCAGGTCAGGCTGGGCGGGCAGGTCCTTCATAGTGGGGTCTCATCGCGCAAACTCATCCTGGTAATGATATCAGCAGGAGCCAAGCGCAACTCGGCGTAAACCGCTTCACTAAGCTGGTTTTTTAGTGGAAAATGCTGCGTTCTCTGAGTTTGGTGGGTTTTTCTGCTAATGGATGCGATTGATCGGAAAATCCTGCGGGCGCTTCAGCGCGACGGCCGCCAGAGCCTGCAGGAGCTCAGCGAGACCGTCGGCCTCAGCCCGTCGCCCTGCGCCCGTCGGCTCCGACGCCTGGAGGAGGCTCGGATCATAACCGGCTATGCCGCGCTGATCGATGAGTCGCGGATCGGCTTCGGCGTCTCGGTGTTTGTGTCCGTGAAGTTGGATAAGCAGGTCGACGAAGCGATGGGAGCCTTCGAGGCGGCGATCCAGAGCTACCCAGAGGTCGTCGATTGTTGGTTGATGACCGGCGGCCGCGACTATCTGCTGCGCGTTGCGACCGGAAATCTCGCAGAGTTCGAGGCGTTCCTTACCGGACGGCTCACCCGAACGCCTGCGGTGGCGTCGATCGAAAGCTCGATCCCACTGCGCCGGGTGAAGGCCGGCATCTCGCGAAGCGTCTAGCCCGCTCAACGAGCGGTCGCTTCGCTGGTTTGGGAAGCGCCCCTACAGGAGCGCGAAACCCAATCCCGCCACAGAGACGCTCAGAACGAACAACAGAACCCGCATACTTACCTCCCGGTCTTGATTAAACCGGATCTGCAAGTTCTCCGCCAGAGCGCATGCGGCTCAGGCCGGCATGTTCACGCCTTCAACGCCCCACCCGTTTTCGGTTCCGTACCAAGTGAGCCGGGTCAACGACAGCGGCGCAATGTCGAAGGCCAGGGCACGGACCGGCGAAAGATCAAGCGCGACCGCCAACGCCGCCCGGATGACGCCGGCATGAACGACGGCCACGACGTCTCCTGAACCGGTTTCGTTCTGGGCTTCGATCTCTCGTCGCACTCTATTGGCCAACTCAGCGAAGCTTTCGCCGTCCGGAGGGGACGCGTGCGCCATGTCCTGCCAGAAGCGCGCAAGCCGCTCGCCATCATCCGCCTCTACCGCAGCGGCGGTCCGCCCGTCCCAGGCGCCGAAATGCTGCTCCCTCAGTGCTGGAAGTTGGTCAGGGGCGTCCCAACCCGTCCGGCGAAGAGCCGCTTCGGTCGCGACGGTCCGGCGGAGATCTGAGGTAAGAACCTTCGCCCGTTCCGGAAGGAGGCCGCTCAAGGCATGGATCCTGTCGATATCCGAAAGGTCGGCTTCGATATCCGTCCACCCAACAAACCCTTTCGAATGGGTCGGCGCGTGCCGAACCCACCACCATCTCGTCGGATCGCTCATGGCGCCGGCGCCGGTTTAAGCTGGAGCGGGAGGCCAGCGGCGACGAACACGACGCGATCCGCAACCGCGGCCACCTGTTGGTTGAGACGGCCTTGCGCGTCGCGAAAGCGTCGACCCAGCGGATTGTCCGGCACGATGCTCAAGCCGACCTCGTTCGAGACGCATGCGATGTCGCCATCGCCCTCGGACAAAACGGAAATCAGCTCCGCGCAAGCGGCGTCAACATCTCGCTCCGCAAGCATCGTGTTCGACAACCAATGCGTGAGGCAACCCACCAGAACGAACGCGCCGCTCCGGCGGGCCGACGCAAGCGCCGCGGGCAACTCCAGCGGGGCGTCGACGGTCCGCCAGTCGACCGGCCGTTGCGCTCGATGGCGGTCGATCCGATCAGCCATCTCCGCATCGAAAGCCTGCGCCGTGGCGATGTAGATGACGCCGCGCTGGCTTTTTGACGCGAGTTCCTCGGCGAACCGGCTCTTGCCCGAGCGCGCCCCTCCGAGAACGAAAACCAACTCACCCATACCGATAGCTTTTACCCCCCATAAACTTTTTTTCGCCGGATCATGATCCAATCGACGCTCTCACCCGTAACTGTTTTCAAATAGACGAACATGGGGAGTTTCCAATGTCGGCGTCATCCAACCCCGACGCGGCCCAGCGCCGTGTGATGAACACGGCCATGAAGGCCGAGTTGCTGGATGCTGAGACCGAGCTGATGCTGGCTCGAGCGTGGCGCGACGATGGAGACGAACAGGCGCTTCACCGCCTTGTAAACGCCTACATGCGGCTCGCGATTGCAATGGCTTCGAAATATCGTCGCTACGGCGCATCGATGAACGATCTGGTCCAGGAGGCCGGCGTCGGGCTGATGAAGGCCGCGTCGAAATTCGATCCCGATCGCGGGGTGCGGTTCTCGACTTACGCCGTCTGGTGGATCAAGGCGTCGATCCAGGACTACGTGATGCGGAATTGGTCGCTTGTTCGGACCGGCTCCACATCCAGCCAGAAAGCCCTTTTCTTCAACATGCGGCGGGTCCGCGCCCGGCTTGAACGCGAGATGGGGCAGGACTTTTCCGACGGCACCCCGGTTCAGGTTCGAGAGAAAATCGCCGAGGAGATCGGCGCGCCGCTGCGCGATGTCGAGATGATGGAAGCTCGGCTCGCCGGGCCTGATTTTTCGCTAAATGCGACGCAATCGGTCGACGAAGGGCGCGAGTGGGTCGAAACCATCGAAGACGACGGCGAGACGCCTGACGAATCTGTGTCCCGCCGATCGGACACGGCGACGGCGCGCACCTGGATCGTGGCCGCGATGAAAGCGTTGACCGACCGCGAACAGCTCATCATTCGTGAGCGCAAGCTCCGGGAAAGCCCACGCACTTTGGAGGCGTTGGGCGACCAACTCGGGCTGTCGAAAGAACGCGTTCGCCAGTTGGAGGCTCAAGCCCTTCGCAAAATGCGCAATGCGCTGGAGTCGCGTGTCGGCTCGGCCGCCAACGAGCTCGCCGCCGGCATCTGAGGCGGAAGCTTCTCAGCCTGCGGGAGCGGCTCCTTTCCGGGTGGCGAGGAGCAAGCTCGTTTCTGTGGCGACAATCCCGTCAATCAGCCGGACCCGCCTGAGGATCGCATCGAAACTCTCGAGGTCTGCGGTCTCAAGCTCAGCCACCGCATCCCACCGCCCATTCGTGGTGTGCAGCGCCCGAACCTCGGGAAAGCCGTGCAACCGACGGATCACCTGATCAGCGGCCCGCCCCTCCACTTCGATCATCATAACGGCGCGGACGCCGTCTGATCCGACACGTGATGGGAGCACCACCGAAAATCCTTGGATCGCCCCGCTCTCAAGAAGTCGATCGATCCGCGCCCGGACTGTCGCTCTGCTGAGCCCCAAGTCGAGCGCCAGAGAGGACACCGGACGTCTCGCATCGGTGCGCAGCAGAGCAATCAGCCGGCGATCCAAATCATCCAAGGTTCAAGTCTTCCATGGCTCAGCTCACTCATTTCGATCAATTTGCGTATCTAAGGTTATCAATATGCGTAATTACATGGGCCATATCGACAGATAATCAGCTATTTGAGACCATGCAAACAAGTCATAGTGCTGTTTAACCCTTGAGAGCGCCGCTCGTGCAGCTGATCGGAAGGCCATGCGAAAACACCCAGATCATCGCCAGCAGCCAATTGCGGTTTGGGGCGCGCCCCTGGAGGCTGGAGCTGGTACACGCGGTTGTCTGATGGGACCTGCGTCGCTGCGCACGGCCGAACTGATCGAAACGCTCGAAACCCTGGCGCCGATCGTCATCGACCATGGTGATGTGACCCCCGCTCCGGCAGCAGACTTTGTCGAGACGCCAGGGGCGCGCGCGCTTCCGACCGTCGCGGCCTGGTCCGCCGCCCTCCACGAAGCAGCGTATGCGGCAGCCAAGTCCGGTGCGACGCCTGTGTTTCTGGGCGGCGATCACAGCATCGCCTTTGGATCGATCAGCGGCGTCGCTCGTCATGCGCAGGAGCAGGACCGGGACGTCTTCGTGATTTGGCTCGACGCACATGCGGACTTTAACACGCCGGCGACGTCTCCCTCGGGAAACATGCATGGAATGCCGATGGCCTATCTCTGCGGCGAACCGGGGTTCGACGCGATGCGTGGCGTCGAACCCAAGATGCCGTCAACAGCGACGCGGCGACCCTTGGCGCCCGAGAATATCTTTATGCTGGGGCTGCGCTCGGTCGACCCTGATGAACGCGACTTGCTTTCAGATCGCGGCGTGCGGGCCTTTGACATGCGCGACTTCGACGAACGCGGCGTCGCCTCGATCATGCGGGACGTCCTCGAAGAGATCTCTAGCGCGTCGCCCAACCCTTGGGTTCATGTCAGCCTGGACGTCGACTTTCTTGATCCCGACATCGCGCCTGGCGTCGGCACCACAGTCCCGGGCGGCGCCACATTCCGCGAAGCGCATCTGATCATGGAGATGCTCTGCGACAGCAATCTGGTCAGTTCCCTCGACATCGTCGAACTCAACCCATTCCTCGACAAGCGCGGGAAAAGCGCGCGGCTGCTTGTCGATCTCGTCGCGAGCCTGTTCGGCCGCCGCATCTTCGACCGTCCTAGCCGGAGCTATTGAGCATGCCCAACACCGCCTCGGATCTCGCACTGGTCCCCTTCGTCAGCGTCGACGACATGATGAAGATCGTCACCTCGATCGGCTATGAGCGCTTCCTGACCGAACTCGCATTCTACATCGAAGACGACTTCAAACGCTGGGAGCAGTTCGACAAGACGCCTCGGGTCGCGTCGCATTCGCTTGACGGCGTGATCGAGTTGATGCCCACCAGCGACGGTCGCACCTACGGGTTCAAATACGTCAACGGCCACCCAAAGAACACCAGAGAGGGACGGCAGACGGTGACGGCGTTCGGCGTCATGGCGACGGTTGATACCGGATATCCTGTCCTGATCAGCGAGATGACGATCCTGACCGCTTTGCGCACGGCCGCGATGTCCGCTCTGGCGGCAAAACACCTGGCTCCCGCCGGCTCGAGGCGGATGGCTCTGATTGGAAATGGCGCGCAGTCCGAGTTTCAAGCCATGGCGTTCAAGGCGTTGCTCGGCGTCGATCAGATCGGGCTATACGATGTCGACCGGCGCGCCAGCGAGCGCTGCGCCCGCAATCTGGCGGGACGCGGTTTTGACATCGGCATCTGCGACAGCGCCGAAGCGGCGATGGAGGGCGCCCAGATCATCACCACGGCAACCGCCGACAAGCAGTACGCGACAATCCTGACCGACAACATGATCGGCGCAGGCGTTCACATCAACGCGGTTGGCGGCGACTGCCCTGGCAAGACCGAACTGCACAGAGACATCCTGTTGCGTTCAGACATTTTCGTGGAGTTCCCGCCGCAAACGCGGATCGAAGGCGAGATCCAACAGCTCGAAGAAGACCATCCGGTCACGGAACTGTGGGAGGTCTTCTCTGGAACGGCGGCGGGCCGCCGCAGCGCGTCTCAGATCACATTGTTCGACTCGGTCGGTTTCGCGATCGAAGACTTCTCAGCGCTCCGCTACATCCGTGATCAACTGCAGCCGACCGGCTATTTTTCCCGGCTCGATCTGCTGGCCGATCCGGATGATCCGCGCGACCTCTTCGGGATGCTGACGCGATCAGAAGCTCAGGCCAAGTCGGCCTGAGTCCGGCATCGTCGAAGCGCCGCCTAACGCTCGGTCACGATCTTCACCCGCTGACCCGCGCGCAGTCGATCATTAGGACCAATTCCGTTCAGCACCCGGAAGCGGTCTTCTTGGAAATCGTCCAACGCCATTCTGCTCGCCAGACGGCGGATAGTGTCTCCGCTGCGAACTGTGATGAACCGCAGTCGCAGCGGCTGCAGCGCATTCGCTTCCCGCTGAGAGAGCCGGCGGAAGCTGTAGGTCATGCGGCGCAGGGGCTCCGAAAGGCGGTTTCGCTGGTTGCTTGGATAGAGCGCCGTGAAACGATAGATGCGATCACCGAAGTCAACCGCGACAAGGCGCGCATCCGCTTGGCCTTTATTCGTTGCGACCGGCAAAAGCGCCGTCGCCGCAGGCAGGCCGTTCACCCGAATGCTCTGCAGACCCTGCAACCGCCCAACTCGCGCGTTTTTCGCCAGAGCGGGAACCCAACGCCTAGTGATGTAATCAGTCATCGATCCGCCAGGGTTCTTACCCCCGTCGAACACCACCTGTGCATTGTTTGGCCCGACCGCCTTAACGGCGTTTGACGAGTTCACGACGCGAAAGCCGCTCGGCACGGTGAATGTAAACCGCAAGATCGGATGAGAGAACGTGCGGCCTCGAACAAAGCCTTGTTCTCGCGAGTCGCCATAGACCATCCCGTCCACCGCCCTACGGAACTCGGCCGCCCGTCGCGGCGCGCCTGAGTTAATGTCGACGCCAGATCTCTGCGCTTCGATCACAGCTTGACGCTTTCGCGGCGCGTTGGCCGGGTGGCTGGCAAAGAAGTCGACCCGTGTCGCGTCATAGGATCGGCCGGCGATCTTCGCCGACAGGGCCGACTGATTTTGGAGATGACCGAGGAAATCAGCCTGGGCGAAGGGATCATATCCGGCCCGGGCGATGTAGCGGATCCCTAACCGGTCTGCTTCCAGCTCCTGGTTGCGGGAGTAGCTGGCGACATAGCCCTGCCCGGCGACTGAGGCCGCCTGGCCAACCGCCCGTGGGTCAATGCCCGCTGCGGCGGCGCCGATGCTCGCCAGAACTCCGAGAATATTAGCCTGCTGCGCGCGGGTCACCCGCTGCGCAGTATGCCGCCCGGTGACATGGCCGATCTCATGCCCGATCACGCCGGCGAGCTCCGCCTCGTCATTGGCCAAGCCAACCAGTCCCCGTGTGACATATACATAGCCGCCCGGAAGCGCGAACGCGTTGACGACCGGACTGTCGAGGACAGTGAACGTCCACTTCGCGTTTGGCAGTTCAGAGTTGGCGGCAAGCCGGCCCCCAATCCCTGCGACGTAGCCCGTCACACCTCGATCATCATAGGCGCCACCGAAGGCTTTTAGGATCTTCGGGTGCTCTTGATCGCCTATCCGCTGCTCGTCTGCGCGGGACAGCGCAGTCACTTCCCGTTGTCCGGTCGCCGGGTTCACCGTCTGAGCGCAACCGGCGAGCACTGTCGCTCCCACGGCGGCGATCGCGACTGCGCGACCAAACTTCGTCAGCCCGATATTGATCAGTCCCTTCTTGGTGTCCACGACAGGCTCTCCCAACTCCATCTCGCCCACATCCACAGCTTAAATGGGACGAGAACGAAGGGGAACTGTCAACCGCGAGAGCGTGGGGCGTCGCATGAGGCCGCTTGCCCGCCCGAGGCGCGTTGTGCTGAGCGGGGCGGCTCGCTAAGTTCCGCCCGATGGTCCCGTAGCTCAGCTGGATAGAGCAACCGCCTCCTAAGCGGTAGGTCGCAGGTTCGAATCCCGCCGGGACCGCCACTTGATCTCTCGATCTGGCGCTCCAGCTCGCCCCTCTCGAACTGGAGAGGGCGATGAGCAGCCAACTGCAAACAAAATGGCCCGCGACGCGCGCTGAAGGACTGCGTCGGCTCGATGCTTTCGCGCCGAAAATGGGCGCCGTCTACAAAGCTCAACGCAACTACGACCTCGGACCGGAAAACCGTGGTGGAGTGTCCGTTTTGTCGCCTTACCTGCGCCGACGTTTGATCACCGAGGAGGAGGCCGTCGCTGCGGCTCTGTCTCGGCATTCATTCGCCGCCGCAGAGAAGTTTGTTCAGGAGGTCTTCTGGCGCACCTATTGGAAGGGGTGGCTTGAAATGCGGCCGCAGGTTTGGCGCGAGTATCGGGTCGGCGTTGAACGGGATCGCGCCAGAGCCGACCGGTATGGCGACCTCGGCGCCGCGCTTGTGGCGGCTGAACAAGGCGAGACCGGCATCGACTGTTTCGACGCCTGGGCGCGGGAGCTTGCTGAGACGGGCTATCTGCACAACCACGCCCGCATGTGGTTCGCGTCGATCTGGATCTTCACGCTGGATCTGCCCTGGCGCCTGGGCGCGGATTTTTTCCTTCGGCGCCTGCTCGACGGCGACGCCGCGTCGAACACGCTGTCTTGGCGATGGGTCGCCGGGCTCCATACGAAGGGAAAAAACTACGCGGCGCGCGCGTCAAACATCAAGAAGTACACCGAAGGACGGTTTGACCCAGGCTATGCGCTGACGCCCAATCCGTCTCCGCTCGTTGAAGACGGCCCGGCGCTCTCCCCAACCCCGCTGAGATCGCCCGAGCCGCTCGACCCCTCGCAACCCAGCGTCCTGTTGCTCACCGAAGAGGATTGCAGCGCCGAGAACATCGACGCGTTTCCTGCTTTGGACTGGCGCGCCATCGGCGTTTTGCCACTCGCCAACGAGCGCTCTCAAGCGGCCGTCTCAGCCAAGGTCGCCGACTTCGACCGAGGCGCGCTGACGGATGCGGCGGATCGATGGAGCGCAGAGCCGAAATGGATCGAACCGACGCCAGAGGCTCTCGTCGCATGGGTCGAGGGCTCGGGCGCCCGCCAGATCGTCACGCCGTTTACGCCGGTCGGCTGGGTTCGGGACTGGCTCGATCGCGCGAGATCCGATCTCGCCGAAGCGGGCGTCGTCCTGGCCGAGCAACAACGCCGCTGGGATCGCACAAGCTGGCCTTACGCCACGGCGGGCTACTTTAAGTTCAAGACCAGGATCCCCAGTCTGATTGGCAAACTCCTGTAGATTTGTTCTCCAATTGTTCTTATTCTCATGGCGATTCTCAGGAGATCGCAATGAGCAAGACCTTCACCTACGAGCGCGATCCAGACGCAGACCAGGAACCAGCGAGGGAAGCTTCGTTCTTCGACGTGGAGCGGCGGCGTGGCCGGGGTGCGGCGACAAACGAGACCGGTCGTTTCGAGCGCGAACAGCGTGAAGCCGTTCACGACGGTTGGGACATCCATGAAGAGGCTCCCCCCTTCCAAACCGAAATCGCCGCGGAGAATGCTCGAACGATCATCACCCGAAACACGTCGCCGGACGTCCCGTTCGACCGCTCGATCAACCCGTATCGGGGCTGCGAGCATGGATGCGTCTATTGTTTTGCGCGGCCGACGCATGCGTATCTCGGGCTGTCGCCAGGTCTGGACTTCGAAACGAAGCTGTTCGTCAAACCCAACGCCGCCGAACTGCTGAGGCGTGAGCTTGCGAAGCCGGGCTATCGACCGGCGGCGATCGGTATCGGCACCAATACCGATCCCTACCAACCGATTGAAAAAACGCATGAAGTGATGCGCGACGTGCTGTCGGTCCTGCTCGAGACGAAACATCCGGTCACGATCGTCACCAAAAGCGCCTTGATCATTCGGGACGTCGATATTCTCGCCGACCTGGCGCGTCGTCAGTTGATCGGGGTCGCCCTGTCTGTCACCAGTTTGGACCACCGTTTCGCCCGGCGAATGGAGCCGCGCGCCTCGACGCCGAAACTCCGCCTGAAAGCGGTTGAAACACTTCGAGAGGCCGGCGTGCCTGTCGGGGTGATGGCGGCGCCCCTCATTCCGGCGCTGAACGATCATGAGATCGAGAACATCCTTGCCGCCGCTCGCGACTCCGGCGCGCAGTGGGCCGAGTTCGTCGCTTTACGGATGCCGCTGGAGATCAAGGATCTGTTTCGCGACTGGCTGCGCGAGCACTTCCCAGACAGGGCGGCGCGCGTGCTGCGTTACATCCGAGAGATGCATGGCGGTCGCGACTACGACCCGCAATGGGGACGTCGATTGCGCGGCGAAGGCGTTTATGCGCGCCTGATGGCCGAACGCTTTCGCAAGGCGCGGCGGCGCTACGGGCTTGATGCGCCGCGTCCTGAACTGCGGACCGATCTGTTCGTGAAGCCCGACAAGACGACCGCGCAATTCGAACTCGACCTGTCCTGAAGACTGTCTAATCGCGCTCAATGACTGTGATGATCACCCCGCCGAGAAGTGCTGCGATCAAGTTGTAGATGATCGCAGACGCCACTCCGACGACGAAGCCGGCGACGGCGACAAACAACGGTAGAAAGACGATCAACAACGGCCCGAGTTGCCCCAACTCGGCCTCGGCCCCCAGGTTTTGTTCGGTCTCACCGACGATCACGAACAACAACGCGCGCAAAAGAGCCATCACCGCGCCAACCGCGCCGAAGACGACGCCGGCGCTCAAAACCCCGACGCGTCTTATCTCTCGGCGGATTTCCCGCGACGTTTCTTCGGACATCTGGCGCCCCTTTCTCACCAGACCAAAGCCAAAGCGGCTTTTGCGGACATCTTTCGCATGCGAAAGGTCAGTACGCCACTGGGAATTCGCATGAGGGGTCGCGTCTGGGATGACGAAGTCAGGGCCTGATTTCGAACTTGAGACCGGCATTGTCGCTCGGCTTGGTTCAACGACACGCGTCTGCGGCGTCGATGAAGCCGGCCGTGGACCGCTTGCGGGACCTGTCCTCGCCGCAGCTGTCGTTCTCGACGCAAAGAACATCCCCAACGGCCTCAACGATTCAAAGAAACTCTCGCCCGCCGCGCGCATCCGCATGTTCACAGAGTTGCAAGCGGCCGCCTGGATCGGTGTCGGCGCCGCAAGCGTTCGCGAGATCGATCATCTCAACATCCTAAGGGCCAATGACCTGGCGATGCGGCGCGCGATCGAGCGGTTGCCGTTCTCGGTCGACTGGGCCCTGATTGACGGCAACCGCTCGCCCCCCGACCTTCCTTGCCGAGCGGACGCGATCGTAAAGGGCGATGGCCGCTGTCTGTCCATTGCTGCGGCGTCCATTGTTGCAAAGGTGATACGGGACCGCATCATGGACAAATTAGCTGCTCGGCACCCCGTATTCGGCTGGAGCCGGAACGCGGGCTATCCAACTGCGGGCCATCGGGCCGCTATCGCCGAACACGGCGTCTCGGCTCACCATCGGCGCAGTTTTCGAATGATCCACAGATAAATAAATATTAACCATACCCCTAACTTCTTTTATATGAGGGGCTTAACTCTTAAACCCGAATTTCAGAGGCTTAATTTCCCCAGTGTTATCCACATGCCCCGGCGCGCTTTCGGCTGCTGCTGAAATGTCCTTTATCTTTACGCTTTTACGTAAGCGCTTAACAAAGATAGGCTAGCAAAAGAGCACGACGTCAATTTGAGCGAGTGGCATGACTATAAAATCTCTGTCGGCACGTCACACACTTGCAACAAATCGAAGATCCCGCGCGAGAGTACTCGGGCTAACTTTACCCCCAATCCAATATCGGCCTTATCCGCTTTTAATTATATGAAATCTTGAGGGGTTTGACGCAGCCGACAAGATTCGTCATTTGTTTCCACAAAGTTATTCACAGGCGAGCCAAAGCGATGTCCGGTAAACGGCGGAGTAAGACGCCAAACGAGCGTCACAAAACTGAATCCCACCGTTTGGCCGCGCTAGAAGTCGAGCCGTTCCTTGATCAGGTAATGATTGGGGATTGCATCGAACAGATGATGCGGTTGCCGCCACAATCCGTCGACCTGATCTTCGCCGACCCGCCCTACAACTTACAGCTGCGGAACGAGTTGCACCGACCCGATGCGAGTAAGGTCGATGCGGTGACAAATGCCTGGGATCAGTTTTCAAGCTTTACCGCCTATGACCGCTTCACCCGTGATTGGCTGTCCGCGGCCCGCCGGGTTCTGAAAGACGACGGCGCGCTTTGGGTCATCGGGTCATATCACAATATCTTCCGGGTCGGCTCGGCTTTGCAGGATCTTGGCTTCTGGATTCTCAACGACGTGATCTGGCGCAAGACCAATCCCATGCCGAATTTTCGCGGCAAGCGGTTCACGAACGCGCACGAGACGCTGATCTGGTGCGCCAAGTCGGAAGCGCAGCGGCGCTACACCTTCAACTACGAGGCGTTGAAGGAGCTGAATGACGGGCTCCAGATGCGGTCAGACTGGTTGATCCCCATCTGCTCTGGGTCAGAGCGGCTGAAAGACGGCAACGGCGACAAACTGCATCCGACGCAGAAACCAGAGGCGTTGATCGCGCGGGTGCTGCTGGCGTCGACCGAGCCCGGGCATGTCATTCTCGACCCGTTCTTTGGGTCGGGAACCACCGGCGCCGTCGCCCGGCAATTGCGTCGGCGCTTCATCGGCATCGAGCAGGACCCGGCTTACGCCGCCGCTGCGACTGAGCGTTTGCAGAAGATCGCGCCGCTTGACGAAGACGCGCTCGAAATCGCCCGTTCGAAACGCAAGGCGCCCCGCATTCCGTTTGGAGCCCTGTTGGAGCGCGGCCTGATCTCTCCTGGCGACAAGCTTTGGACCGAAAAGAAGCACCACGCCGCCAAAGTACGGATCGACGGCAGCCTGGCCGTCGAAGGGTTCACGGGGTCGATCCATCAAGTCGGCGCGCATGTGATGAACGCCCCTGCGTGCAATGGCTGGACGTTCTGGCATTACGACAAACCGACCTTTCAACCGATTGACGTTCTCCGCGACCAGATCCGTAAAGAGATGGAGAGCGTGTGAAAGCGTCCGAGGCTCAGGCATCCATGGCTCAGGCATCCATGGCTTGGAGACCGAGCGACAGAGCTTTCTTCATCAGCGTCGGCAAAGCTTGATCGTACAGCTCGTCGCGCGACGCCCAAAGATCCCCGTCGCGGGAGGGCGGCTCGGCGACCACTGCGCCGCGAAGCGACAAACGCAAATGAAAATGCGTGAACGTATGGCGGGCCTCGACGCCGAGCTCTCGCCATTCGGCGTCGAGCGGCTCAGCCAACCGAAGCGCGTCCGCTGTCGGCGACGCTTCGGTCCAGGTTGTGCCTGGCAAACCGAACATTCCGCCCAACAGCCCTTTCTCGGGTCGCCGCTGCAAAAGGACCCGCCCGGCGGCGTCGCAGCAAAGATAAGCGACGCCCAACCGCGTCGGTTTCGCCGTTTTCGGCTTCTTCTTGGGAAGGGCTTCCGGTTCTCCGATCCGACGCGCCGCGCAATCCGCCATCCACGGGCATATTCCGCAGGCCGGCCGGCGCGGCGTGCAGATCGTGGCGCCCAGATCCATCACCGCTTGCGCATAGTCGCCGGGACGTGACGTCAGGGTGAGGGAAGCCGCAGCCTTTTTGATCTCCGGCTTGCTGTCCGGCAACGGCGTTTCAATGTTGAAAACGCGACTGATCACGCGCTCCACATTGCCATCGACCACGACGGCGCTGCGATCAAAGGCGATGGCGGCGATCGCCGACGCCGTATATGGCCCAACCCCAGGGAGCGCCATCAGACCCGCCTCTGACTCTGGAAACCGTCCGTCATGTTCGTCGGTCACATGCTTCGCGCAGCGGTGGAGGTTTCGAGCCCGCGCGTAGTATCCAAGCCCGGCCCACGCGCGCAGCACGTCGTCCAGATCCGCCGCAGCAAGGTCCTGAACCTGCGGCCAAATCGACGTGAACTCGGCGAAGTAGGGCCCCACGGCCGCAACCGTGGTTTGCTGCAGCATGATTTCCGACAACCAGACGCGATACGGGTCCGGCCAGACGCCCTTACGGCGATCCGCCGGACTGATGCGCCAGGGCAACAAACGAGCATTCCGATCGTACCATTCCAGCAACGCGCCCGGCATTTGCCTCGATTTCGTCACAGTTGACCCCGGAAATGAGAACAAACCAAGCACATTGTGGTCATGATTACCTGCAATCTTTCCTATCGTCGCCACATTCTCTCAGGCATGGTTAACCGGAGAGAGAGTGGCCGAGCAGTGAAAACAGGATGATCCAAGGAGATCAATGATGGCCAGCGCTCGACCGATCGACATTAGCGGCGGCCCGAAGAGCAATCGGGTCGGCGGCGGCTTCAAGGCGGCGAGCGCGCTGGCGCGCACGCCAGTCCGAGCCGTCGCTGGAAAACGGGGCATCGCGGAAGCGCGCTTGTTGACCCATTGGCGCGAGATTGTCGGAGAGGATCTCTCGACGTTCACGCGACCGATCAGGGTGCGCAGCGACCGCCGCGGGTTGTCGCTTGGCGGCGTTCTGGTCCTCGCCGTGGCGGGTCCTCGAGCCAGCGAAGTCGAACACCAGATACCGCGCATTATCGAGCGAGTGAACGGATACTACGGCTACAAGGCCGTTGTAGAGGTCAAGCTGACGCAAGCGATCGGCCCGTTCCCAACCGCGCCCGCCATCGACGAGGCGACCGTTGCGGCTGCGCCGTCGGATCTTCCTGAAGAGAAGCGCCAGCGGCTCGATGCGATGACGTCGCCGATCCTCGACGATCAATTGCGCGAGGCTCTGTCACGACTTGGCGCAAATGTGATGGCGAAGAAGTCCGGAAAGCGTACAACGTCAGCCTAGATAGGTACGTTTTACAGGACGAGGATTATCCGATGCGCTCTTCTATGACCCGTTTCGGAGTCGCTGTTGCGGCTATTTTGCTTTTGGCCGCCTGTGGCGAGGAGGCGGCGCAGTCCAGTAACGAAACTGGAAACGACACGGCGCAACAGGCGGGATCGGCGGCGCGCGGAGAGATCAGCGCATTCCCATTGCAGACCCCGGCCGCGGACGATCCGTATCTCGCCAAGGGTTACGCAGTCGGCGACATTATTCTCGGCGACGCGAACGCTCCGGTGACGATCATCGAGTACGCCTCTCTCACATGCCCGCACTGTGCGAGCTTCCATGTCGACACCTACCCGACATTAAAGAAAGACTATATCGATACGGGTAAGGCGCGTCTGATCGTTCGCGAGGTCTATTTCGATCAGTTCGGGCTCTTCGCCGCCGTCATCGCCCGATGCGGAGGCGAGCAACGCTACTACCCCTACCTCGACGTCTTTTTTGAACGGCAGGCGCAATGGACGGGCGCTGGAGACGAAGAGTCGATCATGCGGGAGATCCGCAGTATCGGACGCTTTGGCGGTATGGCGGAAGAGCGGATTGACGCGTGTCTGAACGACCAGCCGTTCGTCAATCAACTGCTCCAAAACTACCAAGCGGCGGCGGAAGCCGACGGCGTGCGATCGACCCCATACTTCCTCGTGAACGGCGAACCCATCCGCGGCAATGTCGGAATGGATGAAATGCGCCGGGTCATTGACGACGCTTTGGGCGGCTAAACAACATCAAGATCGCTGATCTTGGCCGTGATGCGAATCACACCACAAAATCTGGGGACGCCAGGCCGATTGACATTGGCTGGCCGCCTCGGCATCAACGGGTGATCGTCGTTAACAGATAGCGGCGGCATTCAGTCTCGCGGACCGTTCGGCGTGCATTTCACAAAACTACGGCTTTCCGGTTTCAAATCCTTCGTCGATCCGACGGAGCTTCACATCCGGCCTGGATTGACCGCGGTGATCGGACCGAACGGCTGTGGAAAGTCGAACCTTCTTGAAGCGCTTCGCTGGGTCATGGGCGAGACATCGGCGAAATCGATGCGCGGCGCCGGCATGGAGGACGTGATCTTCGCCGGGGCCAAGACGCGCCCGCCCCGAAACTTTGCCGAAGTCACGCTGACAATCGACAACACAGAACGTCGCGCGCCCGAGAACTTCAACGACGCGGATGCGATCGAGATCACCCGCCGCATCACGCGGGACATGGGATCGAACTACAAGCACAACGGCAAAGAAATCCGCGCCCGCGATGCGCAGACGATGTTCGCTGACGCGGCGACTGGAGCGAACTCGCCGGCTCTTGTCCGCCAGGGTCAGATCTCCGAACTGATCAACGCCAAACCCAAAGCGCGCCGCCGCATTCTCGAAGACGCGGCGGGCATCGCCGGGCTGCATGCTCGGCGACATGAAGCGTTGCTGCGGCTGAGCAGCACGGAACAGAACCTTGAGCGCATCCTGGAGGTGCTCGGCCAGCTGCAGTCGCGCGAAGCGGCTCTGCAAAAGGAGGCCGAGCGCGCCAGCAAGTATCGTCAATACGCGACAGAGCTTCGGCTGACCGAGGGGATGCTGATCTACCGTCGGTGGCGGGAAGCCTCGAAAGACCTGACCGGGGCGAAGTCAGCGATCGACGCCGCCGTAGCGGCGGCGGCCGAAGCTGCGAGGAAAGCCTCGGAAGCGGGTCGCGAGCGCACCGAGCTGGAAGACGGTCTTCCAAAGCTCCGCGAGGAAGACGCGATCGCGCGCGCGCTCCATCAGAAGCTGTTGATGACCCGCGAGGGGCTCGAGGCGAAACAGCGTGATGCCGAAGCGACCGCGCAAAGGCTTCAAGCCCAGATCCACCAGCTCGAACAGGATCGAACGCGCGAAGAAGCCCTGGGCTCGGACGCCGGGCAAATGATCGAACGCCTGCAGGCCGAGATCCAGGCTCTCGAAGCATTGGGCGACGATGATCGATCAGAAGAGATCGAAGCGGCGCGGGCGCATGAAGCGACGGCGGAGGAAGCCGTTCGCAGCGCTGAAGCGACGCTCGACCGGCTCAACGCCGACGCGGCGCGGGTGGCGGCCGAAAGCCAAGGCGCCACGCGACGGGCGGAAGAGGCGGAACGCGCGATCGCTCGTATCGCGACGGAAACCGCCGAAGCACGCCGGCGCCGCGAGGCGCTCACCGAAGAACGGCGTACGGCGGAAGCAAGCCTTGAATACTCGCAGACAACCGCCGAGGAGGCCCGTGCGGCTCTCGCGGAGGCGGAAGAACGGCTTCTGTTGGCGGAAGAAGCCCGAACCGACGCACAGACCCGCGAGGCCGAGGCGCGAACGTCGTTCACCGAAGCGCAGGGCGCGCAACGCGCTTTCGCTTCGGAAGCTGAGCAATTGAAAAAACTGCTCGTCGCCGAGAAGGAAGACGGCGGGGAGCCGATCTTTGACCAACTTCGCGTCGCGGCCGGAGCGGAAATGGCCCTGGGCGCGGCGCTTGCCGACGAGCTCCGTAAGAGCATCGACGAGACAGGTTTCGGCTGGCGAACCCTGCCGAAGCTCTACAGCTTGTCGCCGTTGCCGGATCGAGCGCAACCAATGTCGGAGCTGGTCGACGGGCCGCCTGCGCTCAACCGGCGCCTCGCTCAAACCGGGTTGATCCCCCGCGAGGAAGGCTTCGAGCTTCAGCAGAAACTCAAACCCGGCCAGCGCCTCGTCTCTCCGGAAGGCGACATGTGGCGCTGGGACGGGTTTTCGCAGTCGGCGGATCAAGCGCCCAACACCGCATCGCTCGCGCTTGAGCTGAAGAACCGGCTTGAGGAGCTCGAAAAGCAGCTTGGCGACGCCAGCGCGAAGCTGCACGAAACGGAACAGGCTTTTAATCAGGCCGCCGAGAGCCTGCAGAAAGCACAAGACCACGAAGTGGCGTCACGCGAAGCGCGGCGCGCAGCCGAGCGCGAAGCTGGAGAAGCTGAGCGAATCGCTGCGAAGGCCGACACGGCGGTGTCCGGATTGGCGAGCCGGCTGGACGCTGTCGCGCAATTGTTGGGGAACCGCGACACGGATGCGGCTGATGCTCAGTCGATGCTCGAAGACGCGCGCGCGGCTCTGGCGGCCTTTGACGGCGCTGAAACGACGGAGATGTCGGTCGACGAGGCGCGCGCGCGTGCGGAAACTGCTCGAGGCGCTTTCATCGAAGCCCGCGGCGCTCGGGAGGATCTGGAACGCCAGTCCCGCCAGCGCGGCGAGCGCCTGGGGCAGCTCGGCGTCGATCGGGACGGCTGGATCAAGCGTCGCGACGCCTCCGCCGAGCAACGCACGACGATCGAAGCGCGCTTGGGAGAAGCCTCGGAAGCGCTGGAGGAAGCCCGACTGGCGCCTGAAACGATCTCTGAGGAACGCGAGCGTATCTCCGAGGAAGCCGACGGCGCTGAAAAGCGCCTCGCCGACGCGGTTGACGAGCTATCCAAGGTGGAAGGTTTGCTGCGCGAAGCCGCTCGTGCGGAGAAAGAGGCCGGAGAACAACTGGCCGAAGCCAAGACCGAACAGGCTCGGCTTGAAGCGCGCTCGGAAGCCGCGACGGAACGCGCCGAAGACTTTGCCCACGCGATGCGCGACTTCGCCGGTTGCGATCCGGAAGAGTTCCCATCTCAGCAAAGCCTCGACGCCGAAGCGCTCCCGACAGTCAAAGACCTCGAACGGGCGATCTCGATCCTGCGTCAGAACCGCGACAAGCTCGGCGCTGTGAACTTGCGCGCCGATCAAGAGCTGCAAGAGGTCGCAGCAGAACGCGAGAGCATCGAAACCGAGCAACAGGATCTCGACGCAGCCGTCGAAAAGCTGCGGCAAGGCGTGAACGAGTTGAACAAGGAAGGCCGGCAGCGCCTGTTGGCCGCCTTCGAAGAAGTGAACCGCAACTTCTCGGCGTTGTTCGATCATTTGTTCGGTCAGGGCGGCACGGCGAGCCTCGTTCTGGTTGAAAGCGACGATCCGTTGGACGCCGGGCTGGAGATCATGTGCCAGCCGCCCGGCAAGCGTTTGTCGAACCTGTCGCTTCTATCAGGCGGCGAACAGACCCTGACGGCGATCTCGCTGATTTTCGCAGTGTTCATGGTCAACCCGGCGCCAATCTGTGTTCTCGACGAAGTCGACGCGCCGCTTGACGACGCCAACGTGACCCGCTTCTGCGAACTGCTTGATGAAATGACCCGACGAACCCGCACCCGGTTCCTGATCATCACGCACCACGCCATCACCATGAGCCGAATGGATCGGCTGTTTGGCGTGACCATGGTCGAACGGGGCGTCAGCCAGCTCGTATCGGTCGACCTGCAGACCGCTGTCGAGATGGTGGACGCGTGACGCGGCGCCGCATTTGGCTAAAATATATATTTTTCATAGAGTTATGCCCTTCGCATGCGCGGGAATCACGCCTTGACACCGCGTTTAGGCATTTCCTAATGTCCGCGCGGCGAAGCGACGGTCTTGCGACCGCGCGAGCGAGCGATCGCGTTCACCGGAGTGGCCAATCCCGGCAAGGTTGGCAAGTCGACGACGGAAGGCGCGCAGATGGCGGAGGATGACGGCGGCCGGCGCAGCAAAGCTCCCAAGAGACGAGACGATCTCGGCTCTCGGATCGAGCAGGCGCGCAAAGGCGCTGAACCCGAACCTTCTGGCCCGAGCGAAGGGCATGCGCTCTCTGTCGCATGGCGTATGACCCTGGATTTGGTTATCGCCACGACGGTCGGCTTCGGCATGGGTTGGGGTTTTGACAGTCTCTTGGGGACTGCGCCGCTTCTCATGATCGTCTTTGGGCTCATCGGCTTCGCCGCCGGCGTCAAAATGGTGCTGCGAGCGGCGAAGAGCCTGCAGAAGGACTAGCGGCGAGGACGCCGTCAGAGAAACACAGCGGCGCGTGCGCCGCGACGAGAGGGAGCGGCAACGTGGCTTCATCGAAAGAGGGCGAACTGGTCATCGACCCGATGAAACAGTTCGAGATCAGCAGTCTCTTCGGCTCAGGTGACGGCGGCCTCTACTTCTTTTCGGCGACAAACTCCACCCTGTGGATGGCGATTGTCTTCCTGGTGTCTGTCGCTCTCTTCAGCTTTGGCGCGCGGGGGCGGTCGCTTGTGCCGACGCGACTGCAGTCGGTGAGCGAAGTCGTCTATGAGTTCGTGCAGAAAATGGTCCGCGACACCGCGGGCGAGGAAGGCATGAAGTACTTCCCGTACATCTTCACGATCTTCGTCTTCATCTTCTTCGCCAACATGCTCGGACTGATCCCAGGCTCATTTACGGTCACAAGCCACTTCGTGGTGACTGGCGCGCTGGCGCTGACCGTTTTTGTGACCGTGACGGCGATCGGCTTTATCAAACACGGCACGCATTTCCTGACCTTCTTTGTTCCCCAGGATGCGCCGACGGTGATGAAACCGCTGCTCGCGCTGATCGAGGTCATCTCGTACTTCGTGCGCCCGCTTAGCCATTCAGTTCGACTGGCCGCGAATATGATCGCGGGCCACGCCATCCTGAAAGTGTTCGCGGGCTTCGCCACAGCGCTGGCGATCTACGGAGCGTCCGTGGCGACCATACCGGTCGCGTTCTTCTCAGTTCTGGTGATGATCTTCATGTTCGCGCTCGAGGTGCTCGTCGCCGCGGTGCAAGCGTACATCTTCGCGATGCTCACAAGCATCTACCTGAACGACGCGCTGCACATGCACTAGTGCGGCGTCGACCCGACCACCCAGTTTTCGAGTTCTAGAGTTCCAAAGGAGTAGGGATCATGGAAGCAGCAGCTGCAGCACTTCTCGGCAAGTACATCGGCGCCGGTCTGGCCTGTCTCGCAATGGCGGGCGCAGGTATCGGTGTGGGCCACGTCGCTGGCAACTACCTGAACGGCGCCCTGCGCAACCCGGCGGCCGCGAAAGAGCAGACCGGCTTCTTCTTCGTCGGCATGGCCTTCGCGGAAGCGATGGGTCTGTTTGGTTTCGTTGTGGCGATGATCCTGATCTTCGCCGTCTAAGCAGCGCCGAGGACGAACGAAAACCCGCGCCGTCTTCGGACGGCGCGGCGTATGCTGTGGGTCTGAGCCCTCAGCCCCTTGTTGCGTTTAGGAGAGCGCGATGGCGAACGAAGCCACTCATACGGAAGTCCCGGCGGAGAAAAGCGCCGGCGGCATGCCGCAGCTTAGCCAGATCGACAGTTTTGCGTCGCAGGTGTTCTGGCTCGTTATCACGCTGATCGCGCTCTACTACGTGTTCAGCCGGATCGCTCTTCCAAAGATCGAGTCGACCCTAGAGGAGCGCCACGACACGATCGTCGGCGATCTGGACAAGGCCGCAGAGTTGAACCTCAGGGCGGAAGAAGCCGCCGCGGAGTATGAAACCGCTCTCGCCGAGGCGCGGTCGGAAGCCCAGCGGATCGCAGACGAAACAAAAGCGGATGTGAAGGCGCAGCTTGATGCGGCCATCGCCAAGGCCGACGAGCAGATTGCGGCGAAGGCGGCGGAAAGCACGACACGCCTCGCAGCGATCGAGGCTGAAGCTGGCGCGCGCGCCAGCGAGGTCGCCAACGCGGCGGCCGAGGCGTTGCTGGGTCGTTTCACATCCGGCGCCGTCGACGCCTCAGAGCTGAGTTCGGCGGTCGCCAACCGTCTCTCTGGCCGGTTTGGAGGCTAAGATGATCGCAAGTTTCGCTCTGCCAGTCGTCATGCCGCTCGCCGGGCAGTTCGGCTCGCTCACAAGCACCGACACCTGGGTGTTCATCGCCTTCGTGCTGTTCATTTTGCTGCTCGTCTATGTCGGCGTGCCCAAGCTGATCACCGACGCGCTGGATGCGCGCGCGGCGAAGATCCGAGATCAGCTGAACGAAGCCCGCGAGCTGCGCGAACAGGCGCAGACCAAACTGGCGGAGATCGAACGGCGCCAGGCGGAAGTGAAGACCCTCGCCGCCGAGATTGTCGAGACCGCTCAGAAGGACGCTGCGAAAGCCGCCGAGAACGCAAAGGCCTCGATTGCGTCGAGTGTCGAGAAGCGCATCAAGTCGGCTGAGGAGCAGATCGCGCTGGCCGAGGCCGACGCCGTGCGTCGCGTGCGCAACGAGGCTGTCGACGCGGCCGTGGCTGCGACGGCGGATGTCCTGAAAAAGTCTGGCGGCGACGCCGCAGGCCTGGACAAGGCGATCCAGGAAGTGAGCGCGCGGCTTAACTGAGCCGCGCCCCTCGTCCTATCTCGACATTGCGTGATACTGATCGTTCGGCCGCATATCGACCGCCGACGCCATTCTGTTCGACATGTTGAAAAAACCGGCGACGGCGGCGATGTCCCAGATGTCGCGATCCGTCCAGCCGACCTCACGCAGGTCTGCGCGGTCTGGCTCCTCAATCTGGTGCGAAGCCAGCGTCATCTTTTCGGAGAACTCGAGCATGACACGCTGCTTCGGCGTCACGTCAGCGGTGCGCCAGTTCATCACCAGCTTCTCGCCCAATATCGGATCGCCCGAGATCGCCCGCACCGCCTGCCCGTGCGCCGTCAAGCAGTAGAAGCATTTGTTGCAGCTCGAAACGACGACGGCGATCATCTCGCGTTCGAGCTTGCTCAAGCCGCTCTCGGCCAGCATCAGATCGTTGTACATCTGCGCGAAGGCGTTGAACTTCTCTGGCGAGAACGCGTAGGCGCGCAGCACATTCGGCACCATCCCGAGCTTTTCATCGCATTTGGCGAAGTAAGCGGCGATATCGTAGGGCAACGGATCGACCGGCGGCAGGTCAAGCGCGGTTGGAAGGTTCTTGTCGGCACTCATGTCGGTCTCCCGGAAATTCTTTCACTCGTCTTTCCGGTAGTAGACGTAGCCGCCCGCCTCCTGGCAACCGAGGTTCTCATAGAGCGCCCGCGCTGAGGCGTTCGCGGCGAGCACATCGATCGTCAGCTCCTCAGCGCCCGCGTCGCGCGCCCATTTCGCCGACTGGATAATGAGATCCGCCGCCGCCCGACGCCGTCGCGCCCAAGGCGAGATGTAGAGCGCGTGGATCTGTGCAACGCGCGGAGAGGTCGTCTCGCGATCCCCCACCGAGGCGAATACGGCGCCGGCGAAGCGGTTCTCAACCCGTGCTCCCCAAACAGCGCCATGCGCCGCGCGGTTCATCACGGCCCGGCGTCCCTCGCCAATGCCATCCTCGCGCCAGAGATCGTCGATCGCCGCGAGGGGGGTTTTCACATGGACGAGATAAGGACGCTTGTCGGTGGAAAGAGCTCGGTTCGCCAAGGCGTCCATTGGCGCTTTGAAAAACCGCGTCGGCGCTTCGGCGCGCCAGCCGAGGCGGGCCAGCTCCGGGTCGAGGTCCCGGGCGGCGGCGTCGACAAGTTGCAGATACCCGGGCGCTTCTCGCTCGCGGTAGAAGGTTTGGACCGCCGGCAGGGCGTCCAGCAACGCATGCTGCTGATCGCTCAACGCGCCCGTAAGCGGCCGCGCCGAGCCGACACGACGCCCTCCTCCCTTGGAGAACCTGAGCCGCCAAGGCCCGATCTCCGCCGTCTCCGCGGCTGGCCAGGTCGCTTCTTGCGCCTCGATGAACGCCAGCGGATCCGTCACGATTGTACGCTCTTCTTCAGCAGGCGTTGCTTTTCACGACCCCAGTCGCGTTGCTTGTCGGTCTCGCGCTTGTCGTGAAGCTTTTTGCCCTTCGCGAGGCCGAGGTCGAGTTTGGCGATGCCTTTCTCGTTGAAGAAGATCTTCAACGGGATCAGCGTCATGCCCTCCCGATCCACCGCTTTGGCGAGCCGGCTGATCTCGTTGCGATGGAGCAAGAGCTTCCGACGCCGCCGTTCTTCATGAGCGACGTGCCGGGCTTTGTCATACTCCGGAATGAAGGAGTTGATCAGCCACAGTTCGCCGCCCTCGAGAGCCGCGTAGGACTCTCCGATGGTCGCCTTGCCGTCGCGCAGAGACTTCACCTCGGTGCCGGTCAACATGATGCCGGCCTCGATGTTGTCTTCGATCGCGTAGTTGTGGCGCGCCTTGCGGTTCTCCGCGGCGATCTTTGTGCGGTCCTTGAGTTTAGCCATCGCGAATAGATAGGAAGCGCCTAGCCATTCAGAAGGCCGGCATGGGTCATCGCGTCCCGCACCAGCGTCTGACAGGCCGGGGTTGCGGTCAGCAGCGGCGCGCGCACCTCGTCGCTGCATTTGCCAAGCACCGAGAGGGCGAATTTGGTCGGAGCCGGGCTGGACTCGGCGAACAGGGCCTTGTGCAACGGCATCAGTCGGTCCTGCAGTTCGAGCGCTCGGGCGTAATCGCCTTTCAGCGTCGCCTCCTGGAACTCCGCGCAAAGGCGCGGCGCGACATTGGCGGTCACCGAGATCGCGCCGACGCCGCCATGCGCGTTGAACCCAAGAGCCGTCCCGTCCTCGCCGGAGAGCTGGATGAAGTCCGCGCCCGCCTCAAGCCGCGTGAAGCTCGGCCGCGTCAGGTCAGCCGTCGCATCCTTGATCCCGACGATCCGCGGCAGTTTTGCCAAGCGCGCCACTGTCTCGACCGAGATGTCCGCGACCGTGCGCCCCGGAACGTTGTAGAGAATGATTGGGATCTCAGCGCTGTCGTGCACCGCGCGAAAGTGCTCGTAGAGCCCATCCTGGGTCGGCTTGTTGTAGTAGGGCACGACCACGAGGGCCGCGTCAGCGCCGGCTTGCGCCGCGTGCTGCGTGAATCGGATCGCTTCGACCGTGTTGTTCGAGCCTGTGCCTGCGATGATTGGAATACGTCCGCCCGCGGCCTCGATTGTTTCAGCCACGACCTCTTCGTGTTCGTCGTGGCTCAGGGTCGGCGATTCACCGGTTGTGCCGACCGGCACAATCCCGTGGGTGCCCTCTGCGATATGCCACTCGACCAGGGATTTAAGCGCCGGTTTGTCCACGCTTCCGTCTTTGAACGGCGTGACCAAAGCGACGATTGATCCCTGAAAGCGGCTTTCGGCTCCCATCTCGGGTCCTCCTAAGGGCTAAGTAACGAGTGCGCGGCAACCTAGGGCTGCGTGACGCCGCTCGCAAGCAATCATGCTAATGCGCAGGAAAGGTCGAATTGATGGCTCGACAGGCTCGTGATTTGCTCCGTTCCCGCGTTAATTCTAGCCATTCGAGAGAATCGATTCAGAGGGCGCATCTTGTGAGACAACGGCAGGCCATTTTGAGAAAGCGCTGGTCGATCCCAGGCGCATTGGGCGCGATCGCTCTGCCCATCGCCCTGCTTGCGACCCAGGCGATGGCGACCGCGCCCGACTCCGCTCCGAGGCCGACGGCGTTGAAAGCAACTCCTGCGATGACGTCGGCGGGCGCCGAGATCCCTGAAGTCTATCGCCGGTATCTCCTGACACGCGCCCTGCGCAGCGGGTCGGCGTCGGCGCTCGACGACTTGGCGGCGCTCGGCGACGCTCGCGCCTTGGTCGATGCGCCGCTTCTTGGCGATCTTGTCGAGTGGCGAAGGGTGCTTGATACCGAAGGCGCGGATTGGGAGGCGATCGACGCCTTTGACAAACGCCGCCCCGGCTGGCCGCGGATGCGTCAGCTGAAGCGGTCCGCCGAATGGAAGATGCCGGAGGGCACGCCGCCGGAACGCGTGCGTCTTTACTTCAGCGGTTCGGAACCGCAGACCGCTCGGGGAATGAGGCTCTACGGCGAAGCGCTTCGCGCGGCGGGCGACACTCAGCGAGGAGATCGCTGGATCGTCCGCGCATGGCGTGAACAGCCGGCGCCGCCGGCCGAACGGGAACTTTTTCTAAAGAAACACAAGACGCTTCTGCGCGAGCATCACCCGGCTCGCGTCGAGATGCTGATGAGCCGTCAGCGTTATGACGCGGCCCGCCGCCTGGCCGCAAAGAAGCTCGATAAGGATTATCGCGCGCTGATCGAGGCGCGGGTGACGCTGTATCGTACGCGGCGCGGGGTCGACGCGGCGGTGAAACGTGTTCCGGCAGCGCTGCAGGAAGAGCAAGGGCTCACCCACGCTCGCGCGATCTGGCGCGTCAAAAAGAATCGACACGCCGAGGCGGAGAAACTGATTCGCCAGGTGGATCGCGGCGGCGCGGTTCGGAATCCGGAGCTCTGGTCGACGCTTCGCATGACCCTGGCGCGGGACGCCTACGAGGAGGGTCGCACCGCCGACGCCTATTCGATCGCCGCGCCGCACGGTCTTGAGCAAGGCATCCGTTTCGCCGAGCTGGAATGGTTCGCCGGCTGGATGGCGCTGAGGTTCAACAACGCGCCTGACGTGGCGCTGAAGCACTTTGACGCGCTCTGGGAGAACGTCAGCACGCCGATCAGCCGTTCGCGCGCCGCGTATTGGGCCGGGCGTGCGGCTCAGCAGCTTGGGGATCGCGCCAAGGCCGCAACCTGGTTTGAGCGCGCAGCGCAGTACACCAGCGCGTTCTATGGCCAGTTGGCCGCCGAACAGTCCGGGCTGGCGCCGAACTTCGCCGACACGTCAGACAAGGAGATGCTGGATCCGGCGACGCTTTCCGCTCAGGATCGCGCACTCTATGACGCGGCTGGCCTGCTGTACTCGGCGGGGCTTGATCGCGACGCCCGTCGGTTCCTGCTGACATTGGCGGACCGACGCGACGCCGAAGCGGATCTCCGCCGCTTCATCGCACTCGCGGGGGTTCACGACGACGGTCCAACCCAGATCGCGCTTGGCAAGGTCGGGCGGGCGAAAGGCCGCTCAATTTGGCGTGCGCTGTATCCGATACCGGCGTTCCCCACATTCACCGGCCGCACAGTCGAGACGGCGCTGCTTCTCGGGATCGCGCGTCAGGAAAGCGCTTTTAGCGAGAACGCGCTGAGCGGCGCAGGCGCGAAAGGGCTCATGCAGTTGATGACGGCGACGGCGCGCTCCACGGCCCGAAGCATCGGCGTTCAGTTCGACCGCAACAGGCTCACCAGCGACGCCGAATACAATCTGAACCTCGGCGACGCCCATCTAGAAGACCTTCTCGCCGCATATGACGGCTCCTACGCTCTGACGGCGGCGGCCTACAACGCCGGAGGCGGCAACGTCAGCAAATGGATCCAGCGTTTCGGCGATCCGAGGGACCCGGATGTGGACATCATCGATTGGATCGAGAGCATTCCCTTTAACGAGACGCGCAACTACGTGCAGCGCGTGCTCGAGTCGGTGCAGGTTTACCGCGGTCGCCTTGCGGGCGCCGCCGCCCCGTTGAGTCTGACCGCCGATCTGTCAAAGTGACGACGCGCCTTTCAGCGCAAAGAGTCATCATTGAGAGAGAAATGTCCGGTTCCACAAACTTCGGGAAGGTCTGCGTCTTTGATGCGTATGGCACGCTCTTCGATGTCGCCGCAGCCGCGCGCGCCTGCGCCGCCGAACCTGGTCGAGAAGCCTTCGCGGAAAAGTGGGTCGAGGTCGCCGAGACGTGGCGTTTGAAACAGCTTCAATACACATGGCTGCGGGCGCTGACGGGCGATCATACGGATTTCTGGAGCGTCACCGGCGAGTCGCTCGATTTTGCGCTTGAAGCGACTCAGCTGGCGGAACCGACGCTGCGCGAGCGCCTCTTGCAGCTTTACTTCGAACTGGAGGCGTTCGCCGAAGTTCCCGCGATGCTGCGCGCTTTGAAAGACAGCGGTTCCAAACTGGCGATCTTGTCGAACGGCGAACCGAAGATGCTCGACGCAGCCGCCCAGAGCGCGGGCATCGACAGCTTGCTTGACGATATCTTGTCCGTGGAAAGCGTCGGCGTCTTCAAACCGCACCCGTCGGTTTACGATTTGGTCGGTCAGCGCTTTGACTGCGACCGCGCGGAGGTCGTGTTCGTCTCGTCGAATGGTTGGGACGCCTGTTCGGCGGCGGCCTACGGCTTTTTCACTGTCTGGGTGAACCGCCGAAACGAGCCAGTCGATCGCTTGGCGGCGCGTCCGAACGAGATTCTGAGCGACCTGAGCGCATTGCCTGGGCTTGTCGCATCGCGGAAAGGTCAAAACTGATGTCTGAGGTTTCAAACACGGCGCCAGATTTCTCCGACCTTCGCTCAGCGGCGGAACGTCTGGAGGGCCGCGCCGTGCGAACCCCGTTGCTGGAATCGCCGTTGATGAACCGAGCGGCGGGGCGCCGGGTGCTGGTGAAGGCGGAGGCCCTGCAAAGAACCGGCTCTTTCAAATTCCGCGGCGCCTGGAGCCATTTGTCGATGCTCGACGATCCGACGGCCGCGCGCGGCGTGCTGGCGTACTCTTCGGGCAACCATGCGCAAGGCGTCGCCTGCGCCGCTCAGATGCTCGGTCTGAAGGCGACCATCGTGATGCCGAAAGATGCGCCGGCCACAAAAGTCGAAAACACCCGCGCGTACGGCGCCGACGTCGTGCTCTATGACCGCATGAACCGTGAGAGCCGCGAAGAACTCGGCGCAAGACTGATCGAGGAGCGAGGCCTTCATCTCGTCAAACCCTATGACGATCCGCTGGTGATCGCGGGACAGGGGTCGGTTGGCCTCGAACTGGCGCAACAGGCGCATGACGCCGGCGTTGAAAACGCCGAGGTGTCTGTCTGCTGCGGCGGCGGCGGCTTGGCTTCGGGCGTCGCGCTCGCCTTGGCCGAAGACGCCCCCGGTCTCCGGGTTCGGACCGCCGAACCCGAGGGGTTTGACGACTGGGCGCGCTCGCTTCAGACCGGAGCGCGGCAGCGCAATCAAGAGTCCGCCGGCTCGATCTGTGACGCGATCCTGACGCCTGAACCTGGCGAGCTGACCTGGCCCATCGGTCAACGTCTTTTCGGCCCAGGGATCGCCGTGACCGAGCTTGAAGCCCGCAAAGCGATGGCGATGGCGCTGCGGCATCTGAAGATCACGCTTGAGCCAGGCGGCGCCGTCGGGCTTGCCGCGGCTCTGTTTCATCCTGAGGAAATGCCGGGCGACGCGGTCATCGCCGTCGCGACAGGCGGGAATGTCGACGCGGATCGCTTCTGGGAATGGACGCGGTTCGACACATGGGACGGCAACGGGTTGCCGCACTGACATCACGCGACGAGGGAGAAACGCGTCTTGAATTCGCCAACATGGACTCGACGAGGCGTTATGCTGGCGCTTGGGGCCAGCCTGACCGGTTGCGCTGCCGGCGCACCCGGTTCCAGAGCGCCAACCTCCCGCGCGACGTCGGCTCCTCCTCGCGGGGCTCAAGTCAGTTACGAAGAAGCGTTGATGCGCGAAACAAATGCGGCTCGCGCACGAAATGGTCTGGCGCCTTTGCGTTGGGATCCTCGCCTCGCTGACGCCGCAACCCGTCACTCGCAGGACATGCTGCGCCGGGGCTATTTTCAGCACATCTCGCCGGAAGGCGTCTCGCCGCTGCAGCGGGCGGGAGGCTACGAGGCCGGCTACCGTCGCATCTCTGAGAACCTATGGCGAGGCGAAGGCCCCGTCGATTGGCGGCCACAACCGCTGGCTCGAATGATTGTCCAGCAGTGGATCGACAGCCCAAGCCACCGTCGCAACCTTTTCGATCCACAACTCACGCTCGCCGGGCTGTCGGTGCAGCGTCGATCACGCGAGGGCGTGGCCACGATGGTCTACGGACTGGGCCTCGATCAGGGGTCTTAACCGGGCGGAACGAGCCATTCCTGCCGCCAGCGACCCCCTCCTTGGTCGAGCTGCGCCGCCAGCCAAGCACCGAGATCCGCCATCGCTTCGGCAAGACCATATGGCGGATTGACGATCATCAGGCCGGACCCGACCAATCCGCCGGCGTCTGCGTCCTTGATGAACAAATCGGCGGACAGCAGCGGTTGGTCGTCTGCCGCCGACGTCAACCGGCGCCGATACCGCTCGCACGCAGCCAGATCTTTGATTGGGTGCCAAAGAACGAAGACGCCGTTTCGCCAACGCCGCAGCCCATCCTGGGCCGCTGCGATCATGCGGTCGAACTCGCCGGGCTGTTCGAACGGTGGGTCGATCAAAACCAGACCGCGACGCGGGGTCGGAGGTAAAAAGGACTTCAACGCGGTCCAGGCGCTTTCCGCGTAAACCCGGACGCGTTTATCGCGCCCAAGCTCGCGCTCGAGCTCCGCCGCCTCCTCGGGATGCAATTCTACGGCGAGGAGTTTGTCCTCAGGCCCTAAAAGCCGCTGAAGGATCAACGGGGAGCCTGGATAAAACCGAAGCTCGTCCCCTGTGTTCATAGCGCGCAACAGGTCGAGATACGGTCCTAGGGATTCGAGCGGTTTCGCCGCCTCCCAAACGCGAGAAACGCCGTTCCTCCATTCCCCTGTCCGTATCGCTCGGTCATCCATGAGGAGGTCGTATCGGCCGGCGCCGCCGAACGCGTCGATCGCCACAAGCGGCTTTGGCTTGCGCTGCATCGATCTCACGCAGAGCGCAAGAACGGAGTGCTTCAAAACGTCCGCATGATTGCCCGCATGAAAGCCGTGACGATAATTCATGCTCTGCGGATAGGCTGCGGGGGCGAAAAGCTCAACAAATCCGAGCGAAATGCGGCGAATCTCAATGCGACTCTCGCTTTAGCGTGCTATATGCCGCCTCAAGACTTCCGGCTCGCGGCGACTCTGACCTGTTCGACCTCCGCGTGGATGTCGACGCAGAGTGAGTAAAATACCAAAGTGAGGTCGCCTAATGCCGTCTGGGACGGTCAAGTGGTTTAACCCTGACAAGGGTTTCGGTTTTATTCGCCCGGAAGAGGGCGGGGACGACATCTTCGTACATATCACGGCGCTCAAGGACGCGGGGTTCGAGACCCTGCCGGACGGACAGCCTGTGACCTATGAGCTCGTGACGGATCGCCGGGGCAGAACGTCCGCCGGCGAGAGCAAGCTGGACGGTGATCTGATTGAAGCACCGGAGCGTCCGCCAAGGCGCGATTTCGGCGACCGCGGCGGATATCGCGGCGGCGGCGGTGGATACCGTGATCGTGACGGCGGCGGTGGTTACCGCGGCGGTGGCGGCGGGTACCGCGATCGCGACGGCGGCGGCGGAGGATACCGCGGCGGCGGCGGCGGGTACCGCGATCGCGACGGCGGCGGCGGTGGTTACCGCGGCGGTGGCGGCGGGTACCGTGATCGCGACGGCGGCGGCGGAGGATACCGCGGCGGCGGCGGGTACCGTGATCGCGACGGCGGCGGCGGAGGATACCGCGGCGG
>ERZ1740059.35-NODE-35-length-66287-cov-6.239960_pt1 | contig 66287 bp, 60 predicted proteins | sample MGYA00581744_ERZ1740059 | MGnify/ENA primary metagenome ERZ1740059 (study PRJEB43018, sample SAMN04849738) | marine metagenome | isolation source: floating plastic debris | place: Pacific Ocean | collected 2008-08-28 | study: EMG produced TPA metagenomics assembly... | reverse complement strand
ACCTCTAATCAAGTCAGTACACCGCTCAAATTCCCTATTGCGTAATTTGGGTTAATATTTCACTGTAACGGTAAATAGCCTGTGTAGACGTAGGAATCAAAGAGCCTTAGAAATGTCCGATATAACTCCTAATGGTTTAGTTCTTCTAAATCAATAGTAACCTCGGGTTTTCGAGAAGTACATGAGGTCTAGTAAGGTCAAGGCTGCTGCCTATATTTAGGATTTTTCGGCAAAAACATTGATTTCACTGGCAAACTTAATTATCTTATATGGCTTACCCGCTGCATCAAGAATTGGAGTATAGGTGGCTTTTAATAGTACTTTACTCCCGCCTTTTTTGATTCTTTTAAACTCGCCTTGATCAAATTCACCTTTAGCAAGTTTCTTCCAAAATGCTTTATAGTCGGCGCTGTTTACATAATCTGGTTCGCAAAATATGGAATGGTGCTTCCCCTTGATTTCTTTTATATTGTAGCCCATTAAATCAAGGAACACCTCATTCGCATTTTGGATGTGCCCGCGTAAATCGAATTCTATTACGCCTTGTGAAAGGTGAATTGCATTAATTTGATTTTCAAAGTTTGTGTTTCGGAGCTTTTCTCCAGTAGTATCTTGAGCCAGTTTAATAACTTTTATAACAGACCCTGACGAATCAATTATGGGCGTATAAGAAGCTGACAACCATACATCAGATCCATTCTTGGACTTTCTTTTGAACTCACCTGTAAACGACTGACCCGAATCAAGCTTATCCCAAAATCTCTTATATTCTTGTGAGGCAGACTCTTTTGAATCTACAAATATACTGTGGTGTTTACCTTGTATCTCTTCTAAGTTGTAACCCATGCATTTAAGAAACAGATCATTCGCTGCTATTATTTGTCCACCAGGTTCAAACTCTACTAATGCATTGGATGAATTAATAGCCGTCATTTTGCCGTTAAGATCTAGCTGTTTCCTATTCATTTCTTCTTGTGTAGCCTGCATCTCTTCCATATTCTGGCGGATTTCCTCTTCTTGAGCACGCATTTCTTCGGCTTGTTGTTGCGATTGCTCTAAAAGTACTTTAGTACGTTCGTTAATTTTGCTTGAGGACAAAGTAGAAGCTATACTTTCACCTACTTTTTCAACAAAGTCTATTTGATAATCTTCGAATTCATTGAATGAAGCTATTTCTATCATACCAAATATCTCTTCATTAACTAGGAGTGGTACTATTAGTAGTGCGGATGGCATTGCTTGGCCTAACCCGGATGTAATAGCAATATAGTTTTGCGGAACGTCTGTCATATAGATTGTATCCGCCTCTATCCAGCTTTGACCCAACAGCCCTTGCCCCTTATTGATCCTTTTTTCGACGAATTTTTTCCTATCCCAGGCGTAGCAGGCCTGCAATTGCATATGCGGGTCTTCTTTGTTTTCATCATTTAATACAAAGAGGCTGCCTTGATTTGCCTTTAGATATTTAACTATTTTGGAAATGATTTCATTACAGAGCGTTTGAGTATCGTCCTGATTTGATCTTAGTATTTCTCCGAAATTAGCGAGACCCTCCGTAACCCAGTTACGCTTTTTGTCCTCCTTTTTGGTTAATTCAATTTGCTCAATCTGTGCTCTAAGTTTATCCTCCGACTGCTTTAGCTGTTTTGCGTTGCCCTCCATATCTTCCATCAGCTCATTATTTTTTTCATCCGATTTCATTTTTTGGACAAGAACTGTAAGCATACATGCCGCAGCTGTCAATACACTGATTAATAAGGAAGTGTAAAACAGGTATCCTTCCTTAATTACACCGTTATCTAAATCAATATGAAAATAAGCATTGGCCCAATCATTCATAAATACAAACCAGCCAATCAATGGTAATAGTACCGTAGCTAATAATAATTTCTCCCTTAGATCAATAACTAAAAAAGGTACAAGCATAAAACTTAACTGGATAGTACCTACAGTCATTAGAGGGGAGTCTCCTGGTTGAGTCAAGTATCCATTGTAGATGGTCGCGAGAAAAAAAGGAGCTATCGACATTATGATGCGAGATATAGTATTGATTTTGTAATAGTTTAAAACTATTACAAGACCACAAACAAGTACGCCAAAGGCCGGATAAATGGCTAGCGGCTTGAAATGTATAAGGCTTATTATAATAAAAGGTACAGCTACCAAGAGACCAATAATAACGGCAATCTGGTTAGTTAATAAGACTTTCTCCCGTATGTACCTTGCCTGATCCTTCCTGACTCCGATTTTAAGAATTTTTGTCCACTGCATGAGAAACGAGTATTAAAGAGTATAAATAGCTTGTAAAGCTATTTGTTTGAAGGATACTTACACATCAGCACAAAATTGTATTTGCAACTAAGTATTTTTACCTACTTGCATTGTAAATAAAGCCAAGGTCAATTATTGTCAAGGGATTATAGTATTCTTATTATGAATACTAAGAATTAATGGTTTGTTTTAGACTGATATAGCATTTGAATCTGGCTACAAATCAAACGCGAAGTGTACCCACCTTTTATTGATTATTTTGCTTTTTGTATAGTCCATCAAAAGCCGGCGCCCAGGTTCTTCCCTCGTCCGTAGAGCTTTCAAAAAGCTGTCGTACCGTTCCGTCATCGTTTAGTGTAAAAGTCAGACGTGACAGACTTATTTGACCCCCAGGCCCCATGTACTTACTTTCGAACTGCAACATACCCGTGTCACGTTTTGTTTCAAGATAATTGTACACATCACCTCCTGACCCTACCCAATGCTGATGCCATTTTTCATCTATCGGATCATAGTAGTTAATGCTCTGGCCCGAATAATTTCCAGCGGTAGTGTAGTTTTCATGAATAGCGCATCCACCTTCAGCCATGGAAATTACGTTAACTCCCGCTTTTCTTCCATTGGCAAATACGTCCCATGCGCCTAACCAGAAATCAAAATGGCGATAGTTGGGTGCTGATAGGCAGGGGTAAGCATTAAGTTTAATTTTGTTTAACAATTTAAGAAATCGATCTGCGTTTAGTTGCTGGGAGAAAGCTGGTTCGCTCTTGATAAAAGCATATGCTGCCAAACCCGATTCAGCTCCTTTTTCTAAAGCCTCATACATAGCGTCTAAATCGTTGGTTAGCGCTGATGTTTTAGCGAGAGCCAGATACACACGACCTGCTGGATAGTTATATTTAGAGGCCTCTTTAAATGCTTTCATAGCTTTCGGATAATTTTTAAGGCTAAGATGACTCATTCCCGTATTGAACCAGGCAGCTGAGTCCGATGGGGATTTCTTTAGATGTTTTTGATACGCTGTAATAGCCTCGGGCCAGGCTTGATTTTGATAAAGAGAGTCTGCTATAAGCTTGTTTTGAGAGTGGCTAAAAAAGGAAATTAATAGGGCAGATGTGATAAGTAAACCTTTCATTTTTTTAAATGAAACTACCTGAAAAATAGCTCAAGGAAGGTAAATCCGATAGAACTTTACCGCTGAAGGCCAGCTAAAGACTGATTATTGGCTTTGCGGAATGCGCTCGGGCTCATGCCTTCATGCCTTTTAAAGACGTTATTGAAGGATGTCTTGTTATTGAAACCGCAATCAAAGGCCACTTCTATTATTTTTAAATCCGCATTGTTTGCTAGCAACGATTTAGCCTCTTGCAACCGGTACCGATTTACGAAATCTGAAAATGTGACTCCGGCAAATTCATTTAAGACTTGTGATATCTGGTGTGTCGACAGACCAGTTTGTGTAGCTACTTCTCCTAATCGAAGTTCGCTATTTCGATATGCCTTTTCTTTTTCAAAATACTCTTTGATCTTTTTTAAGATGGATTTAGCTGCATAGTCAGAGAGGGAGGATTTCTCATATCGGTACCGGTCATATTCTCCAAGCATCTCAGGATTGGCAAAGCCTCTGTAACCTACAAAATAAATAAAGACCGCTGCTGCTAAAGAAATTATATAGTCATATTCAACTTTAAGCCAACCCATCCAAACCAGTATATAGTAGATCAAAAAACTAAGCGCATACCCACTATAAGCTATAAGAAGTTGTGTTCTCCAGAGTTGTAATTTGGCAGGTTGTTCTTTGGCTTTTTGAATATGGTTGTAAATCAAAAAGATATAGAATATGAGATGTCCGTTTTGCGCTAAAGTCTGAGTACTATCCAGCCATCTCCACCTTGGGTATATAAAATAGGCCTGAAGGATGAAATAAACAGTATAAACAGCAAAGGGGATAAAGTGCTTAGGAGAATAGTAGATTGTTTTTTTTCCGGATTTGATATAGAAGTAAAGTAACGGGCCAAATAGGTAGGTCAGCCCTGTGGCCAAACCGAACAGCCGAGGTAGTTTGTATAGAATATTAGCCCAATAGCCGGTGTAGTAGAACAAACAAACACTGAAAAGGAATATAAGTGAAGCAAGAATCGTCTGCGTTTTAGAATCCTTGAGCGCGAGAACCAGGCTTAAAAAAATGCCTTGGGCTGCCGCCGCCAAAAAAACGAATATCCATATCGTGTTGAAAGTATCTATCGGTTGAAAGTCTTCGATGCATTAAAGATACCAAAGAATATCCGACGATAACTTCTTACATCTCACCAATGTTCTTATGAAATGACTTCTGAAGTTTTACAAAACTTCGGAAGCCTCACTAAAAGTTTGCTGCGTCGAGTTGTAAACACATGATTTAATACTCACCTCCAATTTTTCTGTTATTCAACTCTTTATTATTTGCAAAAACGGGAAGCTGTATTGGTATTTCCGGATTACTGTCTAAATCGGACAATGATTTCATGAAGACAATGATCTCCCGTTGTTCTTCCGTTGTAAGTTCAAGAGGGTCTGCGGGTAGCGTCTGGTTAGGTACATTTAGCCCCATGCCTTTACCCCCGCCTTTGTTGTAAAAATCAACTACCTGCTCTAATGTTTCATATACTCCATTGTGCATGTAAGGAGTTGTCCATTGAATGTTTCTTACCGTGGGGGTTTTGAAGGCGTGTATGAATATTTCCGAGGACTCTTTAATTCGGCCAGCAATTCTACCCGGATCTTTATCAATTGTGGTGTTGGAAGTGTCGGCAGGTACACCAAGTACTTCAGATTCTGACTCTTCAAAGGTAGGAGGAACTAATCCATTAAATACCGGGGCGAAGTGACAAGTTCCACATGACGCCTTACCATAGAACAAATTGAAGCCTTTTATAACATCCGAATCTATGGTTTCAAGTTCTCCCCGCATGTATTGATCAAACGGGCTGTTAAGTCTTGAAAGAGACGTGATGTATGCTGAAAGCGCTGCAGATATAGAATATTTCTTAATGGGTTCGGCGCCAAGGTTAGGAAAAGCGTTTTTAAAGAGTTCATTGTATTCATCGCTTTCAGCAAGTTTTTCATTGAGTTCAAGAAAAGAACTTCTGAACTCATCATGGTCTACAACCACGTGTTCTATTTGATCGTCTAAAACCTCCACTCTCAGGTCGTAGAAAAAGCGATCAGCATACACAGCATTAATCAGTGTAGGCGAATTTCGTTCAACTGTACCCTTAAAATCAAATGCCGTGCTTTTCTTTAGACCATCGGTGAAGGCCTTTTCAGGACTATGGCATGAGGCGCATGCTCTTTGATTGTTTTGTGATAAGACAGGATCGAAGAACAGTGTCCTTCCCAACGCAATGACTTTGGAGTTATACTCCTCTTTAGGATAGCGCACAAAATAATTCTTATCAAGGAAATCGGCATCAAATAAATTTTCGGCAAAATAGTTAACAGGATGCTTTTGATGAAGTGGTGAGGTCTCATAGTAAGTTTCAACCCCTAATACCTTTTGTGCATTCAGTAGATCTTCGAATATAGGATTAAGATGTTCTTTGAAAAATTCAACTCGGTTAAATGTATCAAAGTCTTGATTTTCACTCAGGTAGGAGATGGCATTGGCCAAATTTTCTTTAAGCCTTTTGCTTATAGTGGTATCCTTCGAATCAATAAAAGAATAGTAGTGTGCTATTAAAAAAGTGATCGTTTCCAGGCCAGCCTTTTGCTCCGCCATCACCTGGCTTAATGAAGGACTATCGAACCCGCTAAGGCCCATAGTAAATATTCTTAACACCTGAAAACGAGATGCTTCAAATACATGCCTATCGGTTACTAACAACTTCTCTTGAAAGCGCTTGAATTTTTTGAGATTAGCCGCCAGAAGAGCGGTTAAACTTGCGGCTTCTCCAAGGTTTGGGGTTTCGCTAAATAATATTTCATCTAGTATTTGAAAACCTTCCGGCGTTAGTACCGTGATATTATCGTCCGCCTTTCTTTCAAGTGAATTTAGAGGGGCGCCATTAATGTAGTCTTTAACGAATTCAGGATCAAAATAAGCCGCTAGTGGTTCCTGTCTTTTATACTGGATTCGCAACTTTAGGAATTCACTTCGTAGTTGTGCCAGCGATATGCTGCTAAAGGATTTGCTATAATTTTCAGTATTGGTAACTAAATCGTCCAGTCCAGAAATATAAGTATCTTTTATTGCAGAAAGATGATTAGTGGTTGGTCTTTCCTTCAACGCGGTATTTAACACTGTAGCTGTAAATAGAATAGCTGTAAGTATGAGTAAGTATTTAGCCCTCATATTAATTTAATTGAGTTAAAATGAAAAAAGCTAAGCGCCGAGGCGCCTAGCTTTAGTAAGAATCTTTAAATAATTATTGAATGATAAGTTTTCTTCCTTTGCCAGAATCAGTTTTGAGGAAATAAACTCCGGCTTTGATATCGGAGACGTCAAGACTTTTCTGAGCTCTGAATACTTTGATTCGCTTACCTGAATTGTCGTAAAGAGCGGCGTCAATAACTTGATTGAAGTTCAATTGGCGAGATACCGGGTTTGGCCATACCTGGAATTCCAAGCTCTCCTCAAGCTGATTTTCAATACCTTTTAAAGACGTGATAGCCGTAATTGCTTCATCCCATCCTGTGATAGCAAAAGTTAAAGAGTTGTTGTAAGGGTAAGGGTTGCTGCTGGAAGGGTGTTGCGAATTTGCAAGAATTGTTTTACCGTCAGGGGTAGGCTGTACTCCGGTCATTTCAGCTCCAAGTGGAACGATTGAAATTCTTACCATATCATCAAGAGTCGGATCTTCTAATGACATGTCTAATAAGTACAACTCGCAAGTTCTATTGCTAATTCCTGCAGGTGTTCTGCCGTTTGATGTTCCGTTCAAGTCTTCAGCGATAAGCATATAAGCCTTACCATTGGTCACCAATACGTTCAAGCCGTCAGGGTTAGACAGATGCTGCTCAGGGTATTCATTAATTTCAGGAGAGCTGGCATAGAAAGGACCCCCATTAAGATAAGTTGTTACTAAACCTGTCGCGGGGGCAAATTCTAATACTCTGCCGTAGTAATCATTATAGAATCCGGAGAGTACGAAATCAAGGACTTGGTCGTCAGTTTTCTCGGCCAATTCAGGGTGCCTTGCTCTTACCGGCTCTATCCAGTGATAATCAAGAATGCCACCTTTTTCTGCTCCACCCGAGAGGCGAGTACCTAAGTTGTCTCTACCCGTTTCAGACATGTAAACTTTACCCTCATGATAATAAACCCACTCTAACCAGTTAAACATGGAAGCTCCGGCTGCCAACGCTTCGTCAGTGTAGTTAAGTGCGGTTTCCAGGTCGGTACTTGAAATCTCTACCCAGGGCTCGCCTTCAGCATCATGTTTATAGGCATATAATTTACCTGATCGGAAATCTCCCGGTGTATCGGACACAAATCTTGAGAAGATACCGGGAGTTGCATCCGCTCCTAAATATACGGTTCTGTTGTCTGCTGCTATGGCGCCACCTTCAAACGGCTGGCGTCCCCAGTTATATTGTTTTCTAATGGCAACCGCCTCCTTAGGATCAATCTCCACCATGTAATTAAAGTTTTCAAACTTCTCGATCGTTTGACCTGCAAAGTTTCCTGGGATATCAGTATTGATAGTCCAGGGATCCAGGTCACGAACCTGACCGCCTAAAGAACCATTACTAGACCGGAACCACTCTTCAGCTGTCCAGATTCTACCATCTACAGATGACGTTATTCCGCCGCAATTCATACCGGTTTCACCTACGGTATTTACGAAGTCCACGTTGAAAAATTCACCAGAACGGCCGTCAGATAAAGTTTGAGGAACAATTTCAAGCAAATCTGTAATGGGATCTCTTCGCACCTTAAATGCCGTCATTCCGCCTCCATCTCCTATACTATCATTAGCAATGATCATCTCGTGATTTACACTTATCCAACCTAAGTCATCAGATTCGTCATCGGGAGTAAAGCCAATGAAATCATGCCATTGTTTGGCAAGTGCCTGTCCGGGAGCATTTCCATAAGTCGCGGTGGTCTGAACTACATCATCAGCGCCTACAAAAAGGATTTGATGTTGTAAGGGTGATGGAGGAAATACAACCTCCATAGGGTTCCAGGAAGTGTCAACTGACACATCAAAGAAAAACTGGCTGAAGCTAGTAAAAGGAGCCAAAACCAGCATGAATAAAAGGAGTCGAAATTGTTTCATGGTTTTAGAGTTATTTGTGAGATTATGGCTCTAATTTACCATGGCAATATGACCTCATCATTAATGTCTAATGATGATACCTTTAATGGTTTGTTAAGATGTTAACTTAACTTTAAGTGGCTCTAATCTGAGAAAACTATTCGACCTGATTGGCGATTCTGACGTGCCTCACCAGGTGACATTTGAAGAATAAAATAATAGAGACCATTCTCTATTAATCCGCCATTTTTTGACTTACATACTTCAATAGATTCATTATTATCAGGCAGGTTTTTCTGCTCAAGTTTTTTTGTAATTCGGCTTACTTCACTGCCCTCATTTGAAAATAGTCTAAAGTCAATGACGGTGTCATCCGGGTGGTTTTCATATTTCACTTCGATGTTTACACAATCGTCACTGGGATTCGGGAAGTATTTGAGCTCAGTTACAACGACCTGACTTGTATCAACCATCAAAAAATCAATTTCTATCCTGGACTTATTATTGTATGTATCGTAAGCTTTAATGGCTAAATTGTGTTTTCCCGGTCGGATATCGGGCAATTGGTATTCAATAGACCCTTTGCAGTAGCTATCCAATAGCGCAGCGTAAAATGGTGTTAGATCAAATTCCTGCTCGAAATCGAGAATACCTTTGACGCCCCTGCCTCTACTGGTAGATAAGTTTATGCCACTTTCATCAGAAAGTTCTACATGTAAAACCGGATTATCGGCAACCACATCGCCAGGTACGAAATCTCTATTATTTAAATATGCTCCGATCTCCGGGGGGGTACTATCTGTAATCAGCGATGCGGGTACGCCACCCACTCTAAGATTTGAGGCTGCTCCTGAAGCGTCTGTATGGTTGCTTAAGTCTGCAGCATACATTCCTATTTTCGCATTACCAACTATACTATCAAGATCTAAGGGTAAAACAACTGCCGCCTCAAACTCACCATTCTTAACAGACACATTGCCCTTAAAGAGAATATTATCTCGGTTGTAAAACTCCATAATGGTTTCAGGTCCCTCTTCGCCAAGAGTAGTTCTTGCCTGAGGTTTATCAAAAACCATAATTTCAGCTTCGCCATTGAAGAATTCATCCCTTACCCCATTTTTATGTATTTCACCGGAAAGCAGCACTCTGTCCAGAGGGTGAAATACGCTGTCGGTTACAATCGGCTCTTCCGTTTGTATAGTAGTCAGAATCATTTCCTCTTTGGGGTAAGCCAGGTTGGTAAATGGGTCGCCAAGTAATGAGAAGTTTCTGTTGACGACACCGGACTCGCTTGAGTTTTTGGCTAAACGCATCAGTTCGCCGAGGCGAACCTGTCTATCTTTTTCCAAGCTTGTAAATAGTGCATCATAAAAAGCCTTACTTAACTCGAAGTTGGTGCCAAGAAATACAGGCCGTGTCGTTGTAAACATGCCAATTGATCCACCATCTGGTTTCAGTAAAGCTAATTCAGCTCCTGACCTGCGGTCAGGGTCGTCAAATCTGCCGAATTCACAAGTGGCAGTTAAGAAAATAGGTAGTTGGTTTTTGTTTTGCCAGCCTTCTATAGTAGTGGTTCTTAAGATGCCTTCATTAGTCCATGCGGTTTCGCCTCCATGACCAATAAAGTCCATTATTAACACACCATTTTGTAAGTGGTCATTAATCTCTTGAGTGACAGGACTCTGTGCTAGGTCTTGTCGAAAAGCATCTACAAAGACGCGATCCGGATTTAAAGATGGCCGCTTAGTCTCCAGGTCAGTGGCTAGAAAGTCGGATTGTAGTTGGAATTTGTTTGATTCACCGTCATCGGCTATAAAGGCGGCTTTATTTCGCCAGGTTCCTAACGCGGCGCTGCCCGTTTCATACTCTATTATTTTATCTATCACTGCATTAGCTTCCTGGAGACTCTCTGCCGGCAGCCGTCCTATTCCTATTTCCATATCATGGACAGGATTATTTGCACTGGTATTTTCAGGCCATTCCCCCTCGTCCTTATCCATAAATCCATAGAAGTCATCTGAGGCATAGCTATGTACATTATGCACGGAATTGTAGGATTGGTACGTTGGAACCAGATTTTTGGGGTTATAGTATGAATAGGTGGCTTCTCCCAGGAGTAGAACATTTTTAAGTTGGTCACTTTTCCTGTAAACGGATCTAATGAAGTTTCTAATAGCGGTGATGTCCTTTCTTCCACCAGAGTATTCGTTATATATATCTTGAACCGTAGCTACACGAATGGTTAGGCCTTCAAAATCGCTTCTAAAGTCGGCGAGTCGTTGAGCTGCTGGTCTTAAAACATCTGCGGTTATGATTAGTCCGTCGGCTCTACCCAGCGCATGTAGGTTTTGTGCCTCTACCTTTTCTATAACAGTGGGAACAGGAAAGTCACTGCCCCTGAAAGTCATGAAGCGTTTGTAGTCATTTGTAGATACTCTAAAAATTCCTTTTCCATTAGGCGGGATAGAAAACTCCTGATTGATAGGGTTCAATGGATTGCTTATGTCCCAAACCAACTGTTCTGCCTGTGGCTTGCTTATTTGGAAAGCTGTGGCGCCGAAGTTCAGACTGGCTGCTGATTCAAACCACGTTTGGTTATCGTAAAGTTGTATAAACCGAGGCGCTTTGACCGTCATATGGTCAAGGTTAGCCCCACCTTCATTTTCATCATTAAAGTCGAACATAAAATCAACTTTGTCCGGCTCTATCAGATCGTCGGTCCTTACCCTAAACTTACCGGAAGCCTCAATGCCTTTATCGCCATACAAGGCCTGCGGTACTCCTTTTATGGTCAGTTCTCCAATTGTACTTCCAGCTACTGAAACATTAATATTGCTTTTAGAAGTAGTGGTAGAGACTATTGTGGCGCTGAGTACTATAGATCGATGAGGGACAAGGCCTGGAAAAGTATAGGAGAAGCTTAAAGGTTCTGATAACGATATTTCCTCACCGAACCAGTTTCGTCCGGATTTAATAAGGTTCCGGCTCTCTGTTTCATGGAATTCGTAGTGATCGTATATCGAGATAGCGCCAATACTTTTCTCAAGGCTGGGTCTACTCTTAATTTGCTTTCCGGATCCTGACGTAGTCGTAATAAAGTAATGATTAGCGGTATCATACAGGTGTAATTGCCGCTTGAGCCACCTTTCTTTTACATCAAAATATTCTTTATGCGGACCTTGAGCATAAAATAATATGTAATCCCCTTTGTCGAATTTACCGTCTTCCAGACCAAAGGAGGCAAAGGACAGTTCCTCCAAATCGTCCACCTCTAATTGGCTGTTCGCCTGGCTAAGCATACCTGTTTGTGTACCAAAAATCCCGAAAGTTTGTAAATCAATCTTGGAAGGGTCTGCGCCTAACGATTTGAAAAAATCGCAATCAATTTTATAAATGCCGTTTGATGTGACCCGTACTTTGTAAAAATCTCCTGAGGCAAGAACAGAGTTATTTCTGAATTCCTGAGCATGCAGGTTCCCAACAAGATTTGCCAGTAAAAAGCATATGAAATAATGGACTGCTCCGGGCTTCATTACACTCCTTCTTAAAGTAACTTTAAAATTCAGAAGCCTCTATCTTTCTCTCTGCGAGAAGCATGTTATTAAAATATTAATCTTTTGTGTGGTAGAGCTTATTTTCCAGAATGATGAAAGGGACAGCATTTTTGATCCATTGATTCACATAGCCCATTTCCGGTACAACTTCGAATGTTAAGGAGCCGAGGATGAGATCGGTGTCTCCGTCTGAATCCCAGTCCTTTGCATCCATTACCAACCACCTACCCAGGTTCGATATTTTTGAAAAAGCTTGTGCTTCAAAATACATGTCCCCTTTGTTTTCTAAGAAAATAAAGCCCTCTTCCGGGCTATTTTCAAAATCAGGGAAGAACGATATTGCCGCTATATCCAGATCGCCGTCCTGATCGAAATCGTGAGGTATAGCTTTGTAACAGCCGTTAAGTGCGTAGAAGTAACTCTCTTTAAAACCATCGTCAGAGTGAGTGAAAATCCGGATCCCATGGTAGGGCTTCATCAGTGGCGGGTAATCGCCATTGTCTCCGGCTGCGTAAATAATATCATCAAAACCATCGCTGTTGAAATCATACAATTGAAAGTAACAGGAACCATAGGTAGAGGGAAGCCTGACCAGCCATTCAGATTTATATGTACCATCTTCCTGGCCACAATAAGCTTTGATGCCCTCGTCGCCTTGTCCAAAAAGCGCCACGATATCAGCGTACCCATCACCATCAATATCTTTTACTTCGCTACGAATAGCTCCAGCCCGGTTTTCAAGTATTCTTTCTTCATATGTGTCATTTCCTTTATTTTTCCACCAACTCAAACTCCCTGTCCACTTTCCAAATTCCGATATCACTACATCTTGTAAACCATCCTTGTCAAGATCGTAAAAAGTAGAATGTACCGGCCTTTGTAAGCTATCTACCAGTATTTTTGGCCTTCCGGCCGTTTTTGGAAAGGAGATCAAAGAGCCACTTGGGGCATCCGTGGGGGAGAATGAGCCCATGGCAGTAATAAAAATTGATTTTTCCGTTTCTGCCAGGCTAACCGCGCCTTCGGGTACCTTACCGGCTTTTATCAGGTTGAGGTTAGAGTTGAAGTGTAAAATGCTTCTGGAATTGGCGTCGCCTATGTAAAACTCTCCATCATTACTGAAAGTGGTAAGGGTAGTGCTCGGCGGGGAAAGCTTATAGTTCGGAATCACAATTTCAAATTGATTCAGAGGCTGGTAGTCCTTTTTCTCAACAGATAACTGCTTAGGTGCATTATTCAGATAATACTCTTTGATTTTAGTCCAATGCGCCTCTTCTATCAGCGGATTAGTAGGAAATATGCTTGCCCCTTTCACAAGCTCGCCTGCAAGACCTGATTCCAACAGCGTTTTTCTTGTTGAATCATTTTCATAAATGCCAAGCATATATCCCATTCTAGGGAGCACATACTTCTGCCAGGTGGTTCGGTTGAGTAGTTCAGGAGAAGGATATTGATGACAACTTTGACAATACTGCCTGGATAGTTCGAGGCCGGAAAGCTCTTGTTCAACAAGCTCCGGAGGATTGCTTTGGTTAGGCTTGTTACATTTTGTGCAAAGTATTAGCAGGACGATAACGACGAAAGTGTTGCGCATAACGAATGCGAAACAATATCATGTATGTCCCATACTCAAGCTAACTTCGTTATGAAAATGTTATGTTTTTCTTTTAGTCAATGAATTCAATAGGAACAGAGATCATCGTTTGATCCCACATCATATTTAAAACTGCCATTGAATTAACCTGTTAGAAATTGATAGTAAATGGCAACCATACCACTTTTTCGACTTTTTCTGTTTTTACTTCTAGCCGCATTACGTCGGAAGATTTTAAATAGTTGTAAGCGCCCCATTGTCCGAGTTCGCTATTAAAAATTACAGTCCATTTATCAGGTGTTGGAATAGTAAAAACTGAGTATGTCCCTGCTTTGAGGGTATCCGCACCGATCAGAATATCTTTGGTAACCGTGATTTCTGTAGCTTCATTTGCCCCTGTGCGCCACACTTTTCCATAAGGTACTAACTCACCAAAAATTTCACGACCTTTTTTGTGCGGTTGACAATAGGTGATCTTAATATAAGTGTTTTTGTACTTCATGGTTTCTATTGAGGTAGGGCTTGGCCTGTTATTCAAAGCCTCTTGTGCAAATAATGGAATCGAAAATGATAACATGAACACCAATGATAAACAGGGAAATAGCCGCTTTTGCATAATTTTGTCTGCTTGATATAGTAAAATGTAAGTTACGAACTGGATAGCAATAACTATACCCCAAAATGGATAGACCAAAATTTGATGATATTTTTATGGAGTTAGCTGTCAACTTGGCTAAGAGATCCCATTGTATAAAGCGTCATGTTGGGTCTGTGCTCACCAAAGACACCAGAATAATCTCTATAGGCTACAATGGTCCACCTGCTGGAACGCATAACTGTGACATGGAGTGGCCTAGTGTCGGATGTCCACGTGATTCAAAAGGGGGTTGTTCACTTGCTATTCATGCAGAGCAAAATGCACTACTTTATGCCGTCAAAAATAAGACAGAGGTTGGGGGCGCTACCCTCTATGTTACCCTATCTCCGTGCCTGGCCTGTTCCCGAATTATTTATACAATGGGAGTAAAAAAAGTCATTTACCTAAACTCTTATGCTGAGTATAAGGGCATAACAAGTGATGAAGGTGTAGATTTTCTTAAGAAATTTGGTGTCAATGTCCAGCGGTACGATGGCGATCTTGAGAACGTGACTCAGATGATGTAGTGGCTTTAAAGGCGCTTTTCTCTTATTCAAAAAATTTAGTCAGACGCCAGTAATTAAAATTGATTGTTGACTGGTAGTGACAGTAGCGACCAGTCTACAATTCCCGGAATGTCTCGATCAACCCTGCACTCTTTCCCTTATACCTGGTGATAAGTAGGGGATGGTTCATTTTGTCGTTTACCATTTTCTCAGCGAGACTTCCTAAAAAAAGAGCTGCAGCCGCAGTCCTACCTTTAGCCCCAATAAAAATGAAATCAGGATGAATCTCATCAGCCAGATCATAAATATCGCTGGCTAAGTTATCATTGACATCCAGTGAGTAGGATTCTTCTATTTTGTAGTCTTTAGTATCGATCTCGTTTATAAACTTTTTGAAGTTTTCCTTTGCGTTTTTTTTCATCACCTCGCCAAATTCTTCAAATGACTTACCTGTATAATGGTAACCTGCAGGTACGGAATAGACATTCTGGCATACGATGGTTTTAACGGTGGGGGTCTTCGTGGCAAAGTCGATTGCCTGCTCCAAGGCCAATTTTGAATATGATGAAAAGTCAACAGGTACCATAAGCTTTTCAGCCTCCGGCGTTACTTCCTTTTGTATTTCAGGAACAATGAGCAGATTACAGATAGCTCTGCGTGCTAATCGCATAGTTGTGCCCGCCTGGCCCGGCAAAGTTTTCTTTTGCCCAACGATAATAACGTCTGCATCAAATTTGTCTGCCAGTTCCAACATTCTAGGAGGCTGACCTTTTTCAACCGTAAACGAGATATCAACATTTTTCTCGGGTTTGAAATTCTCTGCAACAGTTTTTTCTATGTCTTGCTTACGCTCCAATATGGCATTTTCTTCCATATGAGGAAACTCCTTTCGAACATCGGATGGGATACTTAAATTCCTGACCAGATTGACAAAATTCACTTTCTCAGCAGATGAATGATCCGATAGAAAAGCGGCGTATCTCACTAAGCTTGCATCAAGAGCAGAGGTGTCTAATCCAACAAGAATGTTTTTGAAAGGCTCCATAAATTGAATTGCCGTTTAAATTTTTTGCAAAGTTAAGTAATCGCCAAGCATGTGGGGACAATTGTTGAATTATTAATCACGTATTTTAATCAGTTCATCAGCGATAAACTCGACGTGTTCTTTAGGATGTGTAGGAAAGTTGGCTATACGAATGTGTTCTTTTTTATAATTGCCATATCCACTGCCTATAATCATACTTTTTTCACCTAATTTTTCTATGATATGATTACTATCAATAGTTGTAGCCGCCACTAATGTTGTTTTAGATCTGTTAACGGATTTTTTGACAAATGGCTGCAGGATTGGGTTTTGCTCTATGGCGTTGTAAAGCACTGCGGCTTTGTAATCAGTTTCCCTTCTAATCATTTCCAGCCCTTTATTCAGCATATCCTCAGCCACCTTACCTAAAAGGTAGATACCTAAAACGTTTGGTGTTTCCGGTGTCTGGTGTTTTTCTGCTTTGAGTATAAGTTCCGGAAGTGAATGGTACGAACCCACTGACAATCCAGCGTTCAGGAGCCCTTCTGATTTGTTAATACACCTGTCATTTACGATCCATACTCCTAAGCCTGCCGGTAAACCAAAGCATTTTTGCACTGAAAAATAGGCTGTATCAACCATGGAATAATCAATGTTAACATAGGGGGCACAAGAAACCACGTCTAAGGCTAGTATCTGATCCGGAAAACCTTTTCTTATCTTATTGACATCGTCCAATGTGTGTGCAGCGCCAGTACTCGTTTCATTTTGAGTCATTGCAATCATTTCACAGGACTCCGGGATTAATACCGATTTTATATCTACTACCTCGCCATGAGGCGCCTCAATGGAAGTAGCTTTTCTGCCCAGATGGGCTGAGATGGAAGCGAAGCGTTTCGAAAAAGCTCCGTTTACAAAATGACATGATTCGAATTGAACCATATTTTGAATACATCGCTCCCAGACTTCTGTGGCCGAAGCGGTAAAAAGGATGTGATAATTCTGCGGTAAATTGAGTAGCTGGCGTAATGCGAGCGACGTTGATCGAAAAATATCCTTAAATGAATCGCTACGATGCGAGATAGATGGAATATTTTCCTTTAGTGCGGACTTAATATGCTCTTCTACAGTGAAATACAACTGAGAAGGTCCTGGTGTAAAGTAGAACTGCCTCATGGATTGGTCAAAATTAGGTAACAACATTAAAATGCAGTTAACATTTGCGAATAGATTCATAACCGATCCTTAAAATACCATTTATATTCTAGTAAAGCCTGTAAAATACATTTGTGATGTATGGATAATATGATACCCACTAGGCATTTTGGAAACTAATCTCAAATCGCTGTGGGTATCTATTTTTTAACTAAACCTTCCTTATGCCATGGAACCTGAAAAACGTCCTGTACGCAATGTAGATGTAGCAATAATTTCAGATGTCCACCTGGGCACTTATGGTTGCAATGCCAGCGACCTGTTACGCTATCTGAGATCGATAAAGCCAAAGAAGCTCATTCTCAACGGCGACATTATTGATATATGGCAATTCACTAAAAGGTATTGGCCGAGCTCACACATGCAGATTATCAAACATATCACCGGACTGTTGAGCAAAGGAACTGAAGTGATCTATATCGCAGGTAATCATGATGAGATGTTGAGAAAATTTATCGGGTTCAGGCTAGGTAAGTTCAGCATCGAAAATAAGGTAGTCCTCAATATGAATGGTAAGAAAATATGGGTTTTCCATGGCGATGTTTTTGACATTACCATGCAACACTCAAAATGGTTAGCTAAGCTAGGCGCTGTAGGTTATGATATGCTTATTTTACTGAACACGTTTGCCAACTTCATTTCCAAACTCCTCGGCAAAGGCAAAATATCGCTGTCTAAAAGGATTAAAGACGGAGTGAAAACGGCTGTTAAATTCGTTGATGATTTTGAAAATACAGCTGCTGATATAGCCATAAGCAATAAATATGATTATGTCATTTGCGGACATATTCATCAACCTCAGATGCGAAAGGTTCACAATGATAAGGGATCAGTAATGTACCTGAATAGCGGCGATTGGGTTGAAAACCTTACAGCATTGGAATACACTAATAACGACTGGAGATTATACAGCTTCCAGGAAGATGTACTGGCCCAATCAATCAAATTAAATAGTACATCAAAGCAAGAGTTAAATACGGAGCACCTGTTCAATGATATGGTCGCAGAATTTTTAACCGTGCAAGTATGAAAATTTTATATGCTATTCAGGGCACTGGTAACGGACATTTAAGCAGGGCCATGGATGTAGCTCCGGCTTTAGAAAAGCACGGCGCAGTGGATTATTTCATAAGTGGAGCGCAAGCGGATATTAGCTTTCCTTTTGACGTGAAGTATAAGTCCAAAGGGCTTAGCTTTTATTTTGGCAAGCGAGGTGGTATTGATTATTCAAGAACATTTTTTAAGAACTCGGCTAGCCGGTTGTATAAAGAATTAAAATCGTTTCCCATTGAGAACTATGATCTCATTATAAATGATTTTGAGCCTATATCCGCTTGGTCTGCTAAGCTAAAAGGAAAGAAATGTATTGCCCTTAGCCATCAAAGTGCATTATTAGATGATGAGTTTCCCAAGCCTAAAAAATCTGACCTCGTAGGTGAAACTATTCTTAAAAATTATGCTCCTGCACAGCGTCATTACGGATTTCATTTCGAAGCAAAGGGCGATTCCATATTTACACCTATCATACGTAAGGCGATACGAGAGGCCGATGTCAAAAATCTGGGGCATTATACGGTTTACCTACCTGCCTATTCAGATGCAAAAATAGTAAGTGTGCTCAAGCAAATGCCAGAGGTGGAATGGCGGATTTATTCCAAACACACAAAATCCCACAGCGTGCACGGTAACATTACCATCAGTCCTATTGATAATGATAAATTCATTGACAGCATTACTTCCTGTGAAGGGGTACTTTGCGGCGCAGGGTTTGAAACACCTTCGGAGGCTTTGTATTTGGGGAAGAAGCTAATTGTGATACCTATGCGGAATCAATATGAACAGCAGTGCAATGCTATGGCGTTGAGAGAGCTAGAAATTCCTGTTTTAGAACATCTATCTACAAAATCTGTTACGAAAATTCGTGAGTTAATAGATAGTGATATACATGAACCTATACATTACCCTGATGAGACTGAGGAGTTGGTGGCGCAGATCGTCAGGAAGGAGGTGGAGTGTGTCTAATAAGAAATACAAGATCCTTATTGTAGATGATGACAAGGATATTCTGGATTTGCTTCAATATAATTTGGAAAGGGAAGGATATGAGGTGCGCAGTGAAACTAAAAGTACCCGATCTATTGAAACCGCCATCGAGTTTGCTCCTAACCTCATAATACTGGATATAATGATGCCGTATATCAGCGGCATAGAAATATGTAAACAGCTTAGGTCTATAGAATCATTTAAAAGTACTTATATCTTCTTTCTTACCGCCAAATCTGACAAGCACTTGCAGATAGAGGCGCTAAACACAGGTGGGGATGACTACATAGAAAAGATTACCGGACTGAGGGCGCTTTCATATAAAGTAGCCACAGTATTGAAGAAAAACCTGGTCATTAGAAAGAGCGTGTCCGAAATCAGGATTGGTGATCTTGTGCTGGATAGAAATGAAAATATAGTGTGGATCAAAAATAAACGGGTTGAGCTTTCTCAGCATGAGTTTGAGCTACTATATTTCTTAGCGCAGAACCCGAAAAAAGCCATAACCACCGATAGTTTACTTCATAATATCTGGGGCTCTGAAGTGTACTTATTCGCCAAGTCGGTAGATACCTATGTACAGAACATCAGGCAGAAGCTGGGGAGGGGACTAATTTCAAAAGTAAGAGATGATAGATATCGTTTAATTGCCGGCTAGCGAGATCGATCAAGCTCTCTGTAATAAGTAAGAAGTTGTTTGGTACCTTCTGCTTTGTCTTTTAAGCCTCTCATCTTAAGAAGTAAAACGGCAGCTTTTTCTACGGGAAGATTAGGATAAAACCTGTCCCTGGCAAAATGGACATACTTCAAGGCTCTAAACCCGTCAAACCAATTAAAAAATGATTTAAGAAACATCTCCTTGCTTTTTGAGGAACGTTTAATTCTTTCTAATTCGTGCTCAAAATTATTCTCACTTAAAAATAAACGAATGGATTCCGGCAGTATACTTATTGTAGAATTTGCCCTGGAGCTAAAAAATTCAGGAACCCTTTCCATAAAGAGCTTCATGTCGGCAAACACCTTTGGATCGTAAGTAGTCATACTCCGCTTCAACTGCCAATCGGCTACGGCCTTGCCCGTACCAAATGGCACACGATCGGAAATTCTAGGGGAAGGCGTTATTTTCGTAGAATTCAGTTCAGTGAAACCTCCAAGACGGAACATCCGCTGGAGGAAATAAAAGTCTTCTCCGGCTTTTCTTCGGTTCATGCCTCCCTGTTTTTGGTATGCATCGCTACGAACGGCCATGCTTGAGCCTATGGTGTGAAAAGCCCATGGGAAATCTGCATAATGCAGGCCCTGGACGTAGTATCTAAGGAACAATTCATATTCGATTACGGCCGCATAGATATCAGCATTAAGTACTCCCTTCAAGGGGTGCTCAAAGTCGATACTACAAGCAGGTGTTTTAGGATTGCTTTGAAAGTGTGTGTGGAGTTCCTGTAAATAGTTTGCGTCACATGTGCTATCTCCGTCAAAGCAAGCAATAACTCCCCTTGGGTTATTTATGAGTTCGAACCGCCTCACAGCTTCGTCCATGGCAATTTTTCTGGCCAGTCCCACACCGGAGTGCTTTGCCGGAAGATCACCGCAGAAAAGGATGTAATACTTCAGCTGATCTATGCTATTGTACTCTGACCACTTTTTAGCCTGTTCATAACAGTGTTGATTTATTGCGGTTATCTCCGGTCCGGCACTTTTCGATTGATTAATGACTACAATTACCTCTACCGACGTTTCCGGAAGATCACAGTGGTTTAATGACTCAAGAGAAGAAATCAGATCTGTTTCCTTGAAAGCAGGAATGGTGACCACCAGACCTAAATTTTCATTTGGGTTATTATTTATTAATCTTGGCTTGAACGGATAACGCTCAAGGTAGAGGCTCAAGGTGCAAGCCTGTTAATTTTCCAATGGCCGTCTACCTGACTATATAGAATTCGGTCATGTAGCCTGTTGGGACGCCCTTGCCAGAATTCGATACGTATTGGTTTCAAAATATAACCTCCCCATTGTTCCGGTTTTGGTAATACCTCTTCATCCTTATATTTTTCTGCGATTGCATTTTCACGCTCTTCCAAAAGTTCCCTGCTTTCAATCACTGTGCTTTGAGGTGATGTCCATGCACCGATTTGGCTTCCCTTTGGCCGGCTTTGAAAGTATTGCTCGGAATCGTCTTTACTTATTTTTTCGACATGGCCTTGAATCCGTACCTGTCTTTCCAGCTCTTTCCAAAAAAAGAGCAAAGCTGCCGCAGGATTCGCATCCAGGTCTTTCCCTTTATCACTCTGATAATTAGTAAAAAAGACAAATCCATTATTTTCAATTCCTTTTAAAAGGATAATGCGGGAAGAAGGCATTCCGTTTGGGTTAACGGTCGACAGGTGCATGGCATTCACTTCTGAGATCTCAACCTTATTTGCTTCATCAAACCATAGCTGAAACTGCTCAATTGGGTCGCCTTGAACATCTGATATGTCAAGTGTATGCTTACTGTACTCTGCTCGGATGTCTGCAATTGATAGGCTCATATCTTAATAACTTTAAACAAAATTAACTGCTTTTAATATTTATTTAGCCAAGCTTTTAATAAATCAATCTTTTCTTTTTACTTGGTATATAAATAAGAGGCTGTTCACATTGAGACGGCTCGTTAATACGTGTATGAAGCTAAGCATTGAGTTATCTTGTGAGAGTTCAAAGGAGTGGGTAGAAACCGTGATGAACGATTTTGATGCGTTTTTACAAGATCATGCGAACTGTGAAAGAAAGGCTTCTGCAATGGCGATGAGCTTCGTGGCTAAATATCCTGACAGATTAGAGATCATCCCTGAACTTATTGATACAGCCGTTGAAGAATTAGAGCATTTTAAGTCGGTTTATCAGATCATGGAAGATCGCGAAGTTAGGCTGCCTGCCGAAATGGGTCAGGACCTCTATGTTAAGCAACTTATCGATGGTTGCAGGTCATCTAAACGAGAACGATTTTTGGACCGCCTGCTTCTGGCCTCAATTATTGAATGTCGCGGTGCAGAAAGGTTCAGATTGGTGTACGAAGCCTTGCCGGAGGGTGAGCTTAAAAAGTTCTACCATAACCTATGGGCCTCAGAGGCCAAACATGGAAACATCTTTGTGAAAATGGCTTTGAACTATTTTGATAAAGAAGAAGTATACGACCGACTGAACGAGTTAAATGAGATGGAAGGTGAAGTGTTAAAAAGTCTACCGCTGAAACCAGCCCTTCATTAGCCTATGGACTTCTTCAAATTCAAAAACAATATTACTCCCCAAAAAGGTAGCCTGCTTGTTTCCGAACCCTTTTTGCCTGACCCAAACTTTGAGCGAACGGTAGTACTGTTGTGTGAGCATAATGAGGATGGTTCATTCGGTTTCGTACTTAATAAACTTTCAACCGTTACGCTGAAAGACATTATTGAGGGAGTGGACGCTTTGGACAAAGAAGTTTTTATTGGGGGGCCTGTTCAGCAGAACACGCTTCATTTTATTCACCGATCCGACCTGCTCGAAGGAGGCACAGAAATAGTGGATGGACTCCAGTGGGGTGGTGATTTTGAGCAATTGATGACTATTATAGATACAAATGAGATCAATGAGAACGACTTTAAGTTTTTCGTAGGCTATTCCGGCTGGAGCGCCGGGCAGTTGGAAGAGGAGCTTGCTGCCAATTCATGGATTGTCACCAAGCCGGCCAGCCCGGACCTAATGTTTGACCAACCAGAGGAAGAACTATGGAAGACTGTTTTAAAGCGTTTGGGAGGCAGATTTGATGTCTACTCAAATTATCCAATCGACCCCCGCCTTAATTAACTGTTTTTCTTAATTTTACATGGGCCCTAAAGGGTGAATTGCGTGAATGGTTAAAGAAAAGACATGGCTGAAGAAGAGAAAATCGGTGCAGATGAAACATCTGATAACACACAGGAAACAGAAAAAAAAGAACGGTTAGCTAATCATACTGAGGCGGCGGAAAGCAACAATGAAGAAACTCCCGCGGCAGAGTCAGGCGCTGAAGAGCTGGTTCTACCTTCAAATGAAGAGACCACTAAAACCGCTGATGATGATCAAAAGGTACCAACTGATGAACCGTCAGTTGAATCTGCGAATGATGTATCTTTAGCTGGTGGAGAAGCTACTGATGTTCAAGATGAGAAGGGAGAAGACAAGGAGCTTGTAGGACCTGAAGAAACACCTGTTGTTAATAGGGTCAAGCCGGTTGATAGTGGTGACAAAGCGGGATCAACTGAAGATCAGCAACCCAGCCAAATAGTTCAGCCAGAGGAGAACGCTGACGAAACTTCTGCCTAACAGCGACAAGAAGCAACCATTGAGGACAAGGCGGAACAATCGACAAGTGAATTAGAAACAGCCGACGTCTCAGAACCGGTAGAAAACACAGAACCGGTCAAAGCTAAAAAGGAGCTTAAATCAGAAGAGGATCTTGATGAAAAAGGTCATGATGACGAGGAACATGAGGAAGAGGACGTAGATTATTCTCAACTTTCCAAGCAGGAACTGGTAGATACCATAAAAGCATTAGCCAAAGACGACAACGTCATCAAGTCGGATAGGGTAGCCAGGGAGATAAAGCCTTATTTTGATGAGATAAGGGATAAAGAACGGGGGGAGGCTCTTCAAAGGTTTATTGCCGATGGAGGAGAAGAGAAAGACTTCGATTTCAAATTTGACGAGCTTGCTAATCGCTTCGATGCGAATTTCAAACTCATTCATGATCGTAAGGTACAATACATAAAGGATCGTGAAAACCAGAAGGAAAATAACCTTAAAAAGAAAGAAGATATTCTTGAGCGTCTCAGAGTTTTTGTGGACTCCGATGACCCAAACATTAGCTTCAACGATTTCAAAGAATTTCAGAACGAGTGGAAGGCCATAGGCCCTGTACCTCCTGCCTACGCCAGAACGCTCTGGGCGAATTATAATGCGTTGGTGGATAGGTTCTACGACCATCGAAATATTTATTTCGAGCTCAAAGAACTAGATCGTAAGAAAAACCTTAAGCTAAAGCTTGAGTTGTGTGAAAAAGCGGAGCAGCTGTCAAACATTGATAACCTGCCCGAAGCTATAAAAGCATTGAATGAGCTGCATCACGAGTTCAAGCATATCGGACCTGTTCCGAAAGACGACCAGGAGCCTCTTTGGCAAAGATTTAAGGCAGCCTCGGATGCCGTCTATGACAATCGTAAGGGTTTTGTAGAGCAGCTAAAAAAGGAACTCGAAAAGAACTTAGTTCTAAAGGAAGAATTGGCAGAAAAGACCCAGGAATTCGTTGTCTTCGATACCGACAGAATCAAAGAATGGAATGTTAAAACCAAGGAACTGCTTGAGCTTCAGAAAAAGTGGGAGGCTGTTGGTGGGTTGCCACGAGCGAAGGCCAAGGAGGTGAACAAAAAGTTTTGGGGTGCATTCAAAACCTTCTTTCATAATAAGGGCGCCTTCTTCAAAAAGCTGGATGGTCAGCGGGAAACCAATCTTGAGGAAAAACGTGAGCTGGTTACTAAAGCCGAAGAGCTAAAAGAAAGCACAGACTGGAATAAAACAGCCGACGCTTTTAAAAAACTTCAACGCGAATGGCGCGAGATTGGCCCAGTTCCGGAAAAGTACCGAGAATCCGTGTATCAGGAATTCAAAAAGGCTTGTGATCACTTCTTCGATCAACGAAGAAATAGTCAAAACGAAGCGGAGAAAGAGTATGTGGGGAACTACACTCAGAAAATGAAAATTTGCGATGAGCTGAATGCGGCTGCTTCAACTAAAGAAGGTTCTTTGGAGCAGTTGCGCGAACTACAAAATAGCTTTAATTCCATAGGTTTTGTACCCAGGAAAAACATTAGTGAGACCAAAAAGAAGTACGCGGAAGCCGTGGAAGCTTATATTGCCAGCCTGGAAGGGATCTCTCAGGATGACCGTCAGAAGTTGAAAGTGGAGGAGGAGATCAATAAGATATCCAGCGGACCCAATGCAGGCCAGCGCATATTTAGAAAAGAACAGTCGCTGCGCCATCAGATAGGTCAGGTCGAAAATGATATATCGGTTTGGAAGAACAACATGGAATTCTTCGCTTCTTCTAAGACCGCAGATAAATTGAAGAATGAATTTCAGGAAAAAATTGATGCTGCGAATATCGAATTGACCAGGTTGAAAAACGAATTGAGAATACTCCGTTCAGTGACGTAAAAATTATTCAAGCGATGTTTGCAAAGTTTAATGGTAACCTTAAATTTGCACTCGATTTGAGCAAAAGCCTCCATAGCTCAGCTGGCCAGAGCAACGCACTTGTAATGCGTGGGTCGTTGGTTCGAATCCGACTGGGGGCTCCAAATTTATAAAAAACCCTTCATACGTTTCGTATGGAGGGTTTTTGCGTTTAAAAGCGCTTCACAATTGTATTTTGAGGTGGAGGACTTCACAATTGCTTCACAATAAATTGATGGAAAAATGAGATCACGAAAAGTGTATGTAAACCCCTAAGTCAAAAAAATGGCAATTCTAAGCTGTATTTACGGATGTTTCTCAGCCGAAAGATTCGGCGATATTTTAATATAGATCTGCATTGGCCTCCATCTTTTTTAATGAGGCTTTGACCGTTATCCATGATCTCAATTTTTCGTTGCTCAACAGCAGAAGACCTAGAGGGTGATTTGGCTATTAAATAATTGAAGTGAGATGAAGAAAGGTAGTATAAACGAGAAAAGGGACGGTTCAAACTTTTGAAAATCAGCGGGTATCATAAATTGATAAAGGTATATTTTTCAATTACCTATATATATGGGACTTATTGATTTAGGGTTGATTGATACTTATCTGTATTACAAGGTTTTTAAGGTTAATGTAATGCAGTATTTAGAAGCTCTGAAGTAATCCTTTTGGCACATCCGGTAGTTCTTTGTTAGGCTAATGCTTAGACGATTTGATTTGAAATTAAATATTAACAACTAACAAATAAAAGTCGCAAATAAAGAAGTATTTGCCCTTTCGGTCCTGCTTATATTTATTATAATATTTAGCCTGCTCAATACGCTTGGTTGAGGTTAGTTTTCCATCGAGCAGTGTCCTTTTATGAGCCTTTAGAGTACGAGTACTAAATATGAATTGGGCTTTTTAAGGTCATGATACTACATTCTTGCTGTTTCTACTTTTTCCAATATACGTAAAACAAGTTTTAACCGTTTAACCCGCTTTATGTATTAGAAAGCTGATAAATCTATAAACGGCACATTTTCAATCATTTACAACTAAATAATAACTACCTATTTGGTTAATTAGTTACCAGCATAAAAATTGCTTTTAATGGTCATTTTCGTATATGTCATCGTATCATTGATTGTACTATTACAAGAATGTGATATTTGACCAGTTCCTATTGCATAACCCAGGTTTAAGGAGAGTTTTGCCGGGTTCCAACATCTCTTTCACATGTTTTAGGGAATATCTGATGATTTAGGCTATTCCTGTTTCATCAAGGTCATAGTTAACCATAAAGGTGCGAAATTGTGGTGCCTCTACTATTTTGCTAAATTTTATACTATGTTGGATAACTAGGGCTTAGCTGACGTAATCTGGCCTTTACATACATATAAGCTTTCAATGAAAATAGATAAATTCTAACTTAACAAACCCATAAAGGTAATTTGAAGTAAATGATATTCGAATTTATCAAAGTTTCAGCGCCTATAGCGTGGTTCATTCAAGAGCTGTGGTATATCGATAATGAAGGTAGTACGAAAATTTCACCACAAAAGATTATCCCTGATGGCTACTCCGAGGTTATTCTGCATTTAAAAGATCCATATAGAATAAATATTGATGGTATTTGGCGTACGCAGAGTAAATACTTGCTCGCCGGACAAATAACTAAACACTTCTACCTGGAGAACACAGGCTTGTCCCGAATGATTGGTATAAAATTCAAGCCTGCAGGTTTGTATTATTTATTCGGATTGGAGATGAGTTCTTTAGTTGATAAAGTTGTTGAGTTGGAATCAGCGCTTGGAGATAAAGCGCTCGACCTGGTCAAAATAACTAACCAATACAGTGAAGTAAAGGAAAGTGTTGAAAAGATTCAGGCCTATTTAATGAATTGTGTTTCCCGGAGTTATGAGGTTAGTAAACTAGAACAGGCCATTGATCTTATTTTACATAAAAGAGGCCTTGTCGCCATCGAGGAGTTATCGGATGTCGTAAAATTATCGGAGAGGCAGTTTGAGCGAATTTTTAAGAAATCTGTAGGCCTTACTCCTAAGAAATATTGTCGTATTATTCGATTCGCTCACATTTTTAGACTAATTAAGAACGAAGATAATCGTTGGATAGAGATTGCCTTGGATAGCGGCTTTTTTGATCAAAGCCATTTCATTAAGGACTTTAAAGAGTTTACAGGTGAAGATCCATCCAAATACCTATTTGAAGAGAAGAATATGGCCAATTTTTTTCTGAAAAAATAGGCTGTCGTTTTTTTACAATACATAATACCTGAGCATAGCTTACTTAGTGGCTAAAACGCTATGAAGATACAATTTATCTCGGCTATGCTTGTGCTCTTGACACTGGTTAGCTTTGGACAGCATTCTAATGAAACTCACAAAATTGATAATCTTTCCTGGTTATGTAAAACATGGGAAAGAACCAATGTCAAAACCGGCCAAAGGGCCTATGAAACCTGGAGAAGGGAAGGTGACAGCCTTAAAGGTGTAGGTGTAACGCTACAGGGATCAGATACGGTTTTCATTGAAGAATTATCAATTGCTGTACGATATGATGATTTATACTACGGGTCAGTGGTAGGCCATAATCCGGGACCTGTCTATTTCAAGATTGATATCACGGGAGCGGGCAGTTTTAAGTCTAGTAATCCAAAGCATGATTTTCCTAAAGAAATTATGTACGAGCTGAATGATAAGGATTTGACCGTTATTATTGGTGGAGATGGAAAAAAGGCGCTCTTCAAATTTCGCGTAGTAGATTAAACGGCAAAAATCAAGATCAAATAATATTGGCAATCTTGTATTAAGGTTCACTTTTGGTATCTTCAAGATACTATGGGAAGAACCATTATAGTCTCTAATAGACTTCCGGTAAGAGTAATACAAAACGAAAACGGAAATTTAGTATACAAGCCTAGCGAGGGTGGGTTAGCTACCGGGTTAGGTTCAGTTTACAAGCAAGGTGATAATATTTGGCTAGGTTGGCCGGGTATCCACTTTGATTCTAAAGAACAGGAAAAAGAGGCCTCCGAAAAGCTAAAGGCGGAGAATATGAAGCCTGTTAGTTTGACCGAGGAAGAAATAGAGCTTTATTATGAAGGCTTCAGTAATGAAACGCTTTGGCCTACATTCCACTATTTCAATCAGAATGCACTCTATAAAAAGTCATACTGGCAAGCCTATGAAAAGGTAAATCAAAAGTATTGTGAAGAGGTGGTTGCTGTGGCTAATTCTGATGACACAATATGGATCCATGATTATCAGCTTCTATTATTACCGGGACTGATAAGAGAACGGCTTCCCGAAGTCAGTATCGGGTTCTTTTTACATATCCCATTTCCTTCATTTGAGGTCTTTAGATTACTTCCTTGGAGACGGCAATTGCTTGATGGTGTGTTGGGTTCTGACCTCATAGGTTTTCATACCTATGACGATATGCGTCACTTTTTAAGCGCCGTAAGCAGAATCTGTTTTATTAGTAATCAGCATGGTGAGCTGAGTAAAGATGGCCGGACAGTAGAGGTCGATTCCTTCCCTATGGGTATTGACTATGACAAGTATGCAAGCTCCTCTGCCTCTCCGGAGACGCTTAGCAGAGAGGTGAAGTACCGTACTTCGTTAGGAGGCCAGAAGCTTATGCTTTCCATTGATCGGCTGGATTATTCAAAAGGTATTCCTGCCCGTCTTGAAATATTTGATTTGTTTCTGGATAAATACCCGCAGTATGTGGGTAAAGTGTCACTTATGATGGTCGTAGTTCCGTCGCGCGATACAGTAGACCAGTACAGGGATTTAAAAGAAGAAGTTGATTTACTAGTGGGGAGAATCAATGGAAAGTACGGCTCGGTAAATTGGACGCCCATTCATTACTTCTACCGGTCATTCCCCTTGAATGACTTATCTGCTTTTTACCGAATGGCAGATGTAGCCTTGGTAACTCCCATGCGCGATGGCATGAACCTGGTTTGTAAAGAATTTGTTGCGAGCAAGTTAGATAAACGCGGAGTCCTCATACTTAGTGAAATGGCAGGCGCTTCCAAAGAACTGTCGGAAGCCATTATTGTAAATCCTAATGACAAACATCAGGTTCGGGATGCAATAAAGCGAGCTCTTGAAATGACGGAGGAAGAGCAAATGCGTCACATGGAAATCATGCAAGCTTCATTGAAAAGATATAATATCCATCACTGGGTAAATCTGTTTATGCAGCGGCTTCATGATGTTTTTGACAAACAGCAAAAAATGACTACAAAAGTACTTGATAAGAAAATGCAGGAGAAGTTGATAAATGATTATACGAAAGCGAAGAAGCGACTGCTATTCTTGGATTATGACGGAACTCTGGCCCCTTTCACAACAGATCCAAAAGAGGCGAAGCCGGACCAGGAGCTATATGATATAATTGAAAAGCTTACAAAGCAACAAAACACCGATGTAGTAGTCATCAGCGGACGTGATAGAACCACGCTACAGGAGTGGCTGGGAAGTCATGATCTGGAATTTGTAGCGGAGCATGGTGTATGGGTCAAAAAGAGGGGTGGGGATTGGTCCACCAGTGATAACCTGGATAACAGCTGGAAAGATGATATTAGACCGGTTCTTGATATTTATGTGAATAAAACACCAGGCTCATTTATAGAGGAAAAGGATTACTCCATAGTATGGCATTATAGAAAGGTTGAAACAGGTCTTGGAGAATTACGTTCAAGGGAAATTATTAGCCACCTTAAATACCTTGCTGTCAATATGAACTTGCAAGTCTTGGAGGGTAACATGGTAGTAGAAATCAAAAATCTGGAAGTCAATAAAGGTAAAACTGCCGGCAGATGGTTGGCCGAAATGGATCCTGACTTTGTAGTAGCGATTGGCGACGACGCTACGGACGAAGATACTTTTAAAGCCATGCCGGATTCCGCATACACCATTAAAGTAGGCGATATGCATTCTGCGGCTAAATTTAGCATTAAAGACCCAAGAGCAGTACGAAAACTATTGCATGACCTAAATTCTAAATAAAATTAGGCCGGTCCAGCTTTTTATTAATTCGATAAGCTGCATTCACTAATCCTACATGGCTGTATGCTTGCGGAAAATTCCCCCACATGCTACCGTTAGAAGCGTCTACGTCTTCGCTCAACAGGCCCAGATGATTGCTATAGCTCAATAGGTTTTCAAAAGTCTTTATGGCTTCATCTATTCTTCCTACACAAGTCAGGGCCTCTACATACCAGAAAGCACAAATGAGGAAAGTGGTTTCCGGGGAACCGAAGTCGTCTTTATGCTTATAGCGATAAAAAAGACCCTCTTTTGACTTAAGGTCTTTTTCAAGAGCCGCTAAGTGGTCTCGAGTTTTTTGAGAGTCGTGGTCAAGGTAATTCATCATGATCAGCTGGAGGTCGCTTGCATCCAGGTTAGGTGTACCAATAGCCTGGGTGTAGACCTTGCGATTTGGATCATAGCATGCTTCGATTTTTGCCGATGACTCTTTCATCAGCCGATCTGCGAGTTTATAGATCTTATCATCCTTAAATGTTTGCCCAATCTTTCGGGCTGCAGCAGCGCCTGCCCAGTGAAAAAGGTAGGTATAGGAGTGGAATTGGCTCAGTGTTCGGAATTCCCAAAGGCCGGCATCGGGTTCCTCCATAAGATCATCGATCTTTTTTAGCACATCATAAATCAGGTTTAACGAATCGGATCGCTCTCTATTAATAAACCTGCTATCTACAAAGAGTGGGAGTAGAGCAAGCAAGATCTGACCGTAGACGTCGTTTTGAATATGAGTATACGCCTGGTTTCCTACCCGTACAGGTTTGTTGCCCAAGTAACCTTCTAAGTTAAGGATGTTTTCAATAAGCTCTGATTCTCCGGTAATACTGTAAAGTGGCTGAAACCGGTCCTTCGATTTTACACTAATATTTACAATGTAGTTAAAGTACTTCTCAAGCTCCTCGAAATGCCCGATATTGTTGAAGGCAGTTAACGTGTAGAACGTATCTCGCATCCAACAGAAGCGATAATCCCAGTTTCTGGTACTACCGGGTGACTCCGGTAGACTAGTGGTACCGGCTGCTATTATAGCGCCCGTATCTTCATACTGATGGATCTTAAGCGCAAGCGCTGATCGATTAATGTCAGCCTGATGAAAGGTGCTCACACTCATATTTTTTACCCACCCGCGCCAGTATTTTTTTGTTTTAGTCAAGAAGTCCTCACACGTTGAACTAAGTGACGCTTCTAAGGGAGCGCCGTAGGTCAGTACTATGTACTTAGTATCATTTAGCACTATAGGTTGGCCGGAAACTACGTAAGACAGTGAGAAGTTCGTAGTCATTCGTAAGTCCTTCTCCAGCCCCAGGTATTCAATATGATTACTAGCTTCATATTGAGCAGGCTTAAGTTTACCGTAATTACCAACTGGTGTACATTTCACATTGACGCGCGGTGTACCTTCTAAAGGCTGGATTTTTCTTACTAACATCAACGGCTTGAAGTATCGATCATACTGATGAAATCTGGGAGCGAAATCCGTGATTCGGTATCTCCCCTCAGCACAGTTTATTTCAGTGCATAGAATGTTAGTATTCTCCAGGTAAAACTGATTGCTCTCTTTAATCTTACCATGGGGTTTAATGGAAAACTCCCCACCATGTTCTTTATCAAGCATTCCTCCAAATATGAAACTACTATCAAATCGTGGCCAGCACATCCATTCAATATTAGAATTCTTGTGTATATGCGCTTGATAGGAACAATTACCGATCAAGCCATAGTCGTAACTGTGTCTTATCATATAGAAGAGGAATTGTTAAAATGATCAACTATTAAACTGGCAGCCCCTAAAATAGGAGCGCTCTGGTTGCCCAGTCCGCTGGGCAATACCTGTACCTTTCCTTTATATATTTGCATTAAATTAGCTTCAAGGTGTCTTCTCGTTGGCTCAAAAATTAGATCTCCTGCTTGTGAAAGGCCACCGAAAAGAAATATGACTTCCGGGTCCGTGTGAGCCACAGAGTCGGCCAGCTTAGCGCCTAAAATCTGACCTGTATATTCAAAAGCCTTTTTGGCAACGCTATCACCGTTCATCGCACATTCAGAGATCTTTTTCGTGGAGAGATCATCGAAGCTAATACCGCGGAGTTCGCTATCGTCAAGTTCATCGGCTAACATTTTGTAAACGGTTCGTTTAATGCCAGTGGCCGAAACATATGTCTCAAGACACCCTCTTTTTCCACATCCACATAATCGACCATTCGGGTTTACGGTTACATGACCTATTTCTGCAGCGAAACCATCATGTCCATGTACGAGTCTTCCACCACACACAATTCCGCTTCCTAACCCGGTACCCAGCGTAATCATTATGAAATCCTTAAGTTCTTTGGCATTGCCATAGATCATCTCGCCCATGGCGGCGGCATTTGCATCATTGGTTACAATAACAGGCACATCGAAATGCGTTTTAAGCGTATCTACCAGAGGTACAATACCCTTCCATTCAAGGTTTGGCGCATGTTCGATGGTTCCACGGTAATAGTTTGCGTTGGGAGCGCCTACGCCTACGCCTATTATATCAGCCTCCGGCGCACTTTCGGATTTTCCGATATGTATTGCCTCAGCCAACTTTGTTATATATTTAGGAAAGGAGCCGTTACCCCTGGTTTTTATTTTACTTTGAAAGACAACATTACCCTCAAAATCTGTCAGCCCAAATTTAGTGTTAGTACCTCCTATATCTATACCTACAATTAACTTGCTCATTGCGCTATTTTTTAATGTGGTACTTCACCAAACCTTCGATAGGTTCTTTCATAATACTTCCGGTGTTTATATGTAAACCACTGGCTACATCGCATAAAATATCTTCGAAATAATATGCTATAGAACCGGTAAAGTGCGTTTTCAAACTTTTGTATTGATGATATGGTAAAATAAAAAGCTCCATAAAAAGTGTCATTCCTTCTTTAACCATTGTGGTCATAAAATCATGTTCTTTGTTTTTTTGTATGAAACTCATAAATGAAGCCAGGTATACATTGGCATAAGGCTGCATATAGACTCTTTCCAGAATATCTTCTTTGGTAAGGTCGTATTCATTTTTAAAAGCTGCATGAAGCTCCGGAGGTAGCTTACCATGGAGGAAGGCTGATAATAGTTGTTTACCATAGTATGAACCGCCACCTTCGTCGCCAAGCACATAATCAAGCGCTGGCGTTTCCTGTCTGACGATGTCGCCGTCAAAATAACATGAGTTTGAACCTGTTCCCAGTATGCAGGTAATTGCTGAAACACCCTCATAGGTGGCCAGAGCTGAGGCTACTATGTCGTGATTGACCAGCACATGTGCTTTGGGTAGTATCTCGTACACCGCATTTCTAACAATTTTTTGAAGCGATTTACTTCCACAACCCGCACTGTAAATATAGACTTCCTTTATTGGGTCCCGATGCTTTTGAAGGGGCTCAAGTTCCTCAAGGATCTCAACTACATGTTCTTGAGAATGAAAAAATGGATTTAAACCATTGGAGTAAAAAGAAGCTACGATATTTTCACCATCGACTATCCTCCAGTCGCACTTTGTAGATCCGCTAACAGCAATTAACTTCATTAGATAGAAAGTATTTTTGCTAATTGAAGCGCTTCCTCATCTATTTCGTGTCGCTTATTGTCAACCTCTGAGAACGGCACATGAACGATTTTATTATCTTTAATTCCAATCATTACATCACTTATTCCTTCTAGTAGACCTTCTACCGCTGATACTCCTAATCTACTTGCTAAAACCCGGTCAAAATAGGTTGGTGCACCTCCTCGTTGCAGGTGTCCAAGTATGGTTACTTTTATGTCATAGTAAGGGGCTTTTTTCCTTACCTGCTTAGCAATTTTCCAAACGGAACCGCTTTTACCGCCTTCTGCGACTACAACCAAACTCGATTTTTTATTGTTTTTAGCCCCTACATCAATTTTTGCAATAAGCTCGTCGATAGGAGTTTCAGTTTCAGGGATTACAATGGCCACTGCACCGCCCGCAATGCCGCTATTAACAGCAATGTAACCACTATGCCTACCCATTACCTCAATAAAAAACAAACGATTATGCGAAAGCGCCGTATCTCTAATTTTGTCGATGGCTTCTACTGCTGTATTTGTTGCTGTATCATACCCAATAGTATAATCCATGCCTGGTAGGTCATTGTCGATAGTGCCCGGTAAGCATATATAAGGGATACCAAATTCCTTATAAAAAAGATGTAATCCTGTAAATGTACCGTTACCGCCGATGGCAACTAATGCATCTATTCCTCTTTCTTTCAGGTTATCAAAAGCTAGCTTACGCCCCTCTGTAGTACGAAACTTATCACTGCGTGCAGATTTTAAAATTGTACCCCCACGCTGCACTATGTTGCTAACGGATCGTGCATCCATCTTAACAATGTCGTTGTCAATCATGCCCTCGTAGCCTCTGAAAATACCATAGATTTCTCTCTGGTGATACACACAAGCACGTACCACTGCTCGTATTCCTGCGTTCATTCCAGGTGCGTCACCTCCGGAAGTGAATACAGCTATTCTTTTTATTTTTTCATTCATTTTTCGAATCAATATCTATTTCTGAAGGAGAACGTAAAAAGCTCTCGTTTCCAGAAGCAGCTAAAGTTAGTAGAAAGATATATCCACAAGAAATTTATGCTGATGATTTTAACAGAGCATATTTATGCAATGGTTTGCGAAGAAAGAAATCCCTGGTGAGAGCCTACTTTTTATAATTCTTTAGAACTAACTGAGCTGTGGCAGGATTGGTCGCTAATGGTATGTTATGGACATCACAGATTCTCATAAGCATTTGTACATCCGGTTCATGCGGATGTTTATCTAATGGATCTCTGAAGAAGATAACCACATCAATTTTACCTTCTGCTGCCAATCCTGCTATTTGTGCATCGCCGCCTAGTGGTCCTGATAGCAGTTTTTCAACGTTAAGGCCTGCCTTCTCAACATGACCTCCAGTCGTGCCTGTAGCATACAGTTTAGCCCGATCCAAAATGGCTTTGTGCTCTATTAGAAACTGTACCATCTCTGGTTTCTTTCCATCATGAGCAATAACTGCAATATTCATTTAAACTTTCCTTGAAATAGCTTTTTCTGCGGCATTCACGATATCTTGTGGATCTAAGCCGTACCTGCTCAAAAGTTCTGTGGGCTTACCGCTCTGTCCAAAACTATCATTAACAGCTACCATCTCCAGAGGTGCCAGATGGTTTTTAACAAGACATTGGGCGATACTATCTCCTAACCCGCCATTCATCTGGTGTTCTTCAGCACTTACAGCACACCCTGTCTTTCTCACTGAATCCAGGATTGCCTTTTCATCCAAGGGCTTTATGGTATGGATGTTTATAACTTCAGCATTTATTCCCTTTTCTGACAATATCGCTTCAGCTTCAATTGCCTGCCACACCATATGACCAGTAGCGAAAATGGTCACGTCACTCCCTTCTATTAAATTAATCGCCTTACCAATCTCAAACTTCTGGTCCTCAGGAGTAAAAATTGGCCAGCTCGGTCTTCCAAACCTTAAATACACGGGGCCCTCATATCCTGCTATGGCCATGGTAGCGGCCTTAGTCTGATTGTAGTCGCATGGTACGATAACCGTCATGTGCGGAAGCATTTTCATCATACCCACATCTTCAAGGATTTGGTGTGTAGCGCCATCTTCACCAAGCGTAAGGCCGGCATGAGAAGCACAAATTTTAACGTTTTTACTCGAATAGGCTATCGACTGCCTTATTTGGTCGTAAACCCTGCCAGAGGAAAAGTTTCCAAATGAACCTGTAAAAGGAGTCTTACCACCAATGGTCATACCCGCGGCCAGTCCCATCATATTCGCTTCTGCGATTCCAACCTGAAAAAACCGCTCAGGGAACTCTTTTTTAAAATCACCCATTTTCAGTGAGCCGGTTAGGTCTGCACAGAGGGCTACAACATCAGGGTTTTTACGGCCTATTTCTAATAATCCTGCTCCAAAACCGGAGCGAGTATCTTTTTTTTCCGAGAAGGTCAGTTTGGTCACGTTGTTTTTAATTAGTGGTAAGATATGCTTTGCGAATTTATAGCTATTAGGTCAAAGTTGAAAGTTCATGGTTACGTTTTAAAATATGAGCCTAGAACATGCGTACCACCTGGCTTAGTCCTTCTTTTACTGTTATTCTTTTAGTTGAAGTGTACTTACTCCCTGGTGCGCCATCTACTCTAAATACAATCTTATAATTACCAGGTTGAACGGCCAGGGCAATTCTCGATTGATTATGGTCGAGGTCGTAAATCCAGGTCTGTCTACCTTCTGAGTTGATTTCGTACATACTTCCATAACCATTTGAGATATTATAAATATTTACGATACCCGGAGCAGGAAGCGTGACTTTTTCCGTTTGCCTGGGTTTAACAACTACCTTAAAAAACTTCCTTGGTAGTGTAAGAGTTTCGATTTGAAATTCCCCCGCAATGTATTGCTCCGAGCTGTTCATAGGCTGTACATTTATTACCTTACCTTTTAAGTCCTTAATAATTACCCTGACGCCATTTGGATAGGACGAAGATCCTTTTTGAGAAAGTTGCAATGTACCTCGCGGGGTGTTAAACTTGATCACATTGTGCTCGCCAGGCCTTATTCTCACATTTCGCTTAATTACCGGTGGAAGAGTATTAGCGATAATATCGTAAGTCAATACAGGATCGATATCTACAGAATCCGGTCTGCCTTGGGAGTCCCTGTAATGTACAAAGTCAAAAACAGGAACCTTGGTGAAATTATTAATGAAGCTGACATTAATATTTGACTCTGTCGGCAGATCACGATCATCCAGAAGCTCTATACTCACAGAGGTAGGTTCCAGGCTAGTAACAATCGCTTTTTGTAATGCTTGCTGAAAAGAACCCTGGTCTTTTGCGTCGTAAAACTCTCCAATACATTTGAACTCATTCCGGTAATCTGTAGTCATGCCGATACCAATGATAAAAGGTTTCAGAAAAATATTCTTTCTCTGAAGCGATAAGGAAACAGAACAAGGGTCGCCATCACAGGATTCAATACCGTCAGTAATGATGATAACAATGTTGCGATATCCGGTAGCAAGAGGAAAGTCGTTGGCCGCCTGTTCCAAAGAATAGGCAATGGGTGTAGTTCCTTTTGGTGTTATGCTGGTAAGTTCGTCAATTATTCGCTGATGATTATTTGTAGCGAACCCTACCTCCAGTCTTGTATCTTTACAGTTCTGGGCCTGCCTGGAATAAATATGCCCGTAGACCCGCAGCCCTAGTTGCAACTTCGGATCTATTTTTAACGAATCTATTAGATCGGTTAGTAACTCTTTAGCCACTTCTATTCTGCTGTATTTCCCCCAGGACGCCAACATGCTCCCTGAACCATCTAATAAAAAAAGAATACGAGTTTTATCAGGTAGTTTTTGTTCAATCTCTTGAGAAATTGAAACAAATGTCAGAAGGCAAAAAAGACCGGAGAAACCGAGAGTCTTCATTTTAACTAAACGTATGGTGATTCAGCATATTTTAAAATTAGGAAATTCGAGTTTCAGGCGCTGGGATAAGAAGGGTTAACTTCCTGATTTTGAAATGAATTAACTATATTCACCATAATCTGGCTTTATTTATGGAAAAGTATGATCTGGTGGTAATTGGTTCCGGCCCTTCCGGTTACGCTGCTGCAATGAGGGCGCTTGATTTCAAGAAAAAAGTATTGTTGGTAGAGAAGAAAGGAGTAGGTGGAGCCGGCGTCGCTAATGGCGCACTGTCCTCTAAAACGTGGTGGGAGCTTGCTCGTGAGGCCTACTTGTTCAATAAGAATCTAAAACGGTATCACATTGACACGCCGGAGGTAAATTTTTCTGAAATCAGAGAGGAGGTAAAGCGGGCAGTTGCAGAGCGTAAAGAGATGCTGGAAGAACATATGCGACTGCTTGAGGAATCTAACTATGCTGACTTATTGACATTTAAAACAGGTACTGCTAAACTTCGCAGTAATCATGAAATAGAGATTGTTAATGGACAGGGAACGCATACTATATGGGCCGAAAATGTTGTACTCGCCACCGGTAGTAGGCCACGAATTCTACCGGATATACCAATAGATGATAAGATTATTCTTTCAAGCGACGGGATAGAGCATATCAATGACTTCCCCAAGAGCATGGTCATCCTTGGCGCAGGAGTAATAGGTTGTGAATATGCCACTATTTTTTCCGGTTTCGGTAAGACCAAGGTTCATCTCATTGATAAGGGTGATCGCATATTACCATTTGAAGATGAAGACGTGGTTAGAGTAATTGAAGGCAATATGGAGCGGAAAGGTGTTTTTATACACCGAAACAGCCGCTTAACTAGAATGGAGATAGTAGATGGTAAGGTAGAGTATGAGCTTGAGCACGAGCACGGCGAAAACATGGTTTATCATGTGGAGAAGGCATTGATATCAGTAGGTAGAGTTCCGAACTACGAGAACCTTTGGGATAAAAGTGTGGATATTAAGCTGGATAACAGAGGTATTGATGATGATGAGACCCAGACGAGTGTACCCAATGTTTACGCAGTAGGGGATATAACATCTGACATAGCGTTAGTGAATGTAGGAGAGCTGGAGGGCAGATATGCAGTTGAGCGAATTTTCGGTAAACCGAAAAGAAAACTCGTTTATGAAAATATCTCCACGATCATGTTTTTACACCCCGAGGTGGCGGGAGTAGGGCTAAATGAGATCCAAGCCCGGCAAAAAGGTATTTCTTACAAGGTAGTATCGCTTGACTACAGCTGTATTCCGCGAGCGATAGCCAAGCGTAACACTCAGGGTTTTGTCAAGTTACTTGTAACTAACGACGAGGATATGAAAATATTAGGGATGCGTGTGGTTGGGAACCACGCTTCGAGTGCAATCCAAGCTGTTGCACTTTTGATAAGTATGGACAAAGGCATTGAAGAATTGGCAGAATGCGTTCACCCCCATCCGTCGATAATTGAAGGTATCCAAGAATGTGCACGAATGCTGCTTGGCAAATCCATGTTTAAGCCGGAAGCCTTTAAGGGAAAACTGGTTTGTAAAACCTGTTGTGACGGTGTTTACGAGGATATAGTATTTTAAGAACCTCTCAACTTTTTTACCTCATCGGGAGAAAGCAGAAGATCCATTTCCATGGCGGCTATCGTTGGTCTATTGAAATAGAATAATACCCAACAAATTGGCGCCACCAGCAGTAATAGAATATTACCACTTAAGTAGCAAACTACCGATGCCAGTAGTGCCGCTAGCTCAATCAATGCCGCTCGCAGAATAATTGCGATCTGATATCTGCTCAATTTACTTTTCAATGCCATTTGTGGGTTTACCTGCGTAATAGCCTTCTTATATAAGAAGTTCCCCAGGGGAACAGAGAATAAAAGTGAGGTGGCCGGTAGGTACATTAGAATATCTTGCGTTTCACCGGAAGCCTGATACCCTGTTGTGAACAGGTAGTAGGTGGCCAGCGCAAAGAAAGTAGGTGTAATAACCAGTGAAAGGTAGATAAGCTGTATGACTCTGAATGAAGTATTCATTAGGCAATATTTGTATATACTGCCTGGACATCGTCGTCATCTTCAATTTTATCCAGCATTTTCTCTACCTCCCCGAGTTGTTCTTCACTGAATTCAACGGGGGAATTAGGTATGCGCTGTAATGTAGCTTTATCTACTTCAATGTCCATATTTTCTAAAGCCTTTGAAAGGTTTCCAAAATTGGTATAATCCGCATATAAATATACGGTTGATTCATTAGTAATTATCTCTTCAAGCCCGGCGTCAATCAGTTCTAATTCAAGTTCCTCTAAATCTACCTTTTCCGGCTTTACAAACTCGAAAACGGCTCTACGTGCAAACATAAATTCCAGCGATCCACTAGGCGATAACGATCCTCCGGACTTATTAAAGTATGACTTAACATTAGCGACTGTTCGTGTGGTATTGTCCGTAGCACATTCTACGAAGACCAATACTCCATGAGGCCCCTTGCCTTCATAATTAACTTCAACGAAAGTATCTGCGTCCTTTCCCTCCGCTCGTTTTATGGCCGAGTCGATGTTGTCTTTCGGCATATTTTGGGCTTTTGCATTTTGAATGGCCGTACGCAGTTTAGCATTCATTTCGGGGTCAGCTCCCCCTTCTTTGGCAGCAACGGTTACGGCTTTTGCCAGCTTTGGAAATAGCTTGGACATTTTGTCCCAGCGCTTTTCTTTTGCCGCTCTTCTGTATTCAAATGCTCTTCCCATGTTTCTTTAAAATTCTATTGCGAATATAAAGTTTCAGATTTTTCAGCGAGACATCGAATTCAAATTATTTTATAACTTGCCCTTTACTTCGTCCCCAATCTATGAAAGTACTTAAAAGTCTCTATCTAATAATCAATTATAAGACGTTTATCGTCACTGCTTTGGCAGTAGGCTCAACCTATGCATGCCGAATCTTTGAATTAAAGGCTGACTTCCCGTTGACCATCATAGGAATAGCGATTGTGTTTCCGGTAGTGTTCTCGATTGACAGCGCTTACAAAAGAAGAGAGCGGGCGCTGGGGCTATTAGGAGATTTTAAAGCCCACTTGCTAGCCATTTATTATGCTTCGCGAGATTGGGTTGAATCTGAGGGTTTTGAGAAGGAAGTGAAGGATCAGCTGATAAATACCTACATGTCTTTGAGAAGTTTGTTTACAGCTAACGATAAGGAGGTGGATGAGGCAGAAAAACGAATATTTCAGAATGTATCTAAGGTGTCCAAAACGGTGGTTGGGTTTGGCGGGTTAGGCCTGCCCTCGGGAGAACTTTCCAGGGTGAATCAGTATGTTAGTAAACTTGTAGTGTCAGTCGAAAATCTAAAAGTTATTCTACACTATCGTACACCAATTACTCTCAGAGCCTATAGCAAAGTCTTCATTTATAGTTTCCCGATTTTGTACGGCCCCTATTTTGAACATGTAGCCGAGCAATATAGTAATGGTCTTCAATACATGATGCCGATCATGTTTAGTTTTATACTGATTAGCCTGGATAACATACAAGGTCACCTTGAAAACCCATTTGATCAAATTGGTGAAGATGATATCAAATTTGACGTAGAGGAGTTTTCCGAAATGATTGAACAGCGTTAGAAGTCAGGTGCTAAATTATTCATAAAAAACGGCAATCTCATCCAAACCTTTACGGCTCAATTTGGGCACATAAGTATCTTCTGCCGGATAGCCAACAGGAATCAGGAAAACAGGTCGTTCGTTGATTGGACGTTCCAGTATTTTGGCCAAAAAGTTCATGGGGCTGGGTGTATGCGTCAGGGCAACCAGGCCGGCATTGTGAATGGCTGCCAGTAAAAACCCCGCAGCTAGTCCCACCGATTCGTTTACATAGTAATTATTATGCTTGTTCCCCTGCTCATCCACATCATAGGCCTTCTTAAATACAATGATGATGTAGGGCGCAATATCAATGAACGGCTTATGCCAGTCTGTTTGGAACTTTTTAAGGTCTTCCATCCATTCGTCACTCATGCGACCGTTGTAACTTTCATATTCTTCCTTCTCTGCCGCTGCTCTGATTTTGGATTTCAGTTCAGCGTTGGAAATCGCACAAAATGTCCAGGGTTGCTTATTTGCTCCTGATGGTGCTGCTGAGGCAGACAAAAGTATATTTTCAATGGCTTCTTTTGGTATAGGTTTATCTGAAAACTGGCGAACGCTTCGCCTCTTATTTATCCAGTCCATAAACTGCTGACTTCTTTCCATGACTTCAGCCTCCGGGTAGGTCTCTTTAATATATTCTTCGAATTCGAATCCACCTTGAACTTTTATTTTTAACATGTTGCAAATATCCGTAGTAATTATCTAAAAGCTTGTAAGCTATTTGACAAGTCAAACATTGTAAAAAACAGCAAATAGATCCACTACAATATTTAATGAAACTACGGCCTTAAAAAGTCTTGGCTCTTTATTCTTCCAAATCATTGACCCGGCCATATAAATGAAAGAGGAAATAGCGCTAACAAAGAAGGGGATAACTACCACTGCCGGATTGGCAAACCCTTCTGGTGTAGGAGGAAACAGGTGCGTTAATAACGCAAGAAACAACATTGAACAGATAAAAATGGAAATGCCTTTTCCTATCAGAATAAAGTTTCGCTGCATTATTTATGACGTTCTTTCAGGACATTGATAACGTCATTGAGTTCATAACCTTTTGCCGCCAATAGTACCAGATAGTGATACATAAGATCAGCGGATTCATTCAGGAATAGCTCCTTACTATTATCCTTTGCTTCTATTACCAGTTCTACAGCTTCTTCGCCCACTTTTTGAGCTACTTTGTTTATGCCTTTTTTCAGTAATTCATTTGTATATGATCCCTCTTTTGGGTTTTTAATGCGCTCTTTTATTGTGCTTTCCAGAAATTCCAGATCAGCAGATTTATTTCCATATTTTCCGAAGCAAGTGTCATTATTTAAATGGCAGGTAGGGCCTTCAGGAATAGCCTGAATAAGAAGTGTATCCTTATCGCAATCAATTTTGATATCTTTTACCAAAAGGTAATTGCCGGAGCTTTCACCTTTCGTCCATAGCCTTTTTTTGCTTCTGCTGTAGAAAGTTACTTTTCCCTCTTCCTTGGTTTTCTCAAATGCTTCCGCATTCATGTAGCCAAGCATTAATACATTTTTGGAATAGTAATCTTGAACCACTGCAGGTATCAACCCTTCTGTTTTTTCGAAATCAGGTTTTATCATTAGCGTACAGCTATATTTTTGTCGTTTAGATATTGTTTTAGATCCGGAATGCCAATCTCTTTGAAATGGAAGATACTGGCGGCCAAAGCGGCATCAACACCAGATTGAGTAAAAACTTCTTCAAAATGCTCCATTTCGCCGGCGCCGCCCGAAGCTATAATGGGAATGGTGAGTTCGTCAGACATCCTCTTAAGAGCTTCAATGGCAAAACCACCTTTTGTCCCGTCATGGTCCATGCTGGTAAACAGAATTTCTCCGGCGCCTCTCTCTTCTACTCCTTGAGCCCAGGAGAATAATTCTTTATCCGTGGGTTTGCTGCCTCCATGGGTATGCACGATCCATTGGCTCTCCATATGGCGTGCGTCAATAGCTACTACTATGCACTGAGTGCCGAAAGCATTTACTAATTCATTGATCAACCCAGGGCGTCTGACAGCCGATGAGTTTACTGATACCTTGTCCGCACCCGCCTGAAGCAATGGCGCCACGTCATCAACACTTGATATCCCACCACCCACTGTGAAAGGTATATTTAAGTGTCTGGCGATATCGGTTACCAGTTCAATAAAGGTTTTACGGCCCTCATTGGTTGCCGTTATATCCAGGAATACAAGCTCATCTGCACCTTGTTGCGCATACAGTTCACCCAATTCTACCGGGTCTCCTGCATCCCGGATATTTACAAAATTAACACCCTTGACTGTACGACCGTTTTTGATATCCAGACAGGGTATGATTCTTTTCTTAAGCATAACTGAAAGATGTTAATTGCTCTAAAGTGATTCTGCCCTCGTAAATAGCTTTACCAATAATAGCACCGTGTACTCTGTTGTCTCTAAGTGTTTCTAGATCGCTTATGGAACTAACACCACCACTGGCAATAAGATTAATTTTTTCAAATTGCCTTAACAGCTCTTTATACAATTCAAAATTGGGGCCTGTCAACATTCCATCTGTTGAAATATCCGTGCAAATCACATTTTGAAGGCCAAATTCGGCATATTTCCCGACCAGGTCTTCAATGCTAATTTCAGTCTCCTCGGTCCAGCCGTGAATCGCTACCTTCTTTTCCTTTACATCGGCTCCCAGGATTAGCTTATCGGGCCCGAATTCTTGAATCCAATTTTGTACCGCTTCTTCATTTTTTACAGCAATACTTCCACAGGTCACTTGATTTGCTCCGAATTCAAAAGCAATTTTAATATCTTCATTTGATTTTACGCCACCACCAAAGTCTACGGTCAAGGTCGTTTTAGAAGCAATTTTTTCAAGCGCTCTATAGTTTATAATATGCCCGGATTTGGCTCCGTCAAGGTCTACGAGATGCAGGTACTGAATTCCTGCATCCTCAAATTGCATAGCAACTTCCAATGGGTTTTCATTATAAACTTTCTTTTGGCTGTAGTCCCCTTGAGTAAGACGGACGCACTTTCCATCAATAATATCGATAGCCGGAATTATTCTCATAATTCAATAAAATTTTTAATCATTTGCTGCCCTTGCAAACCGGATTTTTCAGGATGAAACTGCACGGCATAAAAGTTATCTCTATGCATAGCTGCGCTGAATGGGATTATGTATTCTGCCGTTGCACAGGTATAATTATTTAAAGGTACATAGTAACTATGAACGAAGTAAACGTCATCATTTGGAAGATTGTCCATAAGGGAGCCTCTTTTATCAACGAGATCATTCCAGCCCATATGAGGCACTTTCTCATGATCAGAAGGTATAAACTTCTTTACCTCCTGGTCAAAAATACCAAGGCATTTCGTATCGTTTTCTTCCGAGTGCTTACACATCAATTGCTGCCCGAGACATATGCCTAAAACAGGTTGTTTAAGGCTAGGTATCAATTGATCCAGTTTTAGCTCTTTCAGATGTTTCATAGTGGAGCTAGCCTCTCCAACGCCAGGAAAAATAACTTTATCAGCCTTTTGGATCTCTTCAAAATCTCTGGTGAGTAACGGTTCAATACCCAATCGATTTAGCGCAAAAATTACGGATTGGGTGTTACCCGCGTTATATTTTATTATGGCTATTCTCATTGAATTACAAAACTCCTTTTGTGCTCGGTAACTGGTTGTTAAACGGATCTTTTCTCACCGCCATCTTAATTGCTTTGGCAAAGGATTTAAAAATGGCTTCAATTTTATGATGCTCATTTGTTCCCTCAGCTTTAATATTCAAATTGCACTTGCTGGCGTCAGAAAAGGATTTGAAAAAGTGAAAGAACATTTCAGTGGGCATCTTACCCACCATCTCACGTTTAAATTCTGCCTCCCATACTATCCAGTTGCGTCCACCAAAGTCGAGCGCTACCTGCGCCAGACAATCATCCATTGGCAGGCAAAAACCGTAACGTTCAATGCCACGTTTATCACCTAACGCTTCCAGGAAGGCCTCGCCTAGCGCTATTCCGGTGTCCTCAATGGTATGGTGTTCATCTACTTCGAGATCACCTTTTACTGTAATATTAAGATCGATCAGGCCATGTTTCGAGATTTGCTCTAACATATGATCAAAAAAGGAAATGCCGGTCGAAATATCCGACTTTCCACTACCATCAAGATTAATTCGGATATCAATATCCGTCTCTTTAGTTGTCCTCTTCACAGATCCGGTGCGCTGCCTTTTAAGCGTATGATAAACATTTTCCCATCTATCCGTTGTAATCTGCACTATTTGAGCAATTTCTTTGGACAGCGATGGCGCTTCGCTCGGATCTATTAGCCATATACCCTTGGCGCCAAGGTTCTTAGCTAATTCCATATCAGATGTTCGGTCTCCAATGACATAAGAGTTACTTAGGTCATATTCATCGCTGAAGTACTCTTCTAACATGGCCGTACCCGGTTTTCGTGTTGGCTTATTTTCATATTCAAACGACCTATCAATTTTGATGGCGTCAAACAGAATACCCTCACCTTTGAGTGTGTTCAACATCTTGTTATGTGCTGGCCAAAAGGTATCTTCCGGAAATGAGTCCGTACCTAATCCATCCTGGTTGGTTACCATCACCAATTCAAAGTCCGTCTCCTGGGCTATTTTGCCTAACCAAGTAAAAACCCCGGGATAGAAAACCAGTTTTTCAAGGCTGTCGATCTGTTCATCTTCGGGTTCAAGAATTAGAACATTGTCCCTATCTATAAATAAAACCTGTTTCATACTTTGAAGGAATTAAGGGCCTGCAGTAGTCTTTTATTTTCTTCTTCAGTACCCACTGTGATGCGCAGGCAATCTTGGCAGTGTAATGCCTTTGACCGATCCCTCACGATGATCTCCCTGCTAATCATATAATCGAAAATGGCGTTGGAATTCTCAAACCGAACAAGCAAGAAGTTAGCGGCAGAAGGGAATACCCCCTTGACTATTGGTAAACTTTTAAGCTGTTGCTCTAAAAGAATACGCGCATGTTTTAGCTCGTCAGCCATTTGGCGAACCTCCGGCGCCTCTTCAAGTCTTATCAGCGCTTCTTTCTGCGCAAGTACATTAAGATTATAAGGCGCTTTCACTTTGTTGAAGTAACGTATGATTTCAGGGCTGGCGAAGGCCATTCCTAATCTCAGGGCTGCCATACCCCAGGCTTTAGAAAATGTTTGTAAGACAATCAGGTTTGCAAATTCTTCTAAGCTTTGAGTAAAGCTTTCCGCACAGGTAAAGTCTATATACGCTTCATCAATTACTACAATACCCGGGAATTCTGAAATGATTTTCTTGATTTCATCATGATCCAGGTCATTTCCACTTGGATTGTTAGGTGTACAGATGAAAATGACTTTTGTTCCGGAGCCGACCGCGCTAAGAACGGAATCGGCCGATAGCTCAAAATTTGGTGTAAGAGGTACCTTTCTGACAGCAACATTCTGGATGGCTGCTGAGACCTGGTACATCCCGTAAGTCGGGTCGAGTATTATAATTTCATCCGTACTGGGTTCACAAAAAATCCTAAGGATTAGATCAATCGCTTCATCACTGCCATTACCAAGGAAAAGCTGATTGGTTTGAACATTTTTTAACGACGCGATTTTCGCTTTTAATTTCCGCTGATATGGATCCGGATAGCGGTTTAATCCTGTCTCAAACGGATTTTCGTTGGCATCAAGAAATATTTCACCATCACCTGCGTATTCATCTCTGGCAGAAGAATAAGGTTTCATTGCCAGAATGTTACTGCGAACCAACTTATCCAAGTTCATTACCTTCCTATTTTATCAAGGCGGATACTCACCGCATTTTTGTGCGCTACCAGCAATTCCGCATCAGCCATTTTTTCAACTACAGGCCCCAACTTTCTCAGCCCCGCTTCGGTAATAGCCTGGTACGTTATTTGTTTGGTAAAACTGTCCAGCGACACACCGCTGTAAGCCTTGGCGGCGCCATTAGTCGGCAATGTGTGGTTTGTGCCTGAGGCATAATCTCCGGCTGATTCGGGTGTGAATTCACCAATGAAAACGGAACCGGCATTGATTATTTTTGAAGCCACGCTTTCTGCATCCCTGGTGCAGATGATCAGATGCTCAGGAGCATAGGCATTACACATTTCAATAGCCGTATCAATGCCTTCGACAATAAAGGCTTTGCTACTTCGCAAGCTTTGTTCCGCCATTTCTCTTCTGGGCAGGGATGCTACCTGCTTTTTTACCTCTCTGTTAACCTGTACTATCTTTTCTTCACTTGTACAGAAAAGTACTACCTGGCTGTCTACTCCATGTTCAGCTTGGGAAAGCAAATCCGCTGCAATAAAAGAAGCGTCCGATCCGTTATCAGCTATGATGGCGACTTCAGAAGGTCCGGCTGGCATGTCTATTGCGATTCCTTCCAAGGCCACTTGTTGCTTAGCTTCCGTCACATATTGATTTCCCGGGCCAAAAATTTTATAGGTCTTTGGAATACTTTCAGTACCATAGGCCATGGCTGCTATCGCTTGTGCTCCACCAACTTTAAATATTTTAGTAACGCCGACCAGGTTAGCCGTATAAAGTATGACAGGGTTCACAGTACCATCTTTTTCCGGAGGCGTACAAAGTATAATTTCTTTTGATCCTGCGAGGTTAGCAGGTACCGCAAGCATCAAAACGGTTGAAAACAGCGGTGCAGTACCTCCCGGAATATAAATACCGACTTTTTCGATGGGAATAGATTTTCTCCAACATGTCACACCGGGCATGGTTTCAACTTTCAGGGGATCACGCCGCTGGGCTTCATGAAAAGCTCTGATATTAGCAGCAGCTTGCTTAACAGCGGCTTTAAGCTCTTCATTCACATGATTGACGGCTTTATTAATTTCCGTTTGAGTAACAGCTAAATCATTGATGGCAGCGCCATCAAACTTTTCGTTAAACTCGAAAAGCGCTTGGTCTTTGCCTGTTTTAACTCTGTTGAGAATATTGCTAACTGTACTTCGTAAAAACTGTGTTTCAAAAATGGGTCGTTTCAAAAGCGCTTCCCAATTCTCCCGTACCGGACTGCTTATTACTTGCATTACAAAATCATTTTTTCAATAGGAACGACCAAAATACCCTGGGCGCCAAGTGACTTTAACTGGTCGATCTTGTTCCAGAAATCATCTTCATTAACAACAGAATGCAACGACGACCATCCCGGTTCTTGTAGGGGTGTAACCGTAGGGCTTTTCATTCCCGGCATTACTTTGGTAATGGTTTCAATGGATTCATTTGGTGCATTCAATAGAAGGTACTTATTGTTCTTAGCCGCCTTCACTGACTTTATCCTGAAGATGAGTTGATCCAGGATTTGTTGTTTATCGGAACCCAGGTTTTTCCCGGATACTAGAATAGCCTCAGATTTCATTACGGTTTCCACCTCTTTCAGCCCGTTGCCTAAGAGTGTACTTCCCGTGCTGACGATATCACATATGGCGTCTGCCAGACCTATGCCCGGGGCTATTTCTACTGACCCACTTATTTCATGTATTTCCGCAGAAACCCCATTGTCGTCCAGAAACTTTTGAACAATAACGGGGTAGGATGTAGCGATTTTTCTACCTTGCAGGAAATCTGTTGATTCATAATCTATTGATTTAGCCACGGCAATAGAAAGCCGGCATTTGGCGAAATCTAGCCTCTCAATTAAATCAATATCTTTTCTTTTTTCTACGAATACATTTTCTCCTACAATACCCACATCGGCTACGCCATCTTGCACATACTGTGGAATATCGTCGTCGCGCAGATAAAGGATTTCAGCAGGGAAATTATGCGCATCCGCCTTTAAACGGTTGGGCCCGTTATTGAAGCTCAAGCCACATTCTTTTAGAAGCGCTACGGTTTTTTCCTGGAGCCTACCTGATTTTTGAACTGCTATTTTAAGCTTTGTCATTTTACAATAATCAACTGGTATAATGTTTTCTGACCACTTTGAGTGGTCTGGCGACTATATTTTTATCAAATAAAAAAGGCTTACCACATGGTAAGCCTATCAATTACAATTTAAATATACTATACCATATTCACACAAATACCGTGTGATGATGGTTTAATATGTTATTTCCTATTTTCATTGATTTCTTAACCACTAAATAAACCAATTGTTTGAAGTGATCAAACGTTTTAAGAAAAAATTAGTGACCACCGCCTAACGACTGATTTTCGATGGATGCCAATTCAAGTACTTTTTCATACTCATCGGGATCCAGATCATTAAAGAAGTAGTTTACCGGGTTGATTTTTTTGTTGTTTTTAATGATTTCATAATGTAAATGAGGGGCGGTGGAGAGCCCTGTATTCCCAACATAGCCAATAATTTGACCTCGTTTTACGTTCTGACCTTCCCGAACTTCAAAATCATGCATGTGCGCATATCTTGTCTTATACCCGAATCCATGGTCAATTTCAACTAACTTGCCATATCCACTGAACCTGCTTTTCGCTTTTGATACTTTGCCATCTGCGGTTGCATATATAGGAGTACCTATTGGTGCGGAGAAATCAATACCGGAATGAAACTTTTTTACTTTATAAACAGGGTGAATTCTGTAACCAAACCCAGATGCCAATCTTATTAATTGTTTGTTGGACACAGGCTGAATAGCAGGAATAGCAGCGAACATCTTTTCCTTATTGTTCGCAAGTTTCACAATCTCGTCGTAAGAGGTCGATTGTATATACATCTTTCGTCGTAATTGGTCAACTTCTTTATTAAGGTCAATGATGATTTCCCCATGATTAAGATCTTTGTTTTTCACATCTTCATATCGGTCGGCGCCTCCAATACCAGCATTTCTAATCGTTACATCATAAGGCTCTGAACCTAACACCACTCTGTAAATGTCGTCATCTCTTTTTTCCAGGGCCTCTACTACCTGCCTCAATTGATCTACTTCATTTTCAAGATTTCCATAATAGAATTCCATTTCTGCTACCTCATTCTTGAGCATTAGCTCTTTAGGTGATTCGAAGTAATTATTGTAGAGTAATAATAAACCCACAGCACAGGCCATTATTAGAGACGCAAGCCCCAGGAAGTTCAGAACTATATCCTGAGTTTTGGTTTTTACCCTTTCATACTTACAGGTTTCTGTATCGTAATAGTACTTTATCCGCGCCATTGAAGTCCAATTTTCTCAATCATTTTTAACTGATAGTGATACCATTTAGTTTCATTTTTCGCTGTCGGCTGCAACATAACGCTCTGGTTTTGTTCTATTTGCCTTGTAAATGAGGTTTTCAGACCTTCCCTTTTTAAATACTTGTCGGCCTAAGTTTTTATGTGTTCGTAGTTTTTTTTGCTCTTCTTCGGGGAGATGAATGACTTCCTGGCACTCGGGGGTACAACACCCTTCATACTTTTTAGCACACTCTTCACATTGTATGAACAAGAGGTGGCATCCATCATTCTTACAATTGGTGTGATTGTCAGCAGGCTTGCCACACTGATGGCACTGGCTGATAATCTCATTAGAAATTCGTTCACCTAATCGTTCATCGAAAACAAAATTCTTCCCAATAAATTTATTGTCAAGTCCTTCTTCAGACACCTGCCGGGAATATTCTATTATTCCTCCGTCCAGCTGAAATACATTTTTGAAACCCTTGTGCTTATAGTAGGCGCTAGCTTTTTCACACCGAATACCTCCTGTACAATACATCACTATATTTTTGTCCTTACTGCCAGATATCATATCCTCTACGATAGGTAGCGACTCTCTAAAAGTATCCACGTCCGGTAATATTGCATTTTCAAAATGCCCTACTTCGCTCTCATAGTGATTACGCATGTCTACAATTACCGTTTTAGGGTCATCAGTAAGGGTGTTGAATTCTTTGGCAGTAAGATGCTTTCCTCTTTTGGTTACGTCAAAAGTCTTGTCATCTAAACCATCGGCAACAATCTTTTTTCTGATTTGTATTTTTAACTTAAAAAACGACTTTCCATTGTATTCCACGGCAATGTTCAATCTTATGCCACACAGTGTTTCAGATGCATCGATGTAATCTTTAAAGGCAGTGAAATTTTCTTTTGGAACGCTGATCTGACCATTTATTCCTTCTTGTGCTACATAAATGCGGCCCAATACACCCAGCAGATAAAAGTCTGCATAAAGCTGATCGCGATAGCCTTGAACATCGGAAAGATTAAGATAACGATAGAAGGATAGAGTAACTCTTTCTTCTTGACTCTCCCGCAGCTGCTGCTTGAGTATCTCTTTATTAATTCTGTTATGTAAGATCATGTCTCGAACATTTTGCAAGAATGCCGAGGCGCAAAGGTACCGGATTTTTAGAAAAGCTCTATTCGGTTAGAATTTTGGTTTTAATTCACCTCTAAGTAACAAATTGTATTCATCACATGTCAATTGACCATGATTATCACTGTACGGGCAGGTTTTATAAGTATTGCCAAAAGGTCCGACCTCAATAATCACACCTCTTCCTTTGCAAACCGGGCAAATTACCTTACCGGTAGGTCCACAATCTACCTGATAATCCGAGGCCAAAATTTGTGCTGCCTTCTCCTGGTCCTCCTGTCTTAGGGCGAGGTAAGACGCGTTAGCGAGTTTCAATAATTCGGTGCATTCGTCATAGAACCTGCCATCCGTACCCTTTAACTCCAAATACTTGTTAAGCCAATCAATGCTTTGCTTATACTTTCCCAGGTAATATGAGTTTTTACCAAAGTAGAAGGTAAGGATGGTTGGTACTACTCTGGACTCTTTTAGAACTTTTTTGAAATTGATTTCAGCTTCATCATATTTTTCTTCTTGCATCAATGCCACGCCTTGCTCAAGTGTTCGATCCAGCGCTGCCTTTTCCGCCTTTTTCTTGTCCATTATCTGCCGCTGAATAATCTCTTCTTGAGTCTGACTCAATGCAGCTGATCCTAGCAGGCATAGAAATATTAGAGAAAAGTGCCTCATTAAATAAAATCTTCTTTGTTAAGCTTCAACCATTCTAACGTTGAATTACTGAAAATGTCTTCAACTGTTTCAGCTTCAAGATCCATTTCCTCAATAAACTTGCCAATTTCCAGGTCCCCAAGAGGGAAAGGATAGTCAGAACCCAGGGTAATCTTTTTAGAGCCCTGTTTTTTCAGGATGTATTCTAACATATCCGGATCATGCGTAATACAATCCATCCAAAATTTCCCAATGTATTCCCTTGGATTGACGTCATTATCAAGTGCAACTAAATCAGGCCGGCAGTTAAAACCATGTTCTATTCGCCCTATAGTAGCCATAAAAGAGCCGCCTGCATGGGCAAAGCATACCCGCAAATCAGGTAACTTATCGAATAGCCCTGAAAATATCATCGAACATATAGCTCGAGCAGTTTCAGCGGGCATACCTACCAGCCAGGGTAACCAATATTTACTCATGTAGCGCTGACCCATCATTTCCCAAGGGTGTACCATTACGGCCATGTCAAGCTTTTCGCAGGCCTCAAAAATAGGAAAGAAACGTCCTTCACTGAGGTTCTGGTTGTTTATGTTCGACCCAATTTGAATGCCTTTTAAACCAAGGTCCTTGCATCGCTCAAGCTCTTGAATAGCCAGATCGGTATCTTGCATGGGAAGTGTAGCTAAGCCCACATAATTTTTCGGATAGTCCTGCGTGAGCTCGGCAATATGGTCATTTAGAAATCTGGATAAGTCCAAACAATCATCCGGATTGGCCCAATATGAAAACATTACAGGGATCGTACATACTACCTGAACCTGGGTATTGAATTTTGTATATTCTTCAATTCGTTCTTCGGCATCCCAACAGTTTGACTGAATTTCACGAAAGAACTGATTGCCTTTCATCATCTTAGCCGACCCCTCTTTATGCCCTCGCAAATAGATGAAATCACCATACCCAAACTTTTCGGTCCAGTTGGGCATATCTCGCGGAATAATATGAGTATGCATATCTATCTTCAGCATGGCAGATCAGTGTTAGGCAATTCTACAAATGTAAGGTTAGCGAATTCAAGCTGCAAACCGGCAGTGTGAACTAAAAGTTACCTGTCGACTGATGTCTTTCGTGAGTTTTTCGGAACAGGGTCATAACCATGTGTACCCCACGGATGGCACCGCGCAATGCGTTTAATTCCCATCCATAAACCTTTTAACCCCCATTCATTAATGGCTTCTATTGCATAAGCTGAGCAGGTAGGGGTATGCCTGCAATTGCTGCCGAGCATAGGGCTGACAGTGAGCTGATACACCCGAATAGGGAATATTAATATGGTTTTTAAGAGTTGAATCAGTTTAAAGAGTATTCTGTACCCCCTTTTCCGTCCTTCAGAATAACACCTATTTCCTTCAAATCGTCTCTGATCTTATCAGAAAGTGCATAATTCTTCCCCGCCTTGGCATCTTGACGTAGCTTGATCAGAATGTCAATTACGCCATCGACAAGCTGATTGCTACTCTCATCTTCCTCTTTAAGTCCGAGAACATCATAGACAAATCCATGATAGTGCCTGATCAACGCGTTGAAGGTTTCTTGTGAAAGTACTCCTGGTTTCTCATTACCTACCTTGAAATTATTCATTAGGGTAGTAATCTCAAACAGCGCTGCAAGGCCCTTGGCTGTATTAAAGTCGTCACTCAAATTGCTGAACAACTGATCAATCATGTTCTTAACTCTGACTTCGAATCCTTCGCTCTTCTCAGCTGGCTCGTAAACGAGATCCCTGGAAACTTTAATGCCTTCCATCAGACGTTTGTATCCTCTTTCTGCCGCCCCTAATGCCTCGTTTGAGAAATCGAGTGTGCTTGAATAGTGAGATTGCAACATAAAGAAGCGAACTACCATTGGGCCGTACCCCCGATCTAGTAAGTCATGGTCGCCTGAAAACAGTTGCCCGGGTAGAAATGAGTTTCCTAGTGACTTACTCATCTTTTGTCCGTTTACAGTGAGCATATTGGAGTGCATCCAATAGTTTACGGGATCTTTACCCCGTGATCCACAGGATTGAGCTATTTCGCACTCATGGTGAGGAAAAACAAGATCCATTCCCCCCCCATGGATGTCAAAAGTTTCTCCAAGATATTTTGTACTCATTACCGTACATTCTAAATGCCACCCGGGAAAGCCCGGCCCCCAAGGAGAACTCCAACGCATGATATGAGAAGTAGAGGCCTTCTTCCACAGGGCAAAATCAACCTTATTACGCTTTTCGTCCTGGCTGTCAAGGTCACGACCACTTTCCATGAGTTCTTCTATATTTCTGCCTGAAAGCTTGCCATAATTGTATTGCTTATCATATTTGGTTACATCGAAATAAACGGAACCATTAGTTTCGTATGCCAGACCTTTGTCAAGCAGATCTTGAACCAGTTCTATTTGTTCCACGATATGCCCTGTAGCGGAGGGCTCTATACTTGGGGGCCAGAAATTGAACTGGCTTAGTACTTCGTGAAACCCTTTCGTATATCGCTGAACGATTTCCATGGGCTCTAACTCTTCTAAACGAGCCTTTTTAGAGATCTTGTCCTCACCTTCGTCTGCATCATTTTCAAGGTGCCCGACATCCGTGATGTTTCTGACATAACGGACCTGATAACCCAAATAGGTCAGGTATCGGTATACTATGTCAAAGCACAAGAAGGTACGCACGTTGCCCAAATGCACGTCGCTGTAAACTGTCGGGCCGCATACGTACATGCCAACTTTATCTTTATGAATCGACTTGAATTCTTCTTTCTTCTTGGTTAGCGTATTATAAAGCTTGACCGGGTACTGTTCCTTTAGCGACATGTGTCTCTGCTCTCGTAAATTTGAAGGCACAAAATTAGGACAATCAAAGGAAATTGACGCGGTGCTTTGCTAATGTTAGATCAGAAATTGAGGACTACTCCAAAATACATTGTCCGTCTTGAAAAGAGTTGGTCCTCTCTTTGTGTGTAATCAAAGTTATAGGTGAATTCTCTGATATTCTTTTTGTTGAGTACGTTGCTTACAGACCCAAAGGCAATAATGGTTAGCTTATCCGAAATTGGTATCAACCGTGAAACACTTAAGTCAATAATGCCATACCCGTTAAGTCTTTCCTGATCGGCTTGCAGGGCTAAGATAGGCTCGTAAACATTAAGATTCTCATCAAATCGCGTGTCGGCCAGAGGCTGGTAGTAAGCGCCATCACGGAATGCAAATGTTGAATTGATTGACCAGTAACCAGAAAATCTATACTCAAAATTCCCACGTACAAAGTAGTTAAGATCAAAAGAAGAGTTAAATTCTTGCCCGTCTATTGTTGTTGTAGTGCCATCAATCAAAGCATAGGACAGTTGTCCGACTAATTTAGGTGTAAGGTTTCCCTTGACAAAAACTTCGGCGCCCCATAATTCAGTTCGTTCCCAGGGTCTATCTGTTTGTTTCTGAAACAATGATACAGCGAAATTGAATTTATCGGCCTCATAGTTATAATCAGCGGATAGCTGCTCACTGGATATTAAAAATGTATTCTCAAAATCATTTTGAGGCAGGTTGTATTTATTGTACTGACCATAAGCAAAAACAAGGTTTGCCTGCTCTGATAAATTGACTCTTAAATTGAACTGCCCACTTAAATAGTGATCCTGATTATCATTTGGAACGTTTTTTCTAAGTCCTGCTCCAAGAATGATGTTTTCATTGAAATAGTATTTAGAATAGACATAAGCTTCAGGCCTAAACACATGGGTTGAGCCTGCAGTAGAGTCCAAAGGAAACCCTTCGCCCTCAGCATACGAAAATGCGTAGAAGCGGCCATCAAATTGTTGTTCTCGGTAGTCCAGGGTCATCCCAGCTTTTAGGTTGAATCGTTCTTTGGAATATTGATAATTGCCAGACACGAATGCATCGAAATTTTTAATTTCAACGTCTGTTTCTGCATATCCAAATTCGGCTTTTGAAAAACTTAGATTACTGTTTATTGTAATTTCAGACGAGCCTAGGTTTTTTCTGAGATTAGTTACAGTAAAATTCCTTCTTTTGCGCTGCTCAAATGTACCATCAAAAGTTGGCGATTGATAGTGGAAGTCATAACCTTCAGTAAGGCTATAGTTAAAAACCTTGAGTATGGTATTTTCATTGAGCCGGCTGAGAAAGTTGAGTCCTAGGTCAGCTGAATTAAACTTGAGTATATCTTCCAATGCTTCTCCGTTAAGTGCTTTGATGATCCCGGAAGGTTGATAATTACTGAATATGGTAAATAAACTTTTATCACTTAGAGGCCGAGTACTTGATAGTCCATAGCTGGCAAGGGTAATAGTCGCTGAGTTTTCGGCCTTTTCAGGTATCTCTTCAGTAGTTTTTATTGCGATTAGCCCGGAAGTAGTATTTCCATATTCCAATGGTGGGTTTCCCGGGAATACCAACATTTCGTCTACGATGCTTGTGTTGAAAATGCTGAACGTACCTATACCATTAAGTCGACTAAAGCGAATGGCATCGTAAAGTGGTACGTTATTAAAGAAAATCCCGGTTTCACCCGGCCCACTTCCACGAAAGCTGATGTTTGCTGATTCATCAAGTGTTGTAGCTGAGGGGAGAGAATTTACTGCTAGTAATGGATCTGCTTTGGCGCTTGGATTAAGATAAATATCCAGTTTTTTAATTTTTTTGTAACTGAACTCTTCAGCAACCATTTTTTCTGCTGTTACAACAATTTCAGTCATATTTACTAGACTTTCCTCCATGGGTATGATAACATCTGAAGTACTATTCACAACATAAATAGCTTCTTGGTACCCGATGTAAGAAACCATAAGTGAATCGCCCGGCTCTACACCGTCTAACTTGAAATAGCCATATACATTTGTGCTGGCGCCTCTACGCCAATCGCTCTTGACATAAAGGTTGGCACCTATGAGCGGCTCATTGGATACGGCATCTATCACCTGACCTGAAAGGCTCTGAGCCTTGGAAATAATGCAAGTGGTAAATAAAACAAGTATAATGACTAAGCAACGCATGATTACTTGCTAGCAATCTCAGGAAGCAACTTGTATTTCACCCAGCCAAAACCTGGTTCTACTTCCAGAGCCTTCTCATATGTTTTTCTGGCTTCGTCAAGCTGGTTGTTTTGCTCGTAAGCCTGACCTAGCCAGGCTAAAGCATCCAGGTATCGCCAGTTGGATTTGGTTAACGCAGGATTAGCTTCATATAGTTTGACGGACTTTTCATAGGCTTCTACAGCTTCGGAGATGCTTCCTCCAAATGCTCTTGGAGTAAATAGCTTAGAATTGCCAAATATTTGCCAAACGATAGCAGAGGAGCCGTCCACTTTAGTTGCTTTTTCGATATTGCTACTACTTTTTCCACCCAAGAACATGCCTTTCCACGGGCTATATCCCATTTCCCAGCCGTAAATGGAGGAAAGAAGCGCCCTGCTGTTAGCCTCCCGATAGCCATTGTCAATGAGTTCTTCTAAATGTCCTTTTGCCTTTTTGAAATAATCGTCAAAGAGGTCTTCGTCCTGGTCTGTCATAGTCCCATTTAAAAGTCCATGTTGAGCTAGAACCAATTGATATCGGTTTTCATCAGATGTGTCCTGATCAAACTTTTCCTGAACGGTTTTTACAAGTTGTTTCCATAGGCTCTTGTTTGTGGTCAAGTACGCTCTATAAGCCATTTCATCTGCTTCTGACTGACTAAAAATCGGTACAGCAAAGAGTACCATAAGAACCAAGGTAGCGAGTGATTTAGTTATATTTTTCATGATTTTAAAGTGGTTTGTATTATAAACTATATTGATAAATTTTTTTGTTTGCTATTAAATTGATTTTGCCAAACCTTCTTTTTTCGAGACCATACTATTGCCGCTGTAGTCATGATTGCACCTGTTGCTAGTCCAACCATCGAGAAAAACTGAGCTGGCAGAAGTCTGGTGATCATTTCGGAGGCGAAAGCAGCGTAAAGCCCCATGACAGACCAATACATCCAGGCAAAATGTATCATTACCCAGTTATTATTTTTACGTCCAATAACGGGTATCATACCGGCTGCTAGTGTCACTGAACTTACTATGGCTGCAACGTGAAAAATGCCGAATCCACCGAAGAGTCGGTAAATCATAAAGGCTGTAACTAACAACACAATCATACTGGCTACATAGACATATCCTACTTTTTTGTGAAGTGTGCTTCCTTTTGTAGCTAGCAGCACATATGTTCCTGTGATAAGTGCGATACATGAGGCCAGAAAATGAATTTGCCCGGTTAAACTTGTAATCATTTTAAATAGGTTTTTAGTGAATTGAAATAAGTTTCAAAAGCTTCGATACCCTTCTTAGTGATGCTACATGAGGTAACAGGCTTCTTTCCCCTGAAGCTTTTTGATACTCCGATATAACCTGCGTTACTTAATTTGTCTATTTGTACACTTAAATTCCCAGCAGTTGCCCCTGTTTTTTCCTTGATGAAGACAAATTCAGCAGATTGTACGCCCATTAATAATGACATAACAGCCAGCCTAAGCTGAGAATGAAGAAGTGGATCAAGGTCTTTGAATTCAGACATTCTAAGATTTCTTTAGAAGATATCCAGGTATCAAATATCCTATAAATACAGCTACCGCTGAAAGTAAAAGGCTGTGGGCTGGGCTAACGATAAAACCTATTGTAGCAAATATCCAAAAACTACTGCCTCCATAGATCAACGGCTTAAATCTGATAATCAAGCCCGTCAGAAAAGTAGCCGTTCCGGCAAAAAGCAATATTGATGGAGATATCAACTCACCGAATTTTCCCGAAAATATGAATATCGCGATGCTAAAGCTAAAGGCCAGCCAAGTCCACATTAGTAATTCACTACTGTAAGTACGGACCCTGGCTCTGGTAGATTGCTTATAGCCATATATAAAACTTACAAACCACGTAGGAACGGTAATTAACCAAATGGCAAATGGATAATCGTAAGTGGTATACTCCATTAGGTAGTAATGTCCCAGGTTACCAATAGCTACGACCCAGCCCCAAAGCAAGAAATGAAAACTCATATTTTTCACACTGCCTTTAGTTATCTGAATCATACTGGTGATTATTTCTAGGCTTTCTTCACTGGTGAGTTTAGATTTATCTTCCATGATCTGATGTATTTGCTCAAATATAAAGTAGTTTATAATATAAACTAATTACATATAGTAAAGGTTACGTAAGGTTCGATTTATTTTTCAGATCGCTTAGCCTAGTTTTGCACTATGTTTACAGGAATCATAGAATCACTCGGGGTCATACATGCCATTCGTACAGAAGGAACGAATAAGCATTTTGATGTTAAGAGTGATATTTCGAAAGAGTTAAAAGTAGATCAAAGTATTTCTCATAACGGAGTATGCTTGACGGTAGTGAGCTTAGGTAATGATCAACACACAGTGACTGCAATTGATGAGACATTGAAAAAAAGCAACCTGGGAGAGTTGAAACCAGGAGATAAGTTGAACCTTGAACGTTGCATGCTCAATAATGGCCGTTTTGATGGCCATATAGTCCAAGGTCATGTAGATCAGACAGGTACTATTAGTTCGATTAAAGAAGAGAACGGTAGCTGGATATATACCATTAATTACGACCCCTCACACGGGAATGTAACGGTTGAAAAAGGTTCCATCACTATAAATGGGATTAGTTTAACGTGCTTCAATTCCGAAAAGGATTCATTTACGGTAGCCATTATTCCCTATACCTATGAGCACACGAACATTCATCAGTTAAAAGTTGGAGATACCTTAAATTTAGAGTTTGATATTGTTGGTAAATATGTGCAGCGACTGCTGAATGGTTGACGGACTATGAGTCCTAAGCCCTTCGCTTTAAGCTACAAGCCTCATGCCAGTCGCCAGCATCTAGTACCACCTAACTAGTAGACTCTAAGCTGTATGCCCTATGCTCCTCGCTATCAACTAGCGCCATATACCCCTTTTAATTTATTAAAATAGAGCTGAGTAAATTTGTAGAACAGAGTTCCAAACCCGGCCCCAATTAAGCCGCCAACCAGTATATCCCCGGGGTAGTGCACTCCCAGATAAATTCTGCTGTAGGACACTACAGCGGCCCATAAAAACATCCGGGAGATCCAATTGAAACGTTGCTTGAAGGTAAAAAACAAAAATGTGGCTAAAGCGAATGTATTACCTGCGTGCGATGAAGCAAATCCAAATCTGCCTCCACGGTACTCGTTTACAATATGAACCAAACCTTCTAATGCTGGATCACGGGATGGCCTGAACCGCTCGAAGAATGGTTTCATAAATCCTGAGCACAGTTGATCGGTAGCTGCGATCGCAAATATTATACCTGTAATGTAAATAACCGACTTCCACTTGTATTCCTTGATTATCAAGCCAATAATTAACAAATAAAACGGTATCCATACTTCTTTTTCAGATATCCAGTACATGACTTGATCAAGCCAAGGTGCATTGAGACTGTTTAAAAAAAGAAGCAATTGTTGATCTAGGTCCTTTAAAAATTCAATCATCAGATATCTTCAATCGCTGGTCAAACTTAAGCTGTTCTATGGAAAATAGCTTAACCTTTTTCATTTCCGGATGGACGGGGTTCAATAGATAATTGTACTCCGTTGGAGATTGTACGGATGGAATTTTCAGGAGGAGTGTTTTTGATTCTTTGATCCATGCAGAGGTAATTCTCTTTAATGAATCAGGATGAGGGTATGATTCCCAATTTTTTGGAAGTTCATCCAGGTCAATTTTTTTAATGGCAATATCAGCGCTTACCTCTATGGTCAACAGGCACATATTTTTTGGTAGAAATACAGAATTAGCCAATACCTCTAGTTTAGCTAGCGATATATGTTCTGAGAAATAGATGACTCGTGTACCCTTTCTGTGCCATCTTCCGGCTGCATAAAGTCCGCCGTTTCCAGACAGGTCATGAATATATTTGCAAGCGGCAGCTCTAAAAAGTTGCATTAGGGGTTATGAGTAAATACCCCACTCAATTCTGTTAAGTACTTCTTTGATCTCTTCTCTGCCAATAGGAGAATGCAACAGCTCAATGGGCTTATTATTACCAAGTGCGGTATTATTCATTTCCAGCCAAACACGAAAGTCATTTTCATCTTCAAAAACCTCAATTCCCTTTGCCCACAATGAGGCTAGTTGGATAGCGCTTTCCGACTCTTTTTTATCTAATCTTTTACCTTCTCTTAACCTTCTTTGAAGGGTACTTTCTGATATTTCCAGCGCTTTGCCCATTTCCCTATTTGTGAACCTCATCCTTTTTTGCAGATTCATTAAAACTGCTATAGACAATCCTTTTTCAGAGAGTGAAAGAAATTCTAAAAAGTTATTGATTTTCTTACCTATGGCTTTAGCACCTCCTAATATTTGAGTAATTAGCTCTAGAGATGAGACATTGCTGGTGCTGTAATTGAATGCTACATCAGAAACCTGATAAGGTTCATTACTGTCAAATGAATATTTTTTTTCTGTCACATGACAAATATACTAAATATTTATCCAATCGATTCCTTTTTCCAACATTTTAACTGTTTTCGCTTCAAGACTTCCTTTGGCAGGAATATGATTATATTCCCATATGGCCTCCGGGGGCATACTCATTAATATGGATTCGGTCCTGCCGTTGGTATCCAATCCGAATTTTGTGCCTTTGTCCCATACCAGGTTGAATTCTACATAACGCCCTCTTCTTATTTTTTGCCAGTCTTTATGCGGTTGCCCAAAAGGTTGATTCCCATACTTACCCATGTAATGCGTATAAATAGGTGCAAAGGCCAACCCCACATCCTTGACAAATATGAATAGAGCTTCTTTAGAATCTTCGCCGTCATTTAGTCGGTCGAAGAAGATACCGCCAACACCTCGGGTCTCATTTCTGTGTTTTAAGTAAAAGTAGTCATCTGCCCACTTTTTATACTTTGGGTAGTGGTCAAAATTGTGCCTATCACACACTGCTTTTAACTGTTGGTGGAAGTATTTGGCATCTTCCTGGTTAACGTAGTGAGGAGTTAAGTCTATACCTCCGCCAAACCACCACGTTGAACCACTTTCACCCTGCGTTTCAAAGTAGCGTATGTTCATATGGATGATAGGTACCCAAGGGTTAGAAGGGTGAAGCACAATAGAAACTCCTGTGGCGTAGAAATCTGCCTTACCCAGCTTCAACGCTTGGCTTATCTTTTCTGGTAAGGCCCCTTCTACAGCTGAGAAATTCACGCCACCTTTTTCAATTACATTGCCATGTGTCATTACTCGACTGCGACCGCCGCCGCCTTCTGGTCTTTGCCAGATATCCTCTTGAAAGCGACCAAGGCCATCGGCCTTTTCCAACTTAGTACATATTGAGTCCTGAAGCTCTTTGAACCAGTTTGTAATTCCTGCTTTATCCAACATATGGTAAAGGTAGGTCTCCGGTTAGGAACGAACAAGTACAGAAAATCACAGAATTGTACGGCTTGCACAAACAAGAAATAATCGATTTTCGTTAACTTTGCAAACGATTGTTCGTAAGGTAAACGAAGACAATGGCTGAAACTCTGGAAGTAGCGAAAACAATAAGAAAGATATCAAAACCAAAGACCAAAGTAGATTGGGAAATCCTCCTGAAAGCTTACCAACTCATGTGCACAGCCAAGCACATGGCCCAGCTTTATGATAACAACAAGGAAGTATGCAGCAAGTACGTTCATAGTACGTCCAGAGGTCATGAAGCCATACAACTTGCTGCGGGGCTGCAGTTGCAGCCCCAGGATTTTGCTTCTCCGTACTACAGAGATGAGTCGATTCTCCTGGGCATAGGCATGCAGCCTTATGAGCTGATCATGCAGTTGATGGCAAAGGGGGACGACCCTTTTTCAGCAGGCCGGACTTATTATTCACACCCTTCCTTGAATAGAGATGGTTTTCCTACGATTCCGCATCAGAGTTCTGCTACGGGCATGCAGGCGATACCGGCTACAGGCATGGCGCACGGTCTTCAATATTTGGAGGGCTATGGTTTATTGGAAGCAAAGGAGAAACCGTTTGTTTTATGTTCATTAGGTGATGGTTCCGTAACCGAGGGCGAGGTTTCGGAAGCCATGCAAATGGCCGTGCTTAAAAAAATGCCAATTATTTATCTGATACAGGATAATGACTGGGGGATTTCAGCTATGGGCAAGGAAATGCGTACCATGGATGCCTATGAGTTCGTTGCAGGATTTAAGGGAATGGAGCGCATGCGTGTAGATGGCTCTGACTTTGTTGATTCTTATTTAGGTCTTCAAAAGGCTATTAAACACGTTCGAGATCGCAAAGGACCAATTTTGGTGCACGCTAAATGCCCGCTGTTAGGACACCACACTTCTGGCGTAAGGAGAGAATGGTATCGCGAAGATAAAGACCTGAAGAAGCACGCTCAAGATGATCCAATTCCTGTGCTAAGGAAATATTTGCAGGACCACGGTGAAACGGCTGCATCTTTAAATAAGTTGGAAAAACTTGCCAAAGCTACAGTAGAAAAAGATTACGAATATGCACTAAATTCACCAGATCCTACTGATTTCGATACTCATGAGTTTGTAGATACGCCTGTATTGGAGGAGCGGGGTGAGCGATATCCGAAAGGAGCAGAAAAGGTGGTAATGGTGGATGCCGCGCTTCATGCGCTGGATGATATTTTGAAAAAGCATCCGGAAGCGCTTTTTTATGGACAGGACGTGGGAGGTACCTTAGGAGGGGTGTTTAGAGAAGCAGCTACATTGGCCAAAAAGTACGGAGATAATCGTGTATTCAACACTCCAATACAGGAGGCTTATATCGTAGGCTCAACGGCCGGTATGTCTGCTGTTGGAGCCAAGGCAATTGTAGAAATACAGTTTGCTGATTATATCTGGCCTGGCATCAACCAATTGGTTGAGGAGCTGTCAAAAAGCTGCTACCTATCTAATGGTAAGTTTCCTATCCAATCACTAATTCGAATACCGATCGGTGCATATGGTGGAGGTGGTCCTTACCACTCGGGTAGCGTGGAGTCTACGTTATTGAATATAAGGGGTATAAAAGTGGTATTTCCGTCTAATGCAGCGGATATGAAAGGGCTGATGAAAGCGGCCTTTTATGATCCAAACCCTGTGGTCATGTTAGAACATAAAGGTCTGTATTGGTCTAAAGTTCCGGGAACTACTGAAGCCAAGACTTTTGAGCCTGATGAAGATTATATCATTCCGTTAGGGAAAGCCAGAATTGCCCTTGAAGCAGATCAGGAAAAAGTTGATAATGGTGAATCTGCGGTTATCATCACGTACGGTATGGGTGTATACTGGGCTAAGGCGGCCGCCAAGCAGTTTGACGAAAAAGTCGAAATTGTTGACTTACGAACCTTAAACCCTTATGATTGGGAAGCTGTTTCTGCGTCAGTTGAAAAACATAATCGTGTATTTATTCTGACTGAAGAACCTCTACTCAACTCCTTTGCTGAGTCATTGGCTGGTAGAATTGCCAGAGAATGTTTTGAGCATCTGGATGCACCAATCCAAACCCTAGGCGCTGCTAACTTACCCGCCATTCCCTTGAATGTTGATCTGGAAAAACAGATGCTGCCTAATCCTGAAAAAGTAAAGTACATGTTGGCAGACTTACTTAAGTATTAGATTTTTTGTTCCTACCAGCTCTTTGTATATGAAGTAGTTAAGCAAAGCTAATAACTAAGGTACCTGCTTTGTATTTCCGTTCAAGCCGTATTTGCCCTTGATGTCGGAATTTGAGAACATCAAAAAATAAAAGCCAAATATTTTGTTTCTTTTTGTTTACTGATGCATTTAAAAATGTGAAAGTAAATAACTTGTTCCTTGTCGAAGCTTATTACATATTCAAAAAAACTGATCCTGGAGCAATCGGAAGAATTGATTATAGACGATTCTAAAAGAGATCCGAGAAAATTTGAACCATTATATAACAGGTATCACTCTAAGATATTTAGGGTGATCTTAAACAGAGTAGGTGTTAAAGACGTAGCTGCTGAACTCACATCTAATGTCTTTTTTAAAGCACTAAATAAGATTAAAAGCTATAAACATAAAGGGTTTTCAATTTACACCTGGTTATATAAGATAGCTGTTAACGAGTGCAATGAATACTTCAGAAAGACGGGTACCACCAAGTACGTGATCCTTGAGGTGCAGCATTTAACAAACTTAAGTGAAGAGATTGCTCCATTCGATGACGACGTTCACGAACGCTTAAAAAAGGCGCTTACTTTAATAAAATACAAGGATCTGGAGATAATCAGGTTAAGGTTTTTCGAGTCCCTATCGTTCAAGGAAGCAGCGGAGATAATGGGTATCAGTGAGGGTAATGGTAAAGTCAGGCTTTATAGAGCTCTTGAGAGGTTGAAAAGGATAATGAAAGTACCATGAAGAAAATAGAAATACTGGAACACCCAATAAGAATTTCAGAGGCTGAAATTGATTCTTACAAAGAGTATACAACTATTTTGGATAGACATCAGGCTCATTCCATAAAGGCTGATGTTTTCAGAAGGCTGTGGAAAGGGATTGGGTTTACAATTTTGACTGTATTTGTGGTAGGAAGAACGATCTATTATTTTTTACCTCAAGGAGAGCATATACCACAGCAGGAAGGTGATAAAAATGTTAATCAATCTCAAGACGAGACACCTCCTGTCCGGGATCAGGATCCTAAAGATACGGTCACCCTTTCTGAATTGACCTTGACAGAAGAAGAAAAGAGTAGCAATGAATTTAGGGATA
>ERZ1740059.31-NODE-31-length-69122-cov-6.670856_pt1 | contig 69122 bp, 67 predicted proteins | sample MGYA00581744_ERZ1740059 | MGnify/ENA primary metagenome ERZ1740059 (study PRJEB43018, sample SAMN04849738) | marine metagenome | isolation source: floating plastic debris | place: Pacific Ocean | collected 2008-08-28 | study: EMG produced TPA metagenomics assembly... | reverse complement strand
CGGCGCTGGCATCGAACCCCCGTGACCGCTGGGTCGCCGCGGGGGGGGGGGCGGTTCCTCAATCCGCAAAGGCGTGCGTGATGAGGACGATGAACGGGATCGAGGATCGTACACGCCGATGACAGTCATCGTCATCCATTCATCGACGAACGAGCGCGGCGGCGTCTTCAACGCGAGCCTGTCGCATACCCACGGTCTTCTGTCGGCCGGAACGCCGGCGGAGCTCTGGACCGCTTCACCGGCTGCGGAGCGCGCGGCGACGGCGCTCGATATTCCTGTCTTTCGGCATGACGCCGTCGCCGAGCCGTGGGCGGCGCTCTGGTCTGGCGCGATTTGGCGGCGGGGAAAGGCGACGCAAGACGTGCGCGCTGTTCTGCATCAGGGCGGCAAGTCCTGGCTCTGGGCTTGGGCGCTCTGGCCGGGCGCCGTCCATGCGGTGCGGTTCCCCAACTACCGGATTGGCGATCGCCGGCTGTTCCGGAACTGGATGGCGGTGTCAACGCGCCACGCCGACCGTTTGCGACAAGAAAAGACGCTCGGCTTCCTGACGCCGAAAGTCGCAACAGTGAAAAACGGCGATGTGCAGTCGGCCTCGAAACGGGTGCCGCCGCGCCGTCCGTTTCGCGCTGACGGCCCGATGGTCATCGGCGCCCTTGGAACGCTCAGCGACCGCAAGGGACAAGATCTGCTCATCAAAGCTCTGGCCGAGCTGCGGCGCCGGGGGATTGATGCCGAGCTTCGGCTTGGCGGCGGTCCGGGAAATCGGCGAGAGGCCTTCGAGAGATTGGCGGCTTCGCTGGGCGTTGAGCAACAGGTGAAGTTCCTCGGCTGGGTGGACGCGATCGACTTCATGTCGGAGCTCGACGTCTTTTGTCTGCCGTCGCGGTCGGAGCCGTTCGGCATCGTGCTGTTAGAAGCCATGGCGCAGGCGCTGCCGGTCGTCGCCAGCGACGTCGACGGACCGGCGGATATTCTGGCCGCCGACGCAGGATTGCTAGTCCCTCCCGACGATGCTGACGCATTTGCCGATGCGCTCGCGACGCTGGCTGGCGATCCCGCATCTGCTGTCGCCCTCGGGGAGCGCGCCCGGGATCGGGCCGCAGCCGAGTTCAGCCCATACGCGGTCGGCGACTGTCTTCTAGAGGCGTTTCAGGCGTTCGGCGCCAGGATCGAGCGTCCGGGGGGCGTCGAACCTCCGCCGAGCAGCGCTTGACCCTCGGGTGGCGCTAGACGTCGTTCTCATCGAATATGTGGCTTTGAATGGGCTGCCCGGTTCGCGCGGTGAGGCCGCAATCCACGACCAGGGTGTGTCCAGTGATCGCTGACGCCGCGTCGGAGGCCAGAAACAGGATCGCCTCCATCACCTCCTTGGGTTGAACAAGACGCCCGAGCGCGGTGTGGCTGCGATAGCCGGAGATCATCTCGTCCTCGCCCTCGATGGACGTCATCATCCGCTCTGACATCACCGGACCGGGCGCGACGCAGTTTACGCGCACGCCTTGGCGCCCGACTTCCCACGCTAAAGACTCGGTAAAGTTGCGGATCGCCGCCTTGGTGGCGTTGTACCCCGCCCATCCGGGATCGCCGCTGAGCCCGGAGATCGAGGACATCATCACGATGGCTCCGGTCCCGCATTTGGTCATCGCCTCCGTCGCGAGCTTTCCGCTGATCACATGGGAGCGGAGATTGACGCGATAGTGCCAGTCCCAGTCCTCGACGGATTGATCGCGCAACAAGCCGCCATGGCTCGCCCCGGCGATGTGGACCATCACGTCGAGTTTGTCGTCGAAAGACTGCAAGGCGCCGGCGAACGCGGCGGAGAATGCGGGGCCGTCCAAGACGTCGACGGCCGCAAAGTCGATTGTCGTCCCCGACGCTTTCAATTGCTGAACCAGGGCTGTGCCGGCTTGCGCGTCTTTGTCCAGAACACAGATGTTCGCGCCCTCCGTCGCGAGCTGTTCGACGCAGGCGCGCCCCATGCCGTTGGCGCCGCCGACCACCAGAGCGTTCGTGTTCTTGAACCGGTGCAGGGTCACTGTTGGATCTCTTTCGTTGTTTGGTCCTGACGAGCCTTCGCAAGATGCTCACGATACAGCATGAACAGACCCGCGCTGGTGATGATCGCCGATCCCAACAGCGTCGTCGACGTTGGGACTTCGTCGAACAGGAAAAAGCCGTAGATCATTGCAAAGACTAGGGTCAGGTAGAGAAACGGCGCGACAAAGCTGGCTTCGCCAATCCGCATCGCCGTCAAGAACAGCATCTGCCCCAAGACGCCGACGACGCCGGTCATCGCGAGAAAGAAGAGCTGTTCGGGCGTCGGCGTCTGCCAAAAGGCGAGGACCGGGAGCGCGAGAAGAAGGATCGCGCCCAGGTTGTTGTAGAGAAGGACGGTCGCGAAATCCTCGGTGAGCGCGAGGCGCCGGATCATCACGACCTCAACGCCAAAGAAAACGGCGGCCAGCACCGCGAGCGCCACCATCGGCTCAAGCGCGCTGAGCGGCGCGCCGGCCATCACGATCACGCCGCCGAAGCCAAGCATGACCGCGAGCCAGCGCCAGGGCCCGGCGCGCTCGCCGAGAAACAGGGTCGCGAAGATCAGCGCGAAAAACGGGTTGGAAAAACTGATGGCTGTGACGAACCCCAGCGGCAGCGTCGTCAAGGCTGCGAACATCGAGGCGACGCCGCCGATCCCCGCGAGGACCCGCGTGGCATGGGCGCCGACGGCTCTCGTATGGAAGACGGATGGGCCTTGAGCGATCATCAGCGGGCTCGCGGTCAACAGCCCGAAGACATACCGAAAAAACGTGACCTCCAACACGGGCAGTTCGGCGGCGTCCAACTGCTCCAACGCTTTGACCGACATGCTCATCGCTGCGAAGAGCGCCGCCGCGACGATCGCCATTGCGCCGGCCTCGAGAAGGCGTCCGCTGCTTTGGCCGGTTTTCGGCTGTGTCATCAATGTGCGGCTCCGCCAAACATGCGCCGACAGAGCCGATATCGTCGCAGCCCGCAAGACCACGATCGCCGTTTTTCGGGCTGGACCTCGCTAGACGGCGCCTGACGTCGCCGGTCGCCTTACTCCTGCGGGATGATCCGCAGGCTGAGTTCGCGGAGCTGCTCGTTCGACGGATCGGACGGCGCGCTCATCATCAAGTCTTCGGCGCGCTGGTTCATCGGGAACATGATCACCTCGCGGATGTTGGCCTCGTCCGCCAGCAACATCACGATCCGGTCAATGCCGGCCGCACAGCCGCCGTGGGGCGGGGCGCCAAAACGGAACGCGGTCGCCATGCCGCCGAAGCGCTTGTCGACCTCTTCCTGGCCATAGCCGGCGATCTCAAAGGCTTTGTACATGATCTCGAGCTTGTGGTTCCGGATCGCGCCGGACACGAGCTCATAACCGTTGCAGGCCAGATCATATTGATAGCCCAGCACCTGCAGCGGATCGCCCTCGAGCGCCGCCATGCCGCCTTGCGGCATCGAGAACGGGTTGTGTTCGAAGTCGATCTCGCCCGTTTCGTCGTCCTTCTCGTAGATCGGAAAGTCGACGATCCAGGCGAAGGCGAAACGATCCTGCTCGGTCAGCTTGAGCTCATCTCCGATCACCACGCGCGCTTTGCCTGCGACCGCCTCGAAGCTCTTTGGTTTGCCGCCGAGGAAGAACGCCGCGTCGCCGACGCCAAGGCCCAACTGCTGGCGGATCGCCTCCGTGCGTTCTGGTCCGATGTTCTTGGCGAGCGGGCCTGCGGCTTCCATCTCGCCGCCAGTGTCGCGCCAGAAGATGTAGCCCATGCCGGGCAAGCCCTCTTTCTGCGCAAACGCGTTCATCCGGTCGCAGAACTTGCGAGAGCCGCCGCCCGGCGCGGGGATCGCGCGGATCTCCGTGCCGTCCTGCTCCAGGATCTTGGCGAAGATCGCGAAACCGGATCCGGCGAAGTGGTCGGAGACGATCTGCATCTTGATCGGGTTGCGCAGGTCCGGCTTGTCGGTGCCGTACCAAAGGGCCGCGTCGCGATAGGAGATCTGCGGCCAGTCGCCAGGCGCGTCGACCCTCTTACCCTCGCCGAACTCCTCGAACACGCCGGCGATCACCGGCGATACGGTGTCGAAGACGTCCTGCTGCGAGACGAAGCTCATTTCCATGTCGAGCTGGTAGAAATCCGTCGGCGAACGGTCCGCGCGCGGGTCTTCGTCGCGGAAGCAGGGCGCGATCTGGAAATACTTGTCGAAGCCCGACACCATGATCAGCTGTTTGAACTGCTGGGGGGCCTGGGGCAGGGCGTAGAACTTGCCAGGATGCAGACGCGAGGGCACGAGGAAGTCGCGCGCGCCCTCGGGCGAGGAGGCGGTGATGATCGGCGTCTGATACTCGCGAAAGCCGATGTCCCACATCCGTTTCCGGATCGAGGCGACGACGTCCGAGCGCAGCGTCATGTTCCGCTGCAGCTTCTCGCGGCGAAGGTCGAGGTAGCGGTACCGCAGGCGCGTCTCTTCAGGATATTCCTGCTCGCCGAACACCATCAGCGGCAGTTCGTCGGCCGCTCCCAGCACCTCCAGATCGCGGATGAAGACCTCGATCTCGCCGGTCGGGAGCTTGTCGTTCACCAGATCCGCGTCGCGCGCTTTGACGACGCCGTCGATGCGGATGCACCATTCCGAGCGCACGGCTTCGACCTCGGCGAAAACCGGGCTGTCCGGGTCGGCCAGCACCTGGGTCATTCCGAAGTGGTCGCGCAGGTCGATGAACAGCACGCCTCCGTGATCGCGGATGCGGTTGACCCAGCCCGACAGGCGGATCTCCTGGCCCACGTTCTCCTTGGTCAGTTCTCCGCAGGTATGGCTGCGATAGGCGTGCATCGACCTGTTCCTTTGCGCTTGTCCGGGAAGCTGGCTGGTAAAGCAGGCGGAAAAGCGCAGAGGGAGGCGGCTCTGTCAACCGCTCCGACCCAAACGGCGGTCATCCGTTGGCTAAAGGTCCGAGAAGAATTGGTCGGGATCGTCCTTCGAGGCTTTCACAAGCCGTTCGAGGAACCGCTCGATATTCGCGCGGGCGCCGTTCTCATTCGCGATGCGCTGGCGTTCGCTGCGGATGAGCGACTCGGTGAAGCGCGTCGTGTCGCCTTTGAACACGCGTTCCTCCCAGACGATGCGGCCCGTGGACTTCTCGATCAATCGGTAAAAGACCGTCATGTTGACCGTCAGATTGATCGCGAGCTGCGGTTGGTCGACTTTTTCGATCGTCGCGTCCAGCGACATCGGCGCAGTGTCGCCTTCGCCGAGGATCTGGTTGAGGTCGAGCGACGTGGTCAGCGCCTCGCGAAAGTCCTCGTTCGATATGCTGGAAATCACGAGGCCGGTTTCGCCGCCGCCTTCTTCGCCAACGACAGATCCAACGGTCACAGCCTTTCGCAGGGGACTGTCGAAGGGCAGGATCGTGCTTTCCGAGACGGGCGCGACCGCAGCGGTGCCGCGCGCTCCGCTTGTGCAGGCGGCGGCTCCGAGGATCGCGAAGCCGGCGAAGATCCCGATTACGATGCGTTTGAGCGAAGCGCTGTCGCCAGTCATGTCGTCCCCCCTTGTCGTCCCCTGTCCTGCCGCGCCGATTTTAAAAAGACTAAGCGCGGTCGATGGGTTAGCTTACGCGGCAAGCATAGGATTGCGCCAGCGCTCTCTCAAACCGGGAAGCGCGATGATGGTGGTGGGAAGGCGACAATGCTGAAGAAACAGGTTCTGGTTCTGGCTGTGGGGGTCCTGGCGTTGAGCGTCGCGGCGTGTGGCGGGCGCGCGGCCCGACCCGTGGCGGAGACTTCCGATCTCGACGCCCGCATCACCTGCGACGGGATAAGGGCCGAGAAACAGGCGAATGCCCGACGCGTCGCGGAACTGGCGGATGAGAAGCTTGCAAACGACATCCGCAACGCGACCAAGGTCGTCACGTTCCCGCTGCTTGGCGGCGTAACGACTCCGCTGACTTTCGACTTGTCCCTGGCGATCGATGAGGAACGACGCGCGATCGCCAAGCGCGATCTACGGTTGGATCAGTTGGCCGTCGACAAGAGTTGCGGCGGCATCGTGGTCGAACTGCAAGGGGTCACGCCCGTCACTGTCGAGGTCGTGTCGATCGATGTCCCCGTTCAGCCGCGTCCTGCGCCACCCGCGCCAGAGCTCGAGTTCGACGTCTCGGCCGAAGGAGAGACTTCTGGACAGGCGCAGTGAGTTCGGTTTCCGGATCGCGGCGCGCGACCGGCGAGCGATCGCACGCTTAGCGCTTTTGTACTTACGCTCCGCCGCCGGCGAGGAGCGCAAGGATGATGAGAAAAGAAGGGTCAGGCATCTTCAACTCTCCGAATCAGCGGATTTTCTACCCACACGCAGAGCCTCGTCGATACCTCTTAACGTTGTCTTAAATCCTAGACTTACTTCACCATTAGCCTTCACCTTTTCTTAGGTTCCGCTCAAACGCGGTGGGCTGTGGTCGCTCGACCAACCGGCTGATCTCGGCCGATGCGCGCGTTCACGCGGCGCTATTCAGCCCAAATGGCGGTCATAGCGGCGCCGGCATGTCGCCCCGGTCGGCGTGTCGCATTGGTTCGCGCGTCGCCACGATTGGCGCACCCAGGTCAAAGGGTTGGGGCGATTGCGCGCAACCGCATCTCTGCCCAGTGACAAGCCGAATCACGCCGGCTATAGGAGCCGCGATGCGTATCGTCACATCCCATTCCGAATTGGCTGCGCTCGTCGAGGAGTACTCCGACGCGCCCTATGTCACCGTCGACACCGAGTTCGTCCGCGAGCGGACGTTCTGGCCAGTGTTGTGCCTCATTCAGATCGCCCGTCCGACCAACGCCGAGCCTGGCTCGGCTGAAGCGCAGGCGGCGTCCGCGATCATTGACCCGATCCGGATCAAGGAGAAAGGGTCAGACGATCTGTCGCCTTTGTTCGAGCTGATGCGGAACGAGAAGATCGTGAAGGTCTTTCACGCGGCCCGGCAGGATGTGGAGATCTTTGTTCGGCTCTCTGGCGAAGCGCCCAAGCCTCTGTTTGACACGCAGATCGCCGCGATGGTGTGCGGGTTCGGGGATCAGGTCGGCTACGAGACGCTGGTCCGTAAGGTCGCAAAGACGAGTTTGGACAAGTCGTCGCGGTTCACCGACTGGGCGCGCCGGCCGCTGAGTGAAAAGCAGTTGCGCTATGCGATGGGCGACGTGACCCACCTGCGCGCGATCTACGAGCATCTGAAAGACCAGATCGAACGCTCGGGCCGGGCCCATTGGGTTGCGGAGGAAATGGCCGCGCTGGCTGACGCCTCGGGCTACATCGTCGAGCCGGACGAAGCCTGGAAACGTCTGAAAACCCGCTCGACCAGCGGGCGATTTCTGGCGGTGGCGAAAGAGCTCGCAGCGTGGCGTGAGCGAGAGGCGCAAGGGCGCGACATTCCACGAAACCGCTTGCTCAAAGACGATGCGCTTCTCGAGATCGCAGCGAACCAGCCGAAGACCCTCGACGAGCTTTCGCGGTCGCGCTTGCTGTTTCGCGAAGCGCGCAAAGGGGAAGTCGCCGAGGAGATCCTGTCCGCGGTGCGGCGCGGGCTGGACGTGCCCAAAGACCTGCAGCCAAGGGTCGAAGAACCCAGGGCGCCAAGAAACGGCGCGGCGGCGGTGGCTGAGCTTTTGCGCGTTCTGTTGAAGGCCAAAGCCGAAGAGAGCGGCGTCGCTCAAAGACTGCTCGCGACCTCAGCGGACCTGGACGCGATCGCCAACGACGATGAACCGGACGTGCCCGCCCTCAGCGGTTGGCGCCGTGAAGCCTTCGGCGAAACCGCGCTCCGCCTGAAACGCGGGGAGATTGGTCTCGCGGTCACAGATGGCGCGGTGCGCATCATCGACCTGTGAAGCCGATCGTCGTCCTCGGCGATACACGCGAAGCGGCGATGCTGTCGGCGGCTCTTGCACGGCGCGGCTGGGAGGTGTCGTCAAGCCTCACGGCGATCGCGCCGGATCGGTCAGTCATCGACGCGCATCACCCCATGGACGCGGTCGGGCCCGCGCAATCGATCAAGCGGGCTTTGGACGTCGGGGCGCGGCGGATCCGACTGACGCGACGCGGATGGCGCGCCGGTCCGTCCGACGATTGGCGTCGGGTCGCGGATGCGCGGGAGGCGGCGTCTGCGCTCGCGCCTTCTTGGGGGCGCGTGTTTCTGTCTCTGGGCCGTGATCGGCTGACGGCGTTTGCGCAGGACGATCTTCGGTTCTTCGTGGTTCGCGTCCGTGGCGGCGCCGCGACGCTGTCGCCGATGCTGCGAGATCCGGCTCGGTATCTGATCGCGCCGGAGGAGGGGCCGTTTTCAGTCGCGCACGAAGAAGCGCTCTTTCGGCGGGAACGGATTGATGCGGTCGTGACGCGAGACGATGGCGGCGCCGGCGCGGAGCCCAAGGTGATCGCCGCGCGGCGTCTCGGCCTTCCGGTCGTCATGGTGTCTCGACCAGCCTGCGATGATCTGGATCGTCGAGCCAAGGCGACGCGATACTCTTGGCGAGCGGCTCTCCGATGGGCGTTGCGAGGTTCTGATTGAGGATTGGATAATCGGCGCTCTTCGCCTAAATCCACAGCTCCGGACGGCTGTCCGTTAGTATTGCGAGGCGCTAAAGGTGGCGACGAACCCGAGTTTTGCGGAAATCGAAGAGACCTTCGAGTTGCTTGACGACTGGGAGGATCGATACCGCTACGTGATCGACCTTGGCAAAGACCTCCCCGGTCTGCCCGAGGCGCAGCGCTCGGCCCTCACGAAAGTCGACGGGTGCGCCAGCCAGGTTTGGATCGCGCCGGAGATCCGCGAGGAGCAGGGCGCGGCGCATCTGTATTTCGAAGGCGACTCCGACGCGCACATCGTGCGTGGGTTGATCGCCGTCTTGCGTGCTCTGCTTTCAGGACGTCCGGCCTCGGAAATCGCCGCATCGGATCCGCTCGCCGAGTTTCGGAAACTAGGACTTGATTCGCATTTGTCGCAACAGCGCTCGAACGGGCTGCGTGCGATGATCGAGCGGCTCAAGTCCTTGGCGGCACAGGCCGCATAAGCGCTTGTTCTGCACTTATCCACATGTTTGTTCACACATCATGTAGACATATACACTTTCTTGCGCACAGTATTTTGAAGAGATCGGCTTATTTGAGGTGCGTCGAAAGAATTGCAGTGTTATGGTAAAGCCATAAATGCTTCGTCGAAAGGGTGTGCCAGACACAGCGTCCGGTATAGCGGCGTAGCGCGAATGAGAGTGTTGAGCAGAAACGGTTCGTCTGAAACGCGCCCACCACGAATGAGGCGTCGGCGTTCGTCGGTCTCTCCGAAAAGAGAGCGGCTGCGCTACGGAAGGACGAAGCGTCAAACCAAGGGGCCGGGCCGATGACGGAGCGGCGGGCCCGCCAAAATGGGGCGGCAGGCGACATGACCGTTTGGGAAGGGTCGGGGCAGTACACCGATGAGACCCGATACCGTGTGATTTCCGCGACGGAGTTCAGTCGCCGGTTAAGGCATGCGATCACGCGACAGGAGATGTCGGTGACGTGGTTCCTGGGCGCGGGCTGCTCAAAATCCTCTGGCATCCCCTGCGCGGATGAACTGGCGCGCACCTGGATCGCAGATCTGAAGTATGTGGAGACCGGCGAGGAGCACGACGTCGACGCTTGGGCGGCGCGTCGGTTCGTCGGGTACGATCCGGATCACCCTGGACGGGTGTACGGCGAGGTGTTGCAGGCGCTCTTTTTTACGGCGCAAGAACAACGCCGCGAGCTTCAAAAGCACATGAAGGCCTCGGAGCCGGGGTTTGGCTACGCGACGCTGGCGCAGCTGATGGCGCATCCGAAATGGGGTCAGCGCTGCAACTACGCGATCACGACGAACTTTGATGATCTGGCTGCTGAGGCGCTCTTCGTCTTCAGCGAGAACCGCCCGCGGGTTCTAACGGCGGAGAGCCTTGAGCTGCACACGGTGATTGCGCCGAACGCCCCGACATTGGTGAAGATCTTCGGCGACGCGCATTTGCCGAAACCGGGGCCGGGAAAAAACCGCCCGGAGTTGGGCGTTGAAGCCAAAGGTCGACTGCGCGACCGCATCGGCGAGACGGCGCTGGTGATCGCCGGGTATGGCGGTCGCGATCATTCCGTCATCGATCTGCTCGAAGGTTTGGGCTCCGATCAGCCGGAGGGGGGCGTTTACTGGATCAACGCCGAACCGCCCGAAGGCGCGCTGGCCGATTGGCTAGAGACCCGCGGCGGAGTTTGGGTTCGTCATGGCGACTTCGACGAACTGATGTATGACCTGCGTCTCGCCTTTGGCTTGGGACATCCAAAGATCGATCGATTTGAGCGCGTGCTCAAGAAATACGAGGCGCAGTATCAAGACCTGTCGACGCGCTCGGGCTTCAAGCTGACGTCGAGCACCGAAGGCGCGCCGTCGCCTCTCGGCCTGACGGGCGGCCCAGCGACTGCGGCAAGTGGTCGACGGACTGTCGAGCGCAAGCAGATCCGATTCCGGGAATCGGTGATGAAGCTCAATCAGGTGCGCCGTCAGATCGCTGACGGAACCGACGGTCAGCCGGGCGACGGCATCGATCCTGACGCGCTGACCCAGACGGAGAGACCGAAGGGGCTCGAAGCGGGCCTGATCGACGCGGCGGCGAAGGAGCTGCAGACGACGTTCTCCGCGATCCGGACCCAGAGCGCGGACACGGGCGCCTCGAACTACGCGGGCAATCCGGAGGTCGAGGAACTTGCGATCGACGACCAGTCGGTCGCTCAGCCTGACCAGCACGGCGCCGCGTTGGAACAGCCGCGCACGCCATTGCCGGACCCCGGTGGGCTGATGGCCGGGTCGCCAGGACTGACGCCGCGATCGCCGGAAGTCATCGCCCGCGCGATCGCCGCCATGTCAGGTCGCTCTGACGGTCGCGCCGCTGTGGACACCGAGACGGACCCGCATGAGGCGCCAGAAGGCGCCGCCGGGCTCGGCGGAGGCGCGTCGCCGCTGATGGACGGCCCTTTGCCCGCCGAACCGACAGGACGGCTCAACGAAGATCATGGCGCGGTCGGCGTATCGGCTTTTGAGAAAGCGATCGCCGGGGACGACTCGGACGCGGTGTTGCGGGCTCGTTTCGCCCGGTTCCTCGCGGTGGCCGTCGGCGACCTGGCCCGTGCAGAGGAAGAGTTCGAGCACGCGATGCAGCTGGCTCCGCAGAACGCGGCGATCCTGCGCGATTACGCGGTCTTTGCGCTGTCCCAGCTCCACCAGTCCACCCGGGCCGAGCGTTTGCTGACGCGGGCGCTCACCCTCGATCTTCGCAACCCGAAGACACTGATTTGTCTTGCGCAGTTCCTCCTGAAGGCGCGCGGCGACCTCGATCAGGCGGAAGACTGCCTGCGTCTGGCCGTCGAGGTGCAGCCAGAGCACCCGCGCGGATTGATCGCCTATGCGCAATTCCTCGACGAACGCCGCGGTCGGCGCGACGAAGCCGAGACGCTCTTGCGCCGCGCGGCGGAGGCGCGTCCGAAGAACCCGGCGGCGCTGGCGGAATACGCGCTGTTCCGAGCCTTCAAGGCGCAAAATCTGGAAGGCGCGGTCGCATTGCTCGAGGATGCGGCGCGGTTGGGGCCGGACACGACGGTCGTGCTTTACGCACAGGCCGCTGTGGCGGAGCTGAAGGGCGATGTCGAAGAGGCCGCGCGCCGTTATCGCGCGGCGATAGACGCAGATCCTCGCGAAATGCGCGCTCAATTGGGCTACGCGCGTTTTCTGCGGATGCGTCGGGAAGATCTCTCCGCCTCCGAGGCGCAGCTGCGTCGCGCGCATGAGGCGGTCCCGCACGCGTCGGAGCCTTTGTCGGCGCTGGCGGAGTTGCTTGATGATTTCCGAGGCGACCGGGTCGCAGCGGAAGATCACCATCGCCAGGCGATCGAGCTCGATCCGTACAATCCTAAGGTGCTGTCCGCTTTCGCGGCCCATATGGGGCAGCGCAAAGAAATGGCGGAGGAGGCCGACGCCTTGTTCCGTGACGCGCTCTCGCTCGCGCCGCGATCCGCTGACATTCTGCGTTCCTACGGGCGTTTCCGCCACGAGGCGTGCGAAGACGTGTCGGGCGCGGAAACGCATCTGCGCCTCGCGGTCGAAGTCGAGCCGCAACGCCTGGAAGCGCTCGAAGAACTCGCCCGCTTCCTGCATCTCGTCCGCGGCGATCATGCCGAAGCTGAGATCTACTATCGGGAAGCGCTGCGCCTCGCACCGGATCAAAGCATGACGTTGAACCGGTTCGCGCAGTTCCTGCGCGACAGTCGCGGCGACCTGGAAGAGGCGGAGCGCGTGTTCCGTCGCGCGTCGGAAAACAATCCTAAGAACGCGGCGGCGCTCGCGCGCCATGCGCAGTTTCTGTTGGCGGAGGCGCGTCGGGCCGAGGGCCTGAAGGTGCTCAATGACGCGTTTGACGCCGCCTGGGCGATGGATCCAGGCGCGCGTCCGGGCCCACTGATGCTGGAGCTTTGGATCTACCGGTACGCCCACGACCCCGCGCGGCGCGACGAAGCGTTGAAAACGGCGCTCGGATTGATCGAGGCTGGTGAACGCATCGACGGAATGGACCTGTCCCCAACGATTGCAAGCGCAATCGACGCAGGTCATTCCGATCCGCAGCTCTTGCGTGATCTCATCCACGTCGCCTCGGAAGGCGGGGACCCGGCGCAGTTGCCGACACTCGCCTAGACGCCTGAAAGGCTTGCATTCCTCAGCGCAGTGACGATCTGCGCTTTTGACGTTTGCGCGTTCTCGCGTTAGGCGAGGACGAACAGTGTGGGCGGACAGATGACTGATTTACTTACGACCTTGCTCAGCGAGCGTGATTGGCTCCTCGCCGACGGCGCCACGGGCACGAACCTCTTCGCCGCCGGTTTGGAGGCGGGAGAAGCGCCGGAACTCTGGAACGTCGACGCGCCGGAAAAGATCCGAGCGCTGCATGACGGGTTTATCGAGGCGGGTTCTGACCTGATTCTGACCAACAGTTTTGGCGGAACGCGTTATCGGCTCAAACTCCACAACGCCGAGGATCGCGTCTACGAACTCAACAAGCGGGCCGCTGAGATTGCGCGCAAGGCGGTTGAGGCGTCCGGACGACAGGTCGTCGTCGCTGGGTCCATGGGCCCGACGGGCGAGTTGCTGGAACCGGTGGGCGCGCTGTCGATGGAGGACGCCGTCGCTGCTTTTGAAGAGCAGGCGAAAGGGTTGATCGACGGCGGCGCCGACGTTCTTTGGGCCGAGACGATCTCGTCGGAGGAGGAGATCCGCGCCGCGGCGCAGGCGGCCGCCAATCTCGATGCGCCGTTCTGCGGCACGCTCAGTTTTGACACGGCGGGCCGTACGATGATGGGCGTGACCTCGGCCAGCTACGCCGAGATGAGCCAGGAATTGCCTGCGACCCCGATCGCTTTTGGCGCAAACTGCGGGGTGGGCGCCTCGGATCTGCTCCGGACGGTGTTAGGCATGAACCAGACTGCGCCGGGCGCGGTCCTGATCGCCAAGGCCAACGCCGGCATCCCGAAATATGTCGACGGGAAGATCGAATATGACGGAACGCCGGAGCTGATGGCGCAATACGCGCGGTTGGCGAGGCGCTCGGGCGCACGCATCATCGGCGGCTGCTGCGGCACGATGCCGGTTCATCTCGTCGCGATGCGAGCCGCGCTGGAAGAAGGCGATTTCGAAGCGCCGCCCGCGCTCGACGAGATCGAAGCTCAGACCGGCGGCTTCAGTTCGGCCGACGATGGATTGGGAGGCGCCGGCGCGGCGCCGAAACGCGAACGACGCGGCCGTCGGAGAGGTTAAGGGCTCATCGCGCCTTTTCGAGCGCCGACACCAATGGCACGGTTCTGCTGTCGCCTCACGCTTTGAAGTTGGAGCCACAATGTCTGATCTCGACGCCGTTCTCGCCCGCATCGACGCCGATCTCGACTCGAGTCTTGAGCGGCTGAACCAGTTGCTGCGCATTCCGTCGGTTTCGACCGAAGCGGCTCATGTCGCGGATTGTCGCCACGCGGCGGAGTGGTTGGCGACCGACTTGAAGGCGATCGGGTTCGACGCCGCGGTTCGGGACACGGAGGGGCATCCGATGGTGGTCGGTCACGATCACCAGACGCGTGGGCCAAGGGCGCTTTTCTACGGCCATTACGACGTTCAGCCGGTTGATCCGTTGAACCTGTGGGACCATTCGCCGTTTGAACCCCGGATCGAGACGCGCCCAGACGGGACGAAGATGATCCGGGCGAGAGGCTCTTCGGACGACAAGGGTCAGCTGATGACGTTCGTCGAGGCCTGTCGGGCCTGGAAAGCCGTAACCGGTTCGCTGCCGATCCCGGTGACGATCTTTCTCGAAGGCGAGGAAGAGGCGGGCGGGCGCAGCATGGCGCCGTTCCTTGACGCCAACCGCGAGGAGCTGACCGCCGATATTGCGCTGGTCTGCGATACGACGATGTGGAACGCGGAAACCCCTGCGATCACCTATTCATTGCGGGGCATGGCCGCGGGCGAGATCACGATCCGCGCCGCCGACCGCGATCTTCATTCGGGCCACTACGGCTCGGCCGCGCGCAACCCGATCGCGCTCCTCGCCAGCATCCTCGCGGACATGAGAGACGCGGACGGCAAGGTCACGTTGCCGGGGTTTTATGACGGCGTGCCCGAGACCCCGGCGGAGATCCGCGCCATGTGGGACGCGCTGGGCTTTCAACCAAGCGAGTTCCTCGGCGATATCGGCCTCTCCCAACCGGCCGGCGAAGCCGATCGTTCGGTCCTCGAGCAGACCTGGGCGCGGCCGACGGCCGAAATCAATGGCTTCATCGGCGGGTACACGGGCGACGGGTTCAAGACCGTGATCCCGGCGGAGGCCAGCGCCAAGATCTCCTTCCGGCTCGTCGGCGATCAGGATCCCGATGCGATCTGGGCGGCGTTTGAGGAATTCGTCCGCGCGCGTTTGCCCGCCGATTGCGAGGCCGACATCAAGGCGCATCATGGCGCGCAGGCGATTTCGCTGCCGCTCGACAGCCCGATGCTGCGAAAAGCAGCGGCTGCGCTGAGCCGAGAGTGGGACAGGGAAGCGGCGATCATCGGCGCCGGGGGCTCCATCCCGGTCGTCGGCGAGTTCAAGCGCCGTCTGGGCATGGACACCTTGCTCGTGGGCTTTGCGCTGGAGAGCGACAACATCCACTCGCCGAACGAGAAATACGAGCTGAGAAGTTTTCACAAAGGGATCCGCAGTTGGGCGCGGATCCTCGCGTCCCTCGCGGAGTGACGGCTCCCGCGTAAGGCGGCGACCACATCTGTAGGGAGTTCATTGTGATCGACTTGTCTGGAAAGGCCGCCATCGTGACGGGCGCCAGCCGCGGCATTGGCGCGGCCGCAGCGGCGGAGCTCGCCCACTGCGGCGCTTCGGTCTTGTTGCTGGCGAGAAGCACCGCGGAAATTGAAGCCAACGCGGCGGCGATCCGAGAGGCCGGCGGCCGCGCCGAGGCCATGTCTTGCGACGTGTCTGAGTTCGCCGAGGTCGCTGCGGCCGTCGAGCGCTGCAAAGAAGCCTTTGGCGGGGTCGACATCCTCGTCAACAACGCCGGCGTCATCGATCCCGTGTCGCATTTGGGCGAAATCGACCCGGCCGACTGGGGCCGTGTGCTCGATATCAACACCAAGGGCGTCTTTTACGGAATGCGGGCGACGTTGCCGATCATGGCGGCGCAGGAAAGCGGCGTGATCGTGAACATCAGCTCGGGCGCCGCCACAAACGCCTTGGAGGGTTGGAGCCATTACTGCGCCAGCAAGGCGGCGGCGTTGATGCTGACCCGTTGCGCCCACAAGGAATACGGGCCCAAAGGCGTTCGGGTCGTCGGGCTGAGCCCCGGCACCGTCGCTACAGAGATGCAGCGGGTGATCAAAGCGTCGGGCGTGAACCCGGTGAGCCAGCTTGAGTGGGAAGACCATATCCCACCCGAATGGCCGGCGCGGGCGATCGCCTATCTCTGCGGTCCGGACGCCGATGATCTCGCCGGCGCTGATTTCTCGCTGAGGCCCGAGGAGTCCCGCCGACGCGTCGGGTTGATCTGAGGCGTCGACCGCTGGATGTGGCGGAGCCGCCGTGGCATTTGCACGATACACATCTGTTATAGGGATTTAACCGGTTTATTTGTCCCGTTTTCTGCGAAACATGTCCCCGTCAAAGTAACAGCCGATCTGGAACTCGGCTGGAGAAACAGGGGACGCGACGGTGAGAAAACTATTACGGGACACGAAGATCCTGCGACACGCGCTGATCGGCGCGCTCGCGACTGGCGCAATGTGGAGCGCGCCGACAAGCGCTTTGGCTGGTGGGCCAAACGCAACGGCACAGTGTTCTGAAGTAAGTGGCCTTATGTTGCCAGACAACTACCGATTGGATGTTCTCGATCCACCGGTTGGCGCCGTTATCGAGGTCAGTTGGACAGGGCTTGACCCAATTAATTTTTCTTCTGCTCCGGTGGTGTTTTATAATGGGCAGACTATTGCGAATGGCGTTGATGTTGAGCAGCCAGGCGTCCTCTCCGTAGAGATTGATTCTTCGGTGTTCGTAGCTGGGGCAAACGTTGAGATTCTGACTAGAGATGGTCGAAACGTCTTTGCAACCTGTATCTTGCCGGAGATGAACGAGACCGAAGCTGCGGTAGAGGTTCTGGCGCAGTCGCGCGGGCGGTCGGTGATTTCGAACACGCCCGATTTCAGCGCCGGGCTCGCGACCAACGACACAGCCAATGCGACCGCCGAGGCGACGGCTGCTGCGGGCGTCTTCAGCTTTGACGCGCGCCTCGGCGTGCTAGGCGACAGCGACTACACGCTCTGGACCCGCGGCGGCGTCACTTATGTGAACGACGACACCGATCTCGACGACATCGATACGGTGATCGGCTACCTGCAGGCGGGCCTTGGATTCCGCCTGACGCCGCGCAGCCTGATCGGCCTGATGATCCAGGGCGATCTGTCGGAGCAGGATGCCGACGGCGCGGCAACCGCAGACGGGGTGGGGTTCCTGATCGGTCCCTATGGCGCGCTGCAGCTCTCAGACTTCATGTTCCTCGACGCCGCCGCTTTGGTGGGCCGGGCCTACAACACGGCGGAGACGTCCTCGGGCGACGAAGCGGATTACGACAGCGACCGGCTGTACCTGACCGCCAAGCTGAGCGGGCGGTTTGAGCAGGGCCAATGGCGCTTCAAACCGGCGCTGCGCGGGGCCTATTATGCCGAACAGTCGGAATCGTTTCGCATCGGCGGCGTGGAGATCGATGAGAGCACCGACTCCCTCGGCCAGGTTCGATTGGGCGGCGAGATCGGATACGACCTCTATAAGGACGAAAGGGTTTTGCGTCCGTTCATCGGCGTCGAGGGTGTGTATTCCTTTGCCAATGGCGGGTCGACCGTGGACGCCGCAGCGGATGGGGCCGACGGCGCCTCCGCCTCGCTGTCCGGTGGGGTCGAGGGTCAGATCGGCGCTGCAAGCCTGGAGGGTCGGTTGACCTATGATGGGCTCGGCGACAGCGATTACAGCGCCTATGGCGGCTCGCTGATGCTGGTCATTCCACTAAACTAGGTCCCGGTAAAACCCGGGTCCATTGCGCTAGGCCGGTGCGATCACTTGCGGTCCGGAGAAGATATTCTCCGGATCGTAACGTCTTTTGACGGCGCGAAGTCGACGCGTGTTCTGGCCCCAATAAGCCTCGGCCCAGTTCGCCAGCGATCTGTCGCGATAGTTCGCGTAGGCCCCGCCGGTCAAAAACGGGCCCATTCGGCGATAGGCTGAGGCCAGCCGCGCCTCTCGCCCCGGGGCAGAGCCGCCGCCGCTATCTAGCCTGCCATCCCACTGGAAACAGAGCTGGGCGGCGGGGCCCCGATGTGGGAACGCCGTGGCCTCCGACGAAAGCGCGTCGATTGCGCCGCCCTGCATCTGGCAAAATCCGCTGACGCCCGGATACAGACCCTCGATCAATGCGCGCCATCCGCTGGCGCCGAAGCTGTCATCGGCGAAGCCGGATTTGATTGCGTAGCGCCCGTGGCCGACCCGGTCTCTGGGCCAGAGTTGGTGAGACACGTCGCGCCAGGCCTCATTGGTGCGCACGAACGAGCCTTTCCACTCGGTCAGTTCGCGGATTTGGTCGAGCAGCCGCTGGAACGCGCGCAGCTCTCCCACCGAGACGAGCGCAATTCGGATCTGGATCAGGTCAGCCTTGACGCCTGAGAAATACGCGATGCTCGAAAACTCCTGCGGCGCATCGCGGAGGATCTCCCGCCAGCCGCCAAGGATCGCGGCGGCGTGGTCCGGGGCGACTTGGGTCAGGACGCGGCCGTGATGCGCTGTGGCCAGCGGCCGGGTTCGAAAGACGAAACGGGTCGCGACGCCGAAGCCATAGCCGCCGCCCTGGCAGGCCCAGAAGAGCTCGGCGTTCTCGTCGGGCCGAACGGTCAGAAGACGTCCGTCGGCGGTGATCATCTCGACTTCGAGGAGGCTGTCCGCGAGGGTTCCGTACGCCCTCGCGAGATATCCAACGCCTCCGCCCAGCGCATGGCCGCCGAAACCGACGGTCTGGCAATAGCCCGCCGGCACGGCGAGGTCGAGCGGAGCGAGCGCGTCGATCACGTCCTGGACCCGGGCCCCCGCGTCGACGCTTACCGTCCCGGCTGTTGGCGAAACGACCACGCGCCGCATGCGCCGCAGGTCGATCACGAGATCCGAGGCTTCCGAGTACCCGGCAAAACAGTGCCCGCCGCTTCGGACGCTGAACGGCTCCTCGGTCTCACGGGCCCAATTCAGGACCGTGCGAACCCCTTCCGCTGTGGCGCAAAGGGCGCGGCGGCGGGGGATGCGTCGCCATCTGCGGTTGAACGGATCAGACAACTCGCTCGCATTGGCCGCGGCTGCGTCGACGATAACGCCATCGCGCTCTGCGAGATCGGGCGGCGACGAGGTTGCGCGCCCGAGAGACGGCGCCGCGAAACACGCAAGGCCCGCAGCGACCCTTTGCCCAAACTCTCGACGCCGCACGTTCCACCCCTGGTGAGATCCCGATACTGAGATTCATTAGCACGTCTGACATGGAAATTTCCAGGTCGCGTGGGGCGTGGGCTGCGGACGCGCCCACATGCGCTGGCTCTGTTAACTTCGTTTGACCCTGATCAAGCGAGCGTTAGGGGAATTTGCAACGCTCAAATCACCCAAGAAGGGACTGTCGCGGAACGCTGATGGGAGGCTCGCATGTCTGGGGAGAAGGTTCGCGTCGACCGCGTGATATGCCAGCATCTGATCCAGCAGCGGTTTTCAACGGCGGCTGTTCCGCCCCACGGTGTCGAGCTGCTGGCTCTGATCGGCTTTTGCGCCCGAAGCGCCCGCGAAGGCTTCTGCGAGGGATGCGCGCACCGAAAGTTCTGCCGAGGGCTCACGGCGCCCAGCCGCTCAGACGCAATTCGATCTGCTGTCGCACGGAAGCTGAGGGCGCGCGCGCATCTCCCCGAGATAACGGATTGAGATGGAACTGACGGTCCGAGCTCTCGGACGGTTAGGGGAACACGCCGCCTTCAGCGTCTCCCGCGCTGGCGTCCAGTAACGCCGCCAGATCGGGCACGTGTACGTGACGCGTTCCTTCCAGACGGATCAGCCCCGAGGCTTTCATACGCGAAATCTGGCGGCTGACGGTCTCGATCGTGAGACCGAGATAGTCGGCTACCTCGTCCCGTGTGATCGGGATATCGAAGCTGCGGGCGTTTCGTCCGTGGTTCTCGCCGATACGATCAGCCAGAAGGCAGAGAAAGGTCGCGACTTTCTCGCGCGCGGTTTTCTGTCCGAGAACCACGAGCCATTCATGCGCATCGTCCAGCTCGCTCAGCGTCATGTCCAAGTTGCGCTGCATGACGTTGGGATAGCGTTCGAGCAGCGAATGGAACTCTTTGCGGCGGAACTTGCACAACATGACTTCCGTGACCGCGTTCGCGTCGTGATCGGCCAACTCGGAGGCGGATCTTCCGATCAAGTCGCCTTTGAAGCGCAACCCTATGATTTGTCGACGACCGTCCGCCATCAGGCGCGTGAGCTTGACCACGCCGCTGACAATATTGCCTACAAACCGGATCGGCTCTTGCGCAGCGATGATCTCCTGCGCTGGCGCGAACTTCTGAAAGGAGCGGATCTTCTCAAGCGCGCGCAGTTCGTCGCTGTCGCAATCGGCGCAGACGGCGCTGTCGCGGGCTGGACAGTTTGAGCATTTCATCCCTGCTTCTCGAAGGGAGCGAGGGACGCCAGCTGTGTTCAACATACTCATTTGTCCACCTCCATCTGTACGATGAAGCTGACAGTTTCGGTTTGCAATTGAATCTGACAGTCGGAGAGTGCGAAAATTAAGTTATATAAATCAGTGTGTTGATGGCAATCTCAATAGGCTGCATCATTTGGTTTAATAGTCAGGGTCTAAACTTGATTCGTTTGGCGGTCGCCGCGTCACCGGATGCTTCGAGAGTTGACGCGTCCGCCGGTCCTGCGCCGCTTTCGCAAGATGACTGCGGCGCTGACGCCGGCGACTAAACCAGCCAGATGGCCATCCCACGAAACCTGACCATCCTCGCCGGGGACCACGCCCAAAAAGGTCGGCACGCCGTAAAGCAGCAGCGCGATCGCAGCGCCGAACAGGGCTTCCGCGCTGCGTTCGAGAACGCCCAGGGCGACCAAGAAGCCAAACCAGCCGAATATCAGCAAGCTGGCGCCGATGTGGTTGTTTGGGCGCGCCAGCAACCAGGTCAGAACGCCGCCGACGAGGATGCAGATGATGGTCGCCTTCCAGAAACGTTGCGGGGCCAGCAGCAGTATCAGCCCGCCCAAGACCAGAAGCGGCGGCGTGTTGGCTGACAGATGCTGCCAGCTGCCGTGCAGAAGGGGCATCAGCAGGACGCCGTCCAGCCCTTCGACGGTTCTGGGGATCAAACCATAATCACGAGTGAGCGCGTTGCCTGTCGCTATGTTCAGGACATGCACGGCCCATAGGAGCGCGACAAAAGCGATGAGAGGGCGAAAACGGCGCAGGGCTGCGTAGACGGATTGCACGATCGCTCCACATGGTTTGCCGGTCCCGCCGAACTAAGGCGGTTGCTGCGAGACTTGCAACGGTTCTCGCCAGCGAAATGCAAACTGCGAAAATAAGGCGATCTGAGAAAGCTTGAAAGTCGCACGCAGGATATTTGACGTCGCGGGCGGTGCAGCCGGACGCGGCGCCCCGCCGCAGGGTGGAGCGAATTGATTTGGGTTTTCCGCAAAGTGCGGAGGCGTAAGGAGCGTTCTGATGGCCGACGACGAGGAACTGGATCTGAAATCCCTCGACGATGAGGAACTGGTCCAACAGATGTTCGACGATCTCTATGACGGGTTGAAGGAAGAGATCGAAGAAGCCACGCACATCCTGCTGGATCGCGGCTGGCAGCCTTATGACGTCCTGACCAAAGCACTGGTTGAAGGGATGCGCATCGTCGGCATCGACTTCCGCGACGGGATCTTGTTCGTCCCGGAGGTTTTGCAGGCGGCGAACGCCATGAAGGGCGGCATGTCGATCCTCAAGCCGCTGCTGATCGAGACCGGCGCGCCGCGTTTGGGCAAGATGGTGATCGGCACCGTTAAGGGCGACATCCATGACATCGGCAAAAACCTGGTGTCGATGATGATGGAAGGGGCCGGGTTCGAGGTCGTTGATCTTGGGATCAACAATCCGGTTGAGAACTATCTCGATGCGCTCGAAAAGGAGAGCCCGGACATTCTCGGCATGTCGGCGCTGCTGACCACGACGATGCCGTATATGAAGGTCGTTATCGACACGATGGTCGAAAAGGGCATTCGCGACGACTATGTGGTGCTTGTCGGCGGCGCGCCGCTCAACGAGGAGTTTGGCAAGGCCATTGGCGCGGACGCGTACTGCCGAGACGCCGCTGTCGCCGTGGAAACCGCCAAGGACTTCATGACGCGCAAGCACAACCAGTTGGCGGCTGGCTGATCGTCCGGGCCGCCTGGATGACGAGGCCAAAATGGATGAGGCGCGCGGATCGAAGAGGGGGCGTCGTCGCGGAGGCCGCGCGGCGCGCCAGACCGAGTCGCGGGAACGATACGGGTGGGGCGCCGCCGTCACGAACGGGGCGCTCACCGATCAAGCGCTGACGGATGAAGCGCTGACCGAAGACGAGATCGAGATTGGCGCCGCGGACAGAGCGGGCGAGGGGAAAACGCTTCTGATCGCCTGCGGAGCGTTGGCGCGCGAAGTCTTGGCTGTGACCGAGGCCAACGAGTGGTCCCATCTGGAGCTTCAGTGTCTGCCGGCGAAGCTTCACAATCAACCGCAGTTCATCCCGGATCGCGTCCGCGAAAAAATCGTCGCGGGACGTCGCGCCGGCTTTGACTCGATTTACGTGCTCTACGCCGATTGTGGGACGGGCGGGTTGCTCGACAAGGTGTGCGACGAGGCCGGCGTCGAAAGAATCGCCGGCCCCCATTGCTACAGCTTCTTTGAAGGCAACGAGACTTTCGCCGAACGCTCAGAGACCGAGATCACAGCCTTTTATCTGACCGATTTCCTGGTCCGGCAATTCGATACGCTCGTGTGGCGCGGCATGGGGTTCGACCGTGCGCCAGAGCTGGTCGAGACGATGTTCGGAAACTACGAGAAGATCGTGTATCTGGCGCAAACCGATGATCCGGCGCTGGACGCGAAAGCGGAGGCCGCAGCTCAGCGGCTCGGCCTCGCCTATGAGAAGCGGATGACCGGTTTTGGCGACCTTGCGCGGTTTATGGAGACTGCGGCGACCCGCGAAACGGACTAGTCGTCCCGCTTGACGACGCGCAGATGAGAGCGGCCGCCAGACCCCTCGGATTTATCAGCTGAAAGACGCTGTAATGCAGGTGCTCCGCCTTTGATGCTCCGTAACGTCGGTGCGGCAGAGTACAGCTTGTCTTTGGTGATTGCGGCGAGCGTTTCGTTCAGAACCGAGTTCTCGCCGACGGACACTTTGCGCGCCGTGGCGGGTTCGGTCGCTGCGATCTGATAGAACGAGACGCGGTCGACCCAATGATGGAGAGGGTCCAGGCGACGCGCAGCCACGCCGTCGCCGGCGTGGTAGCAGCCGCACCCAAGGATCCGGTTCACCTCTCCAAAGTCGCTCAGCAGCGGCATATACAGAAATTCTGCGTCGTAGAGATAGCCTTCGCGCGTCTCGATCGTTGCGGCGACATGGCTGACGACGGGCTCCTCGACCACGCGTCCGATCATCTTTCGAACCCGATCGCGCCCGTCGCCATGCCAAAAGGCCAGAGCGCTCATGCCGCGGAGCTCCATACCGAACTGATCGCACAGCTTGGTGCCGGCCAGACGGAAGCGGATATCGAGCGGTCCGCGATGTTCGAGGACGAAGGTGCTTTCCAGCAGACTTGATATGGCGCGGGGGTCGAGCTCGCTGCGGTACGGAGCAGGGCGATTCTTCCGGAGTTGGTCCCAATAACGGTACAGTTGAGTGACTGTTTCGTGTTTCATTCTGCGCCGATCCCAACCCCAATCGCCGTTTCGCGTCATCGCGGCTCGGCGTATGATCCCAGTACGTTCCCCCGCCGCAGATTGGAGCAACGCTCGTGCCACTCGGGATCGCGTCATGGAAAAGTCCATGCGCCGTTGCTGTCTGTTTCTTCGGAGAAACGCGCGCGCTAAGGTTCGCGCAGACCGGGTTGGCCTTCTCAAAGATCAACAAGACACAAAGAAGCGGATGCAAAACATGCTGAACAGCATGACGGGTTTTGGCAGCGCTGAAGGCGCAAGCGACGAAATGCGATGGCGCTGGGACGCCAAAAGCGTGAACGGCCGCGGCCTGGAGGTCCGGATGCGAACGCCCAGCGGGATGGACGCGCACGAGCTGCGATGGCGCCAGTCCGTGGCGGGGCGCTTCAAGCGTGGTTCGATCACCCTGTCGCTGTCCGTTGAGCCAACCGCGGGAGCACAGGTCGCGCAGCTCAACGAAACGCAATTGGCGGCGGCGGCCCTCGCCGCGGACAAGGCCAACCAAGCCTTGCGCGCCACTGGGCTCGAGCCGGCTCCGGTTGCGCCAGAACGACTGCTCAGTCTGCGCGGGGTCTTCGAACTCGACGCCGCCGGGGTTGAGACGGCGGATGACAGCCAGGTGGAGGCGTTCACCGTCACGCTTGGCGCTGCGCTGGACGCGCTAGCGGACGGACGACGGCAAGAGGGCGCGCGTATCCTCGCGACCTTGACGGAAATCGTCGACGAGATTGCTCGGCTCACCGCGCAGGCGGAGGCGAACGCGGCGGTTCGGGCGGACGCGGCGCGAAGCCGCTTGCAGCAGCGCGTCGCCGCCGTGATGGAGGCTGGCGCGGAGTTGGATGAAGCGCGCCTCGCTCAGGAACTGGCGCTGATCGCCGTCAAGATCGACGTGTCGGAGGAGATCGAACGCCTGAAAGGGCACGTCGTCGCCGCTCGCGGTCTCTTGGAGGCCGACGAGCCGGTTGGTCGAAAGCTGGACTTTCTCGCACAGGAGTTTAACCGCGAGGCCAACACGTTGTGTTCGAAGTCTCAGGATCCGGACCTGACGGAGGTCGGACTGTCGCTCAAGGTGGTGATCGATCAACTCAGGGAACAGGCGGCCAATGTTGAGTGAGACCGGCGACGTTGCGATCCCCCGCCGCGGGCTTCTTCTGGCGCTGTCTTCGCCGTCAGGCGCCGGAAAGACGACGTTGGCCAAGCGGCTTTTGGCGTCTGACGAGGACATCGTCATGTCCGTCTCGGCTACGACGCGACCGATGCGGCCGGGAGAGGTCGACGGCAAGGATTACTTCTTTCTGACGCCTGACGCGTTTGAGGAGCAGATCGCAGAGGGCGCGTTTCTGGAGTATGCGCGGGTGTTCGGCAACATCTACGGCACCCCGCGCGCGCCCGTCGACGAGGCCATAGAGGCCGGAAGGGACGTGCTGTTTGATGTTGACTGGCAAGGCGTTCAGCAGCTGCGCCAAGCCGCCCGGGACGATTTGGCCAGCGTTTTCATTCTACCGCCCTCGATCGAGGCTTTGGAACAGCGTCTCCGTAGCCGTGGTCAGGATTCGGACGAGGTGATCGCCTCGAGGATGGCGCAGGCCCGCGACGAGATCAGCCACTGGGCGGAGTACGACTATGTCATCGTAAATGACGACCTGGACGCCTCGGAACATAAGATCAACGCGATTCTGGCGAGCGAGCGGCTGCGACGCTCGCGGCAAACCGGCCTGACGGATTTCGTCCGTGGCCTTGCCTGAGCAGGGCTTAGAACGGCAGCTTCAACTGATAAGGAACGGGCACGGAATGGAAATCTATGCGCTCGACGGGGTTTCGCCGCAGATTCACCCGACGGCTTGGGTCGCGCCTGGCGCAAGGCTGATCGGGAACGTCATCCTCGAAGAACGGGCCAGCGTCTGGTTCAACGCCGTTCTGCGGGGGGACAATGAGCCAATCCGCATCGGCCCAGGCTCCAATGTGCAGGATGGCTGCGTCTTGCACACCGATCCAGGCTTCCCGCTCGACGTCGGAGAAGACTGCACGATGGGTCACAACGCGATCATCCACGGATGCCGCATCGGTTCGGGCGCGTTGATCGGCATGGGAGCCACCGTTCTCACTGGCGCCGAGATCAAAGCGGGGAGCTTGGTGGGGGCAAACGCCCTTGTCACCGAAGGCAAGAGCTTTGAGCCCGGATCTCTGATCGTCGGCGCGCCCGCCAAAGCCGTTCGCGTTCTGGACGAACAGGCGATCAAGGAAATGCGGCTCACCGCCGGTCGTTACGTGGCCAATGCCGAACGTTATCGGCAAGGGTTGGAGCTCGAGCGGATCCGGGGTGTCGGTTGAAACAAAAACGGCCGGCGCTGAACGCCGGCCGCCGCGATTAGGGACGCGAGTGAGGGGATGAGGGTGCGTCCCGGTCTCTGTTCGGAATGAATGTTTCGTTTTGAGGGCTTTGGTGGACGCCACTGACGACTTTAGCGAGCCGGCAGCGGCGCGAAGCAATGTGTTGCGCGGTTTCCGACAGGGCGCGTTGACTGCTCTGTAAATAGCTCACCTCGCTTTCAGGTTTGCAGTCGGCTGTCGGGATGAGTTTTCTAGGTGTAGAGCACTTTGGATCATGTTGTGTCACTCCTTGTTGCTCGCACTAGAAATGGACCCCGAATCGGGCGGGGTTGGCAACCCACGGTGGATAAAATGTGGATAACCTCATGCGCTGTTGCGGAATCGCTTCAGTGGGCTCGGGAGGGAGCACACTGGAACGGTGGTCACACCGTAGCGGCGACGACGACGCGTTCGTTTTCCTGGCCAAAGCTCAACTCGGCCCGCAGGCTTTTGGCGAGGCGGTGGGTGAGCAGCAGCGGGGCCTCTTTCGGTTGAAGCGCGTCTTCGACGATGCCGCTGCGCAAGAGGTCTCTGCTGCGATCGCTAAGCGTCGCGTTGCGTCCTTCCGCGACCACGATCAAATTGGTCGCCCCTTTCTTCATTGCGCCGACGCGCACCGAACCGCCCCGCGGCAACGTTTCGATGCCGATCAGAACGAGGTTCATCAGGAGCTTGGCCAGCGTGCGGTCGAGCGCGCTTTCGCCGCGGGTCCATTCCAGCGTGACCCTTCCGCCTTCAAGAAACCCCGTCGTCAGATCCTTGAGTTCGTCGACGTTCATCGAATCGGCGAGCGCGCCGCCTGCGCCAAACGCCATTCGGTAGAACTGCAGCTTTGCCGACGCCAGACGCGCGCTTTCGCCAATCAATTGAAAAGCGTGGCCGCGCATATCATCATCGACTCCGTCCTCGATGATCTCCACGCCATTGTTCAGCGCAGCGACCGGACCGATCAGATCATGACATATGCGAGAACTGAGGAGCGAAGCGAGCGCCAGATCGTCGATCTCGATTCTGCGTCCCCGCTGCTCCGAAGATCCAAGGTTGCGCGCGTGCATTCGCCTGCTCCTGTCATTTTGTCGTTAACCATCACTATATCTCTCCCTTGCCGTGGTGAAAGGATTCCTGTGCGCACATGGTCGGCAAATTGCGCAAGCTGCGTCATTGGTCGAAAGGGATCGCGTAGTATCTGGCGTGGAGGAGACGCGTATGGAGCATCTGGAGGTTGGGGCGCTCGTGCGCTTGCCTGAGCGTCCCGACTGGGGCGTGGGGCAGATCCAGTCGTTGGTCGCAGACAAACTCGGAGATCGGATTACGGTGAACTTTGAGAACGCTGGGAAACAGGTGCTCAACGGCGCCCGCGTGGACCTGGAGGTGGTCAGCCCGGAATGGCGCTGACCGTCCTCCACGCGCGAGACAACCCTGTCGCCATTTCGAGGAGGCGTGTGACGTGAGCGATGACGAGACCCCGGAAATCGAACCGACGCCGGCGATCTCTGACGCTGCGCGAGCGAAGAGCTCGACGCAAAAGCGACCCGCGGTGCAATGGATCGAGAAACCAGAGGATCTCGATAAGGTCGTTTTTGTCGACGACCTGGCGGAAATCGAGGTGCCGGTCGAAGCGTTGCACCTGATGCCTTTCAAAAACGACTTTCGCGGGGATGACGGCCGAACGGCGCTGGTGGCGGAGTCGATCCGGTCTCAAGGCTACAACAACCTCAACCCGATCTATCTGCGGCTGGGGCGTCGCGGGCGCTGGGTCGTCGAAGATGGCGGGCATCGTTTGACCGCGGCGCGCATCGTCTCCAGCGAGTTCTTCACCAACTTGCTCGACAAAAAAGTGCGCAGTCTACATTTCATCCTGCGCCGGACCGAAAGCAGCAACACTTTGCCGCCCGAGGAAGAGGCGGACTAGCGCCAGGGCCTGATCGCAGACGCTCCTCGCGCTGGATTGATGGGAGACCGCCATGCGCTGGACGACGTTTTTTTCAGGCGCGATCGTCGGGATCTGCGTGACGACGCCAGCGCTCACGTTTGACGGCGTCAATCCTTGCGGCCCGGCGGCGACGATCGTCTTTAGCGAAAGCGCTCCGCGCGACCGCGTCACGATCCGCAATCAGAGCCCGGAGGGATGGAGCGTCGCCGCGGTCACCTGGGCGCTCGAAGGCTCTGCCGGCGATCTGATCTTCGACACCATCCCGGGGGGCGCCGGATATAGCGTGGCGCAGCCTTTTCAGAGTTCTGGAGGCGCGACGCTGTCGCATCAGCCGGGGCTGGCGGACGGCGATCGCACCTTGGATCTGGTGTTCTCCGAGTTCGCGCCGGGCGCGCTTTACGCCTTCACCATCGATCTCGACGACCGGATCAGCGGTCAGGCCGGCACCATGATTGAAGGCGGGGAACTCACCGGCGCAAGCCTGGAGGTCGTGTTTGTCCGGACCGATGGGCGGCGCGAGGCGCTGGCGGGGGAGTTTGAAACAGCCGCGACCGCGCGCGTCGCCGCCGAGTGCACGTCGTGACGACGGCTAGGCCGGCTCGACGATCAGCGTGGTGCCGTCGACATCCACGACCTTAAGCGTCTCGCCGTCGCGGACAGCGCCGTCTCCCGGCGCTCGGGCGGCCCATTGGCTGTCGCCGACTTTCACGGTTCCATGCCCAGCGCCGAAGTCTCCCAGCGCGACGACCTGTTTCCCGACCATCTCGGCGAGCCGATTGTTCAGGTTGGGCCGGTCGCTTTCCTGGTAGGAGCGGGATTTGGCGAAGTAGGCGCGACCCAGATAGGTCAGCGTGACGCCCAGAACCGAGAAGATCACGAGCTGCGCGGTGACCGGGATGTCGACCACCAGCAGCAGCAGCCCCAGGATCAATGCGGCCGCGCCCGCCCAAATCAGAAACAGCGAGAACGTGGCCAGCTCTAACAGGAACAACACGAGGCCGATAATCAGCCACCAGGCGGCGGCGTCCTCGAAAAGTCCGGGCAGATCCAGCATTCACATTCCCCCTTATCTCTGCGGTTACTCGTTGTTGGCTTTCAGCGCCGACTTCGCAAGCTCGGAAACGCCGGCGATCGATCCAATAACGCCCGAAGCTTCGACGGGCATCATGATCACTTTCTGATTGTCGGCGGAAGCAATGTCTTTGAGCGCTTCGACATACTTCGTCGCGACGAAGTAGTTCACCGCCTGAACGTCCCCTTTGGCGATCGCTTCGGAGACCATCTCGGTTGCGCGCGCCTCGGCCTGGGCTGCGCGTTCGCGCGCCTCGGCGTCGCGGAACGCGGCTTCGCGGCGGCCCTCAGCTTCGAGGATCTGAGCCGTCTTCAAACCTTCGGCCGAAAGAATAGCCGACTGTTTTTCACCTTCGGCGGTCAGGATCTCGGCGCGTTTCTCACGCTCCGCCTTCATCTGCTTGGCCATCGACTCGGTGATGTCCACCGGCGGCGCCAGATCCTTGATCTCGACGCGGGTGACCTTGACGCCCCAGGGGTTCGTCGCCTGGTCGATGACGGTCAGAAGACGCGCGTTGATGTCGTCGCGGTTCGAGAGCGACTCGTCGAGATCCAGCGAGCCGAGCACCGTTCTGATGTTGGTCATCGTGAGGTTCGTCATCGCGCGCTCGAGGTCGCGGACTTGGTAGGCTGCTTTCGGCGCGTCCATGATCTGATAAAAGGCGACGGCGTCGGCAGTGACCATGGCGTTGTCTCTGGTGATGACGTCCTGGCTCGGGATGTCGAGAACCGACTCCATCATGTTCATCTTGGCGCCGATGTTCTGAAAAACCGGGATCAGAAAGTGGATCCCCGGCTTGAGCGTCATCGAGTAGCGACCAAAGTTCTCGACTGTCCATTGTTCGCCCTGTGGGACGACCCGAACAGCTTTGAAGATCAGAAATACCGCGAGAGCTGCGAGGATCAGTCCGATAAGAAGTCCAGTGGTCATGTTTGCTCGCCCGTTGTCGCCGGGAGCGTCCTAGCCGCTCCCGGACCGTTATCCGTTTGGTGTTTTCTACTGCCAGATGGTTACGGACAGGTGTGCGTGCTCGAATTTTGTGGAAATCCACAGTTTTTCATTGTGTCGGAGGGGGCGAGCGATGCAGTTGCGTCGTTAATCAGCGCCGCCTATGGTCCGGCGCTAATTCCGTTCGGTGGTTTGCCGCAACTGCAGTGCGCGGCGCGGAGATGTGATGCGTATCGATTCTGGCCGATTTACAGTGCGTCTGGCCGAGACCGAGGCGGAAGTGCGGGCGGCGCAACGCCTGCGCTATCAGGTGTTTGTTAACGAAATGGGCGCGAAGCCCGCGCCGGAGCATCAAGCGGAAGAACGCGAATTCGATGCGTTCGACCCGCATTGCAAGCATCTGATTCTCGTCGACAACTCTGAAGAAACCGAGGATGGCGCGCCGGCCGTCAAAGGCGTTTATCGCCTGTTGCACGGCAGCGACGCCCTCGCTGACGGCGGCCCGGGGTTTTACACGGCGACGGAATACGATCTTGCGCCGATCGAAGCCTATGATCGAGAGACTTTGGAGCTGGGGCGGTCCTGCGTCGCCGAGGCTTATCGCGGGACGGCGGCCATGCAGCTGCTGTGGATGGCGCTGTCGCAATACATCGTCATTCACGACATCGGCCTGATGTTCGGCACGGCGAGTTTCCACGGGACCGAAATCGAGCCGCTCAAGATACCGCTGTCGTTCCTGCATCATAACCATCTCGCGCCGGAAGGGCTGCGCCCGCGCACGCTCGATCAGCACTACGTGAACATGAACCTGATGCCCGCTGATGAAATCTCGCGCGCCGAGGCGATGCGGATGCTCCCGGCGCTGATGAAAGGGTACATGCGTCTCGGCGGCTTCGTGGGCGACGGCGCGTTCATCGACTGGGAGTTCAACACGGTCGACGTCTGTCTGGTGATGATCACCGACAAGATCACCGAACGGCACAAGAAGTTCTACGCGCGCCGGGCGCCATCTGACATCGCGCGCGTGCTCGGGTGATGGCGCTGGTGCGTTCTGGGATCGCAAAGCGCGCATGAGTGACGCCAATTCCAATCTCGAGCCTGACGCGGCCGACCCGTCGCCCAAAGTGCTGGGTCGCGGAGACCCGGGGTGGACCGACGCCACATGGAACGGAGCGACCCCGCCACAGCTGCCTGACAAAACGCTTCTGCAAAAGCTTCGCGGCGTTCTTCGGTTGCTGTGCTTTGTTCTGGCGACGCTGGCGCTGCTGCCGGTCTATTTCATCGCCCGGCTGATGGGGCATGGGCCGAACCGATATGTTGCGGGGCTCTGGTGCGGCGTGGGCGCCTTTCTGTGCGGGTTGCGCCTCCGCCGACTTGGCCAACCAATCAGAACCTCAGGCGTCATCGTCGCCAACCACGCGACCTGGATCGACATTCTGACCATCGGGCCCTCGGCTCCGGTGCATTTCGTCGCCAAGGCGGAGGTCTCGAGCTGGCCGTTCTTCGGATGGATCGGCAAGATCTCCGATACGGTCTTTATCGAGCGCCGCCGCACCGAGGCCAAAGCGCAGGAGCGCCATCTTATCGATCGAGCGTTGGATGGGGATCTTCTGTGCCTGTTTCCCGAAGGCACGAGCAGCGACGGAATGCGGGTGCTGCCCTTCAAATCGAGCCTTTTCTCGATGTTCTACGCGACCGATCGGAGCGCGACGGAGCTGTTGGTGCAGCCGCTGTCAATCCACTACGCGCCTGCGCCAAACAGCAATCTGCCCTCGAATTTTTACGGCTGGTGGGGGCGCATGCCGCTGTTCAAGCAGATCTGGGACGTCACATGCCTGTCGAGCGCGGGGATCGCCACGCTCGAGTTTCACGACCCGTTGCGTCCAGGCGACTTTGAGAACCGCAAGAGCCTCGCCTCCGCCGCGCAGGAGAGCGTGGCGCTGGGGCGAGAGCGCGCGGCGATCGACGCACAACTCGCTCGGAGCCGCGCGACGAACTAGATATTCACGGCAGACATGTCCAAAGCCGGAGAATACCCGATGACCCATCCAGCGTTCACCTCAGAGTCGGTCGCCCTCGTAACAGGCGGCGCCTCAGGCATCGGCCTGGCGGCGGTGAAGAAATTCGCTCAGCTGGGGATGCGCGTCGTGATCGTCGATCGCGCTGAAGACACGCTTGCCGCGGCGGTCGTCGCCGCGCGCGCAGCGGGGGCGCGCGACGTGATGTCAGCCTCGATCGACGTCGCGGATCGGAGCCGGCTCGAAGCGCTTGAGGCCGAGGTCGCCGACCGGTTTGGCGGCGTCGATATTCTGATGAACAACGCGGGGATCGGCGGTCGCAGCAACGCGCTTGGTCCGATCGAGGTCTGGCGTTCGATCCTCGACGTGAACCTTTGGGGCGCTGTTCACGGAAGTCAGGTCTTCGCGCCGCGGATGATCTCGCGTGGGCGCGCGGGCGCGATCATCAACACCGGATCCAAACAGGGGATCACGACACCGCCCGGCAATCCGGCGTACAATGTCTCAAAGGCGGCGCTGAAAGCTCTCACCGAGGCGCTATCGTACGAGCTGCGCAACACCGAGGGCGCGCGGATTTCGGCGCATCTGCTTGTGCCGGGCTTCGTCCATACCGGGATGATCGGCGCGGCGGAGAAACCGCCCTCGGCCTGGACCCCCGAACAGACGGTGGACTTCTTTGTCGAGAGCATGGGCCGCGGGGATTTCTACATCCTGTGCCCGGACAACGACGTCCCCCGCGCGCTTGACGAGAAGCGGATCGCCTGGGCGGTGGGCGACATTGTCGAGAACCGCCCTGCGCTGAGCCGTTGGCATCCCGCCTACGCGGCCGCATTCGCAAGCTTCATCGCCGGCGACAAATAGATGCGCGGACGGAGGTTTCTGATCGCGGTGATCGCCGTCCTCCTCATGGGCGCGTCCTCGCCGATCGCAGCGCAATCGGGTGGCGAGCTCAGCGCCGACGAGTCGGATCCCAACCTGCTGGGGTGGATGCAGGGATTTCCGCCCCGCGACGACAAGCTGATCGGACAACCTGACGCCAACTACTTTAGCTTTCCAAAGCTTCGGTGGTCGGTCTGCCGCTTGCGTGAGTTTTTACCGACGGAGCAGGTGAGCCGCGGGCGCGGTGCGCCGATCCCTCTCGCTTACGATCTCGACGACGCCATCGACGACGTTCGTTTCACACCGTTGGGCGGCGGCGCAGAGATGAGCTGGGAAGCATCGCTGCACGCCAACTACACCGACGGCATGCTGATCATTCATCGCAACAAGGTCGTCTACGAGCGTTACTTTGGCTGTCTTGAAGAGGCGGGAAAACACGCCGCGATGTCGATGACAAAGTCGATGACGGGTCTTCTGGCCGAGATCCTGGTGGCGGAAGGGGCGCTAGATGATCAGGCGTTGGTGTCCGCCTTCGTGCCTGAGCTGCAGGAAAGCGCATTCGGCGACGCCACTGTGCGGCAAGTCATGGATATGACGACCAGCCTCGTCTACAGCGAGGATTACTCCAATCCCAACGCCGATATCTGGCTCTATTCGGCGGCCGCGAGCCCGTTTCCGAAGCCCGATGGCTACACCGGGCCCGACGGCTATTTCGAGTATCTGCAGACAGTCCGGCGGGAAGGCGATCACGGAACCGCCTTCGCCTACAAAACGATCAACAGCGACGCGCTTGGATGGGTGATCTCGCGGGTCACGGGGCAGGCGGTCACCGAGCTCTTGTCGGATCGGATCTGGTCGAAGATCGGAGCGGAGCAGGACGCCTACATGACGGTTGACGGGAAAGGCGCGCCATTCGCCGGCGGGGGAGTGACCGCCGGCCTGCGTGATCTCGGGCGCGTCGGTCTGCTAGTGGTGAATGGCGGGGTGGTCGACGGTCGGCGACTTTTTCCGACCCAAGTCGTTGAGAGCATTCGCGCCGGCGGCGACAAGACGCTCTTTTCCACGGCGGGTTACCCGACGCTCGCCGGCTGGAGTTATCGCAGTCAATGGTGGGTGTCGCACAACCCCAACGGCGCCTTCGCCGCGAGGGGCGTCCACGGTCAAACGATCTATATCGACCCAGCGGCAGAGATGGTGTTGGTGCGCTTTGCGTCCTTCCCAAAAGCTCAGAACGCGAGGATCGATCCGACGTCATTGCCGGCGTACCAAGCTGTCGCCGATTACCTGATGGCGAAGGACGCCAACTAGCCGGCCGCCGACCCGGGGCCCGGTTGAACGGTGTTGGAAGACCTCACGCCGCGGCTTCGCCAGGGCCGTGTTTGAAAGCGGCGTGATACGCTTTCACGCCGGCCGCGGACCCTTCCGGGTGTCGCCAGACGCTTCGGTTCGCGGCGATGAAATCTGCGCTCCCGACAAGCTGCGAGGCGATCTGAGGGGTCATGCCGCCTTCGGCCACTACTGGAGCCTCGATCATCGCCTGCCACCAGGCGAACAAGTCGCTTTCCGCCAGGTTGCCCGACTTCAACGCCGGATCGACGCTGACTGGGCCAAACGAAACGTAGTCGGCGCCGCGTTCGGCTGCGGTCATGCCCAGATGACGAGACGCTCCACACCCGACGCCGACAATCTTGTCCGAGCCGAGCAGCGATCGCGCCTCGGTCTGACGGTTCTGGCCCGGATCAAAGTGAACCCCATCGAGGTCCATCTCTTTGACCACTCGATCGTATTCAAGCAGCACCAACGCGACTTCCCGGCTGTGGCAGACAGGCCGAAGCTGATCGATTGCGAATTTGAGCTCGGACTCGGACACGCCGCGCAGCTGCAGCCGCACACAGGCCACCGGGCCCGCATCCAGCGCGCGCGCCAGCTCCTCAGCGAAGGGCGCCGGCTCAAACAAGAACGGCGTGACGAGATAGAGCTTTGGGCTTTCAATCGAGGTTGTCATCGGTCTCTGCGCTGACTGAAGTATCGCGTGCTGTGGGCAGGTCTGGGTCCGCCAATCCCCGATTGCTGCCCATTGAGTTCGGCGAGGTCAAGGTTCTGGTCTCCAGTCCGCCGCGGCGAGTTCGAAGCCGGAAAACTCAAAGCCCGGCGAGACGAAGCAGCTCACCAACGTCCAAGCCCCGAGCGATGTCGCACTTTGCCAAGATCCGGCGGGAACCAGGCGTTGGGGTCTTTGTCCGGCCGCCAGAGATGGGCCGAGGATGTGGGCTTCGGCGTCGCGACCATTGTGCGACAGCGACAGGGACAGGGGCGCGCCGGCATGCCAGAGCCAGAGCTCGTCAGCGTCGACCTTGTGCCAGTGGCTGAATTCTCCGACATCGAGCAGGAAATAGATCGCGGATCCCGTCGCCCGCGCGTTTCCTGCGTCGCCCGCCGTCGCGTCCGTCGTCGCGCTCGCCCGCCAGGTCTCTCGATACCAGCCGCCTTCCGGGTGCGGCGCGAGGTTAAGCATATCGACAATCTGACGTGCGGAGAGCGGCTCAGACATGTCTGTATTCACGGGCGTTTTCATAATAGACTTAGCCTTTAACGGGGGAACGAGTGGTCGAACGGGGCCGCAACGCCCGGCAAGCGCGTCATCCCATGCTCGCGCAGGCTGGGCTACATTAAAAGGGGAGAGACGTCGATGAGACGAGTATCGGTCGTGGGCGCAATCGCGTTCCTTGTCTCGAGCATTTTGTTCGCGGGAGCCGCGGAAGCGTCGGCGCCAAAGCTGCGCGCAGAGCTGAACTGGCTCGTGGCCGCGCATCAAGAGGCGGCGAGCCGACATGGCTTGGGTCAGTTTCTGGTTCAGCGTGTCGAGCCTGCGTTGGCCGTCTCGAACCTGGCCGAGCCGGTGCGACCTCTTGCTGCGGCTGACCCTGCGCTGGGCCAGCGCGTCGCCAGTGTAACGATAGCGATGCGCGCGAACCGGAGCGAGTTTTTCGGTCGATAGCTTGCCGAGTTGGCAAAAAACCACGCGACGTTCAGTGTTTCGCACAAATCGGATTTGCGCGTCGGAAGGGCGGTTCCGGCGCGTTAAACTGAGATCTGCGCCGGATCCGACCTTGGTCGACTGGGCGAAGTCTAGGGGCGAGAAGACCCCGTCCAACCGGAGGAGACGGTTTTGAGAACTCTGATGAAGCGGTGGGCGATCGCGCTTGTTGCGATGAGCGCCGGGTTGCTGGCGAGTTCGGCTCAGGCCCAGCAATGCGTGATCTACGACGGTGAAAACTACTCTGGAAACCGTTTCAGTTTTCGGGCGGGTCAATCGATCCTGACCTTCAATCGGTTCAACAACAACGTGGAATCCATCCGTGTCGCACGCGGATGTCGATTGCGCGTGTTCGATCTGTTTGGCGGGCAGGGCGCGCGGGCGATCTATGACAGAAACACGCCATCTCTCGACGGCGCGTGGCGCGATCGGATCTCTGGCGCCGCGTGCGAATGCGGCTTTTCACGGGAAGACGACGACGACCGACGCGAATACGCCGACGACGCCCGGGGCGCCAGCTGCGAGATATATGAGAACGCTGACTTCCGCGGCGACAGCTACCGCATGCGAGACGGCGAGGAAGCTCTGCGGTTCTCTAGCTTCTGGAACAACCGCGTTTCCTCGGTGCGCGTGGCCCGTGGATGCCGGCTGATCGGCTACGACGATTTCAATGGCCGCGGCGCGGAGCGGGTGTTCCGAGACGATGTTTCCTACGTCGGGAGAGACTGGAATGATCGGATGTCGGGAGCGGTCTGCCAGTGCGGCCGATCGGAGGCGCGACAGCAAGGGCGCGGCGACCCGCCGTCATTGCGTCGTCGCGGCTCGGGCTGCGTGGCGTACGCTCGGCGCAACTTCGAGTACTCCAACGACAGCAGCGCCCGCTGGCGGCACTTTGTGTCCGATGGCGATTTTGAGCCGCTCGGACGTTTCCTGAAGGATCGCGTGTCCTCTATCCGCGTTGCGCCGGGCTGCACGGCGATGGTCGACATCGGCGCCGACTACAAGATCTTTGTAGACCGAAACGTCAGCAATCTGGGTCGGGTCGAAGACCGCGCCGACGCGATTGCTTGCAGTTGTCGGTAGGTTTGGATGCTCTGAGAACGAGAAAGGGGCGCTGAGCGCCCCTTCTTTATTGTTGTGCGGCTTACTCTCGGCCTTCTGCTTTCGGCCTTTTACTCTTGGCCTTTTACTCTTGGCCTTTATAGATCTTGACCAGACGTCCCAACATGTCGAGGGCGTTGTCACGCGGGCGCTGGAACGTGTTTCGGCCGATGATCGAGCCATTGCCGCCGCCATCGCGGATCGCCTTGGCGTCGTCATAGACTGAGAACTCGTCTTTCTTGGCGCCGCCCGAGAAAACCACGATCCGGCGACCGTTGAAGGCCGACTGCATCACATGGCGCACGCGCGCCGCTTGATCGCCGATCTCGATCTGCTCGGTCACGTAGACTTTCTTGGCTTCGTCCTGCTCGAGGTGATCGCTCGGCAGCTTCACCTTGATGACATGTGCGCCGAGCAACGCCGCGATTTGCGCTGCGTAGGCGGCGACGTCCATCGCCGTCTCGCCTTCCTTGGTCAGATCTCCGCCCCGTGGGTAAGACCAGATCACCGTCGCCACGCCTTTGGCAGCTGCTTCTTCACGAATGGCGGCGATCTCCTCAAACATCTCCAGCGAGCTGTCCGAACCCGGGTAGATGGTGAAACCCATGGCGGAGGCGCCGATCCGCAGCGCGTCGTCCACTGTGGCGGTGATGGCCTGATCCTTCGGGCCGGTCTTCGCGAGCAGGGAGTTGGCCGAGTTCGCCTTCAGGATGGTCGGGATCTGGCCGGCAAACGTGTCTGCTCCGGCCTCGAGCATGCCGAGCGGGGCGGCGTAGGCGTTCAAACCCGCGTCCAGTGCGAGTTGGTAGTGGTAGTGCGGGTCGTAGGCCGCCGGATTGGGCGCGAACGAGCGCGCGGGTCCATGCTCAAAGCCTTGATCGACCGGCAGAATGATCATCTTGCCGCTGCCGCCCAATTTGCCCTGCATGAGCATGCGGCAAAGATTGGCTTTCACGCCGGGGGTTTCGCCTTCATAATTGGCGAGGATTTTCTTTACGGCCTGGGTCGCTTTCATGGGCGGCTCTCCCTCAATCTCCAAGATTTTCCGTTGTCGCGAGTTCGCTAAGCGGTGCGCTTGTCGCGGTCAAGCAAGGCCGGCGCCCAATTGCAGATTCCGAAGGCGACAAAGCATCGCGGGCGTCGCAGGACCCCCGTGCAAAATGGGGGAGCGGCCACAGATCGAGAACGAGGGTGATGTCGAACCGGATCGATTCGTCCCGAATTGGGCTTTGGTTTTTTCTGGGAGCGATGACGGTTTTCGCGATCCAGGACGGCCTGTCGAAGTCGTTGGCGCTGACAAACCATCCGATTTTCGTGGTGATGATCCGGTACTGGGCGTTCGCGCTGTTCGTTCTGGCGATTTCAGCGCGGCAGGCCGGGGGCGTCGCTGCGGCGGCCAAAAGCGCGCAACCCGGTCTGCAGATCCTGCGCGGGGTCATGCTGGCGGCTCAGATTTGTCTGATGACGTTCAGCTTCGCTTATCTGGGGCTGACTGAAACGCACGCGATCTCTTCGCTGTACCCGCTCCTGATCGTCGGCATGGGAGCCGTGTTTCTGAGTGAAAGCGTCGGTCCGCGTCGCTGGGCGGCCGTTCTGGCGGGGTTTGTCGGCGTGCTGATCATATTGCGCCCGGGCGCAGGCGTCTTCGACCCCTATGCGCTGATCCCGTTGCTCTGCGCCTTCATCTTCGCAGCCTATGGGATCCTCACGCGCGTCGTCGGCTTGCGTGACGCGGCGTCGGTGAGCTTCTTTTACACCGGGGTCGCCGGCGCTGTCGCGATGACGCTGATCGGACCGTTTTTCGCGGCTCCGATGCCGCCGTCTGACTGGCCGTTGATGGCGGCGCTCTGCGTCACCGGCGCGCTTGGGCATTTCTTCCTGATCAAGGCCTACGAACATGTCGAGGCTTCGAGCGTCCAACCCTTTGCCTACTGGCAGCTGGTTCTGGCGTTCGCCATCGGATTCGTGGTCTTTGAGGAGCCGATCGACCTCTGGACGGTCGTTGGCGCGACGTTGGTTGTCGCCGCGGGACTGTTCGCGTTGGCTCGGCAGCGCAAAGCTGAGGCGCGCTCGGCTTGACGACACCATGCTGCAGCGCGTCATAGTCAAGCGATAGCGAAACACCGTCATCAGCGCGCCGCGGAGCGAGAGGGACATCATGCAGTTACAAACGCCGTATCTTCTGTTCCTGGGCGACGCCCCGGACATGCTGGCGGCCAAGGTCGCCATTGGCGTTCGCGATTGGCGGCCCGAGTTCGCGGTCGGACAGATGCGCCTGCCCGGGTGTCAGGCGGATCTTGGCTTGACGGAAATGACGATCGAAGAGGCGGCCGCCGCAGGGGCGAAGACGCTTGTCGTCGGCGTGGCCAACCGCGGCGGAGTGATTTCACCGGCTTGGATCGACGCCTTGTCCCAGGGCTTGCGGGCGGGCATGGACGTCGCTGCGGGGCTCCATAATCGTCTGACGGACGTGCCGGAGCTCAAGGCGCTGGCGGACGAGCTCGGCCGCGGCTTGTATGACGTGCGGCATCCAACCGAGAGCTTCTCCGTCGGCAGCGCCGAGAAACGCGCCGGCAAGCGTCTGCTGCCGGTCGGCACTGATTGTTCGTGCGGAAAAATGTACACCGGTCTCGCCGTCGAGAAAGAGATGCGCGCGCGCGGCTGGAGCGCCGATTTTCGAGCGACGGGACAGACCGGGATCTTCATCACCGGATCCGGCGTCTCCGTCGACGCGGTCGTCGCCGATTTCATCTCTGGCGCGATCGAAGCGTTGGCTCCGGCGAACGATCCTGAGCATTGGGACGTGATCGAGGGGCAGGGGGCGCTGCACCACCCGTCTTTCGCCGGCGTGACGCTGGGCCTGATCCATGGCGCGCAGCCCGATGCGTTGGTCGTGTGCCACGAGCCGACCCGGACGCATATGCGCGGTCTGCCCCATTACCCTGTGCCCGAGGTCGAGGCGGCGATGGACATTGCGCTGCGCCATGCTCAGCTCACCAATCCAGAGGCTCGATTTGTGGGCGCGTCCGTGAACACGGCGAACCTCGAGGCTGCCGCGGCGGAGGACTATCTTGGCGCGCTCGGCGCACGGATCGGTCTTCCCGCCGTCGACCCCGTGCGCACCGGCGTCGGTCCGCTCGTCGATCTGCTTTAGTCGGAGGTTCGCGCCAAAACATCCGCGGACGCGGCGCCGCTGCGCACGTGAACGTCGCGTTGTGGAAATGGGATCTCGACGCCGGCCTCCCGCAGCTTGTGGAAGATTGCGAGCCGCAGTTTGGTTTTGACCGTCAAGATGTTGTTGATGTCCCAGATGTAGGCCCGAAGCTCGAAGTCGAGCGAGCTGGCGCCGAAGTCCGCGAAGTAGATGTAAGGGGCGGGGTATCGCAGCAAGCTGGGCTCGTCGCGCGCAACCTCTTCGAGCAGCGCGATGACCTCCTCGGGGTCCGCGTCGTAGGAGACGCCGACCGGTATGACGACCCTCCCCATCTTGTCCTTGTAGGTCCAGTTGGTGACCGAGCCGGAGATCAGCTCGGAGTTCGGAACGATCACCGAGGACTTGTCGAAGGTCTCTATCTGTGTGGATCGGACGCCGATCTGGCGGACGGTTCCTTCGCCCGAGGCGGTGACGATCCAGTCTCCGACCTTGATCGGGCGCTCGAACAGGAGAATGAGGCCGGAGACGAAGTTGTTGACGATGCTTTGCAGTCCGAAACCGATACCGACGGACAGCGCGCCGGCGATGATCGCGAGGTTCGACAGGTTGACGCCCAAGATCGCGACGCCTGTCATCGCGGCGACGACCAGGCCGGAATACCCGATCAGCGTCGTCAGCGAGTTCTGCACGCCGGTATCGACGCGCGCGGCGGTGAAGACGTCCCGGTCGAGCGTCCGTTGCAGGACGCGGGTGGCGTAGAGGATCGCGACAAAGATGCCGACCGCCGTCAGGATTTGCGCGATCGAGATCTCGATTGAGCCAACCCGAACGCCAAAAAACGCGTCAAACACCGCGTCGCGCACGTCGGCCCAATCGGCTCCGATGACCAGAAATGCGAGCGGAACGAAAACAGCGAGCGCCGCCAGGTTTGCAAGGGCGCCGATAATGAGATGCGTGACGGGCGTTGGTTCGTCGTCCTGACGGGCTTCGCGGGAGCGGAAATTGGGGTCGACGAAACGCGCGCCTTCGCGCAGCAGCGCGCGCGCAAACAGCGCGACCGAGGCAAGCGCGAAAAGCAAAAAAAGCCTCGTCGTCACGAAGTGACCGAATGTCACGTAACCGACGAGGATTGCGATGGTCGCCGCAATCGCAAACAGAAACAGCAGTCGCCGCCAGGGGTTTGTCGCCTCTGGCGCGGGTTGCGCCGCTCCGGTCTCAACCGTTCCTGTCTCGGCGGTTCCAGCGTCGAGCGGTTCCGCCTCGGCCGCCTGCGCGTCAGCGCGGGGTTCGCTGTCGCGCCGGTCGCTCCGCCAAAGCGCCGGCTGACAGATGACGATCAAGATCACCGCCAAAGACAGCCCCACCAGCGCGCGAACGATCGCATTGCGATCGGCGGAGCCGCCATAGACCTCCGCGACTTCGGCGAGAAAGAAGTCTGCGCCAAGCACCATCGCCGCGGCGATCAGAAGCCCTCTGAGCGACAGAGCTTGCGAGGTCGACATGTCGATCAGGCGCCACTGCGGTCGATTGGGTGAGAGGCAGGCCACCGTCGCGCTATCAACCGCGAAAACCCCAAAGATCGCGATGAACAGCTTTGCAACCAGTTGTCGCGTCTCGGGGCTTGGATCCGAGCCCGCCATGGCCGCGCTGACGACAGCGAGCAAGGCGATGAAAGCGGGAAACTGACGCGCAAAGGCGCGCGCGGCGGCGTGCAGCACTTTGCGGCTTTGCAGGGGCTCTAGCCCATCAAAGCGCCGGGCGATCATGGCGTCGGCGCGACGTCGCACCCACAGAATGAGGACCGCCGCGGCGGCCAGGGCGATTGCGATCGGCAACAAGCGCGCCGAACCGCGATCGTCGAACAATGTGTTTGCCCAGCTCAGAAAGTCGCGCTGCAGAGCCTGCAGGTTCTCCAGCAGGTCGCCGCCGCCGCTCTCCCATTTCTCGCGCGACAGCAGCGAGATGTTCTGCCGTCCCAGATCGCTGAAGAACCGGTCTGTCCTCAAGTTGGCGATCTGTTCAAGAAGGCGGTCGATCTCGACGATGTTGAGATCGATTTGCCGAGCCACGCCGTCGACTTGGGCGAACGCTTGGCTCAGGCGCTCGCGATCCGCGGCGACGTCTGGGGATTCGGGCGGCGCATCCTCCGCAGGGGCGGGGCCAAACCGCTCTATGGTCGCGCTCAGCCGGTCACGATCGGCGATCAGGGGATCGCGCGCCGCCTGTGCGGCGTCGCGCAACGCGCGCAACTCGCTGCGCAGGCCGAGCAGATCTGCATTCTGCGCAGGGATCGAAACGGCAATCTGCTCGATCGTCTCGGCGCGCTCCCGAACGCCGGCCTGCGCGATGATGATGTCGTCGTTCTGTGCGCTGGCAGCGGTGATCTGCAGTCCCAACAGCACGGTCAGCAGAACCAGTCGCAGACTTCTTCGGATCATCAAGAACCCGTTGCGTTGACGTTCAAACAATCTCACCGCGCGTTTCGAACCTTGAGAGTGCAGCCCGACCTGAGCCTATACTGGTCTTCGTGAAACGCTATGACCGTTTTCCAGGCCTGACGTGTTCGGATCGGTTTGCGGTGCTCGAAGAGCCTTGAGGGAGCTGCGACGATGCTGGACTTGATCTTCATGCCGGAAGCCTGGGCGGCGCTGGTCGCGTTGATCGTCATGGAGATCGTGCTTGGGATCGACAACCTGATCTTTATCTCGATCGTGACCAATGAGCTGCCTGAAGGGCAACGGGAACGCGCGCGTAAGATCGGGATCGCCCTGGCGCTCATTCTGCGGTTGCTGCTTCTTGTGACGCTCGCCTGGATCGTCGGATTGACGGCGCCTGTGATTGACCTCGGCATCTCGGGACCGGTCGATGAAAACGGCCATCCGGCGTTCGAGACGGCGTTTTCGATCCGAGATCTGATCCTGATCGTGGGGGGCGGTTTTCTCGTCTGGAAAGCGACGATGGAGATCCACCACAAGGTCGACCCAAACCCGTCATCGGAACTTCTCTCCGCAAAGAAGGAAACAGCGGTTTTTTCAGCGGTGATCGCTCAGATCATCGCGCTGGACGTCGTCTTTTCCGTCGACAGTATTTTGACGGCGGTGGGCATGACCCCGCATATCCCGATCATGGTCGTCGCGGTCGTGGTCGCGGTTGCGGTGATGTTTCTGGCGGCCGATCCGGTGTCGAACTTCGTCAACGCCAATCCGACGGTCGTCATGCTGGCGCTGGCCTTCCTGCTGATGATCGGCATGGTTCTGATCGCCGACGGGTTCGGACATCACGTGCCCAAGGGTTACATCTACGCGGCCATGGCCTTCGCGGCGTTTGTCGAGATGTTGAACATGCTGGCGCGCCGGCGGGCGGCGAAACTGGGCAGATCCTGACGTTGCGCGCTTGAGCCCTCGCGCGCTTGAGACCTCGCGCAGGCCGATCGGTTCAGGGCGCGCCGCGTTCGAGGCGGATATCGCAGGAAGACGCCCAGGCCTCGATGCTCTCACGCTTCAACGCCGCGGCCATCAATCCGGGAAACTGGTCCGGCGAGCAGCTGAAAACCGGCGCGCCCATCGCCGCCAGGCGCCCGGCGAGCGCCGCGTCATGCGCCGGCGCCCCATCGTCTGACAGCGCCAACAGGACGATCACGTTCACGCCGGCCTCGATCAGCCGGCCGATCCGGGCGAGCAAACTGTCGCGATCGCCCCCTTCGAAAAGATCGCTGATCAGGATCAGATGCGCCTGCGTGGGCTGGCCGATCTGTTGTTCGCAATAAGCGATGGCTTGCTCGATGTCGGTTCCTCCCCCGAGCTGGACGCCGAACAGCACCGATACGGGATCGCTCAGTTCGTCGGTCAGGTCGAGGACCGCGGTGTCAAAGCACACAAGCCGGGTCTGGATCGTTGGCAGCGAGGCCATGACCGCGGCCAGGATCGACGCGTGGATAACCGAGGCGGCCATGGAGCCCGACTGGTCGATGCACAGCACCACCTCATCCATATCGACGCGTCGCCGCTGCTTTCGCCTGAAGCCGACAAGTCTCTCGGGGACGATCGTTCGAAAATCGGCCTGATAGTTGCGCAGATTGGCGCGGATCGTCCGGTCCCAATCAATCTCCGAGGGTCTGGGCCTGAAGGTGCGCAGTCGCCGATCCGTCGCGCCGCGAACGGCGTCCGCCATGCGGTGTTCGAGCTTGTCCACAAGCTCTCGCGCGAGCTTTGCGACAACGTCGCGTGCGACCTCCAGCGTGCGCTCCGGCATCACCGAACGGAGGCTGATCAAGTCCGCGACGAGGTGAACATCCGCCTCCAGCGCCGCGAGGAACTCAGGCTCCATCAGCATCTGTTTGAGGCCGGCGCGCTCGAGCGCGTCTTGCTGGATGATCTGAACAATCGGCGCCGGGAAGTAACTTCGAATGTCGCCAAGCCATTTCGCGACCCTCGGCGCGGATCGTCCGAGTCCGGCCTTTCCGCCGGCGCCGACGGCGGCTTTTGGCTCATACAGAGCGCCCAGGGCGTTGGACAGCTGTTGATCTGAAGCCGACAGCGACGAGGTATCCTCGGCGTTCTGCGCGTCGTCGTCATTCACGCCCAAGGCCAGACGCCAGCGGCGTTCCCGTTCGGAGCGGTCGACTTCGGGTGCTTCTTTCGACGTCATTTGCGCGCGCCCTCTGAAAGCAGGCGCTGCAGCGCCGGTAAACGCTCCATCCACAACGCGTCGGCCCCATCGGCCGCCCGATATTCGCCTGCTTGGCTGTGGTTTTCGATGACGGCGTCGAACAGACGGCGACGCTCCACTTGGTCCAGTCCGCCGAACACCCGTCGCATCAACGGCAAACATTCGATCAGCGTCGGTTCATCGAGAGCGCAGAGCCAATGGTCGGCCGCGCGTCGAAGCGCGCCGTCATGAACCAGCCGAGCGCCGGAGCCTGTAAAGAAGCCTTCAAAGAAACCTGCGGCGTCTTGGCGCGATCTTCTCGGGGACAGGGCGCGGGAGAGCAGGCGCTCAATCTCTCCAACGTCGAGATCTCCGCTTTCGTAGACCAGCCGCGCGGCCGCCCCGGCCAGCAAAGGCGTTGTTTTCTCGGTTTGGGCGACGTCGCTCAGGGCGCGCCGCCACGCTTGTCTCACGCGCGCATCGGCCGCGCTCAACTCGATGGCGCGATCCGCGTCGACGATGATGCGCCACATCGCTCTGGCGGCGTCGGCTTCAAGGTCCCGGGCCGCGCGCGGCAGGGCGATCGCCGCTTGCGCCGCCAGGCGATGGAACAGGCCGTTGAGCGGCTCTGCGGCGACCACGCGCGCCTGGCCGTATCGGATGATTTGCGAGATGGGCGGCAGCGTCTCAAGCATCGACGCGCAGTCGCTCGTTTGCGCGGCCAGTCGCTCAAGCCGATCGACGCCGACCGCGGCGGCTTTGGGCGCTTGGGCGGTCAGCGCGTCTCGAACCAAGCTGGCCAATGTCAGCAGCGACCGCGCGTCCAACATCTTTGCGCTCAGGCGCGCCGCCGCCGCCGCCTCGATCGTGTGGCCGTAGACAAGATTCTCCACCAAAGACACAGCCATCTCCGGCCGCCACACGAGGCGCCACCGTTCGCGGAACGTGCCGCGGCTGCCGCTGGCGTCGAGCAATACGCCCCAAGGCGTGTCCAAGGCGCGCAGCCGGTGCAAGAGCGTTGATCGAAAGAGGCCGCTGTCGGTTCGCAGATCCAGCGACAACTCTCGCCCCTCGGCCTTTGGTTTCAGGCGGGCTTTCCTCTGGTGTCGCTCGAGGTCCAGGAGTAACGGCGCGAGCGGCGCGTCGGCTGGCGCACGCCCGACCTCGTCGCCGATCAACACCTCTCGCTCGATCTCTCGCCATCGTATTTCGGAGCCGAAACAAAGACACGCGATTGCGGCGTCGCGCAGCTCTTCGAAGCCGGGATTGGGGCGGTCCCGCATGACCGCGAGCGCATGGCCCAGTCGGACCGCCTCGATCACCGCATCGGTCGTCGCCGCATATCCTCTCTCTCGAAGGGCCTTGGCGATCTTGCTCAGCCAGCGCGCGTTTGACGTGGTCGCGTCTTGATCCGCATCGGCGTTGCAAAGCTGGCTCCAGATATGCGCGTTCCAGGCAGGGGCCTCGACCCCGGCGCCATAGCCGCTTCCCAGCGCCAACCTTGGCGATGTCCAGGGCGCGAGCGTCGCGCGGGTTCTGACCTTGGGCAGACCCTTGAGGATCTCGCGGTCGCCTGAGCGGGGACGCCCCTCGCGCAGCGCTGGCGCGTGCCAAGCGCCGCAAACGACCGCGACGGGTCCAGCGGCCTCCTTGCGCGCCGCCGCGATTGCGCGCCGCATGTAGGCCTCTCGCAGTTGCTCATGCGCGGGGTCGGTACCCGCGCACGCCCGCAACGCCGTCATTGCGTCGCCGATCCACCGGAAGACGCGTGGGCTGTCGTCCGCGGCTTCTTCGATAACGTCGCGCCACCAGGATTCGCCGTCACGATAGCCCGCGGCCCTTGCCAGCTCGCCGATCGGATCGCGCGCGACCGCGCTCGGCGCCGCGTCCGGCCGAGCGTTCGTGTCTTGAAGCGCGAGCGACGTTGCCGCCGGCACGTCGATAAACCGGACTTCCGAACCAGCGGCCACCGCCCATTTGATCGCCTGATACTCGGGTGAAAACTCGGCAAAGGGGTGAACGCGCGCGCGTTCGGCGTCTCCTTCGACATAGGTCAGCAGAGCGATCGGCGGGCGGGCGTCCGCCCGAACGAGAAGCGGCGCCAAGTCGACAACGTCGCTCGGAGCCTCGATCAAAACAACGCTGGGTGAGATGCTCTGAAGCGCCTTGACCACGCGCCGGGCAGAGCCCGGACCGTGATGGCGCACGCCCAGGATGTGAAGATCCGTCGGGGAGGGTTCGATCGTCGCCAAGCGTTGAACTCAAACTAGGTCTGAGAGTGCGCGGTAGTAGGGAGCGTCGTTCGGCCGCGTGCGCAGGACGAGCTCAAGGTACTCTTCCAGAACCGCTTTATCGCGAACCGGGTCCTTGACGATGGTTCCCAGAAGGTCGGCTGAGACCGCCTCCGCCGAAAACGCGCCGTCGCTAAAGTAGGCCGCGTGGCTCAAACCGCCGATGACCACGCCAATGGCCTCTGCCGTCGAGAGAGCGCCAGAAGGCGTCTTCAAGGCGAGTTTGCCGTCATCGGTTTCGCCGTTGCGCAGCTCACGAAAGATCCGGACGACGCGCTCGATCTCGGTTTTGATGTTCTTGGGCGATGGCAAGTCGAGGCTGACAGCCATCTCCGCCACGCGCTTGGCCACAATCGCGACCTCTTGGTCCGCGGTCTCGGGAAGTGGAAGCGCGACAACGTTAAACCGCCGCTTGAGCGCCGCGGACAGATCGTTCACGCCTTTGTCGCGGTCATTCGCCGTCGCGATCAGATTGAAACCTTTCGACGCGTAGAGCGATCCGTCGATCTCCGGGATGGGCAGCATCTTTTCCGACAGAACGGTAATCAGCGCGTCCTGAACGTCGGAGCCCATCCGGGTGAGCTCCTCGATCCGGCAGATTTTCCCGGTTTCCATCGCCCGGAACAGCGGCGAGGGGACCAGGGCGTCTTTCGAGGGGCCGTGCGCCAATAGCTGGGCGTAGTTCCATCCGTACCGGATCTGGGCTTCGTCGGTTCCGGACGTTCCTTGGATCACGAGGGTTGAGTCGCCTGCGATCGCCGCCGCGAGATGCTCGGAAACCCAAGATTTGGCTGTGCCAGGAACCCCCAACAGCAAAAGCGCTCGGTCTGTCGCAAGTGTCGCGATCGCTGTTTCGATGAACCGAGTCGGGCCAAAATACTTGACCGAGATCTCCGTTCCATCGGGCGTTTCGCCTCCCATCACATAGGTCAGAACAGCCTTGGGCGAGAGCGCCCAACCAGCCGGCTTTGGTCCGTCATCCGTCCGCTTGAGCGCGTCAAGCTCGCTTCGGTGGGTCTGTTCGGCCGGCAGGCGGAGCGCGTCGGTCATGAGAGGTCCTTGTCTCGGTGATCTGAAGTGTCGCGCTGCGCAGTGAGGGCGACGGTCAGTCTCAACATGTCTAGTCTTGGGTCGGCCGCATGAAGCCCGACGTCTCGCAGCCGGTCGATCGTCGCGTCGGCCACCTCGGGCGCGACGATCAAACCGAGGGCGAAGCAGTCGTAATCCAAGGCGCCGCGCTGCGCATCGAATGCGCCGCCGCCGCTCTCTGAATGCGAATGGCCAAGCGAGGCTGCGATCCTTTCGCAGAAAGCGCGCAACGCGGGCGTGGACCAGCTCGCCTCGACATCCGTGAAGCGGGCCGAGCCTCCGCTGATCTCCGCCACGCTGCGCAACGTGATCTGAGAATTCTCCAAGGCGTCTCGCATCAACTCGCCGCGCTGCGCAGGCGCGGCGTTCTGGGCAAGTTGAACAAGGACTGCGGGGTCGAGGCGCATCGCTTCAAGAAGACGACGGAAGAGAGCGATGCACGCCTCTGGCTCTGTGCTCTGAAGCACCTGATCAATGAGGGCCTTGTCTCCCGCGCCGTCGAATTCGAACTGCCATCCGTCGATCAGCGTCACAGGCTCAATCCCAAGGGCTTGGGCGAAGTCTTCCAGGGAAACGCGGCGCGCCAGCTCAAGACGTCGGCGCTTCGCCTCGCTGGTGGGTTCGGCGCGGCGGGTCACGCGGATGCGTTTGTCGAGCCACCCGCGCGGGCGGGCGATGAAGCAGTCGGCCAGTTCCTGCGCATCGGCGGCGCTGTCGCGCGGATCCGCGCCGTTGCTGCACCGCCGCCGCTGCAAGAGACGTTCGGCATGGTCGCGAACCTTCTCCGAGCGATCCTTCGAGAGGCCGGTCAGAAAGTCGGTTTCAGCGGATGAAAGCGGCCCTGGCGCCGCGATGGACCCAAGCGTTTCGAGAAGCCGCGCTCGCTGTTGCGCAGGCTCGTCGGCGAAGTGCTCTTGCAAAAGAGCGATCGCTGCGGCGCGATCCCGTCGCAGCAGTCGTGCGAACGCTTTGAGTAGCAGCGGCGGCGCAACGCTGCTCCAAACCGATGCGCTCAGGGTCGGGACCGCGTCGACGCCGGTCGCGTGCGCGATCCAGTCGATCCAGAGGTCGTACATCTCCGGCAGGTCGTCGGCGTCTGGGCTTGGCAGCCAGTCCAAGGGGTTCGCCGCGAAACCCTCGGTTTCCAACCGCCACAGGAGCTGAATGACGAGGTTCTGATCGAGACGGAAGCGGCGCAATAGGCGCTGGAAATAGGGTCGTCCCGTGTCGGGCAAAGGCGGCGCGGCGAGGGGCGGCAAATCCGCCGTGAAGATCAGGTCCGGGGCGGCGGTCCGAACGGCGATGCGTTCCGCTTGACCCGCCAACGCGACCAGGCGGAGCTCTGCGTCCGCGTTCGAGACTGTCTCGCCCAACCATTCGCGCCAGGGCGAGGCTGGGGTGGAGAACGTGGATCCCGACGAGGCGCCGATGGTCCATCGCTGCGACAGACCATCGATCGACTCGCGGCTTAGCAGCCTCGTCGGCTCCAAGACGGGCTCGTCCGGCATCTACTGGTCCTCGATCAGACTGACACGCCCAAGGGGCGTATGCGCCGCCATGAGCTTCAGCCGGTGTCCGTCCCACAAAGCCGCCGTGGCCAGCAACGGCAGGCCGAAAGCGATTGGTGGAGCGGTTCCGTCAATTTCCGCCGCGGCTTGGCCGCTTGCGTCTCGCCACCAGACGGACGCGTCGGGGCCGGACTGACGTTTGGAGCGGCCGAGCCTGCCGTCTTTCAGCAAGACCGGCGTCTCGCGTCGCCACGGCGCGGCGGCGGGTGGCGCCATCGCGCGATCTGTCGGGACGTCGGTTTCTGGCCAGGGTTGGAGCGCTTCGGGCGGCACACCTGCGCCGCGCGAAACGATGACCGCGCGCAGCGGCGCCGCGTCCGGGTAGAAAGCGATCTCAGCCTCGAACTGTTCCCCGGCGGTCATGATCGCGACGTTGCGCGCCCTCGAGGCTGGAACCTCGTCGAGCAACAGCGCGAAGGTGGGACCCTGCCCGCCCAGGTTGAGCAACCATGTCCCGACGCTGGCGTAGCCATCTTTCCGTGGCGTTTGCAGCACGCCCAGCACTTCCCATTGCGCCGCGACGCGCAGCGCGTTCGGGTCGGCGAGAACCGTCGCAGGCGCCTCTGCTTTGGCGATCTCGCGCGTAGCGGCCGGGTCATTCGGCGCCACGCGAAACTGACGGATGAGCAGGACGAGGCCGCCCAGCTCCGTAACGGCGGCCTTCACGCGTTCTTCTCGCGGCAAGCGGACAAGCTGGGACGGAAGCTCTTCTATTCGGGCGGCCAAACTGACGGCTTTGACGTCCACCAGACGCGATGCGATGCCGGCGCAACGCTTTTCCGCCTCAGTGATGAAGCTTTCCAGGCCCAGCTTGAGTTGATCGGCGATCCAGTCTTCCAGCGCATCAAGCCCTTCGGCGAGGGCGTTCGCCTTGATCGCCGCCCGACGCGACCCTTGTTCGGGTTTGACGCGCGCCTTCGACGGCTCGATCGTCGCATCGGCTTGCAACAGCGACCGCAGCGCGCCGCCAGCCTGGACGGGCTCGTTCGTTCGCGGCGGAGCGCCTACGCGTCGTTTCGTCAGCCAGGTTCGCACCCAGTCTGGCGGCTCGCCTTCGCCGAAGTCCTCGGGGTGTTCGGCCGCCTGCAACAACAGGGCGAGCACGTGTTTGCACGGAAGCTTGCGAGACGGGCAGGAGCAGCGCGACGCCAGATCCCTGAGGTCGACGGCCATCTGGTAGGGCGCCGCCCCCGAGCCTTGCCGTTCGCCCCAGATCAAGTCGGCGTCGGCGCTGCGGCGCAGTATGGACCACCCACGCTCTCGATATAGGGTTACGGCGGCGCGCAAGGCTTTCTGGTCGCTCGCGAGCGCTTCGATCGCAGCAAGATCGATCATGGCCCCTCTACGTGTCGAGGTTGTCAGACAAAGCGAAAAACATGGTTATATCCTAGATCAGGGCAGCCGCCGATTGTCGAGTAGCGAGAGACCCTGCGGACGACTATGTTGGGCGACATGACCGCACAGCCCGCCAACGCCGTCAAAGGCCAGATCTTTTCGCCGCGCCGATACTCGGTTGCGCCGATGATGGATTGGACGGATCGGCATTGCCGTTACTTGCACCGTCGGCTGAGCCGCCGGACGCGCCTTTACACAGAAATGGTGACGGCGCCCGCTGTGTTGTTCGGTCCAAAAGAACGGCTTCTCGCCTTTGATCCGGTAGAGCACCCTGTGGCTTTGCAACTGGGTGGTTCGGCGCCGGACGAGTTGGCCGAGGCGGTCAAGATCGCCGCGTCTTACGGGTTCGATGAGATCAATTTAAACGTCGGCTGCCCTTCCGATCGCGTCCAATCCGGCGCATTCGGCGCGTGCTTGATGAAGACGCCGGAACTGGTCGCCGAGTGCTGCGCGGCCATGATCGCCGCCAGTCGGGAGGTTGGAGGCCCTGAGATTACGGTGAAATCCCGGATCGGCGTCGACGAGCAAGAGCCGCGCGAGATCCTGCCGCTGTTCCTGGCCGCCGTCGCCGAAGCGGGCGTCCGCTCATTCACCATCCACGCCCGGAAGGCCTGGCTCGAAGGTCTGTCGCCGAAAGAGAACCGCGACATCCCACCTCTCGATTATCCGCTGGTCTACGAGATGAAAGCCGCGCGGCCGGATCTGGAGATCATTCTCAACGGAGGCGTCGGCTCGATCGCGGAAGCGCAAGCGCATCTGGGGATGGGGGTCGATGGGGTGATGGTCGGGCGCGCAGCCTATCACGAGCCGGTCGGACTTCTGGCCTCCGCCGATCGCGAGATTTTCGGGGAGGAGCGCCCGGACAAAGATCCGTTTGAGGCGATCGAGGACATTTTGCCTTACATCGAGCGTCAGCTGGCGCAAGGGGTGCGGCTCAATCAGATCACGCGCCACATGCTCGGGATGTTTGCGGGGCGCCCTGGCGCACGTCGGTGGCGGCGCGCTCTGTCCGAGCATGCGCATCGTCCCTCGGCGGGGCCGGAGCTGATCCGCGAAGCGATGGGTCATTTGTCACAGACCGCCGCCTGATCCGGACCGAAACGCATTTCTCAACACTTCGATAACTCTCCTGAGGTCTACTAAAGCCGAGGGAAATCACTTGGCTGAGAACTCAGCAGCCGACCGCGCCGTATCTGAAAGACGCGCGAGCGGCGGATAGGGAGAGACGATATGAAGTCGGTCAATCGACTTGTTCTGTCTTTGTTGCTAGCGAGCGGCTTAGGCGCCGCGGTTATTGGCGCGGTCAGCGTGGTCGATCCCGCTCTCGGCGCCAGCGCGCGCGTCGGACTTGGGTGGCTCATCACCGGGTTCGCCGCTTGGACGATGGTATGCGGCGTCCGCGCCGTCCAGACCATGTTCCCCGCGCTCCCACGTCGCGCGGCTTGGGATTGGCGTCGCCCCATTGCGTATAGCCTGGTGCTGTATGTGATCGGCGGGCCGCTGATGGTGGGCTTGTACCTGCTCGGCGTGACGCAGCTTTTGGTCGTCGTCTTTTATGTTGCGCCGATCGTCGTCGCCTTGACGCTTGATCTGGTCGCGGAGAGACGCTCCGGCAGCGAGCTGATCGGCGCCGGACGCATGCAGCTCTAAAGCCAGAGTCTTCAGAGACTTAATTCAACACACTCAAAGCAGGCGCGTGGTCCCAAGGTCACGCGCCTTTTTCGTTGGGAGACGGTTCAAAGTCGCTCGCCTTGCGTGTCTGTCGCCGACGTGAAAATCTCGTCCGCGGATGAGGAGAAAGGAAGCGGATGGATGGGAACGCACCTGAAGGCGGCGCTGAAACGCGCCGAAACGCTCCCCAAAAGCGAGCGGAAGCTCCTGGCGCAGGCGATTGAGGATTGGATCCGGGAAGCCGAGCGCGCCGCAAAGCGCAAAGCCAAAGCAGGCGGCAAGAGCAAAACCAGACGCAAAAAGAGACTGGCGGAGTTTCAGGCGCGCATGGCGGCTGAGCGGGCGGCCGACCGGAGGCCGAAGACCGCGGGTTTGGGTCAAGACGGACGCGCGCCTCGCGGCGTCGCGTTGGATCAGTGGTCCGCCGGCGTGCGCGATCTGGTCTGGGAAGACTATTTCCCTGCGAGTTAGCGCCGGGGCGGTCCTGCTGCTTCACGCTGCGTCATGAAAGATGACGCCAAGCGTGTAGCGCTCGCCGCGCGTGACCGTGCTGACGCCGTGCCGAAGCGTCGAACGGCTCCAGCCTTTCGCGCCTCGGCGTGGCTTCTCTCGTGTCGCGAAGACAACGCCCGCTCCGATAGCCGGTGAGACGGCCGTCGCGCGCGACTGCATGCGCGGGCGGTTCTCAACGGCGACGAACGCGCCGCCTTCAAACTCCGTCATCGGGTCGCTGAGTTGGATCGCCAACTGCAACGGAAACGCGATCTCTCCATAGATGTCTTGATGCAGGCAATTGTAGTCGCCAGGGCCGTATCTCAGCAGAAGAGGCGTCGGCGAGGCTTGACCCGCCTCTGCACACAGCGCGCTCAACTCCTCGAGCGTCTCCGGCCAGCGACGTGGCGTGTTCAGAAGCTCCGCCATCTCGTTCGCCAGCGGCGCAAGCCGTTCGTGGCATCTTCGCCGTATGACCTCGACGATCGGAGGCAACGGGTTCTTGAAGTACTGGTACTCGCCAGCGCCAAACCCATGGCGCGCCATCACGATTTTCTTCCGGAACAGATCGGACCGGCCATAGGCGGCGCGAAGGGCCCGGCAATCGCGAACCGACAGGATCCGCCCGGTTTCGCCGACCCCTGTTTCAAGGAGTTGAGAGCGGACGGCGCTCCAGTCGATGGCGTCAATCGTGTCTTCAAGCGTCATCAAAGCAGTTTGCCGGCGCGTCGCAACGCCGGCGACCCGAAACATGCGCCGGGCGCGTGGCGCGTGAAATCCTCGAAAATGCGCTAAGTTCGCTCGTAGACCATCGAGGTGAGGAGAGATAAGTCTTTGGACGCGCGCGCCTTCTTTGATCGTGGCTGGATCCGGTTTCCCCACGAACCGCAAGTCGCGGCATGGGTCGACGCCGCGCGCCCCGTCGCCCAAGCGCTCATGGCGGAGGAAGAGGCCGAGTATCGTTGCAACGGAACCTGGTTCCCAGGTGTGAACATCCTGCCCAACGACGCGGCTGGCGTACTTCCCGACGGACCGCCGCTCGCCGGGACGCCCCTCGACTTTATCCGTGAGGCGCTGGAACTGGACGACTTTCCATGGGACCAGGCGCAGATCAGCGCTTGCCTGCCAGGGTATCCGCGTCACGGCGCTGAAGAGACCGAGGCGGCGTTTCGGTTCCGCCGAAATCGCGACGCCGCGCATGTTGACGGCCTCCTGCGCGAAAAGCCCTCGCGCAACCGTTCGCTTGGAGAGACGCACGGCTTCGTTCTGGGACTGCCGCTGACGGACGCAGAGGGCGAAGCCAGTCCGATGGTCGTCTGGGAAGGCAGCCACGAGCGCATGCGCGCCGCCTTTGAGAAGGCGTTCCACGGCGTGGATCCGAAAGACTGGCCGTCGGTTGACGTGACAGAGGTCTATCAAGAGACGCGTCGACGTTGCTTTGAGGAATGCCCAAGGGTGGCCGTTACAGCGCGTCCAGGCGAAAGCTACGTCGTTCACCGCCTGGCGCTGCACGGCGTCGCGCCCTGGCGAGCCTCGGACGAACACCCGGCGCGGATCATCGCCTATCTCAGACCCGATCCCTTTCCCGGCGCCTCGCCAGATTGGTGGTTGTCGCGGCCCTAGAGCCTAGCGTTTCAACTCCAATCGGTCGCCGCGGAAGGAAAACTCGGATAGGCGTCCCAGAAAGCTCATTCCCAAAAGCGCGCTTCCGAGCGCGTTCGGCTCCGATACCGACGCGCTGACATTCCGCAGCGCAATGTCGCCGATCCGCACTTCGTCAAGACGCACAGGCGCGACCATGGCCGAGCCGTTGGCGGTGATCACCGGTTGGATGAAGGCGAGGGCGTCGACATTGATGCCAAGGCGCTCCGCCTCCTCGTAGGGAAGGGCGATGTCCGTCGCGCCTGTATCGACCATCATGCGCAGCGGCGCGCCGTTGACGGTCGCCATCGTGACGAAATGCCCGTCGCCGGCGCGCGTCAGGATGGCGACGTCCTGGGAAATGACGATGGGTTGGCCGGGCTGCAAAGCGCTGGAGACGCGCAACGCTGCGTGCCGCAGCTCGCCGCGATATTCATACCCGATGACCAGCGCGGCCAAGATGCCCGCCCAAAGGGCCCCATTGCGCATCGCGACGCCAAACGACGTCTCGTAGAGTTCGGGGCTGCGCAGAACCCATACCAGCAGCACGCCCAGGAACACCGCGCTTGCGATCTTGCCAGGCTCGTCAAGTCCGTCCGGCGCCGCGCTGGCGAAGAGATAGACGCCGACCGCCGCAAGGATCAGAACACCTAGTCGAAAAACACCCTTCATCCGGATCCGACGCTTTCGATGAGTTGGTTCTCACATTCTTAAATGGGGGCGTTGTCGCTGCTCGGCAATCAAGAGGCGCCGCGCACACGATTTCGACGGCGAGAGGGGCGGGTTGAGCGATTGCGCAACAGCGACGCGCGACCGGCCAGTTCTTCTTTGACTGCGGACCGTTCCGCCGCAGAGAAACGCGACCATTGCGCAATCTCGTCCGCCGTGCGGTGGCAGCCGATGCAGATCCCTGAGCCTGGATCGATCATGCAGATCTTCACACAAGGGCTGTCGACCTCGTCGCGGCTCCAGACGTCGGACACGTCATCGGTCATAATCGGTCTCCTCTGACGCAGCGTCCTTGAGATGCCGCAGGCGATCCAGCGCGCCCTGAAGGATAAACGCGGCCGCCATCTTGTCGACGACCTCGGCCCGGCGCTGGCGCGACGTATCGGCCTCCAGCAGTGTCCGTTCCACGGCGACGGTCGAAAGACGTTCATCCCAGAATACGATCGGCAGCTCCGTCTTTTGCGACAGATTGCGTGCAAAAGCGCGCGTCGACTGGGCGCGGGGTCCTTCGGTTCCGTCCATGTTGCGTGGCAGTCCCAGGACGATGGCGTGGATATCACGATCCTTGGCGATGGCGAGCAAGGCTTCAGCGTCGAGCGTGAACTTCTTTCGTTTGATCGTCTCGGTCGGCGTCGCAATTCCGCGCAGCATATCCGACACCGCAACGCCGATCGTCTTGGTGCCCAGATCCAAGCCCATCACCGCGCCGACCGCAGGCAGGCTGGGAGCGAGATCCGCAGGTTCCTCAAAAACCTGGCTCAAGGGTCAAGACCCGCCAGCGCGGCGGCTTCGGCGAGGTTTCGCAGGTTCGGCGTGTCGTCCTCAAACACCGCTTTCGCGCGCTGATAGGCGGCTTGAGCCTCGTCCATACGACCCAGAACGCCGTAGGCGCGAATGAGGCGCATCCAGCCGACCACGTCTCGAGGGTCGTCGTCGAGCCTGTCGGCGAGGCGCGTCACCATGGTGTCGATCATCGCCGCGCGCTCTTCCTCGCTCAGTTCGGCGGCGGCTTCAATTTCCTCCTGACTGGGGCCTGGCGCGGTTTCCCCGGCGTCCGGAACTGCGGAGATGCGAGGCCCAAGCGCTGGTCCTTCGCCCAGGAAACCGGCGACGTCGATCCCCGCCTCCTGGCCTGCGCGCCTGATCTGGTCTCGCAAGAGGGGGGCGAATGGCGCGTCTGGATAGTCCTGAAGCAGCTGCGCCCAGCCCGCGACTGCGTCGCCCAGATTGCCGGACTGGGCTTGTGCGAGGTTGATGAAATATCGGCTGCGCGGCGCGTTCGGAACCTCGCGCAGCACCAGCTCGGCGTCCCGCGACACGTAGCCTCCGCCAGCGATCACCATGGCCTCTCCCTGATCGACGGCGAGGTCCGGCGGCGCGTCCGCCCCAAGGATCTCCCTGGCCTCCGCCAGAAGGAGCCACGCGTCCGCCGCACGGTCGACCCGAAGATACGCCCGGGCGAGGATCAAACGGCCTTGCGTGTCCTCTGGCCGCTCTTTGAGAACGGTCTCCATGCGTTGGATCAGCGTCGCGAAATCCGTTCCTTCGGGAAGCCCCTCCGGTTCCGGGATCGGCGTGCTCGGCTGCTCAGCCGCTGCTTCGGCCGCCAGCTCTTCCGCCTGTTCTTGACTGAGGCGGTTTTCAAGCTGTTCGGCGAGGAAATTCCGCTGGGCCAGCGGCCGATCGGGCGCGCCGGGCGATCCGATGCCGGCATAGACCGCGACGCCTCCCAAGGCGAGCAGGAGCGCCGACGCCGCGACGCCCAACCGCGCGGTCTGCAAAGACGCGGGCGCCGCGCCGTCGTCCGACTGCGCTTCATCAACAGTGGCCAGCAGCTTTCGACCGATCTCGCGCCGCGCGCCTTCCGCGTCCTCGGCGGTGACGGCGCCCCTCTCAAAATCGCGTTCGATCTCGCGCAACTGGCTCTTGAAGACCTGCGCGTCATAGGCGGCTCGGGGCGGCGCGGTTTCGCGCTTCGCCCACAGCGGCCGGGTGACCAGCGCCGAGGCTGCGACCGTCAATAAAAAGGCGAGGATCCAGAAAACCATCGAACTTTCGTATCCGTTAGCGCGCCTCGTCCAGAACGCGGGCGATCAAATCAACGAAATCAGTCTCCGTAGCGACCGTTTCAAGCTCAGACTTTTCGATTGTGACGCCCCAACCATCGGCGATGGCCTGATAACGCGTGCGCCGATGGTCGATCTGACGGCGAAAGCTCCATCGCATGAAGCTGTCGGGGTCCACCGCATCGGCTGATTGGCCCGTTTCAGAGAGATATTCGGTCCACAGCGTTCTGAGGAACGCCTCGTCGAAATAGATCGGCTTGGGGTCGAGATCAAAACGCGCGCAGAGTTGGTCGACGTCCGCCTGGGTCGCCCGAACGTAGATTGGGACCGACTGTTCGACCAAAGTGCGCAAGACCGGGTCGTCCGCGCTTTCAGGCGTGACGACCTCGCAGATGCTGCCGGACGTGTCGCAGATGAAGTGATCGTAACCGTAGATCTCGAGCGCTTTCTGGCGAAACAACGCTGTGTCGAGCATGGCTGCGATCTCAGCAGCTCGATGCTGTCGCTGCCGGGTCACGTACTCCTCGAAGGGAATGCCGCCTTGCTCGGCATCGCCTGGCTTTCCCAGATACGTCGACAGCGGCTTCAGGTTCTCGAACGCGATGTTGGATGCGATGTAGATCGAATCGGTCAGCAACAGGTCGCGCAGCAAGGGCGACTTCATCGCCTCGCGCTTGAAGTTGTCGACGATATGTTCGCCCATGTACCGCGTGCCGATCCGATAATCGACCGAGTAATGGAACCAGTCGCCGCCGGCGCGCAGCATCCGGGCGATATGGGTCTTGCCCACGCCAGACATGCCGATCAGGGCGATCGACTTGCGATCCGAATTTCGGAAATCGTCTGCGCTTGGCAGGTCTGCAAACTTTGGCATTGGCGTTTCGCGCGCACTTACAAGGTCGCGGGACGCTAGCGAAGCGGGCGCGAGAGGGAAACTGAATTCGGGCCCCCGTCAACGATTTGTCGCGCCGAAAACAATCGTCTCGGGTTGCGCAATGGCCGTGTGCGGGTGTTCATGACGCAGTGTTCGCCTCGCAAGGAGCCTCAAGTGCGCAATCTTCCCGAAAGCTGGACATTCGTAGACGGCGAGTGGCGTGAGGGCGACACGCCGCTTTACGGCGCAATGAGCCACGCTTCCTGGCTGGGCTCGAGCGTGTTCGACGGCGCCCGCGCTTTCGATGGCAGAATGCCGGATCTGGATCTGCATTGCGCCCGGGTCGTCGCCTCGGCGCAGAGCATGGGCATGAATGCGCCGGTCACGACGGAGGAGCTTGTAGGCCTGGCGCAAGAAGGGGCCGCGAAGTTCGCGGCGGGCGCCGCGCTCTACATTCGCCCAATGGTCTGGGCGGAGGCGGGCGGCGCCTTCATGATCCCCCCGGATCCGGAGAGCTCAAAGTTCTGCATGACGCTTTGGGCCGCGCCGATGCTGCCAGCGTCTGGCTTTTCGATCACGACCACGCGGTTTCGCCGACCGACGATCGAATGCATGCCGACGGACGCCAAAGCCGGGTGCCTTTATCCAAACAACGCGCGCATGATCCGCGAGGCGCAGTCCAAAGGCGCCGACAATGCGCTGGTCTGCGACATGCTGGGGAATGTGGCCGAACTCGCGACCTCCAACGTGTTCCTGGTCAAGGACGGGGTGGTGATGACCCCTGCGCCCAATGGGACTTTCCTCAACGGCATCACCCGTCAAAGGGTGATCGCGCTCTTGCGAAGCGAGGGGGTCGAGGTGCGCGAGACGCTTTTAAGCGTCGAGGATTTTCGGGAGGCTGACGAGGTCTTCTCGACTGGTAACTACGGCAAGGTCGTTCCCGTTACGCGGTTCGACGAGCGAGACTACGGAGTTGGCCCGACCTCGAAACGCGCGCGCGAGCTGTACTGGGACTTCGCGAAAACCGGGGCAGCGGGCGCGGCCTAGCCGCAGCTCGCTGCGATTGCGTCGCCCGCCACATCGGCGCGGGGGGTCAGCAGATCGAGGTCGGCCTCCTTCGCGAGTGTCGCGATGCAGGTCTGAAGATCGACATCGTCGAGAACCTCGGCGATGTCATCCATGCGGGTCCCGATAAACGCCCAGATGTCCCTCTCATCTCCTCTTTTGTCGGCGAGCGTCTGACGCATATACGCCCCCATGGCCCGCAATCGATCGGTCGTGATGGGGTGATTGGCGCGTTCGGCCAGGTATTTCAGCCACGCGGCCTCGGTTTCGAACTGGCCCTGGTTCGGCAGGCTGTACGCCTGAGCCTGGAAAAAAAGCGTAGGGCCCAAAGGCGGCGTGCCGGTTCGGCTCAAAACCTCAAGCGCGAAAGCGTCCGCCTCGACCTCGTCGGCCTGCGCCTCCTCCGCCGAAACATCAAAAAAATCTGGATGATCGTGAAAGAGATGCCCGATCTCGTGGATCAAAGCGAAGGCGTAAGCCTCGTTTCGCAAGGAAAGCGAAAGCTGGTCGACGGGTGGAAACTTGTAAGCGTCAGCCGGAACGCCGAGGGCCGCAAGCGGGGGCGGGTAGCGTCCGCCGGCGAACCCGCTTTCGGGACGGTGCTGCAGCATGGCGAAATACAGGTCGATCGTGCTCAGCGAGTAGTTGTTGCTGTAGATCCAGGCGTAAGCGGTGGTCAGATCCTCCAAGGCCTTGAGGGACAGCACCGGCAGAGCGACCACCCCTCGGCCATTCTCCTCGTATGCGTAAAAATCGAGGACGTAGTCGCCCTCTTGGGGCATCGGAAAAATGAGTTCGACCTCTCCGATCCGCTGCTTTTCGGCGTCCGTCAGAAATGGTTCGACGCCAAGCTCGTAAATCTGCGTCACGCGCAACTTGTACCGCTCGGCGTCGGCGGACAGCGCGGCCTTGTCGTAAATGCGGCTATGGTCTTGCGCCGAGGCGCTCACGCCCGTCAGCGCGATGAATGCCGCGGCGATCGCGAAAAACAAGCGCATGACTTCCCCCCCTCGATGCGTTGCTGAGCAAGCCTGCGACAGGTTCCACGGCAATGCCGCAGCGGTGGTCACAGGATCGTCGCCAGACCTATGGTACCCCTAAACCCCAGATCCGTTTGGTGGTGTTGGGGGCTCATGAGAACGCGTGCTTGGATCGCTTGCGCCGCGTCAGCCGCTATGATCGCAGCGACGGCTGCTTTAGCAGCCTCGATCCCCTATGATTTCCTCAATGAGCGTCAGGGCGACGACAGGTTGCTTTCGGCGATGAAAGGCGGCGACGATGTCGTCTTTGTCCGCGTGCCAGACGAAACGACGCCCGCGACCGTCTTGTCCTCGAAACTGGGCGACTGGATTGCTGCGGTGAAACGCAGCTCGGGTCGAACGGCCCTCACGTGCAAGCTTCCAAAGCGCAGGAACCTGTCGCGCACGCCGGAGATCGGCCAAAGTTCCCTCAGCCCTTCGGGCGGCGCGGGATTGGGCGACCGGTCGATATACGCCTCGAGTTACAACGCGTATCTCTTCACGGCCCCCGGTGATGCTGGGGACCGTGTCGTTCGCTTGATCTTCACCCACGAACGTTTGGGCGCGATGGGGTGTGACGACGCGTTTGGGACGATGCGCCGCTCAAGCTGAGCGGCGCCTTTTCCGTCACTTCTGAGCCGCAGCGACCGACTGGCTCAAGATCGCTTCGGCTTCGGCCTTGTCGCCCCAGCCCAGCACCTTCACCCATTTGCCGTCTTCCAGATCCTTGTAGTGCTCGAAAAAGTGCTTGACGCGCGCCTTGGTCTTGTCGGCAAGGTCGCCCAGATCCTGGACCTTGGCTTGGAAGGGGTCGACTTTCTCGACGGGGACCGCCAGCAGCTTGTCGTCCATGCCGCCGTCGTCCTCCATCTTCAGAACGCCGATCAGACGACAGCGGATGACCGTGCCAGGCGCCAGATCAAAGTCACAGATCACCAGCACGTCGGTCGGGTCGCCGTCCGCATGAAGCGTGTTCGGCACAAATCCGTAATTGCACGGATAGAACATCGGCGTGTTGACGATGCGGTCGACAAAGACAGCGCCTGACGCCTTGTCGATCTCGTACTTCACCGGCGCGCCGCCGGACGATCCGCCGGTGATCTCGATGACCACATTGATGTCGTGGGGCGGGTTCTTCCCCGCCGGGATCTTGTCTAGGTCCATCTCGGCCTCCCTACGCTGACGCCCGGAGCGCAAACTCTTGAAAACGCGCGCCGGTTAGCACGGCGTTGGTTCGAAGACCAGCCGTGAGGAGGTCGCAGGCGGTCTGATCACCCAACGACGTAGACGCCAAAGACGGCGCCGTGCGCCCATATGACCGCCGCATAGGCGACCACCCCGGCGCCGACCAGGATCAAGTCCTTGCGCTGCGGTTGCTGCGGCGGCGCCACGGTCGGCGTCGCGGCTGAGGTCAAGATCATGCTAACGGCCGCATACAGTCCAAACCCGCCAAACAAGATGACGCTTGCGAGGTCTCCGTTGGCGCTCAGATGGGTCGCCGCCCAAAGCAGGACGCCCCACAGCATTGGATGACGCACATAGCGTTTGAGGTTCGACTTCATGTTGGCCCCGGCCAGCAGGATAAAGGCGAACGGCATCAGCGCATGCGCGATCGCGCGACCGTTCGAGGCGGGCTCGTAGACAGGGGTGAACGGGGCTTGTCGATAGCCGAGAATGATCACGACCAGCCCAACCAGCGACACCGCCGTATAGCCGATCTTGTAGGGGCCTGCGCCGACGCGATCGATCATAGCGGCCCGCACGGTTCGCAGCCTTGGAAACAGATGCGCCGCGAAGAAAAGCGCCATGCCAAACAGCAATAGGCTCATCATTTCTCTCCTGCTCGCTGCGGCGCAGCATGCGCGTTCGGACCGCGATTCGCAATTGAACCCGTGCGGCGACCCGTCAGGCCGCGTCCGCGAGCCGGCGCTTCTCCGCCCGGATGTTCAGGAAATTCCCCAGAAAAATCAGTGCGCCGCCCAGGAAGACAAAGGGATCCAGGGCTTCGGCGTACAAAAGGGCTGCGGCGACGGCGACCACAGGCAATCGGAAAAAGTCGAGAGGAGCGACCACCGTCGCGTCCGCGCATCTCAGCGCCGCAGCGATCGAGTAGTGGGCTGACAGGCCGCAAAGCGCGACGATCGTCACCCAGAACCCGGTCTCCGCGGTGGGCGCCGGCAGCGCCTCCGACCCCGAAACGACCAGGTCGCAGACCACCGCCATCACCGCCTGGCTCGCGGTCATCCAGAACAGGATGCTCAGATTGCCTTCGATCGATGAAAGCTTTTTGGTCGCAATCACATTCACCGCAAAGCCGATCGCCGCCACCAGGGCGACCCCTTGGCCAAAACCGAATTCGGCCACCCCAGGGCGCACGACGATGAGAACCCCGACAAACCCCAATGCCGCGGCGAGCATTCGAAAGCGGGTAAATGGTTCGCCAAGCGCCAGCGGCGCCAGGAGCGCGATCCAGATCGGCGTGGTGAACTCAAAGGCGAAGACCTGGGCGAGCGGGATCGTCGCGACGGCGTAGAACCAGCAGTTCTGGCCAAAGAAATGAAAGACGTTGCGCACCCCGTGCAGGTCTGGGCGCTGCGTGGCGATCTGCGCAAAGCCCTCGCGCGATGCGGCGATGACGCAAGCAACGATCGCAAGACCAATGACGCTGCGCCAGAACAGGATCTGAAAGCTGTTGAGATCGCTCGCCAGTTCACGCCCGGCGATCGCCATCAGCGTAAAGGACGCCAGAGACCCCAGCATCCATAGCGCGGCTTTTCCGGGCTCGGAGCTTGGCCCGGAGCTTGGATCGGAGCTTGGCCCGGAGCTTGGCTTGACGCCTGGTCCGGCGCTGCGCGCCGCGGCGCCGTCAGTCATAGGTGGCGACCTCGATCAGATTGCCGTCGGGATCCCGGAAATACAGCGAGGTGAGCGCCCCGGTCGCCCCTGTTCGGGCAACCGGGCCTTCCTCGATCGCGACCCCCGTCTGGCGCAGGTGTTCCTCCACCTGAGCAAGCGGCGTCGCGGAAATGAAACAGAGATCTCCCGTTCCAGGCGCTGGCGCGGCTGCTTTCGGTTCGAACTCTGCCCCGGCCTGATGCAGATTGATTTTCTGAGCGCCAAAGCTGAGGGCTTTACGAACCGTTCCGTCGTCCGGATAGAAGGTCTCGACCTTCATTCCCAAGACGCGTTCATAGAACGCGCACGTGGCCTCCAGCGACGAAACCGTCAGCACGATATGGTCGATACGGTCGATTTTCACGGCGCGCCTTTTTCCTCTTAGCTAGGCGTAACCGGAAGATCGCGACCTCGTCGAGCGATTCTACCGAATCGTGCGGTCTTGACCCTTTCCCTGCGCCTCCAGCGTCAACTGTGCGGCGACTTTTGCGACATTGAACGGATAGGCGAGGGCCTCCCGCACGAAAATCCACACGACGCGGCTCCACGACGCCTGCGCCCAGCCGTGACTGACGCTCAGGTTCACATAGCTGAACGCCCGATCGCGATCCCAGAACTCGAACAACAGCCAGGCTCGGAACATGTGATAGTCGTCGGTGACGAGAATGATCTTCTCCCAGCCGAGCCGTCGTCCGAAAACCAACGACAAACGCGCGTTTTCAAACGTCGAGACAGACCGGCCTTCGACCCGGATCGCGCTTTCGGGCACGCCGAGCTCCTCGGCGCGCTTGGCCATTTCGATCGAGTAGATTTTCCCGGTGTCTTCGTTGAAACCGCCAGTGAACAAGAGGGTTGGAGCGACGCCAGCTTTCCAGAGCTCGACGCCGCGTTCGGTTCGGGCGGATGAAAACGGTCCAAGCTCGCCCCGTCCGTCAAGATCGGCGCTCAAAACGACAATGGCGTCCGCTTTCGGCGTTTGCGCGAGCTCGACGCTGCTCTGCGAGAAGTAGACCGCAGCGCCGACGACAAAGGCGAAAACCGCCCAGAAACCGTAGAGAAGTAGCCGCCATGCCCATTTTAAGAGAGTAGCGATCAAGCTCATCGCCGGTCGTCCCCCGAATACAGGTCCGTGCGTCGCGGGCCACCGGCCGGCGAACCTGCGCTGCAGCGCGAAAACACCTTTTGCGCTAGCGGGTCGCGCTACCTGAAGCAAGACGCCGTGGCGTCACAAAGGCACGCTTGCTCTGCGCCGTTACGCGAGGCCCACAGAGACAGGCCGCTATTCCCATTCGATCGTGCCGGGAGGTTTCGAGGTGATGTCGTAGACGACCCGGTTCACCCCTTTGACTTCATTGATGATGCGCGTCGCGACACGTCCGAGAAACTCATGAGGGTAGGGGAAGTAGTCCGCCGTCATTCCGTCGACGGAGGTCACGGCCCTCAGAGCGCAAACATGGTCATAGGTCCGGCCGTCGCCCATCACCCCGACGGTCTTCACGGGCAAAAGAACCGCGAACGCTTGCCAGATGTCGTCGTAGAGGCCGGCGTTCCGGATCTCGTCGAGATAGATCGCATCGGCCTTGCGCAGAATGTCGAGCTTTTCCTGGGTGATCTCGCCGGGGCAGCGAATGGCCAGTCCCGGCCCGGGGAAAGGGTGGCGCCCCACAAAGGCTTCGGGAAGGCCCAGCTCACGACCGAGGGCGCGGACTTCGTCCTTGAAGAGCTCCCGGAGCGGTTCGACGAGATCCATGTTCATTCGTTCCGGCAGGCCGCCGACATTGTGGTGGCTTTTGATCGTCACACTGGGCCCGCCGGTGAAGGAGACGCTTTCGATTACATCGGGGTAAAGCGTGCCTTGCGCCAAGAAGCCTGCGCCGCCGATTTCCTTCGCTTTCTCCTCGAAGACGTCGATGAACAGTTTTCCGATCGTTTTCCGCTTGGTTTCCGGATCGGTGACGCCTGCAAGTTCGCCCAGGAACAGGTCGGAGGCGTCGGCGTGGATCAGCGGGATGTTGTAGTGGTCGCGGAAGAGCCCAACGACCTGCTCGGCTTCGCCCTGTCGCATCAGACCGTGATCAACGAAGACGCAGGTAAGCTGATCGCCGATCGCTTCATGAATCAAAACCGCAGCCACAGCGCTGTCCACGCCGCCCGACAGTCCGCAGATGACTTTCCCGTCGCCGACTTGCTCCTGGATCTTGGCGATCGCCTCTTCGCGGTAGGCGGCCATGGTCCAGTCGCCTTTCAGACCGGCGATCTTGTGGACGAAGTTCGACAACATCTTCGACCCGTTGGGCGTGTGGACGACCTCGGGGTGGAACATGAGGCCGTAGAATTTCCGCGTCGTGTCGGCGAGGACTGCAAAAGGCGCTCCCGGCGAGGCCCCTTGCACGTGGAAACCGGGCGGCAGGGCGGTGACCCGGTCGCCGTGCGACATCCAGACTTCCTCTTCCTCTCCGGCGTTTGCGATTCCGTCGAACAGGTCAGAGCGCTCCGACAGTTTGACGAACGCGCGGCCGAACTCGCGGTGATCGTCGCTCTCGGCCGAGCCGCCCAGTTGGGCGACCATGCACATCTGCCCGTAACAGATGCCCAGCACCGGGACGCGCAGTTCAAACACTTCCTGCGGCGCCCTGGGCGAGTCGTGGTCGCCGACGCTGGCGGGGCCGCCGGATAGGATGACCGCCTTGGGCGCGTAGTCCGCAAGAACGTCTGCGTTCACGGCGTTGAAGGGGTGGATTTCGCAATAGACGCCGCTCTCGCGAAGGCGGCGGGCGATCAATTGAGTCACCTGGCTGCCAAAGTCGATGATAAGGGCGCGGTCGGGGTGCCTGGCGGCGGTCTCTGAGCTCATGGCCGACGGATACGGCGGCTTGGCTCAATGAGCAAGTGCGGCTCGCCTGCTGCGAATAACTGCAAGAACGTCGTTCACCGACGTCCAGCCGCCGAAATTCGCCCGTCTCGCTAAAGGCGGGCCAGTAATATCACCGTATCGAAGTCTCCAGGATTTGGCGTTATGGCGGAAGAAGCATCGGCAGAGGCGCGGGATAGCGCAGGCGGACGGCGTGGTCGACGGGCGAGCGGCGGGGCCGCGGCCCGCCGCGCGGCGCGGACTGGCGGCGGCGTGCAGCAGGCGCGGTTTATCACCCGCAACATTCCTGAGTTTGAGATCCTGACGGCCGAGGCGATCGAGATCATCGAAGCCAACGCCGAACGCGTGCTCGAGGAAGTTGGCGTCTCCTTTGTCGAGAACCCCGGCGCGCTGGAGCGCTGGAAAGCAGCCGGCGCGGATGTCGTCGGCGAGCGGGTGCGCATTCCCAAAGGTCTGGCGCGCGAACTCTGCAAGACGGCGCCGTCCGCTTATGTGCAGCACGGTCGCAATCCCGAGCGCTCCTATGAGGTTGGCGGGAAGAACACGGTCTTTGCGCCGGTCTATGGGCCGCCGTTTGTCCGGGATCTTGAAGGCGGGCGTCGGTATGCGACGATCGAGGACTTCGAGAACATCGTGAAGCTCGTCTACATGTCGCCCTATCTGCACAGCTCGGGCGGAACGGTTTGCGAACCGACCGACGTGCCGGTGAACAAGCGCCATCTCGACATGCTCTATGCGCACATGCGCTATTCGGACAAACCGTTCATGGGGTCCGTGACCGAGCCGTCGCGGGCGGCGGATTCGGTCGCAATGGCCAAAATCCTGTTTGGCGACGAGTTCGTTGATCAGAACACCGTGATGACCAGTCTGATCAACATCAACTCTCCTCTGACGTTCGACAACGTCATGATGGGGGCGATGGAGGTTTATGCGGAGGCGAACCAAGCCTGCATCATCTCGCCCTTTATCGTCGGTGGCGCGATGGCGCCTGTTTCAGTGACCGGAACGCTGACGCAAGTTCTGGCGGAAGTTCTGGCTGGCGTGGCCTACAACCAGCTCGTCCGACCGGGTGCGCCGGTGATCATGGGCGCGTTCGTGACGTCGATCGACATGAACTCGGGCGCGCCGACATTCGGGACGCCTGAAGCCAACCTGATCCTGACAGGCGCCGCGCAGCTCGCCCGCCGTTTGAACCTTCCTTTCCGTTCTGGCGGGTCGCTTTGCGGCTCCAAGCTGCCTGACGGACAGGCGGCCTACGAGTCCGCCAACACGATCCTGCCGACCCTTCAGGCGGGTGTGAACTTCTCGCTGCACGCCGCCGGTTGGCTCGAAGGCGGTCTTGTCACGTCCTACGAAAAGCTCGTCATGGACGCCGACCAGCTTGGCGCGCTGCATGTGCTGGCGCGCGGGGTCGACATCTCCGAGGAAGCGCAGGCGATGGACGCGATCGAGGAAGTCGGCCCAAGCGGCCATTATCTGGGCTGCGCGCATACCCAACGAAATTATGAAACCGCCTTCTGGCGGACCGGTTTGCTCGACTACAAGCCGTTTGAAACCTGGTCGGACGATGGCGGCCAAGATACGGCTCAACTGGCCAACGCCCGGTGGAAAAAGCTCCTCGCCGAGTACGAGGCGCCGGCCATCGACGCTGCGGTCGACGAAGCTCTGAAAGACTTCGTCGCGCAGCGGAAAGCCGCTGAACCCGACGCTTTCGTCTAACAAATCCGCCGAATTCGGGCCCTCCGGCGCTCGTTAGCGTTGTTTTGGCGCAAATTATGAAGATCTATTCACCTTGGATGCCGGTGGCTGTCTGGGGTGACGAGGTCGCATGGTTTTGCGGATGATGGGGAATCGCTGGCGAAAGACAGTGACCGCCGCCTGTTTCATGGCGGTGGTTCAGGGACCGTATGCCTTTGCGCAGGGGGCGACGGCCGGCGGCGAGGCGTCCGTCTCTCTGGCTGACATCTATTCCCGGCTGCCACAGCACGAGAAGCTGCTGCTTCTGCTCATCGCGGCAGCGCTCTTGCTCATGCTGATCATCCATGTCGCTCGTCTTCTGGAACCGCGTCCACTTCAGGATGACCCGACGCAGGATCGCGCCATGCCGCCGCCCCGAGCGGCCGACCGCTTCGAAGCGATCCAACGCCTCCGAGATCGCATCGCCGCCGAAGCGCTCCGCCAGGAGGCCGCTGTCGCGGACGCCGCTGAAGCCTCGGCGGCTTCGGAGCCAGGGCCAAAGGCCAGCGAACGCCTAGACCACAGCTGCGCGTCACAATCGGCGCTCCAACTTGAAGACAGCCAAGTCGAGCACAGCCAAGTCGAGCACAGCCAAGTCGAGCGTGGCGAAGTCGAGCGTGGCGAAGTCGAGCATACCCAAGTCAAACATGACGACGCGCGCCAGACGCTATCAGTCGCCGACGCCGCTCATGTCCTCGATCTTGTCGAGCAAGACCTGGCGATGAACCGAGATTGGGCGCTCAGGGCGCGCTCGAAAAAGACGCGGCGGACCGCCCCGCGTCGGCTCAACAGCTGGCGACGGGATCTCGGCGGCGCGCGTCTGGAGGCGCGGCCAGACGGCGAACCCGTGGGTAGTAAAACGCACGCGGTAAAAGAAAATGAAGACGATACACACGGCAAAACGGAGCAAAAAGGCCACATTAAGATTAACCACCAC